>Ga0180433_10009565_pt1 | contig 11837 bp, 9 predicted proteins | sample SS_ome_8_FD_132980 | JGI IMG/M metagenome (GOLD analysis project Ga0180433, IMG submission 132980) | Hypersaline lake sediment archaeal communities from the Salton Sea, California, USA - SS_1_D_1 metaG | ecosystem: Environmental > Aquatic > Non-marine Saline and Alkaline > Hypersaline > Sediment... | reverse complement strand
GGTTGCGAGCAACCTGTGCCACCCGTCCGACGCCTGCGAACCAGTGCAGCCGCACCCATCGCCAATGCCGCCATGCACGCCGGCTCGGGGACGTATCCGACCGGGCCGCCGTAGCCGACGCCAAAGGCTGCGTTGTCCAGGCTGCCATCGTAAAGCGACACGTCACCAAGCGTCATCACGTTGCTGACGCTTCCGCCGGCGCCGGAAAGCACGTCGAACTTCTGATCGCCATAAGCGGAGTAATCCTTGCCCGCCCAGACAACGCCCATTGTGGCTGAGTAAGGCCAACTGCTGTAATCGTTCATGCTGAAGACCACGTTGCCCGCAGCGTCGACGGCCAAGCCGTCACCAGCCGACGGCAGGTTGCTCAGCACATCGGCATCAGCCAAGCCGAGCGTTACGCCGTCGTCCAACAACTCGGCGTCGAATCGAAGCAGCTTGTCCGCGGCCAGGGAGTTGGTGCCGTAATGCAGATTGTCCGCGGCGTCAAACGCCAGCTCGGCAGCGTACCCACCGACGTCGACGATAACCTCATGGGCGTCGTTGCCCGACAGGTCCGCCCGGACGATCTGGGTCAAGGGGGAAAAGCCGCCGGGATTGTGGCTGGCGTAGGCGTCGCCGTTCGAGTCAAACTGAAGATCGTACCCGTACATCAGCGTGGCCACTTTCGTGCTCGCATCGAATGTTGCGCCCGAGGCCGAGAGGTCCACCGCGTCGATCCGGTGATTGTCGACGTCCGAACCGGTGCTGGTCCGACCGACGTAGACAGTGCCGTTGTGTTCCGTAACGTAGCCGACCCACCCGGCGGTGATGCTGTCCGACGCGAGCGTTCGGACGTACGCGCCGCTGGCATCGTGCAGGTCCAGACGATGGCCGGTGATGGCCCAGTTTGCGTCGAGCACATCATAGAAGTTCAGGACACCCGACAGGCCGCCGGCGTTGCCAACCAGCGCGACCTTTCCGACGGACCCGCCGCCGGTCAGTGCAAGATCCGCCGCGCTGGGGCTGGTCAGAAGCATCGAACTGCCCATTGCTCCACTCGCCAACACTGCTGTGGCTGCAAGAATCGTAAGAACTCTACGCATCATTGTTTCTCTTCCTTCGTGTTGGACGGCAATGCACCGCCCGCGTTCTTCGTGGTCGGGCCGGGCTCACGAACGTCCCAGCCGCCTGGTGAAGCCGATACTTCCAAGCGTGGCTTTCCGTAAGCCTCCTTCCGTTATCTGTCCGACAGCCCACCACGAAGGCTCCGAGAGGACCCGGGCGCAAGGTCATTCTCCGACAGACTGAAAGGGGGATTTGTGCTTTCGCGCCGCCGCGGAGGAAGGCATGGCCGATGCACCTGCCGCCGACCGCGCGCGGAACAAGCCAAAAGCAAAAAGCCCCGGTCTTCGCGAATCGAAGTCCCGAGGCTTCTCAGGTAAACCTGCGTTGCCGGTTACGGGTGGCCGATGACTCGCGAAGGCCAGTCCAGTCTGGCTGCAGGCAGGTCTTCTGGCTTCCGGCTGTCCCGACACTGGCCCTGAACTCGCCCGACGCATTGCCGTCATCTTGCGCCAAGCTTCTCAGGGCCGCCCGTCGGGGCCTCCCGCTGCGCCTTCCCATCCCGAACACACTTCGGAACAGTGGCATCCTGCAGCGGTCGTCACCGGTTACAGCGGCGCGTCCGCGACCGATTTTCACGGCCTTCCCTTTTGGCCCGCAACATCGAACTTCGCGGGCAACCTGCAACGAATGAGAACCTAAGGCCGACCGTTAACGCTGTCAAGAACGCCAAACGGATTTCTGCCCATCGTCAGCGAAGTGAGCACGCTTAAGCCATTTCAATTCGGACGGTTAGAGGCGAAAAGAAATTCTCTTCCCCTACTCGATGCCGGCCTGAGCCATCGCTTCCTTGCAGGTGGCGATCAGCCGTTGCTTGAGCGAGTCGATGCTTTCGTGCGAGCGGAAGCCTGCCGCCCGGACGTGCCCGCCGCCGCCGAACTTCCCGGCGATGGCCGCTACGTCAATGGCATTCCGGCTGCGGAGGCTCACGCGGATCTGCCCGCCATTTTCCACCAGCAAGATCGCCTCTTCCACGCAGCCGATGCGCAACGCCTCGTTGACCAGGTTGTCGGTCTCGTCGGATCGCGCGCCGGTCTCGGTGAAGTCCTTCTCTCGCAGCGTCATCATCGCCAGCCGGCTGTTGCAGTGCAGTTCGAGGCTTTCCAGCAGTCTGGTCATCAGCCGCAGCCGCTCGGGCCGATCCGACTGGTAAAGCCGGCGATAGAGCTCGTCGGTCCGCACGCCCTTGTCCAGCCACCTGGCCACCGCGCAAAGACACCGGCTGTCGGTGTTGGCGAACACCAGCCACCCCGTGTCCGTCACTGTCGCGATGGTTAGCGCTTCAGCCGCCGCCCGGCCGATCGGCCAGCCAAGATGCTCGATCAGCTCCCCCACCATCACACCGGCCGACGCGGCGGACGTGTCCGTCCAGCGGACTGCGGCGAAATCGTCGTAGGTGGCATGGTGATCGATAACGCAGACCTTGTCGCGGCACCCACGCAGATGCGCCTCCAGACCGTCCAGTTGCGAAAACGCGCACGTATCGACCACAACCACAGCGTCTGCCTCGTCGGCCAGGGCCTCGAATTGATCGACGCCCACGGGGCGATCAGCCTCGAAGAGAAACTCATATCGCGCCGGCACGATGTCCGGAATGCACATGCGCACCGACCTGCCCGCCGATCCGGCCGATAGCGCCAACGCTGCCATCGAGCCCAGCGCGTCCCCGTCCGGTCGAGCGTGCGTCACCAGCAGCAACCTCTGCGCCGCCTCCAATCGCTTGACGATCTCGTCCATGTGTTTATCCGCAAATCTCCCGCACCCGCGCCACGTCGCATGCGATCTGCGCCCGCAGCGCCTCGGTGGTCTCGAACTTAACTTGGTCTCGCAATCGGCCGACGAAGCTCAGCTCCATCGCCTGCCCGTAGAAGTCACCCTTGCCATCGATGAGAAACGCCTCGACGAACGTCTGCTCAGCCGGCCCGAACGTCGGCTTGCAACCAATGCTCACCGCCGCGGCAAACCGCCGGCCGTCTATCGTCGCCCGGGCGGCGTAGACGCCGTCAGCAGGGAGGATTTGTTCGCTCGGGTGAATGTTGGCCGTGGGAAACTCCAGAACCCGCCCGTGCCCCTGGCCGGGCACGATCCGGTCGTATAGGGCAAACTCGCGCCCCAGGCAGCGGTTGGCGTCCTCGATTCGCCCCGCCCGCAGGAGCATCCTGATCAACGTGCTGGAGATGCGATCCGGACCCTCGGGTAGGTCCATCATAACCTCGTCGACCACGTGCACCTCGAAGCCGGCCTGGCCGCCGGCCTGACGCAGCAGGTCCACCGTACCGGCCCGACTGGCGCCGAAAGCAAAGTCCCTGCCCTCAACGACGTGGCGCGGGGCAAATTTCGCCACGATGACCTCGTCAACGAACTGCCGGGCCGGCATGCCCAGCAGTGCGCGGTCCGTCCGCAGGCAAACCACGTGGTCCGCGCCCGCCTGTCCGAGCAGCCAGACCTCCTGGGCCACCGGGGTGATCCGCTGATGCGCGTGGTCCGGGTGGAACACGGCGTCGGGCAACGGGTCGAACGTAATTGCGACCACGGCTAAGCCAGCCGGGTCGGCCAGCGAGCGGGCCGTGGAGCAGATGCGCTGATGCCCCAGGTGCACGCCGTCGAAGTTCCCGACGCTCAGCACGCAGCCTCGCGCCGAGTCCGGCAGGGAGTCCAGTCCAAATGTCAGCTTTCCGTCCGTCATCGCATATTCTCAGTGAGCCACCACAAGCGGAACCGCATCCGACGGCAGTTGAACAAGTTCGATGTCCACGTCATACACGTCCCGCAGGACGTCGGCCCGTATCACGTCGCCCGGCCGGCCGCTCGCAGTTACCTGCCCGTCGCGCAGGAAAACCAGTTCGTCGGCGAACCGCCCGGCCAGGTTCACGTCGTGGCTGACGCAGATCACAGCCATCTCCCAATCGTGGGCCAGCCGTTGCATCATCCGGTAGATCGCAAGCTGGTTCTTCACGTCCAGGTGGCTGGTGGGCTCGTCCAGCAGCATCATCGAAGGCTGTTGGGCAATCGACCGGGCGATCATCACGCACTGGGCCTCGCCGCCGGAAAGCTCGTCGAGCGTCCGGTCGGCAAAGCCGCTCACGCCGGTCATTTCCATGGCCGCGGCCACCACGCGATGATCCATGTCCGTTTCGAAACCCATCACGCCCAGGTGCGGAGTCCGGCCCAGCATGACAATCTGCCGGACCGTGAACGCAAAGGCCGACGTGGCGTTCTGGGGCACGTAGGCACTGAGCCTGGCCAGTTGGGCCGCTGAGTATTGCGAGATGTCCCTGCCGTCCAGCAGCGTTCGGCCCGATTGCGGGCGCAGCAACCGGAGCAGGCACTTGAGCAGCGTGGTCTTGCCCGAGCCGTTTCGACCAAGGACCGCCAGGAACTTGCCCGCCGCGGCTGAGAAGCTCACGTCGCGCAGCACGGGCGGGCCCTGCGGGTAAGCAAAGCAAAGCTCCTCGACGCGAAGCACGTGTTGCTCGCTCACAGGCCCGGCTCCTTGAACCGTCGTCGCAGCAGATAGATGAAGAACGGCCCGCCGGTCAGCGCGGTAACGATGCCCACAGGCAGCTCGCCGGTCCGCAGCGTCACAGCCGTCCGGCAGAGCGTGTCAGCCGCGGCCAGGAAGGCTGCGCCGACGAAGCCGGCCGTTACCAGCAGCGTGCGGTGGTCCGCGCCGAGAATCCGCCTGCAAACGTGCGGCACGATAAGCCCGACGAACGCTATGGGCCCGGCCAGCGCGACCGCCGCAGCCGTCATGAGCGCTGCGGTGGCGAACGTCGTCAATCGCAGCGCCGTTACGTTCACGCCGGCACTGCTGGCGATTTCGTCGCCGAGGGATTGCACGTTGAACGCCTTGGCCCGCGAGAGCAGCACCACCCACCCGGCAAGAATCACGACTCCTGCAATCGCAACGCTGGCGGCGCTGGTCTGCTCGCGTATCTGTCCCATCGCCCAGACCGTAATATCGCGGAAGACCGGCTGTGTGGCCAGCAGGTACATCAACATGATGATCGCCCCGTTGAAGGCCGTGACGATTACGCCGCTCAGCAGGAGCGTGTAGGGGTCCAGCCGGCCGCGCCGCTGGGCGATGAAATAGACCACCAACGTCGTGGCGAGGCCCCCGCACGCCGCAGCGATCGTCGTGCCGCCCATTGTCAGCGGCGTAATGACGCCTGCCGCCCCGGCCAGCATGGCAGCCATTGCCCCCACGGCCGAGCCGCTGGAAACGCCCAGGATATACGGACTGGCCAGCGGATTCCGCAGCAGCGATTGCAGCGCGACCCCTGCGACGCTCAGACCAGCGCCGACCAGCGAGGCCGGGATCAGCCGGAGCATCCGCAGCTTCCAGATGTCCCAGCCCAGGCGGAATTGCCCGATCGTGCTGCACACGGCCACCACCAGAACCCACACCAGCACCGCAACGATCAACGACACGGCAAATCGCCGGGCCGTGAAGTGCGGCGCCTGCGCAACGGCAGAGGTATCGCCATCGTCGCTCAAGGCTGGGACTCCTGCGTTGTCGCGCGGGGGTGAATGTACTCGGCAAACTGCGCAGCCGCCTCGGCGATCCGCGAGCCGGGAATCGTCATACGGCGACGGGTGCTGACGTAGACCCGACCTTTCGCTACGGCAGGAATGTCAGCCAGCCGCTGCCAATACTCCAGCGCCTTGTCGGCCTCGGCGGCGTTGGCCTGGCAGATCAGGACGTCCGGCGCCATCTTCATCACCATCTCGGCGTTGATGGACGGCCAGCCCTCGTAGTACTCCGCAGCCACGTTCCGGCCGCCTGCCATTTCGATAAGTTCGCCCACGTACGTCCCAGCCCCGCACGTGTAGGGATGGTCGAAGCCGTGGACAAACAGCACACCCGGGCGGTCGCGTCCGGCCGCTGCGCTGCGCAGCTCGTCCAGGTCTCGGCGGACCTCGCCGGCCAGGTCGCGCCCGCGCTGCGAAACGCCAGCCGCCTCGGCGATGGTCTCGATGGACCCTATGATGCCCTCGACGGTCTTGGTGCGAACGGAAATCACTCGGCACGTCGGCCGGTGTACCTGGACCTGCTCGAAGGGAGCCAGATCCTGGTGGACGATGATCAGGTCCGGCTGCAAGGCCAGGATCGCCTCGGTATTGACGTCCGACTCGCTGCCGACGACCTGCTTGACCTGCCCGGCCGGAAGGATACACCAACTCGTTACACCTACGATGTGATCGCCCAGGCCGAGGTCGTAAAGGATGTCCGTAACGGACGGGGCGTAGGAGATGATCCGCGGGCGCGGAACCTGAGCGTCGGGGCTCTTGTCACGACAGCCCGCGACAATGCCCAAGCCCAGCAACGCAACCAGTGGCACGAGGCGTCTCATGGATACCCATTCCCTTCAAGGAAGATGCGCGATCCTAGAGCCGCCAACGATGGGTGTCAAGGCGAGGCCCTTAGACCCGGAAGAACCGGTGGGTTGAAGCGGCAACATGCACACACGGTCGGACCCGGCCCTCTACCGGAAGTGCACTATCCGCTGCGTCTCTTGATGGCCGCGGGCAGGAACTCCAGCAGGTCGGTGGAGATCATGGCGTGCTGCCCCAACGACCGCGCCGCCAGGTCGCCCGCAGCGCCGTGCAGGTGAACGGCCAGGCACGCTGCGTCGAATGGTTCGAGCCCCTGGCCGATCAGCGCAGCCGTCAGGCCGGTCAGCACGTCGCCGCTGCCGCCGCTGGCCATGCCGGGGTTGCCGGTCTTGTTGACGTACGCGCGCCGGCCGTCCGTGACGACGCTGCCGGCCCCCTTCAGGACGCACACCAGCGGCGCGACGCCCGGGCCGGACAGCCGGTTCCACTCGCGTGCAGCCTCGACGGCTGACCGTTCGCGATTGGACTGTATCTGCTCCACGCTCAGGCCTCTCAGCCGGGCGAATTCGCCGGGGTGCGGCGTGAGCACAACCGGACAGTTGCGGATCGTCGCCCAGCCGTCCAGGCCTGCAAGATTGTTCAGTGCGTCGGCGTCGAGGACGAGAGGCTTGGTCCCTTCCAGCGCAGCCTGGACGATGTTCTTCTGGATTACCCCAACGGCCATGCCCGGCCCGACGGCCAACACGTCGCACCTGCCGGCTGCATCGTTGAGCTCCCGCAGGCACAGCGCCGAGAGCGACCCGTCGGCTTCGCAGGACAGCGGAACGGACGTCGCGCACGGACAGAGGCACGCAACGGCCAGTTGGACCGTCTCCGCAGCGGCGACCGTCACGAGTCCTGCCCCGCCCCGAAGTGCCGCGTTGGACGCCAGAGCGGCTGCGCCGATCATTCCGCGCGAACCACCCACGACCAGCACTCGGCCATAATCGCCCTTGTGCCCATCGAGCGCACGCGACGGCATAGCGGGCAGGCTCCTTACGCGCTTGATCTCATCGGCTGCCATCTCAGCACCCCACAACAGCTAAGTTTCCGGGTGGCACGGCTTGCTTGCAAGCCGTGTTCGTTCAAGTTCCAGGCAACATGGTCCCGACGGGACCATGGCACCCGCCCATCACACTGCCTTTCCTTCGGCCGATCGGTTGATGAGTGCGGCTATGTATCCGCCGGCGAAGCCGTTGTCGATATTGACCACGCTGACGCCCGATGCGCAGCTGTTGAGCATCGTCAGCAGCGCCGCCAGGCCCCCGAAGCTTGCGCCGTATCCCACAGACGTGGGCACCGCGATAACCGGCACAGCCACCAGCCCCCCCACGACGCTGGCTAGCGCGCCTTCCATGCCCGCGACGACCACAATCACCCTGGCCTGCTGGAGCGCCTCGCCGTGGGCAAGCAAACGGTGCAGCCCAGCGACGCCCACATCGTAGTGCGTCGTGACGTGTTGGTCCATTATCTGGGCGGTTACTCGGGCCTCCTCAGCCACCGGAAGGTCGCTGGTGCCGGCAGATACCACGGCGATGTGCCCGGCTGCGGCTGGCACCTGTCCCTGACGAAGCGTGATCGCCCGGGCGAGTTCGTGATACTCCGCCGCGGGGAACGACTCAGCCACCGCATCGTAAGCATCCCTGGACGCCCGCGTCGCCAGGACGTTCCCGCCATGCTCAGCCAAACTGGCAAAGATGGCGCGGACCTGGTCGTTGGTCTTGCCCTGGCAGAAGATGACCTCGGGAAAGCCGCAGCGGATCGTGCGGTGGTGGTCGAGCGTGGCAAAACCCATCGACTCGAACGGCAGCCGGCGAAGCTGGGCAACGGCTTGGTCGATGTCCAACTCGCCCGATCGCACCGCCCGCAGGAGTTCCTGTAGCGTATCTTCGTTCATGGCAACATTATACACCAGCCCGCCGCAACAGGGCCAATCGCTTGCGCGCTCGGGCGCAATTGGAACATCTCATCGCCGCACTGTCGCTCGAGCGGTCAGGTCCAGCGGCACGGTCTGGCCGGCCCGGAAGTAGTGATAGCCCAGCCCAGCCGTCATCGCGGCGTTGTCCACGCAGAAGCGCAGCTCCGGCAGCCGAAGCGTGCACCGCATCGACTCAGCCAACTCGGACGCAGCCGACCGCAACGCGGAATTGGCTGAGACTCCCCCGCCCAGAACCAGCGTGCGAGCGCCCATGTGCTTGGCTGCGCGGCGAAGCTTGATCCGCAACACGTCCACCACAGCAGCCTGGAAGCTCGCAGCGATGTCGGCAATGTCCTGCTCGGAGAGATTCTCGATGCCGTTGGGCCGGGCAGCGCCAGCCTTGCGCTTCCGGGCGCGTTTGTGGCGGCGCGCGCCGGGCACGCCGTTGACGTGATACAGCACGGCTGTCTTGAGCCCGCTGAAGGAGAAATCCAGCGACTGCCCCCTAAGCAGCGTGCGGGGAAACTTCACCGCGTGCGGGTCGCCGTGCTCGGCGGCGCGCTGGATGGCCGGTCCGCCGGGATAACCCAGATGCAGGATGCTGGCGACCTTGTCGAATGCCTCCCCGGCTGCGTCGTCAATCGTGCTTCCGAGCAGCTCCATTTGCGTTGGCCCCTCGCAGCGATACAGCGCGGTGTGCCCGCCGGAGCAGATCAGCGCCGCGGCTGGGTACTCGATCGGCCCGGCGTTCAGGGCGGCTGAGTACGCATGAGCGTAGACATGGTTGACGCCCACCAGCGGGACGTCCCAAACCCACGCCAGGGTCTTGGCCGCCATCAGACCCACCAGCAACGAGCCGATCAACCCGGGCTCGTTGGCGATGGCCACCGCGGCGATCCGGTCCGGCGAAACGCCGGAATGGTCCAACGCCTGCTGGATGACAGTGTTGATCGCCTCGATGTGAGCCCGGGAAGCTATTTCCGGAACCACGCCTCCGAAACGCGCGTGAAGCTCTATCTGGCTGGCGACGCTGTTGGCCAAGACGTCGCTGCCCTCAGCCACAACGGCGCAGGCTGTTTCGTCGCAGCTGGATTCGATGCCAAGAACGATCGTTTGCTTGCTCATGGCTGTGCGGAGCCCTCCGGCGTTGAACTTGCCTTCTCCGCAGCCCGCAGCCGGGCCGCCCGCGCGAGGATGCGCTCCATCCGCTGCGGCTCTTGGAGCAGTTGGACAGCTCTGGCAAGCTGCGGGTCCCTGCGAAGCGCCCGAGCGGTGACGGGATCGACCACCTGGTCGGCGGGCAGCCTCTCACGCTCGGCGGGGGGCGCTTCGAGCGGCAGCTGGGCATGAATCCACCCGCGTCGAATCGCGTCCATCTGCGCCGGCTGAATCGTCACCTGCACGTGCGGCTCGATGCCCCGCATGCCGCAGGCCGCCTCGCCGCCGCCCTGTGGGCCATCGCCAAAGAAGAACTCCGCTGTCGTCAGGTTCACCCGCCCCAAGCCCCCGGCGAGCTTGTACATGCTCTGTATGCACCCCTTGCCGCGGGTGCACGTGCCGACCAGCACAGCCCGGTCGTTGCAGCGAAGCGCCCCGGCCACGATCTCCGCAGCCGAGGCCGTCGAGTTGTTGACAAGCACGACCATGGGGAGGTCCAGCAAGGTGCCCTCTGCGTGCGATTCGTATTGTTGCAGCGCCTCGCCGCTGGAGGCAACGGTGACGATAGGCCCGTCGCTGAGGAACATATCAGCCAGGTCCAGTGCCGCCGGCAGCAGGCCGCCGGGATTGTCGCGGAGGTCTAGCACCAAGGCCCTGACCGCCGGAATTTGGCGGAACACTCGACGAAACTGACTGCCCGTGTCGTTGACCAACTCCGTAACTCGCAAGTAGGCGATTCCGGCAGACGTGTCGATGAGGCACGTCCACTGTTCGTTCTCCGCGCGGTAGAGGCCCTGGACGCTCTGGAGGCCAAACTGCCGGCACGTCAGGGTGACGGTCCGCTGAGCTGCGCCCGGCGAGACGATCGTCATCGCAATCTGCGTCCCAGCCGGGCCGGCCAACAGCTGTTCGATCTGCTTCGCAGACAGGCCGGCGACGTCCTGTCCGTTGATGCTCGTGATCCGATCTCCGCTGCGCATGCCCCGCTTGTAGGCTGGGCTGCCGAAGATAGCCCCAAGCACCTCCGCGACGTGGCCCGACTTGGCCACCCGTAAGCCCAGCCCACACTCGAGACCCCTCATGCGGCTCTCGAACGCAGCGACCCGCTCCGGCGGGACGTAAGTGGAAAACTCGTCCAGCGAGCCGACCATGCCCTTGACCGCGCCCTGCCGGAGGGCCCGGCCGTCGATCGGAACGTAGTAGTTCTCCCGGATCAGCCGGTACGCCTCGGCCACGTCGGCCGTGTCGTCCGGAGACAAGCTGCCGTTGCGCGGCATCTTGCGCGTTACCCACATAGTGACGATCGCCGCCGAGATAATCCCTACGATCCAGATGAAATTTCGCTTCGGCATGGTGTCATTTCGCCAGAGCTTCGGCTTGTCCGCAAGACAATTCCCCCGAACGTCACGGCACCACCGACAGAGGGCCTGCAAGTGAGTCGGCAGCGTTCAGGCGGCATCGCGTATATGGGAACGAAGGCGTGGGGGTCAAATGGGCAGGGGCGGAATCGAACCGCCGACACTGCGATTTTCAGTCGCATGCTCTACCAACTGAGCTACCTACCCGTGTTGCCGACCGTACGACAGGCACACCAGTGCAAGTTTACTGCGCACCGGCGCACTGTCAAGTCAAACTGCCGAACGCGCGGAATTTGGGCTGACCTACCGGTTGGCGACCGGTCTGAAGCCCGTCCGCTGGGCGATGCTGCCAAAGGTGAAGAATTCCCGCATCGCCCGGTAGTTCCTCGCGCCGGTCAGGAACCTGGTGACCTCGGCTCGACCGATCTGCCCTTCGGTCGCATCGTCGAACTGGCTGGCGACGGCTGGGACGAATCCGACCCGCTGGATAACGGCCACCTGCCGCAATGCCGGCACGGCAACGAGAGCGACGGCTGGCGGATCCTGCGGGTACGTTGGTTCAACGTTCTTGGGCGCTACCGAGAAGGCCTTGTTTATGATGTATTCCCGCAGCGCCTGATCTTGCGCTTCCAGGCCCGGTACAACCTGCCAGGCCAGCACGGGCGGCTCGTACTGCGAGACCCACAACAAACCCTTGCGCGAGAACGGCTCGGTCACGTACGTTTCCAAGTCGTTGTTGGTGGCGGCGATCACCCAGGTGTCGGTGCGAACCATTTTCTCGGAACCCAACGGAACGAAGTCCCCGCTTTGCAGCACGTGCAGGAGCTTGGACTGCAGCGGAAGGGACATGTCACCGATTTCATCCAGAAACAACACCCCGCCGTGAGCCTGTTCGAATTTACCGCGTTTACAGCGCTCCGCTC
>Ga0180433_10009564_pt1 | contig 11837 bp, 16 predicted proteins | sample SS_ome_8_FD_132980 | JGI IMG/M metagenome (GOLD analysis project Ga0180433, IMG submission 132980) | Hypersaline lake sediment archaeal communities from the Salton Sea, California, USA - SS_1_D_1 metaG | ecosystem: Environmental > Aquatic > Non-marine Saline and Alkaline > Hypersaline >... | reverse complement strand
GGTGACGCCGCTCCGGCTCCTCTCTTCGGAGAACCCGGACATGTACCTCGTCGCCGAGGAAGCGGAGGGGCCGTTCGAAAGCGCGTTCGTCGAGTACGGCGGCGCGCGCGTGGGCACGTACGATCGAATCGAGTAAGACGGCTTCCGGATCGGAGCCGGGGAAACGGAATGGAATGAGGGATTCATGACACGGGCAGGGGTGACGAGATGACCGGCAAGGACGCTTGGACCCTCGACATGGACGCGGGCCCGATCTTCGAACAGATCGGGAAGAACGTGCGCGAGCAGTTGGCGCGCGGCGACCTGCGTCCCGGCGAGAAGCTGCCCTCGGCCCGCGACCTGGCGGGGACGCTGAGTGTGAATCCGAACACGATCGTCCACGCCTACGGCGAGCTCGAGGCGCGGGGGATCATCGAGAAGCAACGCGGACTCGGAACGTTCGTGAGGGAGGATGCGCCGGTGGAAGCCATGAGGAAAGACATGCTGCAGAAGATCGCGGAGACGTTCGTGAACGAGGTGAGGCGGCTCGGCGTCGAATCGGAAGAGGCGATGGCCGCGCTGAAGGAGGCATGGGATGCTGGCTAGATTGGAGAACGTCACCAAGCGGTATCGGGCGACCGACGGCGTGCGGGACCTCTCCCTCGACTTCCCGGCGGGAGAGATCGTCGGGGTGCTCGGGCTGAACGGGAGCGGGAAGTCGACGATGCTGAAGCTGGTCGCCGGCCTCCTTTTCCCCACCGCGGGGGCGATCACCGTCTTCGGCGCCGCGCCGCGCGGGAATCGATCCCGCATCGTCTTCCTCGGCGAGACGGACACGCTCTGGCCGTGGATGACGCCGGCCGACGCCTGCCGGTTCATGAAGGGGCTGTACGCAGACTTCGACGCGGTCCGGTTCAACGAGCTGCTCGACGCGCTCGCGGTGCCGCGGCGGAAGACGAAGGCGATGTCGAGGGGGGAGCGCGGGCGGCTCCGCCTGGCGATAGCCCTGGCGCGAAGCGCCAAGCTGTACCTGCTCGACGAGCCGCTGGCGGGAATCGACCTGATCTCGCGCGAGAAGATCATGACCTCGCTGGTGCGCGAGTGGCACACGGACGAGACGATCCTCCTGTCGACTCACGAGGTGGCCGAGGCGGAGGGGCTGTTCGATCGCGCCGTCTACCTGCGTGAGGGACGGCTGGCGCTCGACGCGCGAGCGGAGGCGCTCCGTGAGCAGGGGAAGAGCGTCGTTCAGGCGTTCAAGGAGGTGCTCGCATGAAGCGGTTCGGAACGCTCGTTTGGCTCGAGCACCGGCGAAGCTGGATCTGGTCGGTCTCGCTCCTCGGCTCGCTCGCGTTCTGGGCGTGGGGGATCAAGCAGGTCCGCGTGATGGACGTCGCCGAGCGGCTCGGGATCCGCGCCGGACTACTCGGGATGGCCGCGGCGATCGGCGCGGTCGTCCTCTGCCTGATGATCGGGCGGATCCGCGCCGAGACGCGGCACGGGCAGTACCAGGTGCTGCTCCTGACGCCGCCGTCCGGCTACGCGCACATCGCGGCGCGGTACCTGTACGCGGCCGGCGTGGCGTTCGCCTACTTCGTCACGATCGGGTTCCTGTACTGGTGGATCATGGCGCTCGCCGGGGTTCACCTCGATCCGACGACGCTGGTCGAGCTGATCCTGGGTGCGCCGTTCTATGCGATCAGTGTGACGGTCCTGCCGCTTCTGGCGTGGACGCTGCTTCTGATGGTGTTCATCAGCGCGTTCCGAATCTCCGGGCCCGGCTGGGTCCCGGGAACGGTGATGCTCCTCGGGACGCCGTTCGCGCTCCGGTGGCTGTTCGACGGGATCGTTCGGGTGGCGTACACGCTTCCCGGCTGGCGGCTGTTCGCGAACGCGCCGGACGCGCTGGTCGAACGGTTCGGGCCGCCGGACCCGGAGAGCCCCCTTCAGTTCACCGAGATCGTGTACAACGGCGTGCCGATCGAGCCGCTGCTGATCATGTTGGCGCTGACGGCGGTGCTGCTTGCGGTCGCCGGTCGGATCTGGCAGGAGGTGGAGGCATGACCCAGGCGTTCTTGATCGTCGTTCGCGTGCTGCTGGTCGCGCTCGTCGGCTACTGGGCGTACCGTCTGTGGACGGGCACGCGGAGCTGGACGTCGCGCGGCGTCGGGCTGTTCTTCTCGGCGACGCTGATCTGGCAGATCATCGGCGGACGGTTGTAGCGGCGAGAAGCTGAGGTAGACGAAACCATGGAGGACACGATGAAGCGAAGAGCGATTCTTTGGACGGGGCTGGTCGCGCTGGTCGGTGCGGCGATCGCGCTCGGCGGCTGCGTCGGGCTTCCGATCTACGAGGCGACGCGGACCTTGGAAGGGAGCTTCGCCGTGACCGGCGCGGTCGATCTCGACGTGTGGACGTCGAACGGCCGGGTGACGGTGCGAGGGGTCGAGGGACAGACGACCATCGAAGTGACCGCGACGATCCGGTCGCGCGGCGACTCGCAAGTCCAGGCGGCGGCCCGCGCCGCGCAGGTCGATGTCGAGATGCACCACAACGGGAACCACCTGGAGCTCGAGTACGACGCGAGCGCCCACCCGTGGGGCGTGCGCCGGTACACCGGCGTCGACTTCGAGGTGACGGCCCCCGCGACTGTCGACGCAAAGGTCGACACGTCGAACGGGCGGATCGAGATCTCGGATCTGACGGGGATCTTCGAGCTCGAGACGAGCAACGGGGCGATCGAGGTGTCGGACGCGGTCGGCGAGGCGCACGCGTCGACGAGCAACGGGCAGATCACGGTCGTCCGGTTCGAAGGGGTCCTCGATCTCGACACGAGCAACGGGCCGATCGAGATGGAGGACGTCGATGGGATCGTCGACGCGCAGACGTCGAACGGCCGGATCGGGTTCGTCGGCGCGCTCGCCGAAGGGATCGACCATCGGATGACGACCAGCAACGGTCGGATCGACGTCGCGTTCCCTTCGACGACCTCCCTGAACATCGAGGCGCGGACGAGCAGCGCGTCGATCAGCACGAACCTGCCGCTGATCGGGGACACGGAGGGGAAGGAATGGAGCGCCGCGCTCAACCCGCCGGCGACCGGCACGCTGACGCTCGTGACGAGCAACGGAGGGATCGAGATCCTCGGGACCCTCTGATCGTGAGGTGAGGGCATGAAGAAGAGAACGAAATGGATCGCGCTGGGGATCCTCGGGCTGCTCGCGGCGGCCCTCTTCCTCGGCGGCTGCGAAGAGGAGGACGTAGCCGGTGTGTTCGGCGCGGCCGACGTCAACGCGTCGAAGGTGGAGACGGTCGAGCTGCCGTTCGAGGCCCCGGTCACCCTCGACGTCGACACGTCGAACGGCGGGGTGACGGTTCAGGGCGTGGAGGGGATCGAGGCCGTCTCGGTCACGATCACGCTGCGGAGCAAGGGCGAAACGCTCGAAGAGGCGCAGGACCGCGTCGAACGGATCGTCTACCACGCCGAATCGTCCGGAGGGCGGATCGTCCTCCGCTACCGCGCGAGCGAGCAGGAGGCCGACGTCCGTCGGTACTCCGGCGTCGACTTCGACGTGCTCGTCCCGGTCGAGACGCGGGTCGAGGTCGAAACGTCGAACGGCGCGATCACCGTCGAGGACGTCGACGGGACGATCCGGCTCGACACGTCGAACGGCGCGATCGATGTCTACGATTCGTCAGGACAGCTCAGCGCGGAGACGAGCAACGGGCGGATCGAGGTCGTCCGGTTTGTCGGGGACCTCTCTCTCGACACGTCGAACGGTGAGCTGTGGATTGAGGCAGTCACCGGATCGGTCGACGCCGAGACGAGCAACGGGAGCGTGCACTACATCGGCACGCCGGCGACCGGGGGCAACCGGATCCGGACGAGCAACGGGAGCGTGACCGTGAGCGTCCCGATCGACCTGTCGATCGCATTCGATGCGAGCACCAGCTCGGGGCGAATCCGCTCCATCCTGCCGCTCGTCGGCGACACCCAGGGCGATACGTGGAGCGCACAGCTCAACCCGCCGGCGGAGGTCCGGTTCCAACTCCACACGAGCAACGGGACGATTCGGATCGAGGGGATTCCGTAGCCCGTCGGCGTCCGACACGGGAAGCGGCGGCCGCGCGTCGGAGGACACGCGGCCGCATCGTCTGTGAACCACAGGAAGCCTCGGCCGTACCTACGAGTATCCATAGCTCGAAGGAGAGCGATCGTGTCGAACTACCGCAAGTACCTGAGGAACCAGACGCTTCCGGGCATGTCCGAGATGGAGACGGACATGATGAAGGGCCTCCCGATTCCTCCGATCGAGAAGCCGTGCCCGAAGGACGCCGAGCGGATCGATCTCCCGGCACACGAAGCGTGCCGGTCGATCTCGAAGACCGCGCTCGTGGACGCCATCGCGGAGCGAGAGAGCCGCCGGACCTTCTCGGGCGAGCCGCTCTCCCTTCGTGAGCTCGCGTTTCTGCTCTGGGCGACGCAGGGCGTCCGCGGCCTGATCCGCGACGGCCTCGTGACGCTACGGAACGTCCCTTCCGGCGGGGGAATGCATCCATTTGAGACGTACGTCGCCGCGCTCCGCATCGAGGGTCTGGAGCCTGGGCTCTACCGGTATCTAGCGATCGAGCACAAGCTCCTCCGGTTGCCCGGCGCGTGGGACGACCTCCCGCATCGGCTGACGGCGGCGAGCAACGGTCAGCGGTACGTCGGGAAGGCGGCGGCCGTTTTCGTCTGGGCGGTGCGGCCGTGCCGGACCGAGTATCGATACGGCGACGATTCGCTCAAGGACATCCTGATCTCCGTCGGCCACATCTGCCAGAACCTGTATCTGGCGTGCGAGGCGATCGGCCTCGGGACCTGCGCGACGGTCGCCTATCAGCAGGATCTGCTCGACGGAATCCTCGGCGTCGACGGGCACGACGAGATCCCGCTGTACCTCGCGCCGGTCGGCCACCCGAGCAGCGAGACCGAGTCCTAGTAGCGTTTGCCGGGTTGCGGCTTCTCCCTGAGTCGGCAAAGATCAGCCTTCGGGCACACTGGGGTTCAAAGGGGTCGTCGGGATGCAGGGACGCGGACAGGCCGAACCGGGCCGGCGGATTAACGTGGTCGGGACGACGGGTTCCGGCAAGACGACCGTCGCGCGCGCGATCGCCGAGCGGCTCGGCCTGGAGCACATCGAGCTCGACGCCCTGTTCTGGAAGCCGGACTGGGGCGAGACCCCGGACGATCAGTTCCTTCCGAAGGTCGACGAGGCGACGCGGGGCGAACGATGGGTGCTCGATGGCAACTACAGCCGGACCCGTCCGATTGTCTGGCCGCGGGCCGACACGATCGTCTGGCTCGACTACTGCTTCCCCCGCGTCTTCGGCCGGCTCCTCCGCCGGACGATGCGCCGAGCGGTCACGAAGGAGCCGATGTGGAACGGCTGCGTCGAGAGCTGGCGGAAGGGGTTCTTCTCGAGGGACTCGATCCTGATCTGGTGCCTGAAGACCTATTGGCGCCGCCGCCGCACCTACCCCGCGCTGTTCGCTCGTCCCGAGTTCCAGCACCTTCGCCTGGTTCACCTACGGAGCCCGCGTGCGGCGGCGGACTGGCTTCGTGGCATCGAGCGGTGAACCGATTCAGGATCCTTCCTCATTGACGGAAGGCCTCCGATCGTGATAGATTCGATTCCAAGGAGGTGCATAGTGAAGGCACGATTCGCATTGCTGGGTGCGGTCGTCTTGGTCGGGCTGCTCTCGTTTGCTGGCCTGGCGGAGACGTACATGGTCGCATCGGATACGACGTGGCCCCCGTTTGAGTGGGCTGATGCAGCCGGAAACTTGTACGGATTCGATCTGGATGCGATGCGTTGCATCGCGATTGTCGAAGGATTCGACATCGAGATCATGAGCTACGACTGGGACATCATCTTCGACGATGTCGGGATCGGACGCGCGGACATCGGCGCGTCCGGTGCGACGATCACCGCGGAACGAGAATTGAAGGTCGACTTCTCCGATCCGTACTGGACATCGGACCAGGCGATCATGGTCCACGTCGATTCCGGGTTGAACGTCGTCACTGCGCTCAGCGGCGGTAGCACCGTCGGGGCGCAGATCGAGACGACCGGCGCTGGATGGATTCAGGACCTGATCGATTCGGGGATCGACGTCGAGCTCTCCGAGTATCCCCTCTATCCGCTGGCGGTCCTCGATCTGATCAACGGCAACATCGACGCCGTCATCCAGGATGAGCCGGCGGCCCGCGCGAGCGCGCTCGTTGAGGAAGATGTCATCATCGTCGGGATCGTCGTGACCGGTGAGGAGTTCGGGTTCTTCGTCGCCGAAGGCGATCCGAACGGGCTGTTGCCCAGGATCAACTCCGGCATCCGGACGCTGCAGGCCTCCGGGGCGTGGGACAACCTGATCAAGGCGTACATGGGGACCGACCAGGCCGACGTCGAGGCTGCCTGGAAGGCGAGCGCGAACCTGCTCGAAGCCGGCGACGTCGACGGATTCGCGCAGTCGCTGGCCGATCTGGCCAACCCGTAGGGCGCCTTGCAGGACCCGTCGAGCTGAGAACCAAGACACGGACGAGGGACGCGGGAACTGCCCTGCGTCCCTCGTCCTGATTACGGAAGGGACAGACCCTCGGTGGAGACGATTCTTCAGAGCATCTGGCCGATCATCCGTGACGGCCTTCCGACCACGATTCTCCTTACGCTAGGGCTTCTGGGCGTCGGCCTGCTGCTCGGTTTCCTGATCGCGTTCGCGCAGGTCTACGGATATCGCCCGCTTCGCTGGCTGTGCAAGGGATACGAGCAGTTCTTCCGCGGGATCCCGGCGCTGGTGCTGATCCTGATCTTCCACAGCGGACTGGCGCGGTCGTTCCACGTGCTGCTTCCCACGTTCATGTCGGCGCTGATCGCCCTGGGCCTGCGGTCCTCGGCGTATCAGTCGCAGATCTTCCGGGGCGCGATCCAGTCGGTGAATCCCGGCCAGATGGTCGCCGCCCGGTCGATCGGGATGGGCAAGTGGCAGGCGATCCGGCACATCATCCTGCCCCAGGCGTTTCGGCTGTCGATCCCGCCGTGGACAAACGAGTACTCGAGCGTCCTGAAGGACACCTCCCTGGCGAGCGCCATCGGGGTGATCGAGATGATGAAGAAGACGACGCTGTTGATGCCAACGGTGCAGTATCGGGAAGGGGCGCGCTGGATCCTGTTGCTGTTGATGATCACTGCCCTCTTGTTCCTCGTTCTCACCTACGCCGGGAACTGGGGACTCGGTGTTCTGGAACGGCGGCTGCAGCTTCCGGGATTCGAGGTCGGAGGAAAGGTGGAACGATAGGATGACGGCCGAGACGTCGGGCGATCTGATCCTGCGCGTGGAGGATCTCCACAAGGCCTACGGGGCCAACGAAGTGCTTCGAGGGGTCTCCTGTCAGTTGGCGCGGGGCGAGACGAAGGTGGTCATCGGTCCGTCGGGGACCGGGAAGAGCACGCTCCTTCGCTGCATCAATCAGCTGACGATCCCCGATGCGGGACACGTCTGGCTGGGGGACACGGAGGTGACGTGCAGGGATTGCGACATCAACGCGGTCCGGACACAGATCGGCTTCGTGTTCCAGGACTTCAACCTGTTCACCCATCTGACGGCGCTCGAGAACGTGCGGATTGGGCCGATGCGGGTGAAGAAGATGGACAAGGCGAGCGCGACGAAGCTGGCGCACGAGGAGCTCGAACGCGTCGGACTCGCCGATAAGGCGAACGCCCATCCGGCCGAGCTGTCCGGCGGACAACAGCAGCGGGTCTCGATCGCCCGGGCGCTCGCGATGTTTCCCCAGCTGATCCTGTTCGATGAGCCGACCTCGGCGCTCGATCCCGAGCTGATCGGGGAGGTTCTCGGCGTCATGATCAGCCTGGCGCAGGAAGGGATGACGATGCTCGTGGTCTCTCACGAGATGGGGTTCGCGCGGTCGGTCGCCGACGAGATCATCTTCATGGAGGGTGGCGTGATCCTCGAACAGGGCCCGCCGGCTCAGCTGTTTGTCAGCCCGCGGGAAACGCGGACCAGGGAGTTCCTCCACAAGATCACGGAGCTGTACGGGGAGTAGATGCCGATGGGATTCTTCGAGTTTGCGGGGAGCATTCTGCCGAGGCTTCTCGACGCGACGGTCACGACGCTCGAGCTGACGGCCGCTTCGATCGTGCTGGGGCTGGTCGTGGGGATTCTCCTGGCGCTGGGGCGCGTGTACGGAGCGCGCCCGGTGCGCTGGCTGACCAACGGGTACATCCAGTTCTTCCGGGGGACGCCGCTGCTCGTCCAGCTGCTGATCGTCTACTACGGGCTCCCCCCGTACCTCGCGATGATCAACATCAAGCTGACCCCGCTGGTTGCGGCCGTGATCGGACTGGGGCTCAACAGCGCCGCGTACCAGGCGGAGTATTTCCGCGGGGCGATCCAGGCGGTGCGAAGCGGGCAGATGATGGCGGCCCGCTCGATCGGCATGAGCCGGGTCAAGGCGATCGTCTACGTGATCCTCCCCCAGGCGCTTCGCCTCGTCATCCCCTCGTGGTCGAACGAGCTGATCTACTCGATCAAGTACTCCTCCCTCGCCTACTTCATCACCCTTCCCGAACTGACGTTCGTCGGCAAGAAGGTGGCGCTGAGCACGGCGCGGACCTTCGAGGCGTATCTTGTCGTCGCGGCGATCTACCTGGTGATCGTCGTGGTCGTATCCAAGCTCTTGACCACGCTGGAGAACCGGGTTCGGGTCCCCGGCCTCGGCGTCAGCCGCGGGCATCGATAGCGGAGCCGTTGCGGGCCTTCCCGGAGACGCGTCGCTGAATCCGGACGGCCCGGTTGTTAGAATCGTTCCCGTCCATCAGGCATGGCAAGGGAGGAATCTATGACGGCGTGGTTTGACGCGGGAGGAGAGCACACGGAGGCGGTCCTCGAACGGGTGGAGCAGCGGCTGAGCCGCGGGGACATCCGGTACGTCGTGGTGGCGACGACCTCCGGGGCGACCGGCGCTCGCTTCGCCGAAGCACTTCGCGATCGGGACGTGAAGGTCGTCTGCGTGACGCATCACGTGGGGTTCAAGGGCGGCGACGACGACCAGCTCGAGCTGGCGCGCGCCGACGCGATCCGCGCCGGCGGCGGGTCCGTGCTTACGACATCTCATGCCTTGAGCGGCGTCGCTCGCTCCATCTCCGGCAGCTTCGGAGGGACATCGGCCGTCGAGATGATCGCGCATACGCTCCGCCTGTTCGGGCAGGGGATGAAAGTCTGCGTCGAATGCGCCGTGATGGCCGCCGATGCCGGGCTGGTCCCGACGGATGGGGATGTGATCTGCGTCGGGGGGACCGGGCACGGCGCCGACACGGCGGTCGTCCTCCGGCCGTCCCACTCGAACCGCTTCTTTGACATGAGAATCCGCGAGACCCTCTGCCGCCCAATCGGCTAGCCGGGCGACATCCGTCATGCTTTTTCGGTCGGCCCCGACCGGTTCATCCTTCGATCTCGAATCGGCGGCGGACCAGCCGGAGCAGCGCGGCGCGCTCCTTGGGCATCCGGTCGGTCAGGCGAAGGACGGCGATGTTCCCCAACCACGTGTCGATCTCTTTCATCGAGACGCCGGTGGGTCGCGAGTAGCCACGCAGGTAGATCTGCAGGAAGATCCGCTTCATGAGCGCCATGACCGCGCGCAGCGGCAGGGGAGTCCCGACCGACGAGCCCGCGTAGCGGAAGAGAAGGATCGTCCACGCGACATCAGCGGCCGGGACCCCGGCGGACGCCGCTCCCCAGTCGACGATCACCGGCTCGCCTCCCCGGACGAGGACGTTGTCCGGATGGAGGTCCCCGTGGCAGATCTGTTGCCCGTTGGGAAGGGCCTTCAGCGCGGCGCGCGCCGACGACCGCTCCGCGTCCGTCGGCCATTCGGCTGCGTCGGACGAGCTACTCGAGAAGGGTCAGAAGCTCGGGGAACTGCTCGATCCGAAGATCGGCGACCTCGAGCTCGTCCGGTTTCCCGAATCCATACGCCGCCGCCACGACGGTGCAGCTGTTCGCGCGACCGGCCTCCATGTCGTGATACCGATCGCCGATCACAAACGCCCGCTTGTGCGGCACGCGCTGCAGCAGCTGGCGGACGAGGTCGACCTTCGTTGGCCCGTCGCCGTCGTTCGTTTGAAGCTCGTCGAACAACGGGAGGATTCCGCATGCGGAGAGCACGACATTCGCATATCGACGGTCCCCGTTCGTGCACAAGGCGATGCTGTATCCGCGGTCGCGGAGTCGCTCCAGGGTCTCGCGAACGCCGGGAAACAGCCTCCCGCGTTCCCGAATCGAGGCGAGCTCGATCTCGGCGATCCGGTTTGCCAACGCCCCTCGGTCGCCAGGGAATCCCTGATCCATCAACCAGTCGAGGAAGACCGGAAACGTCTCGCCGACGAAGCCGAGGATCGCGGCGTCGGAGGGGTGCGGCATCTCGTACTCGGTGTAGACAGCATGCATGGTCGGGACGAAAGATGATTGCGTATCGTACAGGGTCCCGTCGAGATCGAAGATGAGGAGGTCGTGCGGTCTGGCGGACATGGTGGCGGAGACGTTACCCGCCGCCGAGCCTTCGGACAATGGCACCGGGGCGATGCAAGCCACCCCGGTGCCGTGCAAGGAGGCGCCGGGTCAGGAGAGGAGCAGCTTCAACAATCCTGCCTCTCGCTCATCAGTGGATGAGTCTCCCGACAGGTCCTTGTGAAGGTACGAAGGCCGCGTTTCGCCAACGTCTCAGCATCACGACTACGGGCTCCTGCGGGCGTCGCGCGTGACTTGCTCGACCGGCCCCGTCCGCTCCTCCGGAAAGGCTGGCCCCGGTCACGGCACCGACCGGTGACTGCGTCGTATAATCGACGGGGTGGTTCGGAATGCGCGGACGAGCACTGATCGCAGGAGTCGCAGCCGTCCTGGTCTGTGTCGGCGCGGTGGCCGGGGAATGGGAGGAGGACGACCGGGGGCCCCAGATTCTCCTGGACCCGGCGTCCGGTCTTCCTGCGGTCGTCTTCCACGTCACCCTCGAGTACACCACAACTCCCGATGCCCAGCGTGTGGACACCTCGTGGGTCGTCTACGAACTGGTCGATGGCGTCGAGGTCCCGATCGATGGATTCTCGCACACCTCGATCCGGTCCGGGCCGGTCCGGCGAATCCACTCGACTTCTCCCTTGGTGCAAATCGAAGCGGGTTCGCGATACGGTGCTCGTATGAGGATCGTCGACCCGGTGAACGATCTGTCGTACGAACGCACGTTCAACTTCGTCGCCCCGCCGGCGCTGCCGTTCGGGATCCGATTGGCCGGATGGGACGCTTCCGAGGACATCGATCTCACCGAACTGCCGGACGAGGAACTCGAAGAACTCGTCCTACTACACGATCTCCTCGGCGGCTACTCCGTCGGTTCCGAGGGCACCGCGCTCGAGGCGTTCCTTCGGGCGGAGGCGTCGACGAGCGAGTACCCCCTTTCCCTTCTCCTGCTGCCGGTCGCCGACATCGATCCGTCGGCCGCGCCGATTCGGATCTACGCGATTCGCAACGTCTACGTGTACACGCTCTCCGGCCCGGACGAGCGGGCAGGGGTGCTGGATCAGCTGGAGACGTTCAACCAGCCGTTTCTCGGGGCCATCTACGTCGGGGGCGGGCGCTCGATTCTGGGCGGAGGAAAGACGGTCTTCGTCCACGATGCGGTCCCCGCCATCCTGGACGCGGCGGCCGCCGAGCTGTCCGCTCGATAGCCCCGATCCTCTAGGTGGAACAACCCGCGGCCCGGTGCGTGGCCGTTCTTCCCCCTCACCCCCACCCTATCCCTCCCCCTT
>Ga0180433_10009563_pt1 | contig 11838 bp, 12 predicted proteins | sample SS_ome_8_FD_132980 | JGI IMG/M metagenome (GOLD analysis project Ga0180433, IMG submission 132980) | Hypersaline lake sediment archaeal communities from the Salton Sea, California, USA - SS_1_D_1 metaG | ecosystem: Environmental > Aquatic > Non-marine Saline and Alkaline > Hypersaline >... | reverse complement strand
TATATTTTTAATAGTTCAAAAAAAATACAAATGGCTTTTTTATATGGATATTATCTTAGTGATGGAACTTTTAATGGGGATTATACTTTTCGATTTGTATCCGTTAGTAAATGTTTAATAGATGGATGTGTTGGATTGTTTTTAAATAATAATATTAAAAAAATAAGTATGAAAACGATATTTCCAAATGGTAAAAGTGAATTTTCAGATGGAAGAATAATTATTCCAAAAAAGATTAGATATGATTTAACAGTGAATGATCCATTATTTGGTTTAGGAAGAAAAACAAAGAGATTAGGGAAAATTTATTATCATGGGATAAATAGAATAAATGATGAAATTTCAAATGTTCCAATAAAAAAGATATTTCAATATCCAAGAGAATTCATAAAAGAAAAATATGTTTATGATATCTCTGTACAAGATAGTGAAAACTTCTTTAATGGACAGGGTATTTTATGTCATAATTCTGTGGCTGATGAAGGATTAGATCTTCCTGCATTAGATTCAGCTATAATGGCTGGCGGTGGGAAATCATTAATAAAAAGTTTGCAGAGAGTTGGGAGAACTTTAAGACCTTATCCGAGTGCAGAAAATAACATTAAGAAGGATGCTATTATTATAGACTTCTATGATAGGTTAAGATATTTAACGGGACAGTCTAAGAAGAGAATGGGGATTTATAGACAAGAACCAAGATTTGAAATTTTTGAACACTTTTAAAAAATAAGTATATAATGGTAAGATGAGTTCTTTAAGTGATTTTGTAGACTATATTGATAGTATTTTTCATCAAGAATCTAAAGATATAAATGCGATAAAAAATTCAGTAGAAATATTTTTTGAATTTTATAAAAAGAAAGACTTTTTTGATGCGGAAACAGTATTTTTTTTAAGACTTATTTCTGAAAAGATGAAAGAAAAGAATGAAATTTTAGATGATGAGATTTTATTAATGTTGACAGGTTGCTTTTGGGGAATGTGTTTAGAAAAATTTTCTGAAAGGATTAAAATAGAGGATTATGAATTATGATATTTATGAAAAAGTTGATGAATTATCTAGCAAGGTAGAATTTTTATTTGATATAGTAAATCAACTTGAAGTTAATAATTTAATTCCATCAAAAATTATAGAAAGATCAAGAAATAGAATAAGATTAGAAGATTTAAAGAGAGAACAAGAAAAAAATCCTTCTGATAATAATTTGAAAGAAGAGATTAAAAGATGTATGGATAAAGAATTAATTCTTCATGAAGAAATACAAGCTATAATCGAAAAGAAGAATTAGTGGAAAAATTTTATTCCGTTCATAAGATTTTTCTTAATAGATATCTTTATCAGCTTAGTCCTCAAGCTTTTTGTGTTTTATTGAGATTTTACAAATTTTATTTAAATCATTATTTAGAAAATGGTTCTTCTTTCCCTTTTTATACTTTTCAAAAAGAAATTTTAGTAAATGATAATCATGAAAAATGTGAAGAAATTTGGGCGGAATTAGATAAATGGGGATTAGTTAAGAGAGATTATAAACAAGGATTTTATGAATTAAATTTATCAGAAATTGAGGAATACAATATTAAAGAAATTGGAGAAGAAGGGTGGAGTAAAGGAATAAAATTTAAAATTTATGTAAAACATAGAAAGAAAAAAATACAAAGAAAGAAAAATAATGTTTATTTGCAAAATTATATAGGGATGATAACATCCCGATTTTCTAATAAAAGAGTTAAAGAGAAGATTCAAAGATTAATTGAAGGGCATGTTAAATATTTACTTTCTCAAAAAAATAAAGTTGAACTTAAGGATATTCGAGATTTATTTGGCCCATTATGGAAAATTTCGGATAATCAGATAGAAAAAGTTTGTGATATCTATAATAATAATGAAAAGTATTATGGAAAAAAATCGGGAAAATATATTCATGGAATATTGAGGAATGTACAAAAACAAAAAGATGACAATCCAACAAAATTTAAATATGATAATTTAAATGAATTTAAAAAGAAGAAAGAAGAAAGCGATAAAATTTTAGCACTGAAAATTGTAAAAGGAGAGATAAAAGATAATATTTCTTATAAATCTTATTTAGAATTGGGAGACTTTGAAGGTCTAAAAAGATTATATAAAATTGGAATTAAATTATTAAAAGAGGAAAAGAAGGAAGAGGAAATTTTTAAAAATTATGAATGGTTAAAAAATGACGAATAGAGATAAATTTAGGCAACATTATTTTTCAATGTTGAATATGGCTGATGAAAGGATATTAGAAAAAATTAGAAGTTATGATCCTAAAAATGAATTTTTTGAGAGAAATTATATACTGTCTCATATTCCGGAAAAATATTTTGATTTTGAATTTGAAAAAATTAAAGCTAAAATTTTAACGACAGAACAAAATATAGAGGAAATCCAAAAAGTTGAAAAATATTTAAATGGTTTAAATAAAGCTGCGAAGAAAGGAATAGGATTATATTTATCCGGACCTCATGGGGTAGCAAAAACAACTATTTCTGTGATTATTTTAAAGAAAGCGATTCAATCATTTTATAGATGTTTTTTTTGTAAGTCAGCATCAATAGTTGAATTTGCAAGATCCGGTTGGAAAGATTCTGATAAGAAAGATTTTTGGGATTATGTAATAAATACTATGGATTTCTTAGTTATAGATGATGTTGCGCGCTCTTATAATCAGGTTAATGAAGCAGAAAGATTTTATGTAGATGAGATTTTTACTAAAAGAGATGATGCAAATTTAGTTACAATAATTACAGCGAATCATAAATTAGATTCGAATAAAGATTTATTCGGAGAAGCATTATTTTCTAATTTTAAAGAAAGACTTATAGAAGTTAATCTCATTGGAGAGGATTTTAGAAATATTATTGGAGACAAACTTTTAGAAGCATTAGATTAATGTCAGAGAAAAAAGAAAGTCCATTTATCGATTTAAATCTTGAGAATAGAGTTTTAAGATCGTTGATAGCGGACGGAACAAAGGATAGAGAAAATTTTAATGAAATTTCTGGGAATATTAGTTTAATATCTAATTCTGATATTATTAAAGAATTTTTTAATACTCCTTTCCGTCAATGGCTTTTTCAGAAAATATTAAATTATTATGAGGAACATTCAGATTGTTTGTCATCTTCTGTTATACTTAGAGAAATGAGGAAACATTTTCGAAAACAATCTCTTTTTGATTCAAAAAAAGTAATTCTTGATAAAATTCTCAATTTAGATTTTGACCCAAAGACTTTTAAACCATCATTAAAAAGTTTAAAGAATAATTTTCATTATAATTCTTTATATGAGACAACTAAAGAAGCAGTTGATGAATTAAAGGATCATTATGAAACAGGAGAGGAAAATGCAATAGAAATTGCTAGAAAGATGGAGGATGTAACAAGTAAAATTATAATTTCGAATGATAATGTAAGAATTTTAGAAGAGGATATATTTGATAATATTGATAATCATATAGATTTAATAAAAGATAAAAAAAAGAAACCGGAAAAATATAGAGGAATTACAACTGGGTTTAGTGAAATAGATCAAGCAACAGGTGGATGGATAAATGGAGAATTTTCTCTTATTCTTGGAAGACCAGGAATGGGAAAATCTATTTTATTAACAAATTTTGCTTATACAGCTTTTAAGAAGAATTATAATGTTATTTATATAACTATTGAAATGCCATTGGAACAGCAGAAAAATAGATTTTATTCTCTTTTAACTGGAATTGAATATAATAAAATAAAATTCCCAACAAATTTGACAGAACCGGAAATGGAAAAATTAGAAAAAAAAATAAGGGAATCTGAAGAAGAACATTCTAATTATTTTTGGACTATAGATTCTCCTGAAAATTGTAGCGCAGCATTTTTAGAATCAAGAATAATGTCATTTCAAAATAATAAAAATCAAAAAGCGCATTTATTAATTGTGGATCCAATATATTTAATGACTCCAAGTAATAAAAAAGTTGATGATCCTGTTGGTCAGATTTCTTGGGATTTGAAAATTTTAGCTAGAAAAATGAATATCCCAGTATTGGCAGCAAGTCAATTTAATAGAGAAGCGCATAAAAGACATAATAAAGAAAAAAGAGTTGATACTATGGATGCCGCTTTTTCTGATAAATTAGGTCAAAATACTGATAATATGCTTGGTCTTGTAGGACCATTGCCAAAAGAGGATCCCGGAGCTATTTTATATTTTCCAAAAACGAGAGATTCGGATATTACTAATTTTGATATTTATAGAGAATTTCATATTATGAAAATTTCAAAGGATATTCGAACGGAAGAAGAAAAGAAAGAATCAAAGAAAAAGGATAAAAAATGAAAGTTGAAAAATTTGAATTATCAAGACCTTTAAAATTTGTTATTACAGAAGAAGCAGAAAAAGTAAAGGAATTAAAAAAGAAAGCTTATAATTCTATAAAAAATACTTTACCAACTGTTCAAGGATATAGAAGAGGACATATTCCCCAAGATTTGGCAGAAAAGAAATTTGGAGTTAGCAAACTTTATGAAAAGATTATTGATGAAATTTATCTTGATATAGAAAAAGAGCATAATATTGTTTCTTCTAGAGATTTTAAATATTATGGGAATTTTCAAGATGGGAAACCATTAAGAATAGAATTTATAGCTGAAGTTGAACCAAAAGTAAAATTAAGAGACCTGGAAAATATTAAGATAGAGCATGAAGAGGATATTTCAATAGATGAAGAAGAAATAAACGAAGCATTAGAAAAAGCAAGAAGTGAAAAAAAATCTTTAAAAGAAGAAACAAAGGGATTTTTAGAAAATTTAGATGTTGCTATTTTGGATTTTGAAGGAACTTTAGAAGGAGATTCAGAACCTTTTAAGGGAGGTTCTGCAAAGAATTTTGAACTTGAAATTGATGTCGAAAATAAGAAATTTATTGATAATTTTGAAGAACAAATATTAGGGATGAAAAAAGATGAAGTCAAGAATATAAATGTAAAATTCCCAGATGATTATCGAGATGAATCAAAGCAAGGAAGAAAGGTTAATTTTAAAGTTATATTAAAGAGTATAAATAAAAGAATTTATCCAGAATTAGATGATGATTTTGCCAAGATGAAAGGATTTGAAACTCTAGATGAATATAAAATTTTTATAAATGAGAACTTGAAAGAGAATAAGATAAGAGAAAACAATGATGAATTTAAAAAGAAAATAATGACAGAATTGTTGAAAGAAGCGGAAATAGGACCAATACCTTTAGACATGTTGAGAAATGAATTAGGGAGACAATGGAGAAGTTTTTTGGCAAGGGTAGGGAAAACTGAGGAAGAATATTTAAAAGAAGATAAAGACGGAAAAGAAAAATTCTTTATAAGTAGAAGCGATGATTCGGAAAGTATAATTAAAGCAAATTTGGTTCTACAAGAAGTAGCAAGAAAATATTCTATAGATATAAATAAGGATGAGGTAAATCAATATGTTGAGAATGTTTCTGGTGCTTTAAAGAAATCTAAAGATAAAATTGAAAAACTTATAGATGATATGAAGAAAAATAAGATTCAATATAGAGTAATGGAGAATGCTGCATTGAGTGAGAAAGTTGTAGATTTTTTAACAAATTATTTTAAAAAATGAGAATAAATAGACCATTAAGAATATCTCCAAGTTCTATTAATACTTTTTTAAAATGCTCTATGCAATTTAAATGGAGATATATTGATGAGCTTGAGCCAGATGAAGAAACTGATAATTTATATGCTCCAAGAGGTATTACTTTTCATAAATTAATGCAACTTAATGATCTTTATAGTCTTGATGAAAAAAAATTAAAGAATTATTGGGAAGTTGTATTTTTATCTTATGTTTCTGATTGTTCTAATTTACCAAAGGATCTTTCTTATGATTCTTTTTTAAAGAGCGGAGATTTATTAATAGAAAATGGACTTAATTTGAAAAAGAGATGGGAAGATGCGGAAATAATAGAAAATGAAGATTATATAAGGTTAGAATACAAAAATAAATTTATTGATAATTTATTTTTATCAGGAAGATTGGATTTAGTTCTCTTGAAAGATGATGATTATATTGTGTTGGATTGGAAAACATCAAAATCAATAGAGAAGAATATTGGGGAAAATCTTCAAATTGGATTATATATTTATTTTATTCATAAAAAATATAAGATAGATTATGAAAATATTTTTGGAGCTTTGGCATATCCTTTTAGTAAGAAAATTCTTTTTACTCAAAGAGATGAAAATTCAATTCAAGAAATATTTAATAAGATTGATAAGATGTTAGAAAGACTTTCCAATTCCGATTTTAAAAAGGAACCAAAAGAAAATTGGAATTTAGATAATTGTTATTTTTGTCCATATATAAAAAATTGTGACAAGAGAAATGATGATTAGGATATCAAGAAAAGAATATAAAGATATTTTTAAAAAGATTAATTTAGAAAAAGTTCTTCATGACTATAATATAGATTACAAACTTCGTAATGGGAAGAATGGTTGGGAATATACTTCTTCTTGTCCATTTCCTGGTCATAATGATTATAGCCCTTCATTTTCTATTCGAAAAGATGATGGTGTTTATAATTGTTATGTTTGTGGAGGAGGAAATTTTTTTAAATTTGTTAAAATTCTAGAGAGATTTAAAACAATCAAGGAATCTGTTGATTTTATAAAGAAAAAAATTGGATATAAAGAGATAGAGGAATCCAGGAATAATTTTGATAATTTGAAAAGTAAATTTAAAGGATTTCTTAGAGAAGGAATTACTCAAGATAAAAACGAGAAAGGAATAAATTTAAAAGAAATTAATTTACCAAAATGTGAGTCCGCATTAAAATATTTATCGATAGCAAAGAAACGAGTTAGTATTAAATCAATAAGGAAATGGGACATTAAATATTGTGTCGATGATAAAAAATATAATGGGCGATTGATTATCCCAATATATTTTGACGGAAAGTTAGTTTCGTTTGCAGCCCGAGATATGTTGGGGAGATCTAAGAAATGGGATGAAATCAAGAAGAAGGCAATAGAAAAGAGAAAAAGTAAAGAGGAAATGTCTAAATTAGAAGAGAAATATGGATGTAAAAAAATATTATACCCATATGGATCCCCAATATCAAATATTTTTTTTAATTGGGATAATTCATTTGGAAACGATTATGTTATTTTAGTAGAGGGAATTTTTGATGCTATTAGAGTTTCTAATTTTGGGTACAATGTTGTTGCATTATTGAGTTGTCATTTAAATGAATATCGAAGAGATTTATTGATTAAGAATTTCGACAAATTTTTTATTGCTCTAGATAATGATGATAAGGTAGATTCAAAAGGAAGAAAATTTAACCCAGGTCAGGATTCGGCAATAAAAATTAAGAATGAATATCTTCAAGAATGTGATGTTTATAATATTGTCCTTCCCATAGGAAAAGATCCTGATGATTGTACTGAAGAGGAGTTTCGTCAGTGTTTTCAAGAGTCAAAAAAATTTTTTTAAAAAAAATATTTACATTCTCTTTTTATAATTTTATTTTTGATCCAGTTTTCAGAACCAATATTTATTCGATAAAAATTTCATATTAATATCAGATTCAAGAGGTTTGTATGTCGCGCAAATTAGAAACCTTGACAGATTCCCAGCTTGTCAAATTATACAGAAAAAGTGGGAATGACCAAAAAGAAAATATTCTTGATTTTCTTCTTTATGAGAAGAAAAATGGTAGGAAATCTTGGTATTACAAGATTCTTTCTAATATTATTTGGATAAAATCTAAATTGGATATAGAATATTTAGATGAAGATTTAAGGAAGGAAATAGAGAAAAAATTTCAAGAAATTTTAGAAGTTTCATTTGAGATAGGCTCTTCTTATGGTTTTTCTTTTTATGCTCATAAAGCTATAAATTCTGTAATTTTTAGTTCCATTTCGGATGTCGATTTAGTAAGATTATATAGGAATAGTAATAATATCCAGAAAGAAAGAATTTTTAAGTATCTTCTTTATGAAAAGATTATCGGAAAGAAAACATGGTATCAAAAAATTACTACTCATGTTATGTTAAATAAAGCAAAGTTGAAATTAGATCTTTCTTGTACAGAAGAAGATTTAATAGAAGAAGCGGTGAAAGCTTTTCATAAGACTTTATATTATTGGTTTGATTTGAAATCTCCCTATGGATTTTCCACATATGTTTGGAGAACAATTGATTCTTCCGTTAATAGAGTTTTTCAAAATATTACAAAAACAAAAAAAAGAAATTTTGAAGAAACAATTAAAACTGAAGGAGGAAATAAAATTAAGAAAAAAAGAAGAAAAATAGAAATTAATGATGTTTATTCTGGAAGTTATAATGATGCAGGATTAAAAAAATGGGAAGATGTTATTTCTTCTGAAAATAAAGGGAATTATAAAACGGAAAAATTTAAAGCTTCTTTTGAACAAATTATTCTTTATAGAGATATAATAAAACATCTTAAAGATTCCTTAAAAGAGGAAGTAATAGATGCTCCAGAAGAATTGATTTTAGAATTGGGAGAATATATAAAATCCAAGAATGCAAACGTAAGAGTTCTTAGATGTTTAGCTTCGAAATATGGGATAAATTCAGATGATGTAATAAAAATAAGAGAAAAGGTAATTTCAAATATTGAAAGATCTATGTTCCGAGATTTTATTATATTAATAGAGAATGATTTAAAAAATTATGAAGATCTTGAACAGAAATATTCTTGTTCAAGAGCGCATTTAATAAAACAAAAAGATAAGATGAGTGAAAAATTTATGAAGAAACTTTATAAGTTAAATTTGCCATTTTGTGAACTTTTTGAAGGATCTTGAAAAATGTATTCTTTTGCTACAAAAATAAGAAGAAATCGAGATTTATGGTATGTAATGCAAGTAAAAGCTGGGAAAGAACCAGAAATTAAAAAGAGATTATATGGGAAAGAAAAGGAATATCATATAAAAGATTTGATAATTCCCGAAGCTCTTGAAATTGAAGAAGAATTGATTAATGAAGAAGATAAATATAGATATAAAACTTTTTTGGGATATGTTTTTATCAAACTCTGTTTAGATTATTCAAAATATACGGATATTCTTGCAATAGATGATATTTATAGATTCCTTGGAAGTCTATATAAAGATAGAAAAAATCTTATTTATATTCCATCATTTGTTCCAGAAAAGCAAGTGAAAAATGTCAAGAAATATCTTAATTATCAAACAAAAATGATAAAAAAACATCGTTTTAAAATTAATGATTTAGTGATAATTAAGGATGGGGATTTGGCAGGTCTTGAAGGAAAAATTGTAGAAATAAAAAACGATTATGCAAAAATCAATCCTATAATGTTTCAGAAAATTGTAAAAGTTTCCCTCAATAATCTGTCCCATATGCTGAAGTTACAGACTTCAGTTTGAAAATAGTTTAACGCTTTCACTTAAAAAAGTATATACTTATCAGATGGATCTTCTTAAATATTTTCCATATAATAGTTTTAGGCCTTTTCAAGAGGAAGCTATCCTTAAAATAGATAAAGCATTTAATGACGGTTATAAATATGTAATTTTGGAAAGTCCTACTGGTTCTGGAAAATCTGCTATTGCTATGACTATAGCTTTAAATATGCATGATGCATATTTACTGACATCCCAGAAAGTTCTTCAAGATCAATATATAAAAGATTTTACTAGGAATCAAGATATAAAAGTTTTGAAAGGAAGATCTAATTATCCTTGTGTTGCTTTGAACGAAAAAGAGGATTGTTCTAAAGGAATATGTGCAGTTCAAAAGTGTACTTTGATTCCTAATTGTCATTATTATATTGCAAGAAATGCAGCTTTGAAAGCGGAAGTTGCACTTTTGAATTATAGTTATTTTTTAAAAGTAAAGAATTTTCAATCAGATGTTTTTAAATCTAGGAAATTACTTATTCAAGATGAAGCTCACAAAATCGGGAATGATCTCATGAATCATGTTGAATTTAGACTTTCCGAAATTTATCTTGATAGATTAGGAATTGTTAGTAAAATTCCTTTATTCAACAAGATTGAAGAATATATTAGTTGGATTGAGGAAATTAAATTATTGATTTCCGAAAGAGTTCATAAATTTATTCAAGATATTTCTGACATTTATTATGTCAATGAAGAGAAAGCAAAAGAATTAATAGAGGAGAAGGAAAGATTAGAAACATTAAGAGAAAATATGGATTTCTTTTTAGGGTCATTTGAAACAACTCCTTGGATTTTTGATATTGAAAAAAGCGAAAAATTGAAAAAGAAAACAATTATTTTTAAACCTCTTACCGTAAGTGATTTTGCTTATGATAAATTGTTTTCTGGAGGAGAAAAGAATTTATTAATGTCAGCAACTATATTGGATTATAAAAGTTTTACTAATAATCTTGGGATAAATCAAAATGAAGCAAAATTTATAAGAGTACCTTCAACATTTCCAATAGAAAATAGAAAAATTTATTTCACTAATACTGGAAGAATGTCATATAAGGAAATTGATAATACATTACCAAATATAGTGAAAGATATTAAGAAGATATTAGAATATCATAAAGGAGAAAAAGGAATAATTCATACTCATTCTTATAAAATTTCTCATTATCTTGAAGAGAATTTAGATGATAATAGACTTATTTTTCATGATACTGAGACTCGAGAGGAAGCATTTAAGAAACATTGTAAATACAATGACGATTCTGTTTTAGTTTCGCCTTCTATGACGGATGGAATTGATTTACCTGATGATTTGGCTAGATTTTGTGTAATAATTAAACTTCCTTATCCTTCTCTTGCGGATAAACAAGTTAAAATGAGAATGGAAATGGATCGTGATTGGTATATTTGGTTAACTTGTCTTTCTATTATTCAATCATCTGGTAGAGGAATAAGACATGAAGAAGATTATTGTACTATTTATTTAATGGATTCTGGGATGAAAAATTTTATAAAATACAATAGAAAGAATTTCCCAGATTATTTTATAAATTCAATTAAAAATTAAAGGAGAAAAATTATGGAATTCAAACAAATGCCGGAGTTGAAAGAAGTTGTAACTAAATTGAAAGATGCTTTCCCAGAAAAATTAAGTCATATAGAGGAGGATAAACTTTTGTATGCTAGTTTTTCAAAAAAAGAATCAAGAGTAAAAGGGAAAATAGGACCAGTTCCTCCAAGATATTCTATTTTTTTGAAGAATTATGATTATCTTCTTGAAATTCATAAAGAGAGTTGGTTATTATTTGATATTGGGAAAAGATTATATGTAGTTCTTCATGAATTATGTCATATTCCTATAGACGGTTTTACTCCTGGAAAAAAAGATTATCGAAAAGTAATAAAACATGATTTGGAAGATTTTAAGACATTAGTTAGAGAATATGGTGTAGATTTGGAAAATGTTCAAAAACTTGAAGATCTTATCAAATAATGGTTATTATTATAGACGGGAATAATTTAGCTGCTAGAACTTATTATGCATGTGGAGATTTAAGGACTTCATCTGGTAGGTTAGTTAACTGTATTTATGGTTTTGTAAATTCTTTTAGAAAAATTTATAACCAGTATAAAGGGGAAAAATCAATTTTTTTTGTTGCTTGGGATGGAGTTGGGAAAAAAAGGGGACATAAGATTTATTCAGATTATAAAGGAGATAGAGAAGGCATCGGGAATGAGTTTTATGAACAACTTGATGATGTTAAGGAATGTTTAAAGACTATGAATGTATTTCAATATCAGGAAGATAATATTGAAGCAGATGATATTATAGGAACTCTCACATATGAAGCTAGAAAGAAAGGGTATAAAG
>Ga0180433_10009562_pt1 | contig 11838 bp, 7 predicted proteins | sample SS_ome_8_FD_132980 | JGI IMG/M metagenome (GOLD analysis project Ga0180433, IMG submission 132980) | Hypersaline lake sediment archaeal communities from the Salton Sea, California, USA - SS_1_D_1 metaG | ecosystem: Environmental > Aquatic > Non-marine Saline and Alkaline > Hypersaline > Sediment... | reverse complement strand
TTTGTTGCATACCCTCACTTCTTCTAATGCCGAAGCCTATGGACAGTTCGGTAGGTCTGTTGCAGGCATTGGGGACATTAACGGAAACGGTAGCGGGGACGTCCTCGTTGGCGCCCCCGGCGAAACCGTCGGCGCAGCCGACATTGCAGGACGCGCGTACGCTTTTGACGGCGCGACAGGCGCTCAACTTCACGTCTTCGCGTCACCGAATCCCCACAAGTGGCGATGGTTTGGCGCGCATCTCATAGCTGTGTGCGACGTAAACGACGACGGTATCGACGAGATCGCCATCGGTGAAACAGGTGAAGATCCCGATGAGGGTCAGCGGCATCACGGCAGGGTGTACGTCTTCGATGGCGCAACCGGCAGTTTGGTCCGGACATTCAGCTCTCCCTTCCCATCAATGGGGTTCCCGATGGCCGCAATTCGAGTGGACACCATAGAGGATGATTCCCGTCCTTCGACGACAACATCGCGTGTCCCGAGGTACAAACAAGCTACGGTACCGGGCTCCCGTTTTGGCTGTTCGCTTTACCGCGTTCCGGATCTGAACCAGGATGGTCGCGACGAGATGGTTGTCGGCGCCCATGGGGAAGGGCCGGGCAACGAGTATCGTTTTGCCGGTCGTGCCTACCTTATCGATGTCCTCTCAAGTGACATACTGCATAGTTTCAAGTCGCCTAACGAGGAAGAGTCCGGTCAGTTCGGGTGGTGTGTCGCGGGTCTCGAGGATATCAATGACGATGGACACGGCGACATCGCCATTGGCGCCCCCTTCGAGCGGCTGGGTCAAACAACGGTCGGGCATGTCTATCTGTTCAGCGGCGCTAGCGGGAGACGGCTGCATACAATGGAAAACCCGTGCCCGGAAGGAGAAGTGACGGGGACGGGGTTCGGCGACGTCATGTGCAGCACGGAGGATCTGAACGGTGACGCTGTCCCGGATCTTCTCGTGACCGCTCCTTCCGAAACCCTGTGGGAGGAGCTTGCGAGCGCCGGGCGTCTCTACCTGTTCGACGGGCGAACCCGCGTGCTGCTTCGCTCCGTCGTGTCACCACATGCCGAGCTCCAGGGGTATTTTGGCTCAGCGGCAGCAGTTCTCCGGAACGATGCAGGTGATCAACTGGGCGTCATCGTAGGCGCTTCGCAGGAAACCGTGAGCGAATCAGGACCGCGCGGCGGTCGTGTGTACATCTTCGACACGCCAGACTCCGACGGCGACGGCATCAGCGATGTGGTCGAATGGGATGATGACGTGGATGGTGACGCCACGCCCAATCACCTCGACCTCGATTCCGACGGCGACGGCATCCCCGACTCCGAAGAAGGGACGGGCGACCCGGATTGGGACGGCCTGCTGAATTTCCTCGATACCGACTCCGACAATGACTCGATGGACGACTCTGAGGAAGGGACCGGCGACCCGGATGGCGACGGTGTCCCGAACTATCTCGATACCGACTCCGACGGCGACTGGGTCAGCGATAGCGCTGAAGTTGCCTTCGGCACGGACCCGTACGACGCGGCGAGCGTCCCGGAACTCCACGCGCTGAACTATACAGGACTGGTTCTTCTGACAGCTCTCATAGGGTTAGCGGCAACCCGCCGGCAGCGCAGCACCGCTCTCAGGTCTGGATAGATTGTGCTAACCTAAATCGCCCGATTTCGCGGCGTCTCTACCTTCCGCTTCGTGTCCCCCATCCCCTGTTGACTTTCGTTATGCCATTGGGGAGGGTAGAATAGCACATAAACATGTGAACTTTTTCCGTGTTTCGGTGTCAAAAGAGGTAGAAACAGTGAGAAGCGGCAGCCGGATGGCCCGGGAAGGCCGGGGCCGGCCGATGCCGAACCGGACATAGCTCGACGGTGATAATGGGTGTCAATCTGTATACGGAAACGACGGACGAGGAACTGCTGGAGTCTCTGAAGCGGGGCGATGAGGAGGCTTTCGCGGAACTGATGCGCCGGTACAAGCGGCGGGTGTTCGGCACGGCATACAGGTATCTCGGCAACTACGAGGATGCCGCCGATGTGGCGCAGGAGGTGTTCGTCAAGGTCTACCGGCACATCGGGAGTTTCACGGCGAAGGCGAAGCTCAGTACCTGGATCTACCGAATCGTGGTCAACACCTCGGTCAACAAGCTGCGAAGCCGCAAGCGGAGAGGTGAGGAGATGGCGGAATCGTTGGAGAAACTGAAGGAAGAGGGTGCGGCCATACCCGTGGCGGCGAACGTCAATCCGGGCCCGACTCCGCTGGACAGCCTCGAGCGGAAGGAACTCGAAGGACTGCTCCAGGCGAAGCTCGACGCGCTGCCGGAACAGTACCGATTGGTTTTCATACTTCGTGAATTCCGGCAGTTCTCTTACGAGGAGATAGCCGAGATGATGGATGTGCCGCTCGGGACGGTCAAATCCCGACTGAACAAGGCGCGACGCAGGTTGCGCGACATGCTCGCACCCTACCTGGTGCCGGCGTGAAGGAGCGAACGATGGAGTGCGAAGAGGTCAGAGAGTCGCTGTCGGCGTTTCTGGACGGTGAACTGAACGAACATGAACGCGAGGCCGTACGCGCTCACGTCGAGCGATGCTCGGACTGCGCGAGGGAGCTCGCAGCGTTACAGCAGGTATCCGCGCTGTACCGACGACTGGAAGATCCTGAACCGCCTGTCGATCTTGAGGAGCGCGTGTTTGCGGAGGTCGGTAGGTTCCGTGCGAGCAAGGTACCATTCTGGACGAGGTCCTCGTTCCCGTCCTCTCCCAAACCGATCCTTGCCGTGGCGGCAAGTGTGCTGGTTATATGCGGCGCAGCGGTTATCACAGCCCGATTGATCTCGTCCCGTCAGCCAGTCAAACTGGCGAAAACCGCGCCTGAGCAAGCAGCGCCAGTTATGCAGCTTGACGCAGAACGAGCCGCTGCCGACATGAAGAGTGTTCCAGGAAAGCCTGAGGTTACCCCGGCTGACTTTGATGCGCTGAAAGAGAAAGCGGCGGAAACGAAGACCGGGGTTGCAGGGGTCGAGCTTGGTGCAAAGCCTGAACGGGGAGACCTCTTACAGGAAGAGCCCTCGGTTGTCGCCGGGACCGGGTCCCGGTCTGCTGACGAACAGATAGGGCGCGAGGAAGTCCTGAGCACGCCAACCGAGGTTTTCAGAGCGCGGCCGGAGTCCGCGCGAGGAGGGGGAGTGGCGGACGTTAAGGCAGCTGCCGGAGTGGCAAGAGAGGAGGTTCCTGTCGCGGAGCGCGATGCAAGACACGTGCTTGAACGGAGCGAATACGGTGATGTCGCTGTTTCCTCCAAACCGGTTTCCGCCCCTGGAGCGCTGGTGGCCGGTGATACCCGGGATTCGGAACTGGCAGTGCCAAGCCCAGCGGCTGCCGCGATGCCACAGGAAGCTGGCGAAACGCCGCTGGTCGAGTACGAAATGGCCCGTGTCCAGCAGGAAGGAAATGTCATCAGTAGCACCCACCCGGAAGGGGGCGACGTCATACGCGGAATAGAACAGGTTTCTCTCTCCGATGCTCAACGTATGGCGAGTGCGGAAGTGGTGAGTGCTCCCACTAGTGTCGCCGAACGCGGGCACCGGGCGCCGGAAATGTACAGATTTGCTTATGAGAGCGCTATACCGATCGGGAGAACGTTCACTGTCCCGGCGGGTCCCGAGGCGATTCCGGTTCCGGTGACGTTGATTTCCATCGAGTTCGAACGGCGCAGTGTGAGCAACGTTGACGTTGCCGTCGCATATACCACCGGATTGACCGGTCGGGCCGATCGCGGGCTCGAGGATGTAGTCCCGGCCTCTGTGAATAGCGCGCTCGTCCTCCACATCGATACCGGCGAGGGTAAGGCGGTACAGGTACATGCGGGCGATCTGAAGCTTGATCTGCTGCCGGCGGCTGACCAGCAGGAGGGTGGCGTCAGCAAAGCGGGGACGACCATCAACGTCGAGAACCTTGCGGGCGCTCGGATGTTCTCGATTGAACTGAAACCTGTCGAGAGCGAAACTCAGACGGAGGATGAGTACGATGACTAAGCGGACCGTTGCATACGCCACACTGATCGGCGCGATTCTCCTATTTCTGCCCGTTCTTCCAGTCAGAGCACAGGGCGTGCTCGAGCTGCATCAGCCGGGAACCGATATCGGGCATCCCGTCCCGCGCCCCGAGCCCATACCTCCTGTGCCGATGCCGAGACCACGGCCGGTGCCAGGGCCTATTCTCCCTGCGCAACTCACGAAGCTCGATGTCGAGGTCGAGATTGACGGTCAGGTTGCCAGGACGGAGCTCGACCAGACGTTCAAGAACCCGAACAGTATGCGTCTTGAGGGCACGTACCTGTTCCCGCTGCCGCCGAACGCTGCGATCAAGGATTTGAGCCTGTACATCGACGGCAAACCGGTCAAGGCGGAGGTGGTCGAAGCGGACAAGGCACGCAAGATCTACGAGGACATCGTCCGGCGCATGCGCGATCCGGCATTGCTCGAGTACATCGGGCGCGATCTCGTGAAGCTGCGTATATTCCCCATCGAACCGCATCAGGTGCGTCGCGTGCGGTTCACGTACAGCCAGGTCCTCAAACGCGATTTCGGCATGACCGAGTACGCCTATCCGCTCGCTCCGCGCGGCAGGTCAGCAGAGCCAATCGGCCAGATCACCTTAACCGGCAGTATCAGGTCGGACGTGCCGATAACCACCATCTATTCACCGACACACAAGATCGAGTTCAACAGGAAGGGCGATACAAAGGTCACGTTCGGGTTCGAAGCCGAGGACCATTGCCCCGCTGCCGACCTGAAGATCTACTACGCGGTCTCGCAGAATGACATCGGTGCCGGTCTCCTGACATACAGGGAGGAAGGCGAACCGGGATATTTTATGCTCACGATCGCTCCCAGAAACGAGATCAAGAGCGACAAGGTCATGCAAAAAGACCTGACCTTCGTGCTCGACACCTCCGGCTCGATGTCCGGCGAGAAGATCGAGCAGGCCAAGAAAGCGTTCGAATTCTGCCTGAACGCCCTCCGCGAGGACGATCGGTTCAACATCATCCGGTTCAGCACCGAGACGGAACGGTTCTCGGATGCGCTTGTGCACGCGTCGCCGGAGAAGGTCAAGGAAGCTATCGAGTTCGTCAGAGATTTCACGGCGACCGGCGGCACGGCGATCAACGATGCGCTGCTCGAGGCGGTGAAAAGGTCGGGCGGACAAGATAGACCGCACCTTATCGTGTTCCTTACGGACGGCAAACCGACGGTTGGAGAGACCGACGAGGATGCCATCGTGAAGAACGTCACCAAGGCGAATGAGGACAGTGCGCGTATCTTTGTGTTCGGCATCGGCACGTCGGTGAACACGCACCTGCTGGACAAGATTTCCGGCGGCAACGGCGGCGTCTCGGACTATGTAACGCCGGACGAGGAGATCGAACTGAAGGTATCGAACTTCTTCGCGAAGGTCTCCGAGCCGGTTCTGACCGACGTATCGCTGGACTTCGGCGCGATCAACGTCTCGAAGTTTTACCCGACCGACATGCCGGATCTGTTTCGTGGATCACAGGTGATGCTGATCGGTCGGTACAAAGGTTCCGGCGAAACGACCGTGACGCTGTCGGGTCGGGCAAGCGTCGAGAAACGCGTTTTTGAATACGAGGTCGAGTTCCCGAAAGAATCGGATGCCGCAGATTTTCTGCCGCGATTGTGGGCTATCCGGCGTGTCGGACACCTCGTGGACGAGATACGCAAGCACGGCGAGGACGACGAGCTCAAGGATGAGATCGTCAGGCTCGGGAAAAAGTACGGGATCGCCACACCGTACACCTCAATGCTCGTGCTTGAGGACGAGGGGCGTGTGCCGGTCGAGAGATTCGGACGATTCGATGTGCACGAGAACTTCAGCCGGGGCGTAAGAGCGGGCGGCTCGGGTATCAGCCCCAGCGTTGCACCGGAACTGTTCGATGTCAGCAGCGCTCCGGTCGCAACAGACGCACTCCAGGCAAAAAGCGGCGAGGCCAGCGTCTACGCTGCGGAACAGACTCGCGACATGAAGGAGAGCACGTTGGTCACGGCCCAATATGATGCTGCGGAAAACGTGAAACATGTCGGCAGCAGGACGTTCTATCTCAAGAACCGCGTGTGGACCGATAGCGAGTACGACGGCAAGGCGAAGACCATAGACGTCGAGTATGGTTCGGACGCATACTTCGACCTGCTCAGCAAGGGCGGCGACATCGGCACGTACCTCGCGCTCGGCACGCAGGTCATCTTCCAGTTCGACGACACGTGGTACCGCATTATAGACTCCGGTGAATAGCAGGTCAAGGGTGCATGGCTGGCACGTCAAAGACAGGAAGACACCCGATGGCTATTACTGAGCTTCGCATAACTGGAAATACAGACCGCCACTCCGCAGGGGCGTGGCTTGCTGCGCCCACGGCGGGCGAGACGCCCGCCCTACCTTCCGTCGGTGCTTCTTTGTTGAATGCGAGCGTGAATAGAACGTTTCCTAGAAGGCTGCTTTGGTCCTTTGCCGCCCTCCTGCCCTTGCTGTTCTCCTTTGCCGCCCATGCCCTCGAAATAATCACTGCAGACGGTGCACTCGATCGGTACGGCGTTGATAAGCGGGAAGGATCGCTGCTCGATTATCTGGAGAACGGCATTCCCGCCGATTTTCGAGGGAAACCTTTCGAACGGTGGGAGACGTATTCCTGGATTGCGACAAAGCTTGGCGAGTTGGAGTCAACGAAAGCGCTGCCGCTATTGATCCGGCGAATCCAGGAGCCCTTACCGCTGCAGCTCCAGAAGGATCTGGAGCTTCATGTTGCTGGCTCTCTTGCTCACCATTCATGGGAGGACTGGGACAGGGGCTTTTTGCGCGAGGTGGCCAGGTTCAGGGAGGCGTGCGCGATGTCACTTGCCAGAATCGGAGATCATCGTGCACTACCAATCCTAACCGCGTATCTCGAGTCCTTGACCCAGATCGCTGACCATGAGCTCGAATGGGACAACCCGGATTCATCCTTGCTCTGGTCGTTCAGCGGCACCTGCAGCGCCATCGCGGGGCTCGGTAGTAAGGAGGGTATCGACGCGCTTATCGCCGCACTCGACGACCTGCCGACAAGGTCGCCCGAGCACATCATCTACTACCTGCGTCTTTGTACCGGGCAGCCCTTCGGCCCGGAGTATTCGCAGCCATTGCACAGGTGGCCGGCCGAGATTCGGAAATGGAAGGAGTGGTGGGAGCGGAACCGCGATTCGTACCGCGTTGACCTTGATAGGGTGCTCCGGAGAGGCGCACCTGAGCTTCCGCGGCCTAGGCCGAGATCCCTGCGGGACCATGTCGCCGCGGCCGAGACCAGATACTTCGACTATGATGGGACTGCCTATGGCAAGAGATCGGTCCGCTGGCTCGAGTTTAGAGGCCGATGGTACGTTCGGGGGCTTGCTGCCATCGTAAACGATGCAGATGAGGACGCACGGGTTCGCGGGGAGGCTCTGAAATGGTATGCGCGTTTCGGCGGTCGTCGCGCCTTCGACGTGCTCGCAGGATACGCGACAGACGACTCGCGATACAGCGAGCTCGGAATCGACAGGCTCCATTTGCAGATTACCGCCCTGAACCTTGTTGAAGAATTCTTTCCCGAGAGCGTTGATCGGGTGGCAAAGAACTGTATGCTCTCAAGTCATCAAGTATCCGGAAACGCGATACACATCCTGATGAAGAAACCGGAGAACTATCGCTATGTTGCCGACAGCTTTGCAAAGCTTGCGTACACTGCGCGTTTCCAGGCAATCCAAAAGCTGTTGTATCTGGATGAACCGCTGGGACGCCAGGCGTTCTTCGAGGCGGTGAAAGAGAAGGACGTGCACATGGCCCAGTACGGTGCGCGCGGAATCCGAAAGTTCTCACTGGAATCCGAGCTGCCTGAAGACAGCCGTCAAGCTCTTGACAGATGGCGAAACGATCCTGAATTCCTTCTGCTGATGATTGATGAAACCGAGCCACAACCAAGGCGAGTAAGCAAGATTCTGCAGGCGTTGCAGTTGATCAAGGAGCCAGATGCAGAGACCGCCACCGTATACTACCGGGCGTGGAACATGCTCCCTGCCCAAGACAGAGACATCGCCATGAAAGGTTTAGAACGTTGCATTGATGCGTACAGACAGAGACGGGCCGATTCAGGGTGAGCACCGTGTACTATGTGAGAACGCGCTTGATATCTGGTTGCATTGGATGCGGCCCCCGGACGCGCTTATGCCTTACCGTAGGGACAGAGAACACAACATGATGAAGCGGCTGTTATTGTTTTTGACGCTCTTGACGCTTCTTCCTGCGGGTTGCTCCAAGACTACCGACACAAAACCGGCCGAGGATCTCCTCCCGCAAGACCCAAACGGCAACTTGACCCTGTACGTGAGCAACCAGAGTTTTGCGATATCACCCGTTGATATCACCATTCATATCGACGGGAAGAAGGCCGTAGAAGGCGCCTTTGACGTTGGCGACCAACACAATTGGACTGGCTATACGTTTCGCCTGAGCAAAGGTGAACACGAGCTCGTCGGTGTGTCTGAAAGGGGCGGCGCGAGAATCACCGAACAATTCCAGATAGAAGACGAACATTGGGCAGTGCTTGACTATTGGTACTACCCCAAGGTTACTGGTGGCGCTGGTCCGACCCGGAGACAGTTCAGTTTCAATATCCAGGATAAGCCCATCTACTTCCAGTGAGATTATAATAGCCCAGGGACTCAACCCTGCCGAGGCTAGCACATCACTGCGCACAATCGTTGTGGCCGAACGAGCCGTCTGATCCGTCGCGCGGTCTGGTAGCGCCCGAAAAGGTTCGGCGCTCCTTTATTCCGCCCCCTCGAACTCGCGCTGTAGCGGTTCTTCGCGAACCATGAGGACGAGGACTGCAGACAGAATGAAGGCTGCAAGCCAGGTGAACAGTGCGACCTCGTAGCTGCCGGTGTTGTCAAACACCCTGCCTGCGAGAAGAGGACCGAGGACCACGCCGATCGCAAAGCCGCGCATCACGATGCCCAGTATCGTGCTGAAGTTGAGCAATCCGAAGCATCGCCCGATGAGTATCGGCAGTACCGTGGCGCTGCCGCCGACGGCGCAGCCGTAAAGTATCCCAAACACGTAAATCGGGATCGGCGAAGTCATTTCGAGCCGAATAAAGCAGACCTCAAGGACAGCCGTACCGGCTGCGAAGAGAAAGCCGCCGAGAGCCATCAGCCCGCGTGGGCTCCAGCGGTCGGACAACCAGCCGAACAGCGGTCGCCCGAACACGCTGAACCCGAGCGTCAAGCCGAAGAAGTTTGCCGCTTGCTGCGGCGAGAACCCCGTGTGCCGGTCCAGGAGAGGTGCGAAATGTACGTTCAGACCCGACTGGCCGTACAGTTGCAGGACGTACGTGGCAAAGACGAGCACAAAAGCCGCCGACATCACGGCGCGCCTGACCGGCAGCCCGGTAATCGCAGCAGTCCCCGCATTAGATGGATCCGGACCGGCGGAAGCACCGTCAGAAAGAAGCCCGAGGTCCGAAGGTTTGCTCCTGATGAATACGAGCACCACCGGGATCACCACGATCCAGAAGGCAGCGGAAAAGAAGCCCAGCGCGCCCCGCCAGCCGAATCGCTGAATCAGAAAAGCGGTCAGCGGCGGCATAACGAGCCCGCCGATGCCGATACCCAGCATCATCAGCCCCATCGCGCGTCCCCTGAGTCGGTTGAACCAGTGCGAGATGAGCGTTTGTCCCGGCACGAGCGTGGTGCCGGCGACGCCGACTCCGATCACCGCCATGGCACCGTACAGGAGCGCGATCCCGTTCAGTCGTGACAGCAGCAAGTAGCCGGCACCGCCCAGGAAAGCAGCGATGGTCATTGTTCTGCGGGCACCGTATTTGGACATGCAGAGCCCGACCACTTGTGATGCCAGCCCTAAGACGACCGCCCATAACGAGACCGCACCCGAGATAGCAGTCCGGCTCCACCCGAACTCCTCCGTAAGCGGTTTGACGAAGATGGTGAACGTGTAAAAACCTATCCCGCCGGTCAGCACGAGGATGGCAAATGTCGCGCCGACTATCCGCCAGCCGTAAAAAACCGTTCGCCTCTGCCGCTCATTCTCCATGTGTATCGACAGGTCCCGTCACGCATCACAGCCTGTTACAACCGAATTTACCGTAGACTAATATCATCGTAACCCTTATGTCAAGGACTCCCGGTTCGGCAACGGCGGGTAAAGCTAAGGCGGGCGCCGTGGTGGCTCGCCGGTCAGGAGGCACAGACTGCCCCAAACTGGGCATAGCTGGGTATCTGCTCGAATTGTTTTGCCAGGCCGGATCGCTTGTGCTATAATCGGGTCGCAAGCGAATAACGGTAGCATTCTGTCCACCTTGATAGAACTTCTCGGAGGTACCAATGAAGTATAACCAGAAGAATAGAGGGTTCACTCTCATCGAACTGCTGGTGGTCATCGCGATCATCGGCATCCTCGCGGCGATACTTCTGCCGGCACTGTCGCGTGCGCGGGAAGCTGCGCGGCGCGCAACGTGCGCCAACAACCTGCGGCAGATGGGCCTGGCGTTCAAGATATACGCCAACGAATGGAACGGGAGGTTCCCGCAGCGGCAGGTGTTCACGATCTTCGGGCAGCTGTCGTCAACGATGATGTTTAACGGGCCGGCGATCTACCCCGAATACCTCTCGGACCTCAACGTAGTGTGGTGCCCATCGCATCTGTCCAAGAGCCCGCTGGAGCGGTATGACCAGTTCAGCCCGCCGGCAGGAGCGCCGACGGCCAACTACAACGGTGTCATAGAACCGGAAGAGTTGATAAAGTCTCCGTTTAATTACACCGGCTGGATGATCATGGAGTCCCGGAATGTGCTCGGTCCCCTGGCCGGCACGACCGGAAGCGACCAGTATGGCCGGTTCACTCCCGGGGATTATGCACAGACGCCGTGGGGTGAGCTTGCCGCGGCAAATGTCGCCACCAACGGTGCGGCGTCGGATAGGGACTTCACGGTCTCGAGTCAGTTCGCCGGCACACAGGTGGGCGGCGGCGACACCATGTATCGTCTCCGGGAAGGTATCGAGCGGTTCACGATAGGTGACATCAACAATCCTGCCGCATTTGCTATCGCCCAGAGCGACGTGCCGGTCATGTGGGATCACCTGACACCGCAGATTCGAGGATCAAACCATATCCCCGCGGGTATGAACGTCCTGTATTTGGACGGTCATGTCGAGTGGGCGCACTACCCGTCCGATTCACCCTGGATGGTGACGATAGATGGTCCTCGCATTATCGGCAGGTACGATCGACCTTTCGGCGGGTAGCGATGCACGGCGCGTTTCGCGTCTGTCTGCTCAACTTCAAGGGAGAAGTGCAATGAGGGTAGGGGTCCGTGTCTGTCCTGTGCTTTTCGTGTGTGCATGTCTGGTTCCGACGGGCCACACCGAGGCGCTGCTGTATCCCAGTGACACAAAACACACCGCCCGGGCCGCGGCAAGGATGGAGAAAGCCGCCACCGGCCTGCTCGCCCCGGTTTACGAACCACTGGCCGAACATATAGTCGAAGAGTTTCAGCTTGCCCAAAAAGAGGGTATCGGCATCGACATCGGGAGCGGACCGGGAACGCTCATTATCGAGCTTGCGAAACGGACCCGTATGCACTGGGTGAACGCAGACATCAACCCGCACTTTTTCCCGGGTTTTCTCGAGCGCGCCGATGAAGCCGGGCTGGCGGGTCGAGTCAGTGCGATTTTCGCCGACGCGCAGGCGCTCCCGTTTCGGGATAGTTATGCGGACGTCATCGTGTCGCGCGGCTCG
>Ga0180433_10009561_pt1 | contig 11839 bp, 9 predicted proteins | sample SS_ome_8_FD_132980 | JGI IMG/M metagenome (GOLD analysis project Ga0180433, IMG submission 132980) | Hypersaline lake sediment archaeal communities from the Salton Sea, California, USA - SS_1_D_1 metaG | ecosystem: Environmental > Aquatic > Non-marine Saline and Alkaline > Hypersaline > Sediment... | reverse complement strand
GCCCTCGGCCCCCTCACGCTCGCCCGGCCCGCCTGCGACCTCTGCATCGGTGGTGGCAGCCTCGTCGAGATGCTCAGCCACTTCGGCCGGGTCCACCGGGTGCTGAGACCGCATCTACGGGACTACCTCGCGGCCCTCGACGGGAAACGGACGCCGCACTGGGGCGGAGCACTGGAGCCACCACCGGCACCAGTGATCCGCTCTCGGCACGGCGAAACCGTTCTGGTCGTCAATGCCCGGCTGATCCCCAGCCGACCACAGCTCATCGCCCTGCGATCGTTGGTGGAAGCCGGCCATCGGGGCATGGTGTCAGCCGGCGACAGCATCGCTGCGGCCATCCTGCACCGCGACGCGGCAGGTGCGGGGCTCGATGCACAACTGCTCGACCAACTTATCAGCGGCAGCCTGCCGCTCGCTGCGGTTGCCGCCGAAGCGGGGCTGCCCCGGCTCGATGCCTCACTCACGCTGCTCGAGACGCCTGCCGATCTGCTGAACGCCCATGAGCAAAGCCTCGAGGCGATGCTTGCCGTCGCCCTCGACTCCGGCCGTTACGTCGAGCAACGTCCCGGGCTCTATCTCGAACAGGTGTCCAGTAAAGAACTTGCGCCGCGAGTGGATGACTTTGTTGCTGTCCGCAGTGGCCCGGTCGTCATCGATGCCGCCGCCGAGGTCGGCCCCTTCTGCTGCCTCGATGGCCCGCTGCGGATCGGTCGCAGGACCAAGATTCACCCCCGTAGCTGGCTCGGCCCCGGCACCGTTGTGGGCCACGACTGCCGCCTCGGTGGGGAGGTCTCGGCCAGCGTGATCGAGCCATTTTCCAACAAGGCTCACGCGGGCTTTCTCGGCCATAGCCACCTCGGTAGTTGGGTCAATCTGGCCGCCGGCACCGTCACCGGGAATCTCAAGTTCAGCTATGGCACGGTTCGGCTGCAGCAATCCGACGGCCGCACGACTGACACCGGCCGGCAGTTCTTCGGCTGCCTCGTCGGTGACTTTTCCAAGACCGGCATCCAGACAACGCTCCCCTGCGGCGGACTGATCGGCCCGGCAGCCACTGTCGAGGGGCGTGTCGCCAGCCCCGTCGCCCCGTTTGTCACCGTCGTCGCCGGCCTGCCGGCGGGCAGTCTGGCCACGGTCGAACAGGTGGCAACCGCCCTGAGCCGGATGATGGCCCGCCGCGGCATCCCCTGTCACGAAGCCGACCGGGCCCTGCTGGCAGCTATTGCCGGGTGATTGGCTGAGAATCCCGGCTGCGGACTCGCGGCGGGTTTGTTAGGGTGAAGCTGGTTCGACGGTTTTTTGGTGGAGCCAGCAGGAGCAGCCACCTTCGCTCGAATTCCCGCCACCGACCGAAAGGAATTCCCGTGTCAGCCATCATCAGCGACGACCAAGGCTCATTCGCCCTTTCCTTTGAGCTCTTTCCTCCCAAAACCGCCGAATCGGAGGCGATGCTTTGGCAGACGCTTGACGAATTGATGGGTTTTGAACCAAGCCTGATCACGTGCACCTACGGCGCCGGCGGCTCGACCCAGAACAAGACTCTCGAAATCCTCGATGGCGTCCGCAGCCGTCATCCGACCATCGCCGTGGCCAGTCACCTGACCTGCGTCGGGAGTACCGTTCATCAACTGCGAGCCTATCTCGCCGAAGCGGAACGCCATGGTGTCTCGGCCATCGTCGCTCTTCGGGGCGACCCCCCGAAGGGTGAAAACTCGTTCACGCCGGTGGCCGATGGGCTGCGGTATGCCTCAGAGCTTGTCGCCCTGATTGCGGCCGAATTTCCGTCGTTCGACATTCTTGTCGCCGGCTATCCCGAAACCCATCAGGAAGCTCTCAGCCCCGCGGCCGACCTCGGATTTCTCAAGGAGAAGTGCGATGCCGGCGGCGATGTCGTGGTGACGCAGTTGTTCTACGACAACGCCGACTTTTTCCGCTTCCGGGATCGCTGCACGGCCATCGGCATCAACCAGCCGATCATCCCGGGGCTGATGCCGGTGACCAATTACGCACAGATTCAGCGGATCGCCAGCCTCTGTAAGGCCCGCCTTCCAGAGAACTTCACACAAGCCTTTGAAGCCGCTGGCGATGACCCCGACGCCCAGTTCGAGGCGGGCGTCGAATATGCCTCGCGGCAGGCTGAGGAGCTCATCGCCGGTGGAGTGCCGGGGATGCACCTCTACGTGCTCAATAAATCACCGGCGGCAATCCGGGTGCTCGAGCAGGTGGGCCTGACCCGCTCGTAAGCGGGCGACCCGTCTCAGCCCTGCCGGGGCGGCAGATCGTCGTCCATCGTGCTGATGTAACTGCGAAGCCGTTCCAATTCGTCACTGACGTGCCGCAGCTTCAGCATGTTTTCGACCCGCTTGACCAGTTCGACCTTGTTGACAGGCTTGGAGAGGAAGTCGTCGGTGCCGGCCTCGACCGCTCGTTCGATGTCGCCCAGTTCACCGAGTGCCGTCACCATCAGCACCATGATGCCCCGCGTGGCTGGGTCGGCCTTGAGCTGTTGGCAGACCTCAAAGCCGGAGAGCTTCGGCATCATGATGTCGAGCAGGATCACGTCAGGCCTGAAAGAAGCCACCTTCGTAAGCGTATCCTGGCCGTCGATGGCCGTGGCAATCTGGCAGTCGAGATCAGCCAGATAGACCTCGAGCAGTTCGCGGTTGGGCTCATTGTCGTCGGCAATGAGAATCCGGCTGGTCTCGGCTTTGGAAGCAGTGGCGTCAGACGGCGGCATAGGCAGGCGGTAACAGCATGAGGCGGTGGAGGCAGGAGCATGCCAAGGAGTCAGGGAATCTGAAAGATCGACTGGCTTTTGACGATTGCAAAATCATCCGGGAAGGTGTGGAACGCTTGAATGAGCAGGCTTCTGGCCCGGGTTTCGATGTTGATCCAGCTAACGGCACCGACCGCCAGTCGGCCACCGGCCGCGAACCGGTGAAACAGCCCCTGCGTGATGCCGTCGGCGGAGAGTTCCTGCTGAAACGTCCAGAAGACATCGGGCCGGACCCGTTCTAGCTGGAAGCAGGTTTCGTAGCAGACGCCATTGGCACACTCGAGGGCATCGGTCTGCTCACCCTGAATCGCATGGGACAGCAGCCGTCGCTTCACCGGCACCGGCTGATCAGACGAAGTCGCTACCTCGGTCAGGGTAAGGCCGCCCGCCCGCCAGCAGACGACATGGCCACTCCCGGTGATCGCCACCTCGGCGGTGAATCGCCCACGTTCCAGCCGCCGCACAGCGAATCGCTGAAACAACTCGGGGTGCAGCGATCTTCCGTATAGCTGAAAGACCAGGTCGGTGACTTTCGGGCGGACTGAAATCACGGCGATGAATCTCCTGGTGGCCCACTGCCTGTGAAGCGGTGAACCCGCGATGATGTCGCTGAGTATATCGGCTTGACCGATCGGCTCCCAATGTTCGGTCAAAATGAATCAAACGCCGTCAGTACACCGCCGCCGGCTGCTCTGGCAGACATTCTCGCGAGGCACGGCTCGGCTGACGGCGGTGAAAGCATGCCAGCAGACACGGGGTCAGAGAGCACCAGCATCCCTGAACCACGAAGAGTTTTCATCAAGCTTGACAGGATGGGCCCGCTTCACAGAATGACACCCCATCGGTTGCTTGCAGGGTGCTCTCATCAGCGATGCTCTGCGACCTTCCGGGTTTCAGTCAGGCCGTCATTCGGGCTCCGCGGTTTCCTGAGGTTCGTTGCCGCAGCGGAATGCTCGGCAACAGCGTCAGGTGAGTACGCTGGCAGGGCGGCGTGAGAGTCCGGCCGACGAAGGAGGGCAACCGACAAGACGTCTGAGGAAACCGCTTCGAAACAAAGGGGGGCGGCGAGTGAGGGATCGACAGTCGACGGCAGCCGTCGTGGCTTGGATGTCCCCCCCGTCTTCGAAGCAGGAAACGGCCGCCACGATGCCCGATTCAGGATCGACTTGCCTCAGTGGCCTGCTCCTTCCTTAAAATCAAGGCGGTTTGAATGTGTGTCACTGAGGGCAGGACGTCTCTGCGATGGAATGTGACGGTGGGGTAACTCGAGCACGGGCCGCCTGGCCGCAATGCATTTCTGTTGGTGGCCGGTCGGCTGATGGGCCACTGGCTGGCTTCGCTGGTGAAGGCGTTACGGGTGCCGCGGCCGCCTCCAAACCGGTGCGGTCGCTGATCGGCTGCGGGGCGAACCTCGGGTGCCCCCGTGAGCAACTCGATCGGGCGATCGACATGCTCAGATTCATGCCGGGCATCGAACTGCTGCAGGCCAGCCGGTTTTTTGAAACGCGGCCAATCGGTGGCCCGCCAGGACAGCCCGCCTATCTCAACGCCGCCTGTCTGGTCGAAACCAGCTTCGAACCTGAGGATCTGCTCGCCCTGTTGGCGGCGATTGAAAACACCCTCGATCGCCGCCGCGAGCATCGCTGGGGCCCCCGCAGCATCGACCTCGACCTGCTGCTGCATGGTGACCGGGTCATCGAAAATGAGCGGCTGCAACTGCCCCATCCGCGGATGACCACGCGACGGTTTGTGCTTGAGCCGGCCGCTGAGATCGCGGCGAACCTCAAACATCCGCTGGCGAATTGCACCGTCGGCGATCTGCTGGACAACATTTCACAGCGGCATCTCCACGTGGCCGTGGTCGGCATCCCCGGCAGTGGCTGCCCCGAGATTGCCACCGCTGTCGCCGACCTCACCCTGGCACGGCAGCTGCGGGCACCAGCTTCATTGCCGATTGCCGGCAGACAGACTGGCACGGCATCGGAAACCACCGCCTTCTGGCAGGAGACGTTGAGGCGGTATGCCGCCCCGCTGAAGCGGGCGGGCTGGCCGGGCGATCCGCACGGCACGGTCTGCGACTATTGGCTCGAGACTGTCCGGCTGGCCGCCAACCGCTGCCTGGGGTCGGCGGAACGACGGGAGTTCCAGACCGTTTTCAATTGTCTTGCCGCCGAGACCGTCCCGCCCCATATCGTGCTGTTCCTTGAGGTCAGCCGGCATGCACTCCGGGAACGCATCGACTACCGCTGCCAGCAGCCTCGGCAGAGCGACATCTTTGACGGCCTTTGCAGCTCCGGCTTGCCCGCTGCCACCGAGGCAGAGGCCCTGCTCGCGCTGCAGGACGACCTGCAGGACTGCCTCGCGACTGGCCCCGGCCCCCGGCCCAAGGCGGTCATCCGGCTGGATGCCGATGACCTCGGGCAGGCTGCCATTGAGGCGGTCGCTGCCATTGAGGCGGTTCAATGACGGCTGGCCCGACCGTGATCCAGGCAGGCGGTGAAATCCGGACGGAGGTGCTTGCCGCCCAGGCCGCTGGCCGCCGCGTTGGCTTTGTCCCGACCATGGGAAGCCTGCATGCTGGCCATATCAGCCTGGTTGAGCAGGCGGTCACCGACTGTGACGACGTCGTCGTCTCGATCTACGTCAACCCGACCCAGTTCGGGCCCGACGAAGACTTCGACCGCTATCCCCGCGACCTCGCCGCCGACTGTCAACGGCTTAGCCGGCAGCGGGTCCGCTGGGTCTTCGCGCCCGACACGGCCGAGATGTATCCAGCGGGTTGCGCCACTCGGATCGAGGTGGCCGGCCCCGCCGAACGGTTTGAGGGTCAGCTGCGTCCGGGGCATTTCAGCGGGGTTGCCACAATCGTCTGCCGGCTGTTTCAGGCTGTTCCCGCCGATGCCGCCTATTTTGGGGCCAAAGACTGGCAGCAGACCCTCGTGATCAGGCGGATGGTAGGCGACCTCGGCCTGCCGGTTGAGGTAATCGTCTGCCCGACCGTGCGCGAGCCCGATGGCCTGGCGCTCAGTTCCCGCAACGCCTACCTCACGCCCTCTCAACGACAGCAGGCAACGGCCTTATCGGCGGCCCTCAAGCAGGCTCAGGCCGACTGGCAGGCCGGCTTGTCGGTCGCCGCCATCACTGCGAGCATGGACACCACGCTGAAAAGAGCCGGCATCACCGTTGACTATGCCGATGTGGTTGCAGCCGAGACGCTCGAGCCACTTGAACCGCCGCCGGCCGAAACAGCCGCCATCGCTCTCGTCGCCGGCCGGCTCGGGGAGACCCGGCTGATCGACAACCTGCCGCTGTCGCCCCGAGGGGCCGTGTCGTGCTGACCACGCTCTTTCACATTCCCACGCGGATCGAATCTGGCGGTCTCTCGCTGCCGCTGCTGGGGTGGGGGGTGTTGCTGGCCGTCTGGGCGGTGATCGGTCTTGCCGCGTTGATCTGGACGGGTTGGCGGCACGGAATGGCGGCAGCCGTCCGTTCTCTCGCCCCACCGCTCGCCGTCAGTGGGGCGATCATCCTCTGGGGACTGCCCGCCCTTGATGATGGGCGGGGAGTGCCCATTCGGGGCTACGGCGTCATGCTGCTGGCCGCGGCCGCGGCCGGCACCTGGCTGTCGATTGTTCGGGGCCGAGCGATCGGTGTCGACGCCGACACCATCGTTGCGTTGGGGTTGGAAGTCTTCCTGGCCGGGATTGTTGGTGCCCGGCTGTTCTACGTGATTGAGTACCACGAGCAGTTCTTTCCCCCGGGCCGGGGCCTGCTGGCGGCGATCCCGGCCGTGCTCAACGTGGCTGCCGGTGGGCTGGTTGTCTTCGGAGCGGTCCCCACCGCTGCGTTGGCGGCCTGGTGGTTTGCCCGGCGACGGCGGCTATCCCTGTTGCAGCTGGCTGACTGCATCGCCCCGGGGCTGCTGGTGGGGCTGGCACTGGGACGGATCGGCTGCTTTCTCAATGGCTGTTGCTACGGCGGGCTCTGTGACCTGCCCTGGGCGATGCGATTTCCGGCGGGCAGCCCCCCCTGGTTTGATCAGGTCAGCCGGGGGCTGTTGCCACCCGCCGCGGCGGGGAACGTCGATCTGCCGACGCTGCCGATCCATCCGGCCCAGCTCTACGCCGCCATTGACGCGGCGATCCTCGCCTGCCTCGCAATCGCCTACACGCCCTTTGCCAGACGCGATGGCGAGGTCTTTGCCCTCGTGCTGACGCTGCATCCGATCTCCCGCATTGTGCTCGAGCAGATTCGGGTCGATGAGCCGCCCGCCCTCGGCACGCCATTGTCGATTTCGCAGCTGGTTTCCGTGGTTCTGCTGGTCGCAGCCGCAGGACTCTGGTGGTGGCTGTCGCTGCAGCCACCGAAACCGCAGTCGGCAACCGACGCGGAGGCCTCGGCATGAAGCCTGACCCCAACAATTTGGGTGGGCAGCCGCCAGTGACGATCATCCGCTGCCGTGAGCATGGACCCCTGGTGATTGAACTGCCCTACGACAAAGACGGCCAGCCGCTGGCGGCCATCAGAATCAACGACCACCTTGGCCAGTCATTCCCGCTGCCCGGCCATAAGCGGGCTGTGGCACTTTGTCGTTGTGGGCAGTCAGCCAGCCGGCCATTCTGCGACGGCAGTCATCGGCAGTGCGGCTTCCGGGCCGGTGAGGAGGCTCCAGCCGGGGCCGCCGGCAGCAAACCCGCCGAAAAGCGAAACCAGAACAGTCCCACTGAGGGAGGCGGGTCCGATCCTGGCGGGTAATGCGACTGTGCCGTTCACCCAAAACCTTATCAAAACAAGGGTTTGAGGGCCTCGGCCCCGTTTTTCACCAGCACAGAGCCGACGAACGATATGGACTCGTCCTCCAGATATCGGTAGTTTTTCTAGGCTGCCAGGGATTGGTAGCCAGCCTGCAGATACCCCGCCGGGGCCCACGGCCCACTATGAGCGGAGCAAATATTTCCGTTCCGTTTGCCACGCCGGCCATCCCCGCCTGCCCCTAATCGCAATCGAATCAACCTGGTTCGAACCGAGGCGCAATGTCGCAAAAACCTGGATTTTACGAACGCTACAGTGTCTGGATTCTGGCCGTCCTCGTCTTTCTGCTGCCCATGGTCATCGTGGGGGCAATCAAGGCCAAAGGGAATAACCGCAACGACGTGAAGGGCTGGCTGCCGCTGGAGTATCCAGAGACGCAGACCTATCGCTTCTTTCGGCAGAACTTCCAGGGCGAAGAGTTCATCTTGGTCAGCTGGGACGGCTGCACTATGGCCGACCCTCGGCTGGAACTGCTGGCCCGGAAACTGCTCCCGCCGCCGGAGGAAGCTTCCCGCATCAGCCGGCCGATCTACTTCAAGACGGCCCAGACGGGGCCGCGGGCTGTCGAGCAGATGACCGAAGAACCGCTGAACCTCGATCCTGAGGAGGCGGTTGACCGGCTCACCGGTGCGCTGATCGGTGACCAGCCGCGGGCTCCGAAAGAGACGGCCGACCAACAAGCCTCGCCCGCAACCACGGAGGGTTCGTCTGCCGAAGAACGCTCCCACCGCCAGGTTGCCAAGGTCGAAGATCTCCAGACCTGCCTTGTCCTGACGCTCTCGGATGCCGCCCGTGCGAACCTGCACGGTGCGATTGACACGATCAAGGATGTGGCAGTCGAAGAGTGCGGCATTCCCGAAAAGACGCTGCACATGGGCGGCCCGCCAGTTGACAACGTGTCGATCGACCGGGCGGGTCAGACAAGTGTCACGCTGCTGTTCGGGCTGTCGCTGGTGGTCGGATTCTTCGTGAGCTGGTGGAGCCTCAAGAGCAAAATGCTCGTCGGCCTCGTGCTGGCTTCGGGTGTCTACAGCATGTTCGCCAGCCTGGCGATCGTCTGGTACTCGGGCTATCCGGTCGATGCCATCCTGCTGACGATGCCGTCGCTGGTCTACGTCGCGACCACCAGCGGGGCGATTCACCTCGCCAACTACTATCGTGACCAGTTGGCCGAAACGGGCATTCAAAAGGGAGCCGCCGGGGCTTCGGTACATCACGCGCTGCTGCCGCTTTCGCTGGCCACGGGCACCACGGCCGTCGGCCTGGCGACGTTGGCGGTGAGTGAGCTGGTGCCGATCAAGATGTTCGGCATTTTTTCGGCGATCGGCGTGGTGGTCAGCTTTGTCATTCTGATGACCCTGATGCCCGCCTGCCTCGAACTGTTCCCACCGAAGCTGCGGCTGGGTGCGACCGCCTCGGAGGAAGATGAAGACACCTGGCGGCCGATCGAAGAGAGTCCCTGGTGGCGGGTTGGCCAGTGGATCACCCGGCACAACATCGCCGTGGCCACCGTCTGCCTGCTGGTGATGGCCGGCATCGGTTACGGCATGACCCGGGTCGAGAGCAGCGTGCAGTTGATGCGGCTGTTCTCACCGCAGGCCCGCATCCGCCAGGACTATCGCTGGCTGGAGGACAAGCTTGGCCCGCTGGTACCGATGGAGATTCTGATCCGCTGCGACCAAGAGCAGTGCGACCTGAATTTTCTCGAGCGGATGGAACTGGTCGATGAGATCCAGCGGGAAATCGGCGACCTCGACGAGGTGGGGAGTTCGCTCTCGACGGTCACCTTTGGCCGCAGCCTCGATGTCGGCGGTGGTGGCCTCGGCGGGGCCGCTGGCCGGGTCTTCGGCCTGACCGCCCGGACCCGACGCAGCGTGCTCAACCGGCGACTGATCGCCCATCGCGACGAATTCCTCGACGGTGACTACCTGCGTGAGGCGGAGGTGGAGGACGAAACCGGCGTCCGCGAACAGGAACTCTGGCGGATCAGTGCCCGGGTGAGTGCGACCAAAGAGGTTGACTATGCCGACTTCAAGCGCGACCTGCAGTCCCGGATCGACCCGATTCTCGCCCGCTGTGAGGCTGATGGCGTCAGGGGTGTCTCGGTCGACTACACCGGCCTCGTGCCGCTCGTTTACAAGGCCCAGCACTCGCTGCTTGACGGCCTGATCGTCGGCTTCATCAGTGACTTTGCGATCATCGTGCTGGTGATGGTCCTGCTTTGCCGGGCTGCTTCGGCTGGCCTTGTGCTGTTGCTGCCGGCCGCGTTTCCCGCAGTGGTGGTCTTTGGCGGCATGGGCTGGGGCAATGCCATCCTCAAAAGCCTGGGCACCGGCAATCTGTTGATCGACATCGGCACCGTGATGGCCCCCAGCGTCGCCCTCGGCGTGACGGTCGATGACGTGGTGCACTTCATGCTCTGGTTCCGCCGGGGCATTTCTGAAGGCATGGACCGGAAGGCGGCCACCATGCTCGCCTACAAGGGATGCGCCCGGGCGATGTACCAGAGCTGGGGCGTGATTGGCATTGGTCTCTCGGTGTTCTCGCTGTCACCGTTCGGCCCCACCCAGCGATTTGGCCACATGATGCTGGCGATGCTCACGGTCGCCCTGGTCGGCAATCTGGTGCTGCTGCCGGCGCTTCTGGCTGGACCGCTGGGAGACATTTTCGGCTGGAGCGTCCTGCGGCTCAACAAAAAGCGGGCCGCCAAGCAGGACCATCGCCGGGTGAAGACGGAACCGGGCACCGATGCCCTGCCGCATCCCCACGTGCTTCCGGAGCCTGCCACCAAACAGGTCGTCCATGCCTGATGAGCCGGCCGGGTCTGAACCCCGGGAAGGTTTTCCGCAGGCAGCGGTCTTCGTCAAGCCGAAGCGGGCCCGACCATTTTTTGGCCGGCACCCCTGGGTGCTCGATTCTGCGGTGCTCCGGGTCGAGGGTGATCCACCCGCGGCCGCTGTCGTCGACCTGCTCACCCATGACGGGCAGTTCATCGGCCGCGGGCTGTTCAATCCTGCCAGCCGGCTGCGGGTGAGGCTCTACAGCTTCTCGGCCGATGTGCCGCTGGATGATGGCTTCTGGGAAACCCGACTCGGGGCGGCGGTTGCCCTGCGGCGGCAACTTGGGCTGTTGGGTCCGCAATCGGCCTGCCGGCTGGTCAACAGTGAAGGCGACGGGCTCTCGGGACTCATCGTCGACCGTTACGGTGACTATCTTGCGGTGCAGCCGACGGCGCTTGCCATGGCTGAGCGGCTGGAGCCGATTTGTGATGTGCTCCAGCAGCAGGTTCGGCCTCGCGGCATCCTGCTGCGAGGGGCTGAACGGGGGCTCAGCAAACTGGAGGGACTGCACCTGGCCGACCGGCAACTGCGGGGTCAGCGGCCAGAGGGGCCGGTCTTTATCGAGGAGCACGGGCTGAAGTTTGGTATCGATCTGACTGAAGGCCAGAAGACCGGCTCATACCTCGACCAGCGTGACAACCGGCAGGCCGTCGCCCGTTATGCCGCCGGCCGTCGGGTCCTCGACATGTTCTGCTACGGCGGTGGCTTCGGTGTGGCTGCTGCCGTGACTGGCCAGGCATCGGCGGTGCTTTCGGTCGATTCCAGTGGAAAAGCGGTCGCGCTGGCCCGGGCCAATGCCGAACTGAATGCAGCCACCACCATGACGGTGGAGCAGGCTGATGCCTTTGAGAGGCTGGCTGCCCTCCGAGAGGCCGGTGAACGGTTCGGCATGGTCGTGCTCGACCCACCGAAGTTTGCCCGCAGCCGCTCCTCAGCCAGCGACGCCCTGCGGGCTTACCACCGGATCAATCGGCTGGCGGTCGAGCTCCTTGAACCAGGCGGCATACTGGTCACCTGCAGCTGCTCTGGTGCGATCAGCCGTGAGGACTTTCTGATGATGCTTTCGGGTGTTGCCCAGCGAAGCGACCGTATGCTGCAGCTGCTTGAATGCCGTGGGGCAGCGGCCGACCACCCGGTGAATCTTCACTGCCTGGAAGGCGAGTACCTGAAGTGCGTAATCGCCCGGGTAGCGTGAGGCCAGCCCCCACCCGGCGACAGGATGTCGCCAGGAAGCACCAGCGGAATGAGACGAACCTCGGCTTCGCCTGGTTCTTCTGGAAGCCGGGAGCGGAAGCGACCGGACTGGTGGTGCGTTTGATAGTGCGTCAACGGTCGCCGCTATCCGCTCGCGGGTGCCGATGGCCCCTCGCTGGACGTTCACGTCGGCCTTCCTGGCCTCTGCTCACTGCCT
>Ga0180433_10009560_pt1 | contig 11839 bp, 9 predicted proteins | sample SS_ome_8_FD_132980 | JGI IMG/M metagenome (GOLD analysis project Ga0180433, IMG submission 132980) | Hypersaline lake sediment archaeal communities from the Salton Sea, California, USA - SS_1_D_1 metaG | ecosystem: Environmental > Aquatic > Non-marine Saline and Alkaline > Hypersaline > Sediment... | reverse complement strand
GTGAGGACACGGAGTCGAACACGAAGCGGTAGAGCAGCGGGTTCCCTCTAGAGCAGGAAGTTCCGTCCAGAAGGGAAATCCAGGGATTCGCCTTCTCTTGTTGCGCAACACATGTTGCACAAGTCCTTGACCGGTGTGTCATCTGTCGCTAAGCTCCTCTCATACCAATCGGCATGTCACGAAAGGGTCAGGATGGACGAACATGCGGCCGGAGTCTATGAGAGGTCTCTGCAGTCCTCGTTTACGCGCGCGCGCTTTCGGGCACAAAGGTGGCTGAGCAGGCCTGAGAAGATCATGGGCCTGGTCTTGCTGGCGATTCTGGCCATTCTGGTCGTACTGCCGCTCATTCAGATCTTCATCGGAGCGAGCACATTCAGCTACAACGACACGCGTCTCGTGCGTGATGCAACGCCGGGGACCTGGACGATCTACCATTGGCATCGGGTCACGGTCAGCAAGCTTGCCCCGGCTCTCCTCTGGAAGCCGCTGATGCACAGCCTGCTCATTGCCCTTGGTGTGGTCGGATTGGCTCTGCCTCTGGGGTCCCTTCTGGCGTGGTTGGTCGTGCGGACGGACCTTCCGCTCAAGAAGCTCGTCGGGAACATCGCAATCATCCCGTACGTCATGCCCTCCTGGGTCATGGCGCTGGCCTGGTACAGCGTCTTCAAGAACTCGCGGATCGGAGGAACCCCCGGCTTCCTCCAGTCCATCGGACTGGATGTCCCCAACTGGCTCTCGTACGGATACGTGCCGATCGTCTTGGCGATGACGATCCACTATTTCCCGTACGCGTTCATTCTGGTCTCCGGCGCGCTCGCTTCCCTCGACAGCCAATTGGAAGACACCGGCCGGGTCCTGGGCGCGTCGCGGAAGACCGTGCTCCGAAAGATCACGTTCCCCTTGATGCTTCCCGCGATCGGATCGGCGTTCGTTCTGATCTTCAGCAAGGCCGTCGGCACGTTCGGAACGCCGGCGATCCTGGGGCTTCCGGTGCGCTACTACACGATCTCGACCCGGGTCTACGCAATGCTGAGCAATCGCGTCGAGGGCACGGCGTACGCGATGGTCATCTTCCTCCTGATGATCTCGGCGCTAACGATCTACATGAATGCGAAGATCATCGGTGTTCGAAAGAAGTTCACTACGATCGGCGGTAAGGGGACCCGGATTCAGCGAACGAAACTACGCCGGGCCAAGACGCCACTGACCGCCGGCGTGCTGATCTTCATCGGCGCGTGCATCATCTTCCCCCTTGGAATGCTCCTGCTGCAGAGTCTGACGTTGCACGGCGACTTCAACCTGCGCGAGTTGACACTCGATTTCTGGATCGGGGCTCCCGGATCGATCTACGCGTCGAACGCGGGAATCCTTAGGGATCCGTACGTTCTCGGAGGGATGTGGAACACGATCAAGCTGGCTGTGATCGCTGCGGCCATCGCTAGCGCCAGCGGCCTGTTCTTTGGATACGCAGTGGTCAAGGCGCGGGGCTCTTTCATGTCGAAGCTGATCGAGAATCTGGCGTTCACGCCGTACATCATTCCATCGATCGCGTTCGGTGGGATCTTCCTGAGCATGTTCTCCCGCTCGTGGGGACCGATACCCAGCCTCTACGGGACGTTCACAATCCTTGTGCTGGTGACGGTGGCCAAGCGGCTACCGTACACCTCGCGTACGGGTATCTCAGCGATGATGCAGATCGACAAGTCACTGGAAGAAGCCGCCTATCTGCGGGGCGCCTCCTGGATCAAGCGCATGTGGGCGATTGTCGTTCCTCTGGGGAAGAGTGGCTTGATGGCCGGCTTCATTCTGAGCTTGATCACGACGATGCGCATGCTCAGCCTCATCGTCCTCTTGGTGACGCCTGAGACGCGGGTTCTCACGTCCATGACCTATCGGTACGTTGAACAGGGTTTCACCCAGCAGGCGAACGCCATCGCCTGTCTAATCATCTTCCTCACGCTCACGGGGTACTTCCTTGCCAGTGCGATGGGGAAGTCGAAGCTGGAGCACATCGGAGGCGGCTAGGAGAGGTTCATCGACATGGATTGGCCCGAGGACTCGGGTTCACGCATCAAGGAGGTGCAAGGATGATCCGGAATCGAATGGCGCTGATCTGTCTGGTCGGCATCGCGGTCCTCGCGATCACAGTGGGTGCAGCGGCAGACGCGACCGATGAGTGGCTGCAGGCGAACCAGTTGGGTCCCTACTACTCGGACACTCACGATTGGGACGCGATCCTCGAAGCGGCGCTTCTAGAGGGCGAAGTGACGGTCTACTCCTCCTCGTCGCGGATCTACCAGGCCGCCGATACTTTCATGGAGGAGTACGACTTCGGCATCTGGGTGAACTCGTTCGACCTGGGATCGGCCAAGGCCGTCGACAAGACGATCCGCGAGTACGAGGCCGGGCAGTTCAACTGCGACGTCCTGTTCACAACGAGTGCGGAGCTTGTCTTCCGTGCCATCCCGGAAGGTATCGTCTACAACTTCGTTCCGGACAACATCGCTCCCTACATCCGGGAAGACAGAGCGTGGCCGCTCCTTCTGCAACGGACGAGCGGCGGGACGTGCTACTACAACACCGAGCAGTTCCCGGATGGACCTCAGTTCCCGGATGGAACGCCGGTCGACAATCTGTGGGACCTCACGCGTCCCGAGTGGCGCGGGAACGTCCTGTTCAAGAACCCGCTCTCGTCGGAATCGACCTTCAACTACATGTCCACCGTGGTCGCCCACGCGGACGAGATGAAGGCGGCCTACGAGAAGAAGTACGGTGAACTCGTTCTGTCTCCAGGCGTACCCGATGCCGGATACGAGTGGCTCTACCGCCTCATGCGGAACGATCCGGTTCTGACCGGATCCTCCGACGATGTGGTCGAGGGTATCGGAACACCTGTGTCGAAGGGGAACACGGTCCCGAAGATCAGTTCCTTCACATCCGGATCCAAGATTCGCTACAACCAGTCGAAGGGCTACACGCTTGGCGTACTGAAGATGGAACCGGCGCACGTCATCCTCAATCCGACGTACATCATGATTCCGGCCAATGCTCCACACCCGAATGCGGCCAAGCTCCTGATCAAGTGGCTGATGGGGTCCGAGGAGCCGATCCTCGAAGGGATCACCGAGTTCGAGGAACCGTATTACGAGGGCGAGAGCGCACGGATGCTGCAAGGGCGTACACCTTGGTTCGTGACGAGCGCTTGGGCGCCGATGGATGGCTATCCGATTCCGGCGGATACCCTCCCGCTCGAACCGCCCACGCTGTATTGGCTCGTGGACCAGGAGTACATCTGGGACAACCAGCTACAGATCCAGGAAGCCTTCATCCTGTACGGAGGCTAGCAGGCGAGGTTTTTCGGGGTGCGGGCGAACGCCGCCCGCCCCCTTCTTGAGAAACGGAGGTAGGAACGTGGGATTCATCTCTCTTCAGGGCGTCAGCAAGCGATACGGAAAGGTCGAAGCCGTCAAGCGGCTGGATCTTGAGATCGAGAAGGGAGAGTTCCACACACTGCTTGGCCCTTCCGGATGTGGAAAGACCACAACGCTTCGAATGATCGCAGGACTCGAAGAGCTGACCGACGGCGAGTTGTGCATCAACGATCGCTGCGTCTACTCTGCATCGAGAGCCGTTCACGTTCCTGCACCGGATCGGGGCGTCGGCTTGATCTTCCAGAGCTATGCCCTCTGGCCGCACATGACGGTCTATCAGAACATCGCATTCGGCCTCAAGGAGAAGAAGTTCTCCAAGGAGAAGATTCGCGAGACCGTCTTGGGGATTCTCGAGAAGCTCCAGATGACGGGGTACGAGGGCCGATACCCGTCGGAGTTGTCCGGGGGAGAACAGCAGCGGGTCGCCATCGCGCGCATGGTCGTTACCGAGCCGCCGGCCTTTCTGATGGACGAGCCCCTATCGAACCTGGACGCGAAGCTGCGGATGCGGCTCCGGTCTGAACTGAAACGGCTACACACCGACTCCGGAGCGACGACGGTCTACGTGACGCATGACCAGGTGGAGGCGCTGACCCTCTCCGACCGGGTCACAGTCATGAGGTTGGGCGTGCTGCAGCAGGACTCCTCTCCTGTGGAGCTCTACAACCGTCCGGTGAACCTGTTCGTCGCGGACTTCATGGGGAACCCGCAGATCAATCAACTCGATGGGAGGCTGGAAGCCGGCGGGACTGAGCGTGTCTTCGTCAGCCAGGATGGTGCGTTCAGGATTCCGCTTCACGGCCTCGACGCCGACGTCGAACCGGACCACGAAGTTGCTCTGGTCATGCACCCCGAATGGCTCGAAACGTCGACGTCCCCGGTCGAGGGTGCCCGTGAGATGAGTGTCTACATCTCGCTGATGGCAGGGTGCGAGACGCTGATCTTCTTGCATGCGGAAGGATTGAGCCTTGCGACGAGGGAGCAGGGGCAGAGTGAGCTGAAGATCGACCAGAAGGTGTGGGTGCGGCTCCGCCACTACAACCTCTACGACCTGGGAACTGAGGAACTCCTGGCCACAGGCGGAACCGACACGGGCCGATAGCGGTACGGGGTTGGGATCACGGAATCGACGGTGTAGAGAGAAGGCGATCCCGCAGGTGTTGATGCAACGAATACGACTGGGAACTGATGAGAAAGATTGAGACTGTCTTCTTCGACATGGGCGGAACGCTCGAGACCCTCGCCTACGACGATGCGCTTCGACGAAGCGCGTCTGACGGACTCTTTGGGTTCCTCGCGGACCATGGGCTGGAGCCTGGCGTCTCTGTCGATGTGTTCCACCATTCGGTGACACGCGGGCTGGCAGCCTATCGGGCTGAGAAGATGCGGTCATGGCTCGAACTGCCAGCGCACCGAATCTGCTCTGAGTACGTGCTGAAGGACTTCGGTTGCTCCGCCGATCGTCTGGGTCCGGTCAGTGACGAGTTCATGCTCTTGCTGGAGACCACCTTCTACGATCGACGGGTTCGACCGGAGGCTGAGGGCGTCTTGGAAGCACTCCGAGACGAGGGATTCGCACTTGGGATCGTCAGCAACGTCATGAGCCGGAACTGCGTAGAGGTCAACCTCGAACGGTACGGGCTTTTGGAGTACTTCGACGTTGTGGTCGCCTCCGCCGTCTACGGGAGAAGGAAGCCGGATCCCAGGATCTTCCTCCACGCGGCGGAAAAGATCGGATCTCCGCCCGAGCGCTGTGCTCATGTCGGGGACAAGATCAGCCGAGACATTCTGGGGGCAAGGCGCGCAGGACTCGGGCTGGCGGTGCTCATCGAGCACGAGAAGATCGATGGGCCGGAACCGACGGAGCCGGCGCCGGATGCTGTCATCCGAAGCCTGGATGAGCTGCCGTCGTTGTTGGAGCGCGGAGAGCCCCAGGGGAACGGGCATCGACCGGACGCGAAGGCGATCCTGTTCGATGCCGGGGACGTGCTCTACTACCGGCCGAACCGGGGACGGCACCTCGAATGCTTCCTGGAGACGCTCCCCGAAAGGCCGGAGCCGGCGGGCGAACCCGTACCGCAATCGCTGAAGGACGAGGCGATGTGTGGTCGGATCAGCAAGCGGGACTACCTGATGCGACGTGTCGAGTCGCTCGGAATCCGCGATCCCGAGCAGGCCGAGGAAGCCCTCAGGGTGTTCCTCGAAGAGGGCAACGATGTCGCCTTTTTCGACCGCACTCGAGAAACGCTCCACGAACTGAAGGCCCGCGGCTACATGCTCGGGATCATCACCGATACCTATCACTCGAAGGAGACGAAGCTCGAGTGGCTGGCGCGAAACGAGATCGCCGAGGTTTGGGACACCTTCGTTTCGTCGTCTGAGGAGGGCATCCGCAAGCCGGATCCCGCGATCTACGAGGCGGCGATGCGTAGGCTCGGGGTCGACGCCTCGGAAGCAGCCTTCGTGGGGCACAAGGGAACCGAGCTGGACGGGGCGGCCGCCGTCGGCATCCGGACGATCGCCTTCAACTACGAGGATCGGGCGACGGCTGACGAGTACATCGAGAGGTTCGACCAGTTGCTGGCGCTCTTCCCTCCCCGCGACGGGAAGGCGCCGGAATGACGGTTCGCGGACTCGTTGACTATCACCTGCACACGGCCACGAGTTCCGATGCTCACGCCACCGTAGCGGAGTACTGCGAGCGAGCGGCGGAGCTGGGACTCGTCGAGATCGCCATCACCAATCACATGAACCTCCGGACCGAGAAGTACCACTTGTCGCCGGAGGTCCTCGCCGGCGTGTGGGAAGAGATCCAGGAGTGTCAGAAGAGGAATCGGGGGCTGAAGGTGCGGCTCGGCCTGGAAGTCGACTACTTCGAGGAGCTCAAGGGCGAGATCGCCGGTGCGCTTCCGGAGTACGAGGCGGCGATCGGCCGCAAGCTCGACTTCGTGATGGGCTCGGCGCACGAGATGGACGGGGTGAGGTTCGCATCGAAGAAGACCGCTCACGAGTTGCTGGTTGGGGCGGATCCCGTGCCGATCTTCAGGACCTTCTTCGGATTGATGACGGAGGTCGTCGAGTCGGGTCTGTTCGACATCGTGGCACACCCCGACTTGATCCGTCGGTTCACAGGGCTGCACAACCCTCCGGTCCCGTTCGAGGTCTACCGGGAAGCCGCCGAAGGATTCATCGATACGCTGGTTTCCCACGACGTCGGCATCGAGATCAACGTGAAGGGGCTCACGCATCCCGTCGGGGAGGTCTACCCATCGGGCGAGTTCCTCCAGACCTACCTGAGCGCGTGTGCCGCGGCCGATCGGTCGCCGACGATCACGCTCGGGACGGACGCTCACTGGCCGGAACACCTGGGCACGCATCTCGATGTTGGCGCGCGGATGCTCCAGGAGATGGGCGTGATCGAGATCACGACGTTCGAGGAGAGGACGCGGATCCCGTTTCGGCTCCCAGATCTCCCGACCGAACCGAGAGGAGATGCAGGATGACCCCACCGGTCGATGCGGTCCTGTTCGACATGGGCGGAACCTTGAGATACCGCGTCCAGGACCCCGAAGCTCGAGCCAAAGCGCTCCGGAAGCTCATCGAGGTCCTCGAGTTCGATGGAACCCCGGAGGCACTGTACGCCCTTCTCAAGGAACGGTCGGCCGAGTACAAGGCGTGGTGCACCGAGTCGCTGCGAGAGGCTCCCGAGGAGGAGCTGTGGGCGGTCTGGATGTGGCCGGACGGCGACGCCGAGCGCACTCGATCGATGGGCGTCGAACTCGAGCACCTGTGGCGGGCAACGCAGGGGCGACGGATCCCCCGCCCGGACGCCGTCCGCGTCGTCGATGCCCTTCGGGAGCGCGGCTACGCGCTTGCGATCGTCAGCAACACGACAAGTCGAGAAGCGGTTCCCAACGCACTGAGGGAGTACGGCCTGGAGGAGTACTTCCCGGTCGTCGTCCTCTCGTCAACCTGTGGCCATCGGAAGCCCGGAACCACGATCTTCGAGTTGGCGACGGAACAGCTGGGCGTCCCCGCGGACCGATGTGCCTATGTCGGGGACCGTCCCTCTCGGGACGTCCTCGGGGCCAAGCGTTCCGGATTCGCCCTGTCGATCCTGATCCACGATGAGCTTGTCGAGGAGATCGAGCCGTTGGAGGACTTCCCGACACCGGATCACACGATCCAGGGGCTCACAGAGCTCTTGGGTATTCTGTAGGCTGGACATGATCGAACCGGAAGCGCCACGGACGAACGGAGTGTGGAGGGCTTCGCTCTCGACGATGTGGATCGTCAAACGCGACGAGCCTTTCGATTCGTTCTTCCCACGCTGTTTCGACCTTGGATTCTCCCATCAGGAACTGAACCACAGCGTGACCGAGGAGATGCTGGCGTCTGTCGATCCGGCGTATCTCAGGATCTCGAGTGTTCACGAACCGTCGCCGTGCAACACACCGCGCAAGGTTCGCCAGGCCGAAGGGATTCACATCTCAGCCGTCGACGAGAGACTCCGCAGCACGGCCGTGAAATGGCTCCGAGGCTCGATTCGCTGCGCGGCGAAACTCGGCGCCAGCTCGGTGGTCGTCCACTCCGGCGAAGTTCCGGTGGGGAAGGATCTCGAACAGCGGATGCTGGCCCTTATCGCAGATGGAGGACCGGGCTCGGAAGAGCGCTCTGAGCTCAAGAGGCGCTTCGAGAAGGTTCGCTCGGAGGCCGCCGCGCCCCACCTCGATGCGGTGCGCAGGAGCCTGCTCGAGGTCGTGCAGGAGGCGGAGACGCTCGGTGTGAGGCTGGGGATCGAGAACCGGGATCATGTCTACGAGATCCCCTCGTTCGAGGAGACGGAGGAGCTTCTGGATCTTCGCCCTGGGACGATCGAGTATTGGCACGACGTCGGTCACGCGGAGCGACTCGAGCATCTCGGCTTCCACTCGCACCCGGAGTGGCTGAAGACGTACGGCTCTCGGATGATCGGGATCCATCTCCACGACTACGACGGCCATAGGGATCACATCGCTCCCGGCCTCGGCAACGTCGATTGGGGGAGGGTCGCGGAGCATCTCCCGGCTGAGGCCGTTCGCACCTTCGAGGTGCGGGAGTTCACGACACCTGAGCAATTCCGAACGGCGCAGGAGCTGCTCGGCGCTGCCGGGTGTCTCGATCTCGATGGCTGAGTTCAAAGCATCGGTCGACATCCGTTCCAGTGTTCGGTGGGGCTACCTGAATCGGACGTTCGGGGAGATCGGCAAGGCGCTCGCCGATCCCACGATCGTGTTCTCTCTCTTTGTGCGACAGCTCGGCGCGTCGAACTTCCTTGTCGGACTGCTGTCCACGATCCGCTACGGTGGCTGGTTCCTGCCGCAGCTGGCAGTTGCCGGTCGAGTCCAGCATCGCAGGCGGCGAGGTCCCGTCTATGTCTTCGCGGAGCTCTCCCGCTGTCTCGGGTATCTCGCGATCGCAGCGCTGATCCTCGCGATGCCGAACTCGAGACTGCTGCTACCGATCTTCTTCGTCCTGTTCGGTCTGTCCTACCTGGGCCACGGGGTGGGCTCGGTCCCTCGCTTCGACGTCATCGGACGGGCCGTCCCGGCAGGCTTTCGCGGGACCTACTTCGCGCGCGCGAATCTCCTGGCGGGGGTTTTCGGTTTCGGGGCCGGCTTCCTGGTGCAGGCGCTGCTGCGTTCCGGCGCGCACGATCCACCGATCCAACGGTTCGCTTGGCTGATCCTTCTATCCGTTGTCTTCTACATCTTCGCTGTGGGTGCGTTCACGCGCATTCGGGAGCGGGACTCCATCATCGCGAAGGAGAAGGCCCGCTTCGGCCAGACGCTGCGAGGCGTCCCCAGGATGCTGCGGGGAAACCCCGCCTTCCGGCGGCTCGTGACGACACTCGTCCTCTCGGACGCAGCCCGGCGCGTTGCGGATCCGTTCTACGTCATCTTCGCCACGGAGGTGCTCGGTTCTCCGGTCTACGTCGCGGGGCTCTACGTATCGACCCTCGTCGTCTCCAAGATCATCGCCAATCTGATCTGGGATCCGCTCAGCCGGAGGTTCGGGAATCGACTCATCCTCCAGCTGGCAACCCTCGCGACGTTCGGCGTTCCCGTTCTGGCGCTCGGCTTCGCGTGGTTCCGCCCCACCGGCGCGACGGCGGGCATCGCGTTCGCGGGAGCCTACGTGCTGATGGGATTCCGCGACAGCGGGAAGTACGTAGGAAAGCGTGCGGTCTTCCTCGATCTGATTCCTGAGGAGGGGCGCCCATTGCACTGGGGAGCCCTGAACACGCTCCTCGGAGCGGTGACGTTCCTCCCCATGGTCGCGGGGACGATGATCGATCGCATGGGCTTCCTGATCACGTTCGGCGGGGTTGCAGCGGTGGCCCTGATTGCGCTTTGGAGCAGTCTGGGCGTTCGGGAGGTCCCGGCGGTGTCGCCATGAGTTCCGCATCCGGCTGCAGGCCCCAGGCGTGGGAGGAGGCACTGCATTGGACGGACTTCGAAAGCGCCCCGGCCCGCCCGTTTACGTTTGCGGTCGTCACCGACTCCCATTGCACGGAGACACCGGCCTCTATTCGGCACAGCGAGGGGCTGGAACACGCCGGAAGCGGAGTCGCTCGACTGCGCCTCTGCTTCGAGGCCATTTCCAGTCTTGAGGAGCGTCCCGACTTCGTTCTGCTTCTGGGCGACATCGGAATCGATCATGCCGAGACCTTGCTTCGAGAGGCCCCCTGCCCCGTACACGCCGTGGCCGGCAATCATGAGTGGGGGAACCGGCGGACCCGACTGCGAGAGCTCTACCCCGACGACTTCGGTGAGGGGAACGAGGCTTCGGACTACTACGCGTTCGAGCATCACGGCGTCCAGTTCATCGGGATCTGCAATGCAGGAATCGGGAACGAGCACGTCGGGCAGCTCGCGTCCGAAGAGATCCGGCCGCCGGGTCAGTCGGGCTGGATCCGGAATCGAGTGCGGGAACGCAGCGGCCTCAAGATCCTGTTCGGGCATTGCCCTCCCGAGCCGGTCGGCTTCGATCGCGAAGCCTATCTCCGGAACTCGTCGAGCCGCTACTTGCCCTTCATGGGAGAGAACGACTCCCAGTTCCTCCTGGAGTTGCTTCGACGGCACCCACCGATCGTTGCCTTCTTCGGGCACACGCACCGGGGTTCCTCGACGGAGCACGTCGGAGATTCGCTGGTTCGGGTCGTCCGATCCGCCTGCTGGAATCACGGCAACGAGGCGATCGGGTTCCTCCAGGTGCGAGTTGGCCGCGGTGAGATCCGCCTTCGAGACATCATCACGGCGACCTACAAGTAGTCGCGCGAACTTCCCCTCACGGGTCCTTGCGGCTTCGATCGGGCGTGCAACATCGGTTGTCCGGACGCGCCGTGCCCCCACCTCCGTGGAGGCACCGTCGATTGCCGCGTCCAGGTTCGAGACGCGCTCGATACCGTGGAGCGAGGTCGCACCACATACGACGTGAGTCGATCAGGTGGCGCTTCGCGGCCTGTCTCTCTGCCTTTTGACATTCCGCTTTGGCAACGCTATAGTAGGTTCTGCAACGCCTGTTGCTTGGAACTCGGGTCCGGTCAAGGGTTGTTGCGAGCTCTCTCCACAGGAGGATCGATTCCGGATCCGAGGGGATGCAGCGTATCACGGGGCGTTCGCTGAGAAGACCCAAGGAGGTAGTCGTGAGGAAGCTGGTCTGCATCGCACTAGGCATCGTCCTTGTTGCAAGCGTCGCTGCCTGGGCTGGATGGGAGGAGCTGGCGTCGATGAACGTACCGCGAGGCAACCACTCCGCGGTTGTCGTCGACGGAGTTCTGTACGTGCTCGGCGGAGAATGGGACGGCGACGGATCTGCGCCGGTGGAGAAGTACGACGCGGCGGCGAACACGTGGACGGAGATCGGTCCGGGCGCGCCGAACGACGCGGGCGCGAACGTCGGCGTCTACAACGGAGTCATCTACGTCATGGGCGGTGTCCACATCGAAGAGGACCTGATCTACGAGGGTGGCGGCTTCATGTGGGACACGCGTGCGAGCGCGACGCCGGTTTGGGAGCCAACGCCCGGAGGCGGCCCGACGATGGGACACGGTGACTCTCCGGGCCCCACAATGGTCGGCACCAAGATCTACCTGCTCAGTGGTGAGGACGAGGATCTCGACAACGAGTGGCCGAACTACGTCAAGATCGTCGAGTTCTACGATGTCGTCACCGGTGAGTGGGGTGTTGGTGCGAGCATCGAGCCGTACCAGCGCGAGGACCAAGGCGTCGGTGCGATTGGCTCCAAGATCCTGATGATGGGCGGCGAGTTCGACGATGAGCCGGCACGGATCCTGAACATCTACGACACGCAGCTGAACACGTGGACCCACATCGAGGATGTCCAAGTCGGCTGGGAGAAGCTGC
>Ga0180433_10009559_pt1 | contig 11840 bp, 7 predicted proteins | sample SS_ome_8_FD_132980 | JGI IMG/M metagenome (GOLD analysis project Ga0180433, IMG submission 132980) | Hypersaline lake sediment archaeal communities from the Salton Sea, California, USA - SS_1_D_1 metaG | ecosystem: Environmental > Aquatic > Non-marine Saline and Alkaline > Hypersaline > Sediment... | reverse complement strand
AGGTATTTCCAACTACATAATCTATAGGAATTGACGCTAACGCCGCAAATACTTTATCAGCTTCTTTATCTATTGCAGGATCATTCCTATAATTTTGATATTCATCGTATGTTCTATGTAAATTAGCTCCGAGTAAAAGCCATAGAGAAAAGGGAGCACCACTCAATAAAGAATAGCTCTTCCCGTTATCCGCTTTATAACTAAATTCTAACCTATTTGCAGCCCTATAAGTTTCTCTATCTTCAGGTAAAATTGTACCAGTTATTCTTCCATCAGCGTGTAAACCCCAACCCCAAATAGTCATTCCAGTTCCGAACGCTATTTTAGTTGCGGTTTCATAACCCTTAACACCACCGGCCGCAAGGTCTCTCCTTACACTCTTAGCAGCAAGTCCAAGGATTGAGTTCTTAACTGGATATTTAGCCAAGTTAATGGCAATGGTATAAAAAGGTACATAGAGCGCCCTAATACCTAAACCTAATTTAGTGTTACTCAAAAAGTTAAGAAGTTTTCTTGATGTATCCCCTAAGTCTTCTTGGTACGTAACCTCTCGGCCAGCCCCAAGACTTTCCTTTAGAAGATCGGGTCTACCCTTATCCACCTCTTCCTTTAGATAATTAAAAAGATCATCTCCATGTTTACCTAAATCCATGCCTTCGTTCACGATTTTTCCGAAGTAATCGGAATAGGAAGCAACATTTTTAAAGGCTTCATCTACCCCGACTAAAGCATGAAAAGGCACTTTCATTAAGGTATCCGCAACAGTACCGAGTCCACCTAATCGAGCCCTTATGACGGCCTCAGATGCATCAATTTTAGAAGATGAATCAAGCACAGGTTTCCGTCCTATGGTAGCTTTCCAAAAGTTACCAATATCTGGATTCTCCCTAACAGCCTGAGCAAATGGAACATTAAGCTCTTTTGCTTCACGCCATGTAGAGCTTAGGTTTTTCATACCTTTCATTGCCATTTCCCACCCATGACCAAGCCCAATTATTTCAGCCTTATAAGCCTTTAGGTGTCGTGAATCTCTGGTAACAAGTGCTTGTATAGTAGAACCAATTCCACGTGCTGTTAATTTTGTCACTAACGCACCAGTTTGAGATACAATATTTCTGGCATGGGTAGCTAATCCAAACAACTTTGATGTTTGGGAATAAGTCAACATAAAGTTAGCCCATCCTCCCTTATGAAGATAACGTGCCTGTTCCAGCACTGGGCCAGCTTTTGTGTTGTCTCCAACTATACTAATAACTTTACGGATATTTTCTAAGTTGTCCATATTCTCTTCTAACAGAAGATCACTAATTTTAAATCTGGATTCTTTCCGAGCCATCTTCCATTGATTGAGAAGTCTACCACTATCTGTCCTGATACCATAAAGTCTATCTTGAAGTTCAGACAGGGTTACTAAATGTTGTTTCGCCTTTAACACTTCTTCAGGGGTTCCGTTTTTACCAACTTCCTTACAAAGTTTCTGAACCTCCTTAGCATACCTTACCGCAAACATATCAAATCCACGAACCTTTTCGACAATGTTATCAACTTTAATATTATCGAACTCATTCATTAAAGCCTTTGCCATCAGTCTTGGTTGTCCACCATATTTTTTAGCGATCTTTGAGATACCTTTATATGCTAACTCCTCAGTCATCTTATGGGTCTGAACACCTTTCGTATATGGCATTTCATCCATAATATGACCAAATAAATCTACAGCACCGTCAGCTTCTTCAATTTTTTGCATAAAGTTGTCAGTAAACTCAGGATCGAGACCTTCTTTTGTTCTATTAAAAACTTTACCTATTTTTACCGGGGAAATGGGCTTGTCAGGTCGCTCAGGATCAACGATCTTTTCTTTACCCTTAGTAGACCCTTCGGGAATATCAGATACCTTCGTATCGTCTACATGGTGAGATTTAAGTTTCCCTTCCCATATCTTACTGTTACGATAACCGTCTACATCATCAATCATATCAGGATATTTATCTTTATAGTTCTTGGCTATCCTGTCTCTTCTGTTATTCCATCTTTGATGCAAAACAACCTTAGTTCCTCGTAGCGACATCAACACAGCATCAACGGCAAGACCTATGCCCATACCTTCAAGTGCAGTTTTAAGTCTTTCCAGTGGGGCCGGATTATTCGGATTTGTTCTCATGAAGGTTAAATATTCTGGTAACAAATTATAGTCTGCCATGAGGTCACTAAGTCGTCCTTCGTAAGCATCAAAGGCAACATAGTCAGCAACCGCACCCTGAGCCATAAACTTAGCTGATTCCTGTATCATCGGCATCAACTTAGGATATTTTGCTACAGCATTAGCAACAATTTTTGACTGCCCAAGTTTACTCAGGAGTGAACTACATTTTAACAATTTGCCAGCAGCTATGAACGGAATAGCAAACTGAAGTCCACCCTTCAGGATATCTCCGGTAAGAGTCTGAGGTTCCTCGACAACATCAAAATCAACCGATTCGATGTCGTATTCATCCTTTAAGGCAAAGTTGAATAGTTCTATTCCGGCATTAATATTTGATTGGAGTTCATCTTCAAGAGCTTTACCAGCAGCTTTACCAAAGTCGGCAACTTGAAACCAAAATGGCATCTGATTTTTCATCTTCCAGTTACCATATTGGGAATCGGTTATCATACCTTTACGATGTGCAATATCAATGGCAACTTCATCCATCTCATAGATGTTACCTTGAAGCTGAATTTTTAGGTCTAATTCTGTAGCAGCTTCAGGACTTAATTCTCCACGATTGTAGGCTTCCTCGACACGTTCTATAGTCCAGGGAATTTTAATAGGAGGAAGATCCCCGGTAACACCATGGCCTTGATAGGTAGACTTTCCGGTCAACTCATCATATTTTGACCTTACCTTTTTTACATAGTCCTGAGTTTCTTTGAAAGGTGGTATTCCACCATACTTTTGTACGTTACCATAGCCAGCATTATATGAAGCAAGGGCAAGATCTTCATCTCCCCCGGTTTCCTTTAACTTTTGTGCAAGATATTTCGTTCCACCATAAATATTTTCTTTAGGATTATAAACATCTTTAATGCCTAATTCTTTAGCAGTTTCAGGCATTATCTGCATAAGTCCACCAGCACCCTTACCTGACGTAGCAGTTGGGTTATTGTTACTTTCAGTATGAATAACTGCTCTGACAAGATTAGGGTCTACCTTATGTTCTTTTGCGGCTTCTTCAATGAACTCATTGTAATCCACATTAATATCAACCATATTTAATCCTTATTTTAGTTATATTTTGGAAGCACGTCCACTTCAGCATCTCTTTTCTCACTCCCAATAAAACCACCTTTCTTTTCAGCTTTATTCTTATCATCTTCTCCAGATGTTATAGATTTAACTATCTTATTCATAGTCTTATCAAAGAACTCAAAGTTTAAATTCTCTGATCCATTTTTCTCTAACTCTTCTTGGATTGCCATATTCCATAAATGGGTAGCTCTTGCAATCTTTTGCTTTTCTGGTAGTTTATACAGGTTTACAAACGAGTCACCAGTTACCAATGTTTTTAATAGGTTTTTGTATTCATCTGCTTTCCTCATATATTGAGGTCTGCTTCCACTTTTAGCGATAGAAGCCTTCGCACGAGCGTTTACTTCGCCTAACTGAATATAGTCAGATTTTGTTAAACTCATTCTGTTAAGACGAAAGTCATCAGGAGTTAACTCTCCATAACATGCTTTATTATACATATTTCTATGAGTGTCAGCATTGGTGTATTCTCCAAAAGAGGACTCATCCGTGCCCTTATCTACTTCTCTTAATAATTTTCCAAACACATTGGGAGGTAAATAGTCTTCATATGTAAGAATATCTTGACGAGCGGCTGCCATGTCGTTATCTACTATTGCCTTATGAATAGTTCTTTGCAACTTTTCAGATAACTTTTTGGTAGCATCCTTGTTAGCCTCTTCCTTCGCATTTTCGTTAGCTTCCTTGACATTTTCTGCCCTTATCTTAGCATTTCCTATTTTAGTAGAAAACTCATCTACGTCCATAAGACGAATGCCATCTTTATCTTGTATTGTGAATGCATCAAGTAATTGGGGGTTCCCTGATATTATTGCCTTATTTATTAAGGTATCTACAAACACCCTACTAACGTCACTCTTAGACCCAATCTTATATTTCACAGCAAACTCTTGCTGTTTAACCAGAGATTTATGAAGTTCTTCTGCCCTTTCTGTGAATGATAACTCATTATCTTTTGAGTAAATAATAGCTAAATCGTCACTAAATTTAGCTGTAAGTTTTGTATTATTTTCTTTCAGAAACTTCTCTCTCTGAACCTTTTGATAGGAATTAACAGCTTGCTCTTCATAATACTTTGCTTTCGGGAAGAAACCTTCAATAAAAGCGTCTGATCTGCCATTAATACTATCGACAAATAAGCTATCGAGCGAAGCCCTAAACTCTTCAGGAGTCATATCTTCGGATTTTGATAACAATTCAGCAGTTTTATTTCTGTAATCTCCTACGCTAACTTCACCATTAAGATTCTCATACCCCTCTAAGAAAGCAAAATGTTCATTGCCGGTAACTTCTTCACCTCTTCTTGCAGCAGCAGCGCCTTCTTCTCGTTTCTTACCTTTAAATATCTCATTAGCTTGTACGGCCTTTCTACCTGTAGACCTAACATTTTCTACAAAGTCCAACATATTCTTAGCCCCTGAACTTACGAATTGTTGTTCATAAGGATCTACAGGCCTTGCTGCTCCTTGCCGATGAGGTACGGTAAAGTCAAACGTCTGCTGTGCATATGTTTGCTGTTGACCTTTAAGTCGTTTTTTCTGTTCCCTTGGCATATTATTTCACCTTTTTAGTCGTTGGCATTTTCTTCCCCTTAAAGAAAGATTCACCCATAGTATAGCCTTCAGCAGCACCAGAGACACCGGCAAGTCCAGCATTAAGAAACCCCATAGCAGAACTTACAGTATTAGCTTCAGCCTGGTTCACACGACCTACATTCTGAGCATGAACCGCATCTACTTGACTCATAATTTGTCTCGCCTTAGAAGCCCTATTAGCTTCAATTACACCTATATCATACGATCCCTGCATAAGTGTATTATTTAAGATTCTCAATCCAGATGTTCCGGTGACACCGGCTTCACCCATAGCAACCGATATTCTGCTATGTTCTCTTGCAGTTTGAAGTTGCCTCTGTAGTTTTTCTTGTGCTGATTGTTCATCTTCTTCCATCTTCTGAGCAGCAAGCTGCTGGTAATCATAAGACGCCGCTTTATTAGCAGCTTCAGCTTGAGCTTCAGCCTGTTCATTTTGTGCATTGGTAGCCATCATAGATGAAACCATTTGTAGACCACCCATAACTGCTCCCAGAGCAACCGGATTGCACATTATATATCTTCCTCCTTTAATTCTAAAAGAATTATTCCTTAAATTTATAGAAATATAAAAAGGGAACTCGATCAATCTTTGTGTTTAACGAAGAGTCAAAAATAAATCCCATATGTTTCAGCCAATGAATATGAGCTAAGTTTCGACTATCCACAAAGTTAGCTAACATATTAAACTCTTTAAACATTTCACGAATTACCTTTCTCGAATATCTCATTAATAATTTTTTATGTTTTCTTACAGTCGGGGACGCTATCATCCATGGTATCCCACAGCTATCATCAAGTTTACCTAATCCAAACAAAGTGATAACTTCTTTGGTATCAGGATCATAACATATCTCTGTCCATTTTACTGAATGAGTAATACAGTACCTAATTGCTTTAAATATATCTTTGAATCCTGTACCTGTTATTAACTCATTAATATCTGCCTTACGTAAAACCATTCCTTTTAATAAGTCTATGTCGTCTACTGTTATTCTTTTAAATTTTAACATTATATGATTCTCCCATTGTAGACCCAAGAAGCAAACCATGCCCCTAACTGTATGGCGACCGGAAGGTAACTATCAGATACCAATTCAATAATTGTTCTACGACTATCAGCAATGATAGGAAATTCTTCCTCTCCGGTTAACAGAGTTATAGCCCCAAGTTCAGACTCGCCAACCTTTACACCAGAGTAAGTATTAGAGAATGTTTCACTGTTTGTGTCTCTATTAAATGGGGTGACTTCAATTACAAAATAGCCTGTATCCTTAAACGATAATGTTAAATTCCTTGTGACAAGGTTACCTGCAATCATGGCGTTTCCGTTTCCATCTCTTACATAGAATTGACTGAACCGCATTCGCATCTCGTAATCTTTTCCTACATAATAGGTATTATCTGACACATCAGTATCAGCAAAGGTCAACGTAGTGTTAGCCAATGTGAACCCTGAAGTTACCTCAGAGTTATCAGAAGCGTCTATCACAGTCCAACCAGAGCCATCAGCACCTACATCAACTTCCAGATCGAAAGTTGTGTCTGTGTCATCATAGACTCCGTTATCGTATGCTTTTAAGTGATCCAGATGATACCGAAAGTCTTGACTATCTGTTACAATATTTTCTAAGTTAATTGATTCTAAAATATATCCATCGGTAGCATTATAAAACAAGACGTATAAAACCGTTCCGAATACAACCATACCCTTAACTTCATCAGCAAACACCCAACGATACCACGCCTGTTGGACTTTATTCTCACCATCCCATAGAAATTTGTGAGTAAATATTGCATCATTATCCCCGGAAGTATGAACAAATAACATATCAAGTATGTTACACCCTGTTAACATAGCATCACCAAGTGGGATATACTTCGGTACATGGGCGGTAATATCGTATGCATTCTTCATTAAAGTATCAGGCATAATAGTGTAATCTCTAACTGAAATGTAAGCACCTTTAGGACTTATAAAGTAAATATCAGATCCTAACTTAATTGGATCACAATAGGTATCAGCAGTGTATGCTGTAGTAGAATCAATTGCTACTGTCTTAGGGGTTAACAACTGTTCACCTGATGTTAACGCAAATTGCTCTTCATCTGATATTAAGAATAGACCCCCATCGAATCCCTTCCCTGATCGAAATTTAGTAACCTGTTCACCAGCAGCAGCAACATCAATAGGATCATCATCAAGAATATCCATAACAGTGCTCGCAAAGAAGTTAAAATAATCACCAGCCTTAGAACCAATTACGTTCTCACCAGATATAAACCATAATCTATTTTTAACGAAGGCTACATTGGAAACAGCAGAACCAATAAAAGACGGTTCAGGATTTGTATCATCATCACCTACCGTCCTATCTTCCCAATTAATTGTAGCAAATGTGAATTGATCTGCACCGGTACGCATTAGTCTATGAGGCATGGTATCAGGATCAAACTCATATGATAACCCAAAGCCAACATCTTCTACCCATTTCTTCTCTTCATAGTGGAACTTCATGTAATAATCATCTTGTGCAATGTCTCCATTCCCACCAATTTTAATTACAACATCTTCCGGCATACTTGGAGGAAGGGAGTCTATACTATCTACTTCAGCATAGTTGATCGGTATAAGGTCTTGTCCACCATAAGGATCTGATACATGAACTCGTAACGAGTTAGCATCAACACCAGCCTTTGGGGCAACCTTAAGTACACTATTAGTACCTGTTAAGGTTAAATAAGTTCCATCTGGATTGTCATCTTTGAAATCATCAAGCAGACTATCGCAATCATAGTTTAAAACACCGTCTACATAAGCAACGGTATGTGATTTCGTTACAGAATGATTAGCGTCATCTACTGTAAACTTATATGTTATCTGATACTGGCCTTTATGGACACCTTTAAAGTAAACATAGGCAGCATCTTTCTGTGCGGTAGTTGTAGTGTCCTTTGTTGCTGTAGTTTTCTGAGTGTTAATTACAATAGTATAATCCGCAACCGACACAGCTTTAATTTCTTTCTTGGCGTCTGTTATACCACCATCGCTAAGATATTTTTTCTTGTCATTATCTGCAATAAATGTATCACTTGAATCGTAGTAACCATACCTAACAGTCGATATTTCTGTACCATCAAGTTCAAATACTCTGATAGGATTAGTCGAATCTGAGGTAAATATTGCAATATATTTTTCTGATACATCTCTATAAATTTTATGAACTTTCATTCCTGTAGGAGCCGTGATAGACCCTAAGACTGCTACTAAATCAGCATTCGGTCTTTTAATTAACCCATCACTAATTGTAGCATGACCGTTATCTAAAGCGTCACATTGAGTTTTCAACCTTAAGGCTGGACTCTGTTGACTAACTCCTCCAATAAATGAAGGAATAGTTGAAACAATATTATTGCTCATAATTATCTTCGCCTTCTGTAAACTCTTGGATTCACATTAAGATTATCAATCAAAGAGAAATCTTCTATATCTAATTCTTTTCTTTCAAATTCTGCCTTAGCATCATACTCGTCTATTTCTGTGAATTTATGAAGGTTCTCATCTGACAAGTATCTTTTCTGGAACACCCTTGCGGCTTTAATTGTTATATATCGCCTGACATGCTCTGGTAATAGTGTCCACTCTAAGAACCAAATGATGTCAACATAAAGTGAATCTATTGTTAACGTATATGTCTGATCTTCTCGATCATAGATTTTACTGTTTCGTTCTACATATCTGTTATCACAATTATAAGAAGGATCAATCGCAATAGCGGTAGCTGGAACAGCTATCTCACTTTCACTTGCAGTTAATTCATACTCAGTATCTTTATTGCAGGCCAGCCCTTTAGATTGCTCTTGCCTACTAAATTCGTACAATAGGTCTCTTGCTATGGTAGCTTTAGAAATACCACTATCTGGTATTGAGGTTACTCCTTGTTCTCCTATACTACCAAGGCAGATGTTTACTGCTTCAAGTTCAGTCGTCTTTCCGTAATCTCCGTAAGCCAATTTATATTCTCCTTTCGTTTAGTATTCGTAACATAACACAAATCTTATGTGATCTTACGAATACTAAAGTAACATATAAAAAGTAAAAAAAGGGGAGACAGCATTAAGCTATCCCCCCTGTAATATTAAGTATTATCGTCCAAAAGTCATGTTGTTAGCGATAAATCTGATATGAAACTGTCCAGCAGTAAACGCAGTATTATCACCATTGGTGTCACCTTCTGTGAGATAGATGTAACGATCAGCCACTATTAACTGATCAGATACAACTTTCTTACCAGCAGACCAACCACCGGAAGCGATAAGTACTTCATCAGAACAAGCACCATCAACCTGAATGTCTCCAGCAGCTTCAGCTTCAAGATCAATATCTACAGTAGATCCACAGCCAGCAGGAAGTTCAAGACAAGTCATCTCAATACGGGTAATGTAACCATAAGTAGCCACAGTATTCTTCATAAGATAAGAAGCAGCAGCAGTACCGATAACATCACGTGCAGTATTACCAGCACCCTTTAAAGAAGTAATATCAATAAAGAGATCAGTAACAAGCTCACCGTTTTCATTTATCCATTGATAGGCTTCATTGGTATCGCCACCAGTATTAGTTACACCAGCAGCAGCAGGAAAGGTAATAGAGCTTCCCTTGTATTCATTCTCAACCGGATTAGGATTAAAGAAGAATTTATCTGCTTCAACCGCATAACCAACCTGTTGACACTTAACACCAGCAGTATACGGTCTGGTTAGAGTCATCAGACCTTTATCTTCAGAAGCCCAAAGGATTCCACCCTCAACACCACCAGAGAAGGCTGTTCCACTAACAGCTAAGTTAGAGCCAGCATCAAGCGTACCAGCAAGATCAACTTCTGCCATCTGAAGGTTATTACCTTTGTAGCCCTTGTGATCATCACCAGCAGTTAGGACAAGATCATTAGTAGACCAATCAGCCTGAGTTATATCCAGGCCGTTAGCAATTGCCCACGTAATACCAGCCGTTAAGAGAACCTTTGCAGCAGCAATAGTTAACGTACCAGCCATCTCATAGTTAACAGCCGGAACACCACCCAAGAAGGTAGTAGCGCCAAACTCAGCATTCGTGCAGTCCTCAGTCGTAGCAACATCATTCTGTTCAAGACCAACATAAGAGTCAGCATAACCACCAAGAGTGATTACACAATCGTTACCAGTAAAGGCAACATAGGAAATATCCAGTCGACCACCAGCAATAGCTTGATCGAGAGCAGCTTCAATAGCAGACTCAAATACCGTCTGGGTTAAACCAGCGCTGCAATCAATGGCAAAATCAGAGCCAGCAGCAATGTCTTCACCTTCGGTAACCTCAAAGACAACATCATCAATAGTGATAGTCTCACCATTAACGGGGATACCAGTTGTAGTAAGAGTTGCTGTAGCTGCAATTTTATCAGTTGAAGATGTACCAGCAGCAGCAGTAAACATAAGACAATAAGGATGAAGCTTCTCACCAAGAACAATCTTATCACCTTCTGTAACCGTACCGGATAAAGTAATCGTACCAGTAGCACGAGTACCATAATCAAAATCCTGATCCTTAACAAATCCACGGAATAGAGCTTTAATTCGCTGTCCATCAGACCCATCTTCAAGAGCAATGGCCTGTCCCGGCATATAGCCAGCAACATTGGCATCACACTGTTTCCATTCTTTTACAGTACCAAGAGAAGTCAACACCGGATAAAGTAGATCATTTTTATCAACTGCTTCGCCTAATAGTACTCGACCAACTTCTCCTCGATAAGAATCTTGTGTTTCAAGTTTAGTTTGGTCGCTAACGTTATTCCAACCTTTGGAATAATTAATTATATCTTTATAAATCATTATTAAGTTTTCTCCTTATCTGCCAAAAGCAGAAATCAAAGAGTTAAAGGGAGTTAACATATAAGTCAACTCCCCAAGTAAATTACGCAGTTTCAAGCTGAATGGCGCACTCAGGCTGAAGGACACCGTGACCCATGGCGTACTTAGCCACAATGAGAGTACCCTGTCGAGAAACTTTATACTCTGTTTCGACCCCAATATCAAAAGCTTTAACTGTACCTACAGCAGATTTCGTCCACACTATGCCAACTGTATTTTCACAATTGATAGCATGAAAGTCTTCTGCTGAGTAATCCGAAGTAGGAAGTCCAGGAAAAGAAATAAGTTGCGTACCAGCCAACTCAGTGATCTTACCCTTAGAAATACTACCAGCACCATCAATTCTGGTATCAATCAAGGAATACCCGGAACTCATAGCCTGTTGAACCAGGAAGTAATAAGTAGCCGGGAGCATTGCCGCCCAAATTGTACCATCGTTTACCCATTTGCTATCCATAAGTTCACGACAATAGAACAGTCCGTCAACCCACGCAGCCAACTTAGTGGCAGCAGTGGAGTCATCAAACTCAGCGTCAGTGATCTTAGAACCGGCAAGTGTGCTATCAGAAGCGATTGCCGTAGCGGTATTCGAGGCATCAATTAGATTACGAGCAACATGGTTGTCATAAGTCTGAGCCAGTCGAATACTCATGTTACGAGAAAGTTCTCCACGAGCTTCAAAATGGGCTAACTTTTCGTCAAGATTATCCGTGAACAAATGGGATATCAGTAACCTATCTATTGTGATTACACGCTCAGATAGGGGAGCTTCCTGCCCAAGTATCTCCTCGCCGGGAGTATGATACTCTGCCGCAGGCATCCGTCCGATCAACGGAAACTGTGCAGACTTTCCATTCGTACTTTGTTTGACCTTATGTTTATCAATAAAGATCGTATACTCAGGAAATGCAGTCAGCACTTCACCAGCGAACATTTTGAGGTACAAAGCACGTTCATCGGCCATAGTAGTCGTTACTTTGTCGTCCGCACCTATAAATGTAACAGTAGCGTTACTCATTTGTTTAAGTCTCCTTTAAGTTAGATTT
>Ga0180433_10009556_pt1 | contig 11841 bp, 21 predicted proteins | sample SS_ome_8_FD_132980 | JGI IMG/M metagenome (GOLD analysis project Ga0180433, IMG submission 132980) | Hypersaline lake sediment archaeal communities from the Salton Sea, California, USA - SS_1_D_1 metaG | ecosystem: Environmental > Aquatic > Non-marine Saline and Alkaline > Hypersaline >... | reverse complement strand
TGATCGAGCAGTAGTATCCAGGTGCCAAACCAGGCCTTGCCTTGACTGAGCAAGGCTTTTGATCTTTTAGTAAGATTAATATATGATCGAGCATATGCTCAATTTCCTTAATCCACATTAATCCATCATAAATATAAATTGATGTTCTACTATATCCCCAAATACCCCGAATATCCGGCATCACGGAAATGGTTGAAATCATTACAAGTTGACATAATAAATCTTATATACATACCACGCAACCTATTGAAATCATTAGGTACAGGAATTGCAGAATAACTGAAATTTCGCCCAGCAAAGGAACAATGAAAAATAAGTTTAATTGAGTTGCCAGGCCTCCCGCCTCCCCCTTTATCAAAAAATATCCGCTCAGTTTTCTTCTCCTGGAGCTGCCGGCTTCCGGATAACGGGTTGCGGCCGCCGCGGATCGCTCGCTCTTCACCCGTCATCAGGCGAAAAAACCCGTAATCAAGGGTGAAGAAAAACCGAAGGTAAAAGAAGCAAAAGAAGAAAATCTTCCGCCGGATCGCCACTCCCCGTGGACTTATCGTCGGCATGTGAAGATCTTTTCTACCAAAAAGAAGGTAAAAAGAAGATAAAATGAAGGCGTAAATAGTTGATATATCACAAATAGAAGCAAAAGAAGCAAACTGATTATATATCGCGCGCAATAAAGTTAAAAAATTAGAGAGAAAAAATATGTGTAAAAAATGCTTCTTTTGCTTCACCGCCCATAAAAATTGATGGTCGAATTTATAAATTAGGGGGGGGACGCGGGAGGAAGAATAAAAAAACAGGGCCGTGTTATAATGGTTTGAATCGATCATTTTTATATCTCTAGTTTGACATCAATGCCCACGAAGTGTAGGCGGCGGTTATCCGTGTATGGCTTTTCGTCTACGTCCGGATAATGCATCAAGACCTGATCGGAGAACCTCTTCTTGTTGAGCGCCCGGTAGTTTCCGTCTTTACACCAATCCTTATACTTCTCGTACAGGGTCATTTTTTCGACGCATTTCTTTTCACCGACCACCAGAACCTCCTGGCAGAACTGCAGGAACGGGTGCAGGTCTCGCATAAACGATTCTTTGTCCGCTTTAACTTTCCCTTCCTCTGAAAAACCATCGTTTTTTAAAATGCGATCTAAGCCCATCAGAGCCCACATAAAAACACCGTCCCGGCATTCAACCAGACGGTCTTTTAGTCCTGTATCCTTCTTCTCATCATCAAATGTCTGGCCGCATCTCAGAATGAGCAGCCGTCTTTCCAGTCCGTAGCTTCGATCCGGGATCACCGGCATGTCGTTTAACGCAAAAACATATTTCGCAAAAGGCCTGAATTGATATTTTGCCCCGTGCTTTCGCTCATCGGTTACCCATTCTCCGGATATCAAGGTCTTCAGGTTCTCCGTTGCGATCGGATCTCTGTGGCTGACCTCTGCCGCGATGTTGGCAAATTTGTTCTCCACATAATAGAGGCTGAATTTCTTCTCGCTCAGGTGCTGCATGGTAAGGGTGGATACGTTTTTTGCTCCCAGCATTTCGATCAGCATGGAAAGGATGACGCCTTTGCCGTTGCCGCCAGGGCCGATCAGGAAGAGCGCTTTTTCATATTTGCAGCTGAACCACAGGCAGTATCCGAAAAACTCCTGCAGCAGATCGATCTTCTCGTTTTCGCCCGGGAAAATACCTTCCAGTGTATCCAACCAGGGCGTCCAGTCTGCGCTCCAGTCGTATTTACACGGGATCTGGGCCCGGAGGCCCTTAGATGGTTCGTGAGGTTCGATTTCCTTGCTTTCGATATTTATCATTCCGTTGATGCAGTTGATGTAATCCCGGCAATCCGGCCACTCGTCTGGTTCCTTGTTGACCATGCCTCTTAAGATCTTAATGCTTCCCTCGATCATGGCCGGCTGGATGTATTCCTTCATGGCCTGTACGCAAATCTGCTGCAGTACATATTCGGAGATCTCCTGCCACATACCGTTTTTAAAAATCCAAAATACGCCGGCGGTGTGAACCAGGTGCTGATAGTACTGTACGTAATACTTGGCCATCCGCTCTGGAATGAACATCGAACGACCCTTCTCCGTCACTATAAAGAATTCCATCGGGTCAATTTCTTTTGGAGGGGGGACCGCGGGAGGTGCATCAGGTAAGAAGGTTTCTGTGCCTATGGACATGTCCAGCAGCATACCGGTTCCGCGTTCCTTGGGTCCGGGGTGGTAGTCCGGATCGTAACCGGACATGTATTTCAGGAGCTTTGCTCCGCCGGAGATCCTTTCCCGGGCCTGGGCCCAGGTGTGATTGCAGGACTGATGTGAGCAGTGGTATATCAGGGGGGCGCCGGGGGTTTTTTGAATGTAGGCATCATTTTTGCCGTGCGAGGGATCAAACAAGCAGTGGGTCAGGCGGTACAGGGTGCGGCCGCCTCTGGATTTCACGTTAAAATCTATGCCGTGATCTCTTAAATAGGCCTCGACGTCGAATTCGCCCAAATCACGCCTCCCGGATCTCCCGGGGCTTTTCTGGCGCCCTTTGGTGGGCGGTGCAGTTTTCTCTTTCGGCGCCAGGGCAGCCAGACGCACTAAAAAATCCCGATCGTTGACCGGGATATCCTTTAGCGTCTTAAAAGCGGTTGGCTGAGGCATTTAACCCTCTTTCTTTATGAATTTGGGCTCTACATAACTGCGTCGGTGAGGCCGGTCCTTTGTGCTCCCGCCTTTGCGAACGGTTGTATGGTACAGCTTCCAGATCCTGGAAGGATTGAACACCATGTTGTCAACCGTTACCTTTTTATTTTCAAATTTGGATTTGATGGCCAACAGGCAACTTTTGACCAGATGGACGGTTGGGTCCTGGTCGAGGTCGTCCCGGTTCTCTATGGGGAGATCGGGCAGCCGGTAAGCCAGGTGGGCGCCGTTGCCCGACATTGCGGGGATCCCCGGGCTGGCGCCGAATTCTTTTTCAAGCCACTTCCAGATCCTGTTTCGAAGCTTGATCGCTTCTTTTAATTCCTCATCCTTGGAGCTGATCCCCGTGGGGCGGTTTGGATCCAGATCGATCGGTAGCCACCGGATGCATAATATTTCCTTGTCCGACGTCGCCGGCGTCTTGTTGTCGGCCGCCATCAGCCGGTTCGGCGATCTAGCCAGCAGATCGGGGATGACCGGGTTCAGTGTAAAATATATCCCGGGGGCCTCCGCCTTATCCAAACCCTCGGCGGCCTTCCCGAAGGCATCGGCGTTGTCAAAATATCCGAATACAATTCCGGGCCCTCCGGCCCAGCCTTTCCATGCCCTATTTTTTCCCTTGCACCCATAGGCCCGGATCTCCACGACCTCCCGGGAGTCCTCATCGAAAAACAGGCGGTAGACGTCTTCGCATTTCACGGCTTTTTATTCCGGGCAACGTGGTTCAGCCAGTCATATAAATCATCGCCCAGATAACGTCTTAACGTCGATTCCTGTTGCGATCGCAATTTAAGGAGTCTTTTCAATTTCTCTAATTTCAAATTCCAGATCCTCCGGGCATCCGTAAATCATCACGACATATTGCCGGCGCTCCAGGTCCTTCACCCTGTCCGGCAATCCAACCCAGGGCTCCAGGACAGGCCAGGCGGCCAGCAATAATATGGTGCCGATGATGGCTGCGATAATGATGTCGGCGATTCGTTTCAGCATTCATTCCTGCCAATATCACATAGAACGTTGAGCCTTTCGGCCATGCTTAATAAGCAAATTACCTAAATCGATTGCTTGGTTCGGATTCATCCCCAACCAGTGAACAGGACTGTTAAAATCAATTATCACTTTTCCATCTTTATGGTATGCAGCGAAAGCAATCTCCCCTTCATCGTGTTCCGTTAATTGGCCTTCGGGAAATTCCCCCGTTGGGCCAATGTGCTCTGATAGGATTTCACGAATCGACTTTTCCGCTTTTATTCCTGCCTGGGTAAAATGTTTCAGAGTTTCTTCCGATATCTTGGGATCAAATTCATTGGAATGATGCGACATTTTACGACTCCTTTCTTTGTTTGTTTTATTTTTCAGGCTGGGTCCTGGGGGCGGCTGCGCACCCCGGCTCGCAACCTCGGCACTTTGCCATGGCGGGTATGTACCCCCATTTCCCCAGCCCATTTATTAATGGGCTCCACAGGAACGGGCCTCACAACCTACCCTCCGGAATTTATCCAGATAACCTGCTTCGTCGCCCCACGGATCATCATTTTGCGATCACGTAATTCTGTCTATCTCTGCTGCAATCAAGGCACCTGCACGTTCAAGATCTCGAATAGGATTTTTATATTTAACCCATTCGAGATCCCCCCAATAACACCACAGTTCTTTCTCTATGGGTTTTTCGAAATCTTTAAACGTATAGTTTTTTAATATGTAGCATGCGGCAAGCAGGAGAAGTTCTCCTGATTCATGTTCTGCATCATGTTCTGCATCCCATTCTTCTTCCTCTATTTGCCGTCTTCTCTCGGCAGCGATTCTTTCTATTCCTGTCATAGGTCCTCCTGGATTCTCACACCCCAATATGCAGCGGATCCCGCATCAACCACTTCCATTTTTCATCCAAGCGATTCCGGGATCTAAACCGCCTGAACACACACCAGGTCTCTTCGGGATCGCGCCGGATCTTAATCACCCGGCAAAAACGATCCCGCTGAAAGAGCTTGAATCCAGCCCTCAATAGTTTTACCTGATCTCGCTCTTGCATTTCCGGATCACGTCCGCGTGTTTTTTTGCCAGCCATGCCGGCAATCTTACAGCTCCGGGTACCGGCTCAATTTTATCCATAGGCAGCGCAACAACTTCCCCGTTTTTCGCTTCAACCAGAATCAGATTTCCTTCGATTTTCAAAATATCGGAGATCGGCAAAGATATAATGGGTTCATCCCACTTCATGGTTTGCCCAAAAAGCCATTATTGCCAAACAGCCGATCCCGACAAATCCCGCCCATGGGAGTCTGTCAGGATCCTGACCGCAAAAAATGATCCCGGCAACAAACAGGATCGCTATTCCCATCACCTTAAAAAGCTTTCGAAGTCGCTTCATGGCGTCGGTATCTCCAAGCGTTTCTTTAGCTTCCGCACATGGGCGATCCAATAAGCAGCGATGAAAATCCCCGATAAAAAACCAAAAATAAATCCGGCCCCGAACGTCATCCAAACTGAGTCTTCAAAGCCCATGCACCGCCTCAATAACTGCAGCGTCTGCCATGCGACATCCGCGTGCGGATCCCCAGCGCCCTGAGCCTGGCCGTCACATCGGCAGGACCGGCGCTAATCAAATCGGCAATGGCCAGGATCGACCATTCCTTGAGCAGACACCAAAACATCTGCCGCTCATTGACAAACCCCAGGATCCTCGCCTTCCGGTGCCACCTGAAATCATTGACAGTCATCAATTCGCGCTCAAAAAAACGACAGCCATGCCTCCGGATGAAAAGGCATGCTGCCCTGTCAAATGTTTTGCCCTGTTAATCACCCACATATGGGCCTTCATCACGTCGCCCATTGATTTTTTTGTCCGCGGATCCAGGGCGATAAACACCCAATACCCGTCAGGCCCGGGATGAGGAGCAGCGTGCGGGATGATCGGTGTCAATTCCTCTTTCGGCATGCTCGCCTCCTTCGGTTGTTGGTGTGTACCCGGTAAGACCAGGTATACCTGGACGCGAAAAAACTATTCCGCTATGAGATCGTGCAGGGTCTTGTCCCTGGCGGGCTGGTATTCGATTCCCATCAGGATCAAATCCCGCAGCGCTGCCGACAAATTCGTGTAACCCTGCTCGATCGCATATTGTATCAGCTGTTGCTTTTTTGATGGAGTCAGCTTAATGGTGACAGGCTCGCAGTGAGGTTCCGCGAAAAAATGATCAAACCCGTATCTCGCATCCCCGTCCCGGCAGAAAAGATCTTCCTGCTCTTCCGGTTCGATCTCGATCTGAACAATCATCTTCCTGTTCATTTCATACCCTCCCCTACCACTTCTGGATTTCCTCCCACGTCCGCGAGGGCCGTTTTCTCCCCGTGTCTTCTTCCGGAATCATCTTCTCGATCTCGGCCGCCAGTTCATCCAGGCGCTGATTTAGTTGCTCCCGCACGGCATGGAGCGTTTGCCTGAACAGGATCAGTTTTTGAATGTCAGTTGTTGCCATCGGGAAACATCAACTCCTCGGGCACCTGAAACGCTTCGGATATTTGTGTCTGTAATTTTGGGCTTTGTCGCCGGCCGGACATCACAAGCGTTACAAACGACCTGGATGCTCCGGTCATTTTCGCAAGTTCCGGGTGTGTAATGCCGGTCAGGGCGCTCAGGGCTTTTCGGTATCTCTCCGGAGGCCATGCGATCGCCTTCAGAGATATGATTGTCTGAACGTTTCTATTCACTTCAATTGTCATTTTTGTTAACCTATGTTACATTTAACGCCTTAACGCTCTGGGCGTTAAAGCCACGTATATTCCTCCAGGGCAGTTTCTGCCTGTGCGGCCTGGGGATGAACGAATGTAGCGCATATGCCTTTTGATATTGTCGCTCGCGGATTGCCGCCCGGTACATCTCCGTCAGTTTGTCCGGCGGCGTTTTCACCAGGATCTGAATGCAGTCGCTGCAGAGATAGTTGACCTTCGGAGAGGGTCGGGTTCTGCCGGGTTCTTCGTGTGAGCATAAAAGACAGGTTTTCATCTTGAGAGGTCCTCACCTATGCCGAAAAAATATCCGGGCTTTACGTTTGAGGAACATCAGGATTTCGGTTCGGAGCTTTCCAGGTCCAGGGAGTTTTTCATGGACTACGTTGGGAAACTCCAGACCGCCTATGGTAAATCATCCAAACCGTGCAAGATCGCGGTGCAGGTTTATAAAACTATCGACCAGCTTCGTAACAAACTCGATGAGCGGGTGTGCGCTGAAAATCCCCTGCATGGCGACCAGGAGGTAATCAGCTGTTACTATCCGGTGTCCAGATAGTGTCCGGGACACCCATATTTTTGAGAAGCTGCTCGGCGGATAAATTCTCCGGATCCGAGGTGTTCGAATCCCAGCTCCTCGGGCTTGAAAGGCTCGTTTATCAGCCTGAACATGTTGCCCCCGAAAAACTCCTGGAGCCGGGCGCGATCCTGTTCGTCATCGATGATCTCTTTTAGGGCTTTTTCCCATGAGGTCTGTTCCATCAAAACCTCCTGGCTAAAGAATTCATATAACTTAAGTTTCCTATATAGAGAACAAAAGATACAGAATTACGAAATAATGTCAAGTAAAAAATTACAGAATTCTGAAATTTCTCCATTAGGACTCAAAATCCGTGAGCTTTTGAAGCGAACAGGATTGCGTCAAACCCATCTTGCCGCTCAAATTGGGGTCTCGCCCAGTTATTTAACCGAAATCATAAAGGGCAGATCAAAGGGTGAGGGTTTTAAATTCTGGGATGGAATTCGTAGATGTTATCCTCAGTGGGAGAATTATTTTCGGAATACTGTAAAAAATCCCCCTGAAAACGCCAAATCGCCACCAGGTTCGACGATCTCGGGGGACCGGATACCACGGGAAGGGCCTGGTGAATTGTTAAGAGATGAAAAGGGGCTTTACGGCAGGGCCAAAAGCCTGGAAATGGAGGGAAAACACTACGACATAACCGAATTCGAGCCTGAAAACAAAGTCACGCCGTCCGCAACGCTGACCGAAGCGGTAAAAATGCTGGCCACCATTCTGGATTCCAATGATCAAATATACGTTCGAGCCATCTTGTCCAATCTGCAGGCCTTTTCCCACGCCGTGGAATCTCGCCATGACGACAGAGACCGGATCGCTGCGCTTGAAGCTGAATGTGAGGAATTTGAAAAAAGGATCGCTGAGATGGAGAAAAAGATCGAGTCCATCAGCGATCCTGGACTAGAAAATTCCACTGTCGAATCGAAGCAGTCGTCGGGAACGTGATCGTTGTACACTTCAATCGAGGTTATAGATGAACATAAAACAGAAAATCGTCCTCTGGATGGGAATTGTGGTTATTTGCATAATGGGACTTTTTCCCCCATGGGTTTGTAGGTTCGATGATTATTCAGGCCTTACATATCAAAGTCGCGGTTCTCATCGCTGGCTTTTTAATCCACCCTCAAAAATGATTCTGGATTTGAATGTTTACCCTCATAGATCCGAAAGCACTTTCATGCTCAGCACTTCGTGCCATATTGACTTTCAAATACTCGCAATAGAATGGATACTTGCTGCGCTCGTTTTACTCGGCTTGGTGATCACACTTAAAAATCGTCCCGGGTAAGATATGGCTGTAACCCAACGAAAAGACGGGCGCTGGATCGTCTATTACCGCACCGCGGGGGCGGACGGAAAAAAGAGCAGTTTAAAGGTTGAGTACTTCGGCCGGGGATCCGGGGCCGAAGCCCGGGCTAGGCTGAGAGACAAAGAACTGGTCCAGGCGTGGCGAAGACCTGCAAACCCTGCAGTCATGGGCCCGGCATTCGGCGACCTTGCCGAGGAATACGCCAAAAATAAATATTTCAATCCAAACTCATCTTCACTACTCAAAATCCGGCTCTATAAAAACATTTTTCCGTTCTTCGAAAAACGCATTGCCATCCGGATTTCAGATACCGACCTGGATGCCTTCGTAAAAAAGAGACGAAGCGGAGGCTGGCGCGATCCGGAAGGCCGCATCCGCAATGGCGTAAAAGATTCAACCATCGCCCGTGAGATTACCGACATCAAGGCCATCCTGAATTGGTCCGCAAAACGCAGGCCACCATTGATCCCGCACAACCCAATCAGAGATTACAAAAAGCCCCCTGAAGATAACGCCGTCATTCCTCCGCCCACGCGTGACGAGCTCCGGTGGATCATAGACGCCTCCAGCTGCCACCTGTTCCGGGCGATTTTCCTGTCCTACTATCTGGGCCTGCGGCCCGGCACGGTGGAACTCCTCCAGCTCACCTGGGATGATTACGATCACGTATCACAACAGATCCTGATCACGTCGGCCCGCAAAGGCGGACCGGGATCCCGCCGGGTCCCCGTCCATCCGGACCTGGCACCTGTTCTCGAAAAATGGCGACTTGAAGACGAAAAAACCGGCCCGATCATCCACTACAACGGCCGGCCTGTAAAAAGTTTAAAAAAGGCCTGGTGGGGTGCCCTCGATCGCGCCGGCATCACACGCCGACTTCGCATGTATGACCTCCGCCACCAGTTCGTAACCGCCGCCCTGGAGCACGGCGCCGACATCAAGGGCCTGGCCGAAATCGTAGGCTCCAGCCCCGAAACTCTCCGCCGCCACTACCAGCACGTCACCGCCGAAATTCACCGGCAAATTATCGCAAAAATTCCGCCGATTATCTAGTGCTGGTTATACAATGTATAACCAAAAAAGCAAGGCCCGGCTGATTTTCAACCGGGCCTAACTTATTGATTTTACTTGGTAGGCACGATGGGATTTGAACCCATGACCCCTACCGTGTCGGGGTACCTGCTAATCCGGAAAACCTTTAAATTCATGGGTTAGCGGGTTTTAAGATTGGCTATACATTTGTTTTGTATAGCCAGCCTATTTCTTGAGGTTCCCGTCGGCCAAACGCATCATAAATTTTGCCACTCTTCGGTCTGCGTACCACCATCCCAGGGCCGTCGTGGTCATATAAATAATCGTATACACCACCATCCAGAATAAATCAATGGCCCTGTCTGCGGGGATCCCGCCGGCGGCCTGGACCACCGTCCAGCAAAGATATGTGATATAGGTGCTCAGGATCAGCAGGTAGGTCGTGTAAACCGGCCTGGCCGCCTTCTTCATGGCGTCCGTAAATCCGAACACCAGGGCCAGGATGGGGACCGCCCAGGACAGCCACTTGGACCCGGCCAGGATCTTCATGTATTCGGAATCAAAGAGCGGGTTCTTGTCCTGCTGTATGCTGGCCATGAATGCGCCGATCTCCGCGACTTCGATTTCGCCTTCGGTTTCGGCCCGGGTAACTTTGATATTGGCCTCTGCCTCCACTTTGGCGGCCTTCGAAAGGGCTTTTATTTTTTGTATCTCATGCTCGTTTTTCAGCTTCTGGGTCTTGTAATTGGTGATGCTCGTGACGATGTTCCCGATAAAGCCGGTGACGACGCCGAGGATTCCCGAACCCAATAATTCAAGCATCGAACGCCTCCTGGATCTCGAGTCTAAAAGGTTGATCCTGCATGTGTTCCATGAATTGATGCACCGCTATCCTTGAGCAAAATACGGCCCTCTGTCCTGCCAGCCATCCGCGCTTTAATCCCAGCAGAATGCAACCATAAGTGTGGGTTTTTAATTTTTTCAACCGATCCCCGCCGAAATTGCCGGCATGAATCAATATATAGGTTCTGCCCTCCACGTCTTCCAGCCAAAAAACCAGACCGTACTTCGGGGATTTCCGGATCCGGACATGGTATTCGCCTGCGGGAACGCAGGACAAACCTGTCCGGTTATCTCTCCAGGGGAGTTCCATGGTAAAGCATTTAAATCCCGGAACCGTCAGGATCCCTTCCGTGCCGTGATCGCTTCGCCGGATCCTGAGTATCTGTACATGGGGGATCGTCTTCACTGTTTTCCACATCGGCGACATAGGTTTTCACTGCATCCTGCATGCCGTGCAGAATGGTTTCCATCTCCTTCATGCACGCTTCGATCTTCTGTGCGCCGTTTCGGAGGTGGTGCTTCAGGTAGTCCAGGGTGACTCGCTGCTGATCGATCATTTCGGGATGCCTGCCAGGTTGATCAACAGATTTATCAATACCACCAGCAGGGTCAGGACCGCCGATCCGAGTGTAGTGATTACCAATTTTTTCATGCCGTTGATCTCCCCCCATTGGTCGCTGTTGGTTCTCTCGCAGTTTCTAATCCTGGCCTCAAAGCCGCTGTGTGCCTTGCAGATGTGGTTGCTGTTGTTCTCCGCCATTTTCATAATTTCTTTTGCCAGCTTAAAACGATTTGCAAAATGTCAAATAAAACTGTAATGATTGAATAAAATTCATTCCGGGAGGTGCGACATGAGAATTCGAACCTTCGCCGCGATCGCGGCGGTGCTTTTCATCCTGGCCGGATGCGCCGGCGGAAATGTCCGTTACAGAGAAACGCTCGAAACGTGGATCGGTCAGACAGGAGACGATCTCATCCTTTCCTGGGGCATCCCATCCCAAACCTACACGCTCTCCGACGGGCGAAAGATCATCCGGTACGAGGAGAGAAGAAAGGAAACCATCCAAGGCGGCACCATTTACATGCCCACGACCAAGACGTACAGCGGGTATGCGGGTATGCAGAGTTACACCGTAACTTCCTATGAAACGGAGAAAATCAAATATCCGGATACCCATCTTGAGCTTGAATGCATCACCGAGTTTGTTGTCTCGAAAGAAGGAATCGTGGTGGACTGGCGATTCAAGGGAAACGACTGCCGATGATTTAGGTTTTTTCATCCTCACTGCCCCTCCTCCAACCCCATGACCATCATGCCTTCGTCCACGGCCATGCGGACGGTCGGGTTTTCAAGATACAGCCGCTCCCGGGCGATCGCGCGGGCCTCGTTGATCACTTCCCGTATCCGGGTCTCCTTCTGCTCGTCCGTGGCCATGAGGTATCCGGGGTCGTTTTTCACCATGTCGTCCAGCGTCTGCTTCAGCGTCATGCCGCTTTGAGGAAGAATTGTCTGATTGATCGTAACGATATATTGATCGTAGATCTCGGGCATGCGGCGGAAATCAAGCTCGACTCCGTGGATGCTCTGAACGCCGCTGGGCCGGTCGATCCCCAGGTTCATGCGGACGATCTCGCTATCAACGGGCGAATCATGCGCTC
>Ga0180433_10009555_pt1 | contig 11841 bp, 10 predicted proteins | sample SS_ome_8_FD_132980 | JGI IMG/M metagenome (GOLD analysis project Ga0180433, IMG submission 132980) | Hypersaline lake sediment archaeal communities from the Salton Sea, California, USA - SS_1_D_1 metaG | ecosystem: Environmental > Aquatic > Non-marine Saline and Alkaline > Hypersaline >... | reverse complement strand
GGGTTCATCCATCAATAAAATCTCGGGGTCTGCACCCAATGCCCTTGCTAACCCTACCCTCTGCCTTTCACCGCCGGATAATTGCATAGGGTATTTCTTGCTATAGCTTTCATCAAGTGTCACTAACTCTAAAACCTCGGAAACACGTTCTTTAATCCTCTGTTTGTGCCATTTGAGCATTCTAGGAACTGCAGCAATATTATCAAAAACGCTAAAATGAGGAAAAAGTCCAACACCTTGAATCACATAGCCAATTCTCCTTCTTAATTGGACTGGGTCTATATCATAGACAGATTGATGGTTAATTGTAATTTCACCATCATCAGGCTGAACCATTCTGTTAATCATCCTTAATGTAGTTGTTTTCCCGCAACCTGAGGGACCAATCAGCATGGTAATCTTTCCTTTTTCTATATTCATGCTGATGTTATTTACCGCATTTAACTTTCCATATCTCTTTGTCACGTTCTTCAGTTTAATCATTTTTTGGTTCTCCTGATTCTTAATTAGCAATTTACTATTTTTTAACTTTCAGCCCTTTAGGAGTAATCAAATCTTCAATTTTCAAAAATAAAAAATTAAACCCAATGCCGAGCAAAGAAATAAGAAGAGCACCTGTTCCAATCATTATATAACTGGCACGTCCAATACCTGCAAAAATAAAGAAACCCAACCCTCCAGCAGCTACCAGATAAGCATAAGTAGCCACTCCAATACCCATAACTATTGCATTCCTGATTCCTGCCATAATTGTTGGTATAGAAAGAGGTATTTTAATTTTCCAAAGAATTCTTTTGTTTGACATACCTATTCCGATTGCCGCATCAACCATCTCAGGGTCAACCTGATTTAAAGCCAGGTAGGTATTTCTTGTGATAGGTAATAATGAGTAAATGGTAATGGCAGTTACCGCGGGAACAACCCCTAAACCCTGATTAATCAATGAATATACTGCTACCATAATACCGTATAAAGCCAAACTTGGTATAGTCATTAAAACACTGGTAACATTAATAACATAGCGGGCTATTTTAGGGCGTGATGAAATATAAAAACCCAATGGAATACTGATTAAAATAGCAATAGGAATACTGATTAGTACAATTTTTAAATGCTGTAATAATTCCATCATAATCTGATCATTATAATATTGCCAGAATAATGATAGTGTCATTATGAGCTATCCTTAAAAAAAAGTAAGATTTGAAAGAACTTTTAATTGTTTTTTATTAAAATAAAAAAATATTGCTCTAAAAATATACAAAATACTCATTAAAAAGTCAAATATTTACAATTTAGATCTTAATAATTAGAATTATGGCAATAGGATTTAAGGTTTTCATGCACAAGTAACTCCTGTCTCTGTCATTAAAAATCAACACATGATAATTCTTGGTCCTTTATCCTAATGTTTACCCGGGAATAAAGCTAAATATTTTCTTTGTATTATCTTTTTAACTCCACCTCCTTGTTCCATAATTTGACTATTGCCTATACAATCTTTTCTTTCTGTAGCCTACAGTTTTTCACTCAAACCTGTTATGGTTTGCCTAAAGGAATTCTTGTGAGATACTGTTAATATTCTGAAAGATATAAATATTCCCTCCATATCTATTAACAGTATCTCGTGTTATTCTTATCTCTTTAATTCTATTACTTTTAAAACAATATTTCTATCTCAGCTTTTTCTACTAATTCTTTTGTAAATTCATCTAATAGATTAGATTTTTCTTGCTGTATAATATGAGCTTTGAGCTGTTCCTTAATATCTCAAAAGACAAGGATGATACGCTCCGCATATAAGATCAACCTTTCCCCCGGAAATTTCTTTTCCATTTAGCTAATTTATACTTTTCTACGAGGAAAGGATGTGATTTAGATAACCGCAAGAGCCTTTTATTTACTCTATTCCATATCTTATTATCTTAATTGTCTTATACTTTTACAACTTTTGAATTGATATCCATCATATCTTTGATGCGAAAATTAAATTTACTGGCGTTTGGCAGTTTTATACCCAATGTCTCTTGAATTAATTCCTCTATGGTTTCAATAAAAATAAACTGGATGTCCTTCTTTATTTCATCCGGAACATCACAAATATCCCTTTTATTTCCCAAAGGAAGGAGTATTTTTTTAATTCCAGAACGATGTGCTGCTATTGCTTTTTCTTTGATTCCTCCAACGGGAAGAACTGCCCCCCTCAAAGATATCTCCCCAGTCATGGCTGTTTTAGGCTCTACAGGTATTCCGGTGAACAATGATGCTATTGATGTAAACAGTGTCACACCAGCTGATGGTCCATCCTTGGGTATAGAGCCCTGAGGAATATGAATATGAAGGTCATGTTTTTCCAAATGAATATCCTTCAATCTTAAAACCAATCTCGACCTAATCAAACTCTGGGATATTTTAGCTGACTCTTTCATGACATCACCTAATTGTCCAGTTAACATTAATTCACCTTTCCCCGGCATAAATGCACTTTCGATGAATAAAATATCTCCGCCAACAGGTGTCCAGGCCAATCCGGTAACCACTCCGGGCGGATTTGATTTCTTAACTTTGTCATAAGTGGAAATCTCAGAACCTAAAATATCAAACAGCATTTCTTCTTTGACTACATAAGGAAGTAGTACCTCATCAACAACAATTTTTTCTGTCGCATGCCTGGCTATTGCTGATAATTGTTTTTTGATCCCTCTAACTCCCGCTTCTCGGGTATGTTTCTCTATAATCGCCTTAATAGCATCATCTTCTATTTTTAATTGCTGATTGGTAAGGCCATGATTTTCCAAAACTTCATCAATTAGATGTTCTTTTGCTATATGGAATTTTTCTGTCGTCGTATAGCTGTTAATCTGAATGATTTCCATTCTGTCCCTAAGCGGTCCAGGAATTTCCCTCAGAGAATTCGCTGTTCCAATAAAAAATACATCAGATAAATCATAGGGAACTTCCAAATAATGATCTGAAAAAGAATTGTTTTGTTCAGGATCCAGGACTTCCAGCAATGCACTAGCCGGGTCTCCCATATTAGAAGCCAATAGCTTATCAACCTCATCCAATATAAACACAGGATTATTGGTTCCTGCTTTTTTGATTCCCTGAATAATTCTTCCCGGAAGCGCCCCTACATAAGTTCTTCTATGTCCTCTTATCTCCGCTTCATCCCTTACTCCTCCGAGACTTATTCTTACATATTCTCTTTGAAGGACTTTGGCAATACTTTTTCCCAGGCTGGTCTTCCCGGTTCCCGGAGGTCCTACCAGAAGAAGTATTGAACCCTGTTGATTATTCTTAAGCTTCATCACCGTTAAATGTTGAATAATTCTCTCCTTTACCTTATCCAACCCGTAGTGATCTTTTTCTAAAATATTTTTAGCATCTTTAATATCTACTTCCTTTACACTGCTTTTCCCCCAGGGAAGGGAGGTCAGTAAATCTAAATAGTTTTTGATCACATTTGTCTCCATACTATTCGGACTTTGATTTTCTAATTTTTCATTTTCTTCCCGGGCAATCTCTTTGATATCTTCAGGCATTTTTGATTCATTAATTAATTGCAAGTAATCCTTCTTTTTGTTTCCTGACTGCTTGCCCTCATTTAATTCTTCCTGTATCGCTTTTAATTGTTCTCTCAGCATTCTTTCTCTATATTGTTTATTAACTTCACCGGTTAACTTTGCATTCATCTCCATTTGAAATTCAATATTTTCTTTTTGTTTAATGAGAATATCTAAAAAAGTTAAACACTTTTTTCTTCTGGATCTAATTTCAAATAGTTCTTGTTTTTCAAAACCAGTTATGTTGATAAACTGCATCAAATAGCTGATCATTTTTTCTAAGTCATTTATACTATTAATATATTCAATATAGCTTTCAGAACCTACAAATTTACCGCTAATTTCAGCAGTCAGTTTTTTAATATATTCAAGCATTTGGTTTTGAGTATTCTTATCTAAATCTTCAATATCCGAAATAATTTTGTATTTACCGACATAGTAATCCTGCTCCTGGTTTATATTATTAACCTCAATTCTATCTAATACTTCTACATTAATATCACAGATTATTTTTGAATCGTCTATCTTCTCTATTTTCACCAAACTTCCAATGGTATACAAATCTTTTTCTTGGTAATTTTCGAAATTACATCCCTCCTTTAAAAGCAGTACAATAGCATAATTATTATCCTGCTTAATTCTAGGATATATTTTCTCACCTAACGATTTTTTAATTTTTAGTATATTTTTTATTCCTTTAAATAGCACATGCCCAGGCATAGCTATAATAGCTAATTCATCTTTTATGTTATTGGTATTCATTAATTTCACCTCATTTTCTTAAATTAAATTACTTATGCGCTCCAGTTTATTGTTCGTAAACAAATTCCAATTATGCAATTACTAATATAGTTAGTTATACTTAACCTAACATTTATATCATAAAAAAATAAATCTTCTACACTACTTTTGACAGTATTTCTATCAACAAACTAATCTCTTCTTTACTTAAACATTTTTCCACTCTTCTGATAAAATGAGCATTGGCAATCTGTTCTAACCTGACAATCCTTTTACCTTTTTCGGTAAGAAACAGATAATAAATTCTTGCATCATGGTTGCATTGTTCTTTCTGGACGCAATCTAATTGAATAAACTTTTTAACCATTTCGGTAATTGATGGTTTGGATAAACTCAATTCTTTAGCTAATTGACTAATGGTAACATATTCCCGTTTATCAAATTTTTTCAAGTATTCGATTTGTTTTAATGTTAACTGTGTAATATTATGTTTATCCATAATATGAAACCTGCACTCTGTCTTAATCAGCATAAAACGATTGAATACGCTGAACAGGGTATGATATTCTTTCAAAATATCACCTCAATAGTTAGTTAGTTATTCCCTAACATTCTCTCATGCTTATCCTTTTTTGTCAATAGGTTTAAGGTGTTGAGTTAAAAGCGATTAGGGTATTAGAAATATAAGATTGATAATTGTAGCATATAAGGAAAAATATTTAGTCTATTTGAAAAAATTATTTTCTCTTTAGAAGGGGTAGCCTTTTAATGCCATTGAAATTTTAACCAAATTCTGGTGCCTTCCGGTATCGTAAAATAATGGTAGGCGGAACAGGACTTGAACCTGCGACCCCCTACATGTGAAGCAGGTGCTCTGCCAACTGAGCTATCCGCCCATTACCTTATTAAATATAATGGTGCCTCCAAGGGGATTTGAACCCCTGTCGCCGCCGTGAAAGGGCGGTGTCCTAAACCCCTAGACGATGGAGGCCTATTTTTGGTAGGCCGTGCAGGCCTCGAACCTGCGACCCTCTGATTAAGAGTCAGATGCTCTGCCAACTGAGCTAACGGCCCGCAACAATGGCACAATGAATTATATCCTGTTCAATTGCCTTACAATGTTACTATATTTTGATTAAAGTGTCAACGAAAAAAGGAAAGGGTTGTTTAAGTTTTTTTCTTTTTGCTCAAATGCTTGATAGAGAATGCCAGCAAAGTTGGCGTGATAAGCGTAGTAAACATAGTCATAGCAATGACCGTAGATGTAATATTCGGTGTAATTACATTATATTTTAGACCGATATTGGCTAGAATGAGTGCTACTTCTGCCCTGGGAACTGTGGCAATTCCAACAGCCAACGATTCTCTATTGCTATAACCACAGATACGCGCTCCTGCACCACAACCTATTATCTTTCCAAAAATTGCCATGATTATAAAAACCAACGCAAAAAATCCCATAGAAAAAAAAGTACTCAAAGCAAACTGCATACCCATAGTAACAAAAAAGATGGGAATAAAAAAGGAATGTCCTATTAGAGAAACACTCTCGAAGGCTTCTTTCGATAAACGAGTCTGTCCTAAAATCAAACCAGCCATAAAAGTACCGGTAATTAAAGATAAGCCAATTTTCTCTGCAATAATGGCAAAAATTAATCCGATGATAAGTATGGGAAGCAATATCTGGTAATTATCAATTTGGGTAAATATAAAAGAATTTGAAATCGCCTGAAAAAAATAAATAGCAAGAGTCAAGCATATTAATATAAAGGAAATGGTTAATATAATACTAATTAACAGACTAAATATTTCCAGACTTCCGGTTACGGCTATTCCCACAAAAGTACCCATAGCAATTATCCCTACGACGTCATCAATAATTGCCGCACCAATAATCAATGTCCCTAATTTCATTCCTATCATTTTCGTCTCGGTTAATACCTGACTGCTGATACCGATAGATGTAGCAGTCAAAGATGTTCCTAGAAATATTGATACCAGGTATGAATAACCAAAGAGATGTGCTGCAAAAAATCCTAAAATAAAAGGAACAATAATGCCTAAAAGTGCAACTACGGTAGACGTTTTGGCCAATTCTTTAAGTTCATTTAAATTAACAGCCAAACCGGTAGAAAAAAGTAAGAGAAGCACTCCTATATCAGCAATGTTATGCATTGTTTCACTAAGTTCGATTATGCCAAGGTTACCCAATAGTAATCCTACAATTAAATCAGCCAATACCATAGGTTGCTTCATTTTTTTGGCCAATAACCGACCAATAAATGCCGTGATAAGAATAATTAATAAATCAATAATAAACAATTCTGATATACCTGCTTTTTATAATAGTATCGGGTATCGAGTATGTAGTATTGCGTATAAATACTTAAAAAGTAACAAGTCAATAATTCAAACATTATTGCATTATACGCATTTCTTGATAAGAATAGTCGCTGGTTGATAGTACTTATTCGAGAATTAATGAAATATTGTAGTAATAATTTAAACTTCCGATTAGCTTATCTTCAAATCTACCTTTATACTCGATACTTATTTATTCTTCCAAATCTTCATTTGTCCTTGCTAAATTTTCAAAACGAGTATATTCTTTCAGGAAAGCTAATTCCAATTTACCCGTAGGCCCGTTTCTTTGTTTACTGACAATCACTTCGGCTATACCTTTTTTAGTGCTTTTTGGTTTATAATATTCTTCCCGGTATAAAAAAGCTACCAGATCGGCATCCTGTTCAATTGCTCCGCTCTCTCTTAAATCAGAAAGCCGGGGAAGTTGGTTTTGCCGCTGTTCAACAGCCCGGGAAAGCTGAGAAACCGCAATAACAGGCACATTCAATTCCCTTGCCAATCCTTTTAATGAACGGGAAATTTGTGATATTTCCTGTTGCCGGTTTTCAATTTTTAATCCGGTCTGGATTAACTGTAAATAATCAATCAAAATGAGACCCAAATCATGCCTGGCTTTTAATCTTCTTGATTTTGCTTTTATTTCCAGGGGAGATATTCCGGCTGAATCGTCAATAAAAATAGGAGAGGCAGACAATCTACCTGCAGCCATGGACAATTTTGGCCAGTCTTCTTCCGGCATTCTTCCCCTGCGTAAGGCATGAGTATCAATCCTTGCTTCAGAACATAACATCCTCTGCACGATTTGGGCTTTGGACATTTCCAAACTAAATACAGCAACAGGTATTTGATGCTGCATAGCTGCATACTGGGCAATATTCAAACAAAAAGCTGTTTTCCCCATAGATGGCCGACCGGCAATAATCACCAATTCTGATGGCTGAAAACCGGTGGTTATTTCATCAAACTCCACAAAACCACTTGGAACTCCGGTAATAAAGTTATCCCGGTGATATAGATCTTCTATTTTTTCAAAACTTTCGGTTAGTAAATCTTTAATAGGGCTGAAAGAATGCTCAACATTTTGTTGAGATACATCAAAGATAAGGTTTTCTGCTTTATCAAGTAAAACGCGAGCATCTTCCTGTTCTTCGTATCCCATAGCGACAATCTGAGTGGCATGATTAATCAGCTTTCTTAGAATTGCTTTTTGTTCCACAATTTTTGCATAATATATTACATTGGCAGCAGTTGGAACGCTGCTCATTAAAGTGGTCAAGTAGGAAGCGCCACCCACTTCGTCCAGTTGTTTTCTTCTATTTAATTCTTCAGTTAGAGTAACTAAATCAACTGCCTGGTTTTTCTCAAATAGGTCCAAAGCACACTGATAGATAATCTGATGTGCATTTCTATAAAAATCTTCTGATTTTAAAATTTCAATACAACTTAGTATGGAATCTTTATCAAGAATAATCGAGCCCAGGGTAGCTTGTTCTGCACTGATATTTTGCGGCGCATTTCGGGTTAATTCCATTTTTTTCTCCTAAATCCCTCTTGGATTTATAAGTATTAAAATCATGATGCTATATTTCTTCTTATTATTCCTTGTTTTTCATTTTTTCTTCAACAGGTTTGTCCTCTTTTTTTGCTTCTTCTTCGGAAACTATTTTAATATTCAACTTAGCATCGACTTCTTTATGCAAACGTACACTTACCTGATAGTTTCCAATTTTTTTTAGCGGTTCATTATGCTCAATCTTTTTACGATCAATCTCAAGCTGATGGTTCTCAGCCAGGGATTCAGTAATATCCTTATGAGTTACCGAGCCGAACAACTTTCCATCCTTGCCTGACTTAACCTGAAAAGTCAAGGTAATCTGATTGATTTTTTCAGCTAATTGTTGAGCTCCCAATATTTCCCGGTTTCGTTTTTCCCATTCTTTTTGCTTGAGATGTTCAATTGATTTTAGATTCCCGCTGGTGTGCTCAATCGCCAGCCCTCTTGCTAATAAATAGTTACGTGCATATCCTCTACTGACTTCTACCACATCCCCCACATATCCTATTTTATCAACATTTTCCTTTAGTATAACCTTCATGGTTTGTATACCTCCATTTAAAATAAATAACGCACCCGCATAGCGGGTGGTTTTAAGAAGTCCCTAAAAGAGACTTAACTTTTTTGCTTAAAGTATAAAATGGTTGCAATGGTATGCTCTCTGTTAACATTTAGCTTAGCGTAATATGATTGTTGTATTCAAGAAATGATTAGCTTATAATATTGAATTTTTTGAAATTCCGATACCATAAGCCATATTGCCTCTATTCAGAATTCCAGGTAAAAATATTTCAGTTAGTCCATCTTTATCCTTATGGTAAAACCAATTTATTTAACCATTATCACCTTCAAAGAAGGTGGTTTTTATGGTTAAATAAATACTCTTTTGTATAGAACTCTATAATACTTTCTTTGTAAAAAATATTTCACTGCTTGAATCATTCAGTTATTTTTCGGTGGAAATAGCAATCTTCGGAAATCAAACCAGACATCCATTATACCCATCCATGTAACAATCAAAGAGATAGCCGGCTGAATAAAGATTATGATATAAATTAACCAGTAAAAAAAAGGCTTTACTTTTAAATGGCGTAAAACATAAGATACAAACGCTAATCCGGTAATTAAAAATATGACTGAGAACAATAGTTGGATATTTACACCGATTCTTTCCAGTACTGGTAATTTATATCTGGTATTTACTATCAGGATAAGTAATCCAAATAGATAACTCCAAAAAAAAGATCGACTTGCCCTCCATTGGTAAAAAGGTAAAAAAGATTCCAGATAGTAACCAAATCGCCGTAGAATCTTTCCAGCAACCCAATAATTAATAAGGGTATCAAACACTGAGGCAATAACCAACATCGCTGGAAAAGCTATTTTAATTAACTCCAGAGATTGCAAAAGAGAATCCTTTAAAGCCTCTGTCTGTTGCGGATTTAAACCCAAATTACTATAAAAAGAAAGGCTCTGATTGATGCTCTGATCAATTTGGTCAAGACCCAACAACAGAGGATTGACATTCATTAACCATAAACCAATCAACATTAAAAATATCTTGGAAACAAAAGAAGTTATGCTTCCGACAAGAAGAATTTCCAACAAAGATAATTTCTGTTTAATGGCTACGCCTAATGCAATCCCTAATGTCCCAAAACCTAATATCGCAATTAACCCCTGGAATGGCCCTGCCAATAGACTGACCAGAAAAAAGGCAATGACTAAAGAAAGAATGGCAACCTTTATATTATGCCGTAAGCATAAGATAATGATTGGCAAAGGACATAAAAAACTAATTAAAGTCCCAAACAAAGGGATATATAGACTGGCTAAAAATAATATTGCAGTAATCGCTGAAAGAAAGGCACCTTCAACAATTGATTTGGTCGGAATGCGCTCTTTCAATGATCAAACCCCTTTTATATCGTCTCTATTTACTTATTGTAACTCCCATTATATTTTCGTTTTGAACTCATCTTAAACCCGGCTAAAAATTTTTAGCCAATCGGTTTAACCGGAATTCAAAATATCAACGATTAACATAAGGAAGCAATGCCACTTCTCTGGCCCTTTTAATAGCAATAGCTAAAGATCTCTGATGCTTTGCACAATTTCCTGTTACTCTGCGAGGCAATATTTTTCCCTGATCGCTAATAAAACGATCTAAAAGTTCGATATGTTTATAATCTGCTACTTTTTTTTCAGCACAAAAATAGCATACTTTTCTTCTTCTGTGAAACCCTCTATAGGCATCTCTTCTCACCATTTATTATTTCCTTCCTATATTCATATAAAAATCTAATATTCTTCTTATCTATTGTTCATTGCTTCTGTTCTTTTTTGGAAAGAATTTTTTCCTGTCCAAGAACAAGTAAATATCTTATAATCTTTTCTTCAAACTTAATGCTTTTCTCAATATTGGCAATATTCTCAGGTTCCAACTCAAACCCAATGATAGTATAAACAGCTTCCTGATATTTATTAATTTGGTAAGCCAGTTTTCTCTTTCCCCATTGATTTACTTTGATGATTTTCCCTTGATTTGCAGTGATGGTTTGTTGGATTTTTTCAAGCAAGGAAGAGCTTTCGTCTTCTTGAAGGTTAGGATCCAATAAGATCATTAATTCGTAATTTCGCATTTGTTCACCTCCTTCTGGTCTAATTAGCCCCTACCCTGTGGGAAGGAGCAAGGAAAAATGCCTTACTATTATAGCACTGTGTTTTTTATATATCAAGGTAGTTAGGGAAGAAAATATTAATCCCTCTTAATAATTTGTCTAATTCTTCTTTCGATTTTTATTCTTGGAACCATTACTTTATGCCCGCAGCAAAGACATTTTAATCCAATATCGATACCAGTTCTGGTTACTTCCCAATGAAACCCTCCACACGGATGTTTCTTTTTTAATTTAACAATATCTCCAATTCTTAAGTTCAGTGGCATCTACAACTCCTGCTATATCTAAATATCAAGTTTGTCCATTATATTATTCTGATTTACTTGTAGATCGTTAGGATAGAAAATAACCAGATTAATCTTATTGCTTAGAAAAATATTTTGGGCAAGTTCTCTGATGTCTTCAGATTGAATATTTTCAATCTTATCCATCAGTTCTTTGTATTGATATTCTTTTTTATATAACAATAAATAACTTCCCAACCGAAAAGCATGATTCAGCGTATTTTCCAAGCCCATTAAAATACTGCCTTTATACATCTCCTTAGCTTTTTGAAGTTCTTTAGCATCTATTTTGTTATCCTTGAGTCTTGTTAACTCTATCAATATTGTTTTAATACTGCGACTTAATTTATCAGGATCTACCCCGGCATATATATTGAAAGAGCCTGTTTGATTAAAATACTGAGTGTAAGAATGGATATCATAGGCTAATCCTTCTTTTACACGAACTTCCTGAAATAATCGGGAACTAAGCCCCGCCCCCAGGATAATATTGAGCAAATCCAAAGTAATTTTATCCGGATGAAATCTGGAAATACCTTCAAAGCCAAAGCAAAGGTGGGACTGGTTGACCTTTTTTGGTATTAATATCAACTCAGGTGCTGCCTGCTTCTTTAATTGAATGTCAGGTATCTCTTCTGGTAAAGTTTCAT
>Ga0180433_10009553_pt1 | contig 11842 bp, 9 predicted proteins | sample SS_ome_8_FD_132980 | JGI IMG/M metagenome (GOLD analysis project Ga0180433, IMG submission 132980) | Hypersaline lake sediment archaeal communities from the Salton Sea, California, USA - SS_1_D_1 metaG | ecosystem: Environmental > Aquatic > Non-marine Saline and Alkaline > Hypersaline > Sediment... | reverse complement strand
ATTCCTGCAGGTTGACGTACCAGCACCTGATGCGCGCATGGCCTTCATCCCACATCGCGTAGACCGAGTGTGCGGCTCCCGGAATGGCAAGCATCAGCACGTCCGTTCCTGTCCACTCGCAGTCAACAAGGTCCACGCGGTCTGCGGTCAGGATCCTTTCGGGAGACAGGCGCGCGGCCGGAAGCTTATTGGGAGTCCCCGCCGGCCAGTAGACAGCGATCAGGTCGGGACGGTCTTCCACGACCCGCGCCGGGCAGGCCCACCACAGCTTTCCCCGCCACGAGCCCCGAAGGGCGATGATGTCCCCGAAGTTCCAGCGGGATGCCGTCGTCACCTTGTCCTCCTTGCGTTCTTGCGCAGAGCGTATCGGACAGACGAGCCGCGCGAAACGGGGCTACCACGGAAACGACCGGCAGGGCTTCCTCAGAACCAGGGCCCGAGCGAATCGACGGTCAATCGGACGGGGCTCCTCCGGGAAGCCTCAGGATGTGGAGGGTCACCGCAACTCCCACGCCTCCGAGAACGCCCCTCACCCACCACGCATCGGCAACGAGGAGTGCGGACAGACCGAGAACGATCCACAGAAGCGCCAGAGTCACGGCTTTGTGGCGGCCGCTCATACACCGCCCCTCGTAGTAGCGGCGGAGGTATGCGCCGACCACGCGGTTTCCGAGGAGCCATTCGTACAGCCGATCTGAACTCCTAGCGAACAGGTACGCCGCGAGAAGGAGGAACGGCGTCGTCGGGAGGAGCGGCAGGAAGACGCCGATGACACCAATCCCAACCGACGCGGTTCCGCAGGCAATCATCAGGGCTCGCTCCGGCCGCGTCATGTCCGGTTCCTCAGGGCATCAGTGGGCGGCCATCGGTGGATGACCGCCCGGGTTCACTCAGCTCAGGCCGAGCCCCTTGGCAATCCCCGCACCGTAGTCGGCGTCCGCACGCCGGAAGTGCGGGACCATCTTCTCCTGGATCTCCTTCGGGGCATTCTTGAGGGAGCCCACGATGTTCTCGATCAACCGTCCCTGCTCATCAGCCGGGAGGAGACGGTACAGGTTCCCCGGCTGGACGTAGTCATCGTCGACGCCACGCTTCTGCTCGTAGCGATCGGCGTCTCCTGAGATCCTGAGCGGCGGTTCTCTGAAGGCGGGATCCGCCTTCGGCCCTCCGAACGTGTTCGGCTCGTAGTTCGGCGACGCGCCGCCGTTGTCATCGAAACGCATGGAGCCGTCCCGCTGGTAGTTGCTCACGGCTGTCGCCTTGGCCGCATTGACCGGGAGGCGTTCGAAGTTGACCCCCAACCGATACCGGTGGGCGTCCGCATACGCGAAGAGGCGCGCCTGCAGCATCTTGCAGGGGGAGAACGAGATGCCCGGCGGAACGTTCGCCGGCGAGAAGGCCGCTTGCTCCACGTCCGCGAAGTAGTTCTCGGGGTTCCGGTTCAGCTCGAGGACGCCGACCTCGATCAGTGGGTAGTCGGCGTGCGGCCAGACCTTCGTCAGGTCGAAGGGATTCCATCGATAGGTCTCCGCCTCGGTCTCCGGCATCACCTGCACGTAGAGTGTCCACCTTGGGTACTCGCCGCGATCGATCATCTCGAACAGCTGCCGGGTGTGATAGTCCGGATCGGATCCTGCCAGTCGGTCGGCCTCCTCCGGCGTCATGTTCCGGATGCCTTGCTGGGTCTTGAAGTGGAACTTCACCCAGAAGCGCTCGTCCTCCCCGTTGATGAAGCTGAAGGTGTGACTCCCGTAGCCGTTCATGAATGGGATGCCCGCCGGGATTCCCCGGTCGGAGAAGAGGATCGTCACCTGGTGGAGCGCCTCGGGAACCTGGGACCAGAAGTCCCACTGGGGCGTCTCGTCCTTGTAGTTCGTTTGCGGATCTCGCTTCTGCGTGTGGATGAAGTCGGGGAATTTGATCGCGTCTCGGATGAAGAAGGTCGGCGTGTTGTTCCCGACCAGGTCCCAGTTTCCCTCATCGGTGTAGAGCTTGAGCGCGAAGCCGCGAACGTCCCGAACGGTGTCCGCTGAGCCCTTCTCCCCGGCGACCGTCGAGAATCGTCCGAGGACCTCCGTTTCCCTGCCGATCTCCGAGAAGACGCTCGCCTTGGTGAACCGCGTGATGTCGTGCGTCACCGTGAACGTCCCGAAGGCCCCGGCCGCCTTGGCATGAACGACCCTCTCAGGGATCCGTTCTCGATTGAAGTGGGCCAGCTTCTCCAGCAAGTGGTGGTCCTGCAGAAGGGTCGGCCCCCGCTCCCCGGCGGTCAACGAGGTCTGGTTCTCGTCCACCGGAATCCCTGCTGCCGTCGTCAGCTGCTTCTGCTCCGCTCTTCCTTCAGTCGCCATCGCCAGCCTCCTCTCTTCTTTGGCAGTCTCGGCAGATCCCGTACACCTGGAGCTGTCGTGATGTCACAGTGCCCAGCTTCTTCGCTTCCTTGGGGAGTGTCATCTCATCGATTCCCGCACTCTCGAAGTCGGTGATCCGTCCGCACTCCGTGCAGACGAAATGATGGTGCGCCGACCGGTTCCCATCGAAGCGCACCTTCTCCCCCGTCGCGTGAACCCGGCTGATCAGGTCGTGCTCCTCCAGAAACGAGAGCGTGCGGTACACCGTATCGAACGAGATCGTGGGCATCCGTTCGCGAACCCGTTGCAGCACCAACAGCGCGTCTGGATGCTCCTCTGACTCCACGACGACTCGCAGGACTTCCCTGCGCTGGTGGGTGACTCGGGCCCCGGCCTCGCGGCATGCGTCCGCGAGGTCTCCCAGTCTCGCCTCGGTGTCAGGATTCACCAGGACCTCCTATGCACGATCCCTTCTCTTTTCGGAATCACTATACAATTGGAGCGGGGGTCGTGCCAAGTGTTCTGCGGCTCTGCACCCCAACTCCACGAGCAAGACCCGCAACTCCCGGATCGGCTATGATCTCCCGATGGACGAACCTCGAAGGGCACAGAGAACGGAAAGGATCGGAGGATACCTTCACCGTGTCGTGCCCATTCTGGACGGCGCCGGCAGGATTCTCGACTACGCTCTGAAGCCTCTGATGGTTGAGTTCCGGCCGCGCGACTTGATGCAAGTGATCATCGGGGCTGCCATCCTCGCCGTCCCTGTGGCGTTCACCGAGGAGACGTGGCGACTGGGTGAGACCCTGCCTTTCCGGAACGTCCTCATCTTGAGTGGCGTTTCGGTGCTCTTCATCGCCCTCTTCGTCTACTTCAACTTCTACCGCTTCACGTTCCGAGGCCACGCCTTCGAGTACGTGAAGCGAGTACTGGCCATCTACTTCTTCTCGCTGGCTGTGGTCGGTGCTCTGCTCACGATCATCCAGAAGGCTCCCTGGATGACAGATGCATTGCTGGCCGCCAAGCGAACCCTCATCGTCGCCTTCCCGGCATCCATGAGTGCTGCCGTTAGCGATGCACTGAAGTAGCTTCGCATCCCGTGCTTGCGTGAAGACTCGGCGTAGCTGGCGCAGGGTCCTCTCTCCTACGGCCCCGGTTTCCGCGGTGGGAGAGGGATCAAGATCGATGTGGTTCGCTTGTACGTCTCGTAGTCCTTGCGGCCTCCCCACTTCTCGTCCGCCCGCCCCTCGAGCATCGGGATCCCACTGATCCGTGTGAGAAGGACCGTCACGAAGACGGGTGAGATGAGCGTCGCCCACTGCCACGTGCGAAGAACCGGTGCCGCGATGACGGCAATCCCCATCCACAGGAGGATCTCGCCGAAGTAGTTGGGATGGCGCGACCACTTCCAGAGCCCGCTCTGGATGAACCGCCCGGCGTTTGCCGGGTCCGCCCGAAAGGCGGACTTCTGCCGGTCGGCCAGGACCTCGAAACCGAACCCAACGAGCCACAGCGCCGCGCCCACGCTTGCGGGGATCCCAAGAGGTTGACGAATGTGCGTCGTGATCGCGGCAAGTGCAGCTGCCAGGGTGAGAGAGACCCAGAGTCCCTGTAGGGTCCAAGTGAGTAGGAGTCGCGGGAAGGACCGCTTGATCTGATCGAACCGTGCATCCTTCCCGGCACGAAGGACTCGCCGCAGCAAGAACGTCCCGAGCCTCACCGCCCAGATCGCGATGAGCCCTAACAAGAGGAGCGATCGAGCATCACTTGAAGCATTCACGGCAACCCCGACTGCCGTCACGGAGATGTACGTCAGACTCCCCGTGACGTCGAAGAACCTCTCGCTGCGGAGAAGGTAGGACGGGACGAAGACGACCCACTGGAGGAGGAAAGCGAACGCGTAGAGGGCCGCGAAGGCCGGAAGCCCGATGACGGAGCTTCCGCCGAAGCTGCCCATCCACCCGATGACCGCTCCAGCGACAAGAACCGCCGGCATCGCCAAGATCGCAGTCCGCTCCTCCCGTTTCAGGGACCCCACGGTCGACCTCCTTCGTTCGCGAGGGCTAGCTCTCCTTCCAGATCTCCCAAAGCGCTGCCGTCTCAGGAGGTCTCACCGTGTTCTTGCCGGCAATCACCCCGCCCGCCTACCCCGAGACGTCGGGGATCGTCTCCACGAACTCTTCCATGAGGATGTCGGGCACGTTCCAGCGCTTCTGGTCCATCAGGTTCTTGAACGCGCGACGGAAGAGGAGCGTTGCGCGAACACGTACGTCGCCGTGAACCGGCGCACTGAACGTGTAGGAGCTGGTCGCCGTCTCGAACGCTGCGATCCGGTTGTCGCTCAGGATCCGGGTGGGGTTCCAGTATGCCCCCGACGGCGAGATCTCGGTCCACAGCTCCTCGAGCACCTTCGCGTAGGCCACGCCCGGGAGGCCGGCGTAGTTCCCTTCGATCGAATCCCCTTCCCCACACCAGGAGGGAAGACGCGGCCCCTCGATGAGATCGAGCGGCTCACCACTTGCGTCGGTGGCCTCCACAAGCAGGATGAGGTGGCGGAGGGGGCTGTCCGTCGGCACGTGATGCCCCGTCTTGTCGTTCGTGATCGCGACCTCGACGAGGACCGTTCCAGCGTCCGACGACGTCTGCACCGCGAGCGTCACCGCGTTCTGCAGGAACTCGACGTCCGAGGCACCGAGCTGGCTGTGGGCACGCAGCGTCATGGGATCGCGTTCGACCCCTCCCTTGCCTGGCGCCACGTTGGTCATGATCTCCCCATCCACAACGGACGGCGCCGGCATGTGGCACTCCTGGCACGTCGCACCCTCCACCGGATCGCTGTAGGCGCTCTCCAGCCACTCGCCGTACGAGTTGTAGATCACCGTGTCCCAGAAGACACCGAAGTGGCAGGGAGCGCAGAACGCGCTCTCTTCGATCAGCGGCAGTCGAGTGTCTTCCTCAGGCACGTTGTCGTCATCGAACGTACCGAAGAAGAGCTCGTAGCGCTCCGGGTCCTCCGGAAACGGACGGCGAACGTCGGAAGAGAGAACGCCCGGCATGTTCGCGTACGGCATCGCGGTCGCCGGGTCGAGAGTGACGTCGGCGACCTTGTGGCAGTAGTCGCAGTGCACGCCGAACGCGTCGGCTCCGGAGACGGCGTTTGGATCTACGCCGTAGGGATCATCTACCGCCGCGCCGGGGTTGTGGCAGGCGCCGCAGTTGCCGGCCGTGTGCGGGAAGTCGAGCTTGTAGCCTGGGCCGAAGTACGTCTCGTCGATCGTCGGACGGAGCGGGAAGCTTCCGTAGTCCCGGCTGTAGCCGAACCGCGTCAGCGGGCTCTGGTTCCCGAGAAGGTCGGTTCCGTTGTACATCGAGAGATAGCGAGGGTTCCGGGCCGAGGTCGCGTGCGCGTTCTCGAGCCAGATCTCCGTCACGCCCGGTTTGCAGAACGCGCACGTCACCGCCTCCGGATCGTCGCTGATCGGCGGGGTCCACTCGAAATCCGGGTTGTCCGTCGTTTGGTAGCGAATCAGCCGCAACGTGAGGTCGCTCGCCGGAGGGGTCACCCCCTCGACCTTGGCGCAGTAGTAGAGGTACTTCCATGCTGACACCGTCACCGGCGCTGCCGCGGTGCCCAGAAGCACGAAGCGGCCGTTTTCGTCCGTCGCGGTCTCGAGAGGTGTCGCCTGAATGCGAACCGTCGCTCCGGACAGCGGCCCCGAGTCGTCGATCACCACACCGGAGATCGCGAACTCCTGTGCCCCCGGCGTGAGCCCGACGGCGAGGAGTGCAGCGACCCCACCGGCGAGCCCCAGTGCAGTGTAGAACAGGCGGCGCATCGCGCGAACCGACTTCATGGCTGTGTCGCGGAGACAGGCGGCTTCCCGTCCACGTCGAGTCGGTAGATGCCATCGTTGCGGAGGGCTGCGTACACGTGTTTGCCGTCCGACGTGATCGCCAAGCTCATGGCGACACGGCTATTGAGTCCATCGTTGATCTTCATCCAGATCTCTCCGCCGTCGACTGAGCGGTAGATCCCGCTGAGAGCATCGCTTGCATAGACGATGCTCGTGTTCGTTGGGTCGAACAGGATGTCGTGAATGCTGCTGTTCGGTTCGAGACCCGCGACGACGTGGCGCCAGCTCCCGCCGCCGTCTGTGCTCCGGTACATCCCATCCTGTTCGAGTGCCACGAGGAGGGTCTCCGAGTTGTCCGGAGCGATAGCGGTTGCACGAACCGGCCGTCTGGCGGGAAGACCGGCTACAGCTCTCCAATCGGCCCCGCCATCGGTGGTTCTGTAGAGACCGGAACTGGTGCCGGCGTACACCGTCTTCTCGTCTGTGTGGTCGACGGCGATGTCGAAGACGCTGAGCTGCGCCATGTCGTCATCGACTGCACGTGCCCATGTGCTTCCGCCGTCGCGCGAAACGATCACACCGCAACCGATGGACCCGCACGCCGGAGGCTCGTGACCGACGGCGCAGTTCTCATGACCGAAACCGATGTAGACGGTTCGCGGATTCGAAGGGGCGAAGAGAATGCTCGACGGCGAATAGCCTGCAAGGATCTCCTCCGGCAGGCCGGCCGCACGAAACTCATCGACTCCCCACCGATAGGACCAACTGGCGCCGTGGTCGGTGGACTCGACGATGTGGAGCTTGCCCGTGAGAAGGTGGCCGCTCTGAGACGGATCGACCGCGATCTGCTCGTAGCCCAGCGGGGGTCCTTCCGGCGGATTCTCGATGCCATACCACGTCGTGCCCCCGTCGTCACTCGCCCAGATGCCACCGAAGCCGGCCGAGTAGACCTTGGCGGGGTCGAACGGGTCGACCGCGACTCCGAACGAGTCCTCGCCGGTGTAGCCGCTGCTTGCGTTCACCCAGGTCCGACCGCCGTCTTCGCTGAGGAAGTTCCCACCGCCGTAGTTGTTGATGAAGATCCGATCCGGGTCCCGAGGATCGCACTGCATGTCGATCGGGAAGCCGGTCGAAATCCCCGGAGGACCCCACCCCTCGCCCTTGACGAGCGTCCAGGTCCGTCCTCCATCCTCACTCCGATGGACGGACTCGTTGCTCGCCGCGTACGCGATGTTGGCGTCGGAGGGCGCGATCTCGACGGCACAGAAGACCTGATAGGATTCCAGCGTCTGGGTCCACGTCTCTCCCCCGTCGGCGGTGCGATAGATGCCCATCGGGCCCGGCTGCTCCGCCATGATCATCTGCTCCCGCCAGGCAACCGCGAACGGTTCGAAGACGTGCCCGGCCGCAGCGAGCAGGACGTCTGGATCGTCGGGGCTCATGAACAGGCTCCCGATGCACAGGTTCCGGAGCCCGTTCTCCTTCCCCAGGATCCGCCACGTCGCTCCGCCGTCCGTCGACTTGAGGATGCCGAGCCCTCCGAACGGGTCATCGTCCGACTCGGTATCTCCGACGGCGCCTCGATCGAAGATCCCGGTCGAGACGTAGAGAACGTCTGGATTGCGCGGATCGATCCACAAGTAGCGAGCCACCGCCGAAGGCATCCCGCCGTTCCAGATCTCTTCCCACGTCTCGCCGCCATCTGTGGTGCGGTAGACTACTCCGCCGGTCCCGCCCTTCCACGTCGACGGACCGCCGAGCGCCTCCGAGGTGATCTCTCCCATCGCGTAGACGATGTCGGACGAGCGGGGGTCGACGGTGAACCCGCGGAAGGTCAGCGTGTCGTACTCGATCTCGACGCCGCCGTCCCGTTGGGTCCAGCTGCGCCCGCCGTCGGTCGATCGGTAGATGTGACCCGTCTTGTCTGTGCCGCACCAGACGATCTGTGGATCGTGGGGATCCACAGTCAGGCAGAACACGGGGATGCCGTCTCCCGTCAGGCCGGACTGGCCGGGGATGCCGCTGTTGCTCTCCTGCCACGTCAGGCCGTTGTCGGTGCTGATGTGGACGCCCGCGCCGGCATCGGTGACGTACCACGTGTCGTAGTCGTCGAAGTTGTAGCGAATGTCGTAGCCCGTGCCACCGGGAGGTCCCCCCGTACGCACCCATGTCAGCGTAGGCGCATCCAAGGCGCCAACGGTCGCCAGTGCAGCGAAGATCAGAGAGACGAGGATGAGCGAAGCGTTGCGTATTCCGCGGCGTGTCATGAACCACTCCCTTGCATCAAGCGCCGAGCTCCCGGGCGGAGGCCTCCGAATCAGCCACTTCGGACCCATTCTAGCACTCGAGCTTCGCGAAGATGCACCGCCAAGCACCCGCCGAGGGATCCTCGACGACGCGCTCCCTAGGTCCCGCTGATCAACCTCTCCAGTACGGCGCCACGGCATGCCGGGCCGACCGCGTTGGCGTAGCGTGCGAGCAGGCCGGTGGTCATGCGCGGGGGCGGCGAGGCCCACGCGGCACGGCGTCGCTCGAGCTCCACGTCGGGGACGTCGAGCGTGATCGTTCGATTGGGGATGTCGATCTCGATCGGGTCTCCATTCCCAATGAGGGCGATCGGTCCGCCGGCGGCGGCTTCGGGACCGATGTGGCCGATCGCCGCCCCGCGCGTCGCGCCGGAAAAGCGACCATCGGTGATCAGCGCGACGCGATCATCGAGTCCCAGCCCGGAGATCGCCGCGGTGGCGAGGAGCATCTCCGGCATCCCGGGTCCGCCGCGCGGTCCCTCGTAGCGGATAACGACGACGTCGCCGGAGGCGATCCCCTCGCCGAGGATCGCCTCGAGTGCCGCGGACTCGCCATCGAAGACTCGAGCCGGACCACGGTGTCGGAGCATCCCGTCGACCACCGCACCGGCCTTGACCACGCAGCCGTCGGGCGCCAGATTGCCGCGGAGGATGGCGATTCCACCCTCGGCCCTGTAGGGGTTGCCGACGGCGCGCACGACGTCGCCCCATCGCTCGATCTCACCGACGACTTCGGAGAGACGGACGCCGGAGACCGTCGTGACGTCCCCGTCGATCAGCCCCGCTCGGAGCAGCTCGCCCATCACCGCAGGAACCCCACCCGCCTCGTCGAGGTCCTGGAGATGATGGGGTCCGGATGGGCTCAGCTTGACCAGCGACGGCGTGCGTCGGCTGATCTCGTCGAACCGGCCGAGGGACAGGGAGAGCCCGGCCTCGTGGGCGATCGCTGGCAGATGGAGTGCGGTGTTCGTCGATCCGCCGATCGCCATGTCGACGGCGATGGCGTTGTCGAACGCCGCCTCGGTGAGGATCGTGCGTGGCGTGACCCCCTCCTCGAAGAGCCGCAGGACGGCGCGGCCGGCCTGTTTGGCGAGGCGGAGGCGCGCGGCGTGCACTGCGGGGATCGTCCCGTTTCCGGGCAGCGCCATCCCGAGTGCCTCGGCGAGACAGTTCATCGAGTTGGCGGTGAACAGTCCGGCGCAGGAGCCGCAGCCCGGACAGGCGGCCAGCTCGATCTCGGTCAAATCGGCTTCGTCGAGGCGTCCGGCGCGAACCGCACCGGCGACCTCGAACATCGTCTTCACGTCGAGCGACGCGCCGTGTCGGCGACCGGCGAGCATCGGCCCACCAGAGACGACGATCGCCGGGATGTCGAGCCGGGCCGCGGCCATCAGCATCCCGGGGACGATCTTGTCGCAGTTTGGCACCAGTACGAGGCCGTCGAAGCAGTGAGCGGAGGCCATCGCCTCGACCGAGTCTGCGACCAGCTCGCGGCTGGGCAACGAGAATCGCATCCCCTCGTGCCCCATCGCGATGCCGTCGCAGACGCCGATTGTGTTGAACTCAATCGGTGTACCGCCCGCATCGCGAACACCGCTCTTGACGGCGGCGGCGACGCGATCGAGGTGCGTGTGACCGGGGACGACCTCGTTGAACGCGTTGGCGACACCGATCAACGGCCGCTCGAGCTCTTCCGGGGTCAGGCCGGTGGCGTACAGGAGGCTTCGGTGTGCTGCCCGCCCGACGCCCCGCTTGACGATATCGCTTCGCATGTCGTTCGTCCCTTTCCGGGTCATGCCACGGCCTCCCGTACGGCGCCCGCAATCCGATCGCCCATCTCGGCTGTCCCAATCGGAGTCTGCGATTCGTCGGCGAGATCCGCGGTTCGATGCCCGGCCTCCAGGACCCGGTCGACGGCACGCTCGACGGTCGCGGCCTCCTGTTCCAGACCGAGCGAGTGACGAAGCAGGAGGGCTGCGGAGAGGATTGTGCCAATTGGGTTCGCGATCCCGCGTCCTTCGATGTCGGGTGCGCTGCCATGGACGGGTTCATAGACCCCGATCCGCCCATCGCCGAGCGACGCCGACGGAAGCATGCCGAGAGAGCCCGTCAGCATCGACGCCTCGTCGCTCAAGATGTCGCCGAACAGGTTCGCGGTCAGCAACACATCGAACTCCGGTGCCCGGCGAAGCAGGTGCATCGCCGCGGCGTCGACAAGGACGTGCTCGAGCTCGATTTCGGGATAGGCGTCCGCCACCTCGGTCACCGTGTGCCGCCACAGTCGGCTCGACGCGAGGACGTTCGACTTGTCGACCGATGAGACGAGCTTGCGGCGCCCACCAGCGAGACGGAAGGCGACATGGGCGATCCTTTCAACCTCCGCCTTCGAGTAGCGCATGGTATCGAAGGCCACCCCATCGTCGTTGGCTTCCTGTCTCTCGCCGAAGTAGATTCCGCCGGTCAGCTCGCGAACGACCATCAGATCGGTCCCCTCGATCCGCTCGGGGCGCAGCGGAGAGGCATCGATCAGCACCGGAGGGAGCCGGACGGGGCGGAGGTTGACGTAGAGGCCGAGTCCCTCGCGCAGTCCGAGGAGTCCCTGCTCCGGCCGTACGGTGGCGGTTGGATCGGCCCACTTCGGTCCGCCGATGGCCCCGAGAAGCACCGCATCGGCGTCGCGACAGGCGGCCAGCGTATCGCCCGGGAGTGGCGTTCCGGTGGCGTCAATCGCCGCCCCACCGACTGGCTTCTCGAGGATCTCGAAGTCATGTCCGTAGGCTTCGGCGACGGTGTCGAGGACCTTGAGGGCCTCGCGAACGACTTCCGGGCCGACGCCGTCTCCGGGGAGCGTGACGAGAGTCCTGATCATGAGCGATGTCCTTTTGATGGGACGGCGACCGGAGTCGCGGCCGGGCAGAGCGCGTATTCGAGCGCATCGGAGAGTGCGATCCAGCTGGCTTCGATGATGTTGTCCGAGCATCCGACGGTGCTCCACGAGCGCGCGCCGTTGCTCGACGTGATCAGCACACGGGTCTGCGCCGCCGTCCCGGCCTCTCCGTCGAGGATGCGCACCTTGTAGTCGGTGAGGCGGACGTCCGCGAGCTGTGGATGGGTCGGCAGGAGCGCCTTGCGGATGGCGGCGTCGAGGGCGTTGACCGGACCGCTGCCATCGGCGGCGGTGTGGACGGTGCGCTCGCCGACGCGAACCTTCACCGTCGCTTCGGCGGCCATCGCACCGTTCTCGCCACTTCGGATGAGGACGTGGAAGTCGAGGAGTTCGAACGGCGGCTCGTAGTCAGCCTCGGTCCGCCGAATCATCAGCTCGACCGAT
>Ga0180433_10009552_pt1 | contig 11842 bp, 9 predicted proteins | sample SS_ome_8_FD_132980 | JGI IMG/M metagenome (GOLD analysis project Ga0180433, IMG submission 132980) | Hypersaline lake sediment archaeal communities from the Salton Sea, California, USA - SS_1_D_1 metaG | ecosystem: Environmental > Aquatic > Non-marine Saline and Alkaline > Hypersaline > Sediment... | reverse complement strand
GTCGGCTCTACTCTCGCAATCGAGGGAACAAACCTCACCAGAGATGAAATCGAGCAGTCCTTCGATAAGGCCGCCCTGAACAAGAAGCTCAAAGACAAAGAGCAGGAATCGACAAACACAAAGAAGGCATACGACTACATCATCGATCTGGTGAACAATCGCACGGACGAATTCGAGTACACCGACACACAGATCAAGACGATCCACGAATACCTCACAACCAACGTCGATTACATAGGCAATGTTCCGGGCCAATACAGAGATATCAATCCCATTTACGGCGAGCCCCCCAGGAAAAGCCTTTGCACGGTGAAACCTCAAGTCGAAAGAGCGGTATCGGCTTTGGCTCAATGGCTCAACACTAAGCACCGAGGGCCCTTATCCGACAATCCCATTGTCAAAGCTATCATGGCGCATTACTATCTCGCCGAGATTCACCCCTTCGGAGACGGCAACGGAAGAACCGCAAGAGCTTTGGAGGCGCTTGTCCTTTACGTCAACGGAATAAACAAGTACTGCTTCTGGTCGCTGGCCAACTTCTGGAGTGCTAACCGAAGCGAATACATCCTCCGTCTGGGCGATCTGCGAGGAACTTGCGATCCCTGGGATTTCATCATGTGGGGAACCGCCGGTTATCTAAAAGAAGTACAGCGAATCGAGACGCTCGTGCTCGGGAAGGCCAAACAACTCATGCTGATGGACTATATCAGATGGCTCCTTGCGACGAAGAAACAGCAGCCGAGTGCGAAGAAGATCAACCCAAGGATAGTGCGCATAGTAGAACTGCTGACCCGCACAGGCAAAATGCGCCTCGACGATTTTCTCGCCTCGCCCGAAGTAGCCGCACTATACCATAAGCTGGCAGCGTCAACGCGGTACCGAGATTTCGAAAAAACGATTCGACTACGCCTGGTCCGCTTTTCAAAGGACGAAAATACAATAGAACCGAACTACGGGCTATTAGACAGCCTGGAATACCAAGTCTGATAAAGAAGCGGCGGAATAGGCAGCCTGTCACGCTTGTCACCACTAATTCCAACTGTTTCTCAAACTTCTCGAAATACGAATACATAATAAAACTCTATAGAATCTACCGGTGACAACGGTGACGCTCTCAGACTGTAGTCTCAGAAAGCTCCATCTGAGCTATTCCCGTGTAGAGTCTTATGCGTTTTCCATCTCGCCGGACCTGCGTTCTATCGCTGTTCGGAAACGCCCTCTTTACTTCTTTGCCGAAGTTGGTATTGTTCATCGCCTTGTAGCCGTTGTTTTAGCAGTATGTCGTATAGGCGTCGTAGATCTCCTTCGTGGCTATTCCCGCATCCTCGAACGCCAGTGCCTCTTCGTAATTCTCCTTGCCTGCCTTCTCAATCTCTCTACAATATTCCTTGATATCGAAGATGTGGATTATCGCCACGGGGATCTCATTATGGATACGCCCGAACAGTTCGAACCTCGAACAATACTGCTGTGGGAAAGAATCGCCGAGTACGCCGAAGCTCAGCGTCTTATCCGGCTCTTCCCGTCCGCAGAGGTTCGAGTCATCAAGCAACAGCGATATCATTCTTCGGCCGATACATCTCCGGGCCAGGCCCTTCTCGACAGCAAGAAAGTCCTGATGATCGGCCAAGCTTCGTCTTTCGTGGGCCAATCCGACGGCAATCTCGGCCCGAATGTGCTTTGCCGGCCGTATCATAAGCTGGTGCCGATCTCCAACGGCTGCCCTTTCTATTGCACATATTGCTATCTCGCATACGTCTATCGAAACCACTCTCCATTCATCAAAATCAACATCAACTACGATACCATGTTCCGCCAAATCCGACGCGCCGCCCAAGCCAACCGAACAGTCTGCTTCAACATGGGCGAAATGCTCGACAGCCTCGCACTCGACCACATAACAAATCTAACCACACGCCTGGTCCCCTTCTTCGCACAGTTCAAAAATGCCTTTTCTATGCTCCTCACAAAAAGCGCCAACATAGCCAACCTCCTCCAGCTAAAACCAAACAGGCAAACTGTTCTTTCCTGGAGCATCAACACCGAGCAAATGATCGACACACACGAAATCGGCACTGCGAGCCTCACCCAGCGAATCAAAGCAGCGAAAATCTGCCAGGACCACGGCTTCCGAATACGCATCCGCATCGATCCCGGCATGCTACACAAACAATGGCAGACTGCATACGCCGATCTTGTTCGCCAAATCATGACCGCTATCAAACCTGAGAACATCACACTCGGAATGCTAAGACTGCTTCCGGGCCATCTACGCCTCGCCAGGCAAGCCTACGGCCCCAGGGCTCGTAAGCTCCACGCATCTGATCTTGTCAAAGGAGCATCCGACGGAAAGCTACGATACCCGCCGAAAAAACGTATCGAATTCTACACCTTCTTAGCCCAAACCATCAGAACCTACGACAAAAACGCCTCAATAGGACTCTGCAGAGAAACACCGCAAGTCTGGAAAAATCTCAAACCAATCTGCAACCCCCGACAATGCAACTGCATCACATGGTGACCCTCACGCAATACGTTTCTTCTGGGCGGCCTTACCTTCTTCCGGTGAATATAAACACGTGTAGTATGAGTAGGTGTGCACGCTGTTATCATTCTTGGTGTAGTCTGTGCGTTGAGTCAATTCTTCTTTGCCGGCGGACCTTCCGACCAATCCGGCAACCTTCCTGATTAACGATGCCCTGAACCTATCCTGAAGGATCAGAATCCGCCCCTGATTGCCGCACAGACCTTCTAAATCAGATAAACCTGCTGCCAAGGCACTGAGACCGGGCCCTTCCTTCAAAGGGGTCAGAACATAAGACAATACAACCAGGTCATAGCCGCCTATGTTCCGTCCGACACGCCGAAGCTGTTTCAAGTTCGCTGGGAATTCTACCTGTGAGGTGAACGCTTGGAGCGGAGTTATCCACTTCCTACGCTCTCCGGCCGTCTTGAAGTAATTGCCCAACATGATTTGTGCTACTCCAAGACAGATGCTTTCCGTATCATTCAGTACATGCGTTGCTCGAACCTTACTGCACTTCTGCGATTCACCCGAATCGACAAGGTGTTTCACAACATGGGCAACCATATCCGTAATTGCCAGCGAAGCCACAGCAGGTCCCGAACCGATATCAAGAATTCGAATATGACCTTTCCGCAGAATACTCTGACCTTCATCAGACACCAGGTATTTGACAAGACTGTTTTGAACTTGGAAGTAGTGCCTGGTAAAGAAGACTTCGAGAAATGCACGCATTCCTTCCGGCGTTTGAGGATACCGTGTTTCATCTTCCGAAACCTTTCTGCGAGGTAGTCGGCCAATCTGATATCTGAGAAGAGATTTCATAGAATGGCTCAATTGCCATATCCCATCAGGGCATAGGAACCTCATTACCCGATTGTGAAGCGAATCATTCATATGCGACACCTTTCTCCATTGCTCGCAAACGGTATTCGTAAGAGACGCTCTTAGCGGACAGCCCTTCCAGTTTCTTACTGGAATCTTCCTGATGTTGAAGCAGCATACTCACATCTCGCTGCAGCAGATCGAGCTGCCTCTGCAGATTCACATAACTGCCGATTATCAAACACCCCAGCAGCACAAGCTGAACCAGCGTAGAAACATTAACCTGCCGATTAAACTGCCAAACCTTAGAATTCCCATTACTCATAATTCTACCTCGCCCCTTCTCTCTCGTACCTCACCGACCCTCGAGCATCCAGTATCGAACATCTAACATCGAGTATCAAGCATCAGGCATCGAGCATTGAGCAATCATCACGGAACCGCATAAAATACGTATCTCTCGCCCACTCTGCTCATAACAGCAAACGTCCCCGGCGATAGCGTCCCCGCACTATCGAACGGCTCGGCTAAGTTAACCGCCTCGGTCTCCCTGGTGCCTTATAGGCACGGAAGTACTCATGCCCCTATGAGGGGCTCCAGAGGCACCGATCCCGCCGCACGCAGTGCTTCATAAGCAGTGCCTTATAGGCACATAAGTTTTGTATTGACGTACCTCTGAGGTACCCTTATAGGCAGTGCTTCACAAGCACATGAGTAGTGTATTCAGGGACCTCTCAGGGGCGAAAAATTATCTTTTGCCATCAACATCGCCCCTGGGAGAGCCGCTGTAGTCTAAAACGGCGTAATTTTTGGCGAAAAATAGTATTGCATAGGCCGCTAACCGGTATATAATTGCTATGTTACTTAGGATATTTGCACCTTTTGAGATTGGCAACTGACGTATGCGGGCCGGGGGGCTCGTGCTCGTAGAATAAATGGAATCCGCCCTCGGAGCGATTCTTTGCGGGCGGGACTGTAATTGATTATTGATGATTGTCTATTTGAGGAATGGCAGCCACAGAGTGCTCAGAGGACGCAGAGGATTTGAAAGGAAATTGTTAATGTGTGATCATAACTGGACAATGAGTAATGAGCGCGCATTCATGGAAACCCTCGTGTGTTCCAGATTCCGTTTTTTTCTGATCTTCTTCTCGAGCGTCATAGGTGGCGCAATCGCAGTAGAAGATCCACTTCAGAGGACATTAGTGCTTACCGTGGGAACTCTAATTTCTATTCCATTTGCCGCCACAATTGCGCGGGCCCAGAAGAAACTGAACATTGCGCTTCGTATACTCTTCGAAGTGGAGGGACACCCAGCAAAAATACTTGATGCCGCTTGCACTGGTCGGAGCAGACGCAATTTGATTGGTTATGGAATCCCACTCTTGAGTTGTGTAATTCTTGTCGCATGGGCTACTGTGGCATGGTGCAATTATCTAGGAACACTTGCAAGGAGAAATCTCATGTCTGAAGCAACATTCCCTTGGGCAATAGGAATTGTAGTGGTCTCAATAGTTCTCGGTGGTATCCTCTCGCTGCTTTGGTACTGCCTGCTCTCTTGGATCTGCGGCGTAGAACGGGAGGGCACGACGGGTATCAGGGACTTTCTGAAGAAACGCGGCGTGATCACCGGGATAGTTGAGCGGGCTTTCTTTACAGTAGCAATCGGAGCGGGCTTAAGTGGCGTCACGATTGCCATGGTTGCGTGGACAGCCCTCAAGCAGAAGACCCTCTGGGCCCTTTTTTCTGGCGAATACAAGGATACGAATGCCAGCAGCGAGAATAAGCCTGACTGGGACCGCGTAGGTGTGAGCCTGCTTGCCAGCCTCGGCTCTATGGTTATTGCCATTGTCGCAGGCAAGATTTGTTCCGGGGACCTCTTGCAAAGTCCGATCGAGGACTTGCGCAGTTTCATCTTCAGACAGTAAGGGCGATATCTGGCCCATCAAATATTATCTCTTGTGCGGTTGAGGGATTGTGAAAGGGATACGAATGGCCAAGAAGAAGACGAAGAAGACCACCAAGAAGAAATGTCCTACCAAGGCTTATTTGGCTTTTGAAAAGACTATCGAAAGAAGCCTGAACCTAATAGTACTACAGAAACCCACTGAGAGCATTATTAGAGCATCGAAAACAAACAAGCATGTAGACTCTTCCGATCTGTTAAGGGCTGCTCTGGTTTTGGGTGTTGCTGCTATGGATTCTTACTTCACGGATGTGTTTGCTGAAAGGTTCGTTCCATATCTTAAAAAGAAAGGGCCTAACAAAGTAATGGTTGGTTTGTTGGAAGAAGCAGGCCTCGGCGTTGAGATGGCACTCCAAATCATGACAATGCAGCGGCCATATCGACGGATAAGGACCCTAGTTGAAGGATCCTTGGAAAAGAGGGTGACCCAGAAGACCCATGATATCGACAAGCTGTTCCTAGCATTCGGATTGAAGGATTTTTCGGAACACGTTGCGCGCCTTAAGAGGCGAAAGACACTGCTGGCTTCGATCAGGAATGCAGTTAACAGACGGCACAAGATAGCCCATGACGGGGACATGAACTCCCATGGAAAGCTTAACCCTATCACCCCCAGGGATATTAAGCACAAACTCAAGGATATAGTCCTCTTTGTTTCCGGAGCAGACGAGATACTGCAATCGCAGCTATAGTACACGGCGAAATCGAGATGGATAGCTCAGAACAAAATATTGTCCTCAAGTTCGGCACGGAACCGAACACTAATGAGGTAGATGCCTTGGCTGTGGCCTCGGCCATTGAAGCAGTAGCTACCATGATAAAAGAGGTGCACCAGGGATTCCATGACAATCATGAGTTACTCGTAAAGGCGAGACCTTTTGCGCCGGGTAGTCTAGAAATACCTCTTGATATTGTCGTTTCTGCTGCTGTCGCGGCTTCCCTTGTCAACCAAGACGTTATTTCCGACATTCTCAATATAGTGAAAGAGTACTTCAAAATCAAAAACTCGCTCAAGGGTGAAGTCCCGAGGATAGAGAATGGGAAGATAATTATTGAAGGCAACGCCATTAAGGCAGATAACATCACGATAAATATACTCCAACCCTCCAGTTTTGCAAACCAGCTTGTTTCTAAAGCGATGGACAAAGCAAGTTGTGATGACAGCATAAGGGCCATCGAAATAATTAAGGATTCTGAGCAGAAGAAAATAGCACGCGTAGATAAATCACAGTTTCAATACTACCATAAGATTGAAACAACGGTAGAGACTCCTCAAGAGGAGTGTCGAAAAGAAAGAACCACGCTCGTGATCTATGGCCCGATTCTTGCCGCGGATAATCGAGTAATGTGGAAGTTCATCAGAGCGAAGGATCGAGAGACGTTTAGTGCCAACATTACGGATGAAACCTTCTTATCGAGAGTCGCCAGCGGCGAGAAATTTGCGGCAGGCGACATGTTGGAAGTCGAGTTGCTGATAAGGCAGAAACACGACAAGATGTTTGAGACATACGTTGATTTGAAGAAAGGAACAATAACAGAAGTGTTCAATCATATTCCACGGGATGAACAAACGCAGTTCGGGTATGACGAATCTGATTGAGGTCGTTTCGGTGCCCGTGTTGGAACGAAGTGGAAATCCCGATTCGTCGGGATGGCAGAAAAAAATGAAGAAACGGCCTTTTTCGGCCAAAAACGCAGGTTTGTTATATGGATGTGCCTTTCAGGCACTTTACATCGTGGCGATGTAAGTTTACATCGAGGCTTTGTAAGCTTACATCGAGGCAATGTAAGTTTACATTGAGGCGTTGCAGCCTTACATCGAGCCTTTGCAGGCTTACATCGAGCCATTGTAAACCCGCATCGAGGCAAAGAAAGCGTGATGTATGACAAAGTAAGCTTACTCCGAGGCGGGGTAAGCGTGACCTGAAGCGAGTAAGCATGATATAAGTAAGTTAGATGACCGGCATTGGATCAGGAGAAGGAACATGAGTATGCGCAGCTTTGTGATTCGATTTGTGGAAAGGCCATTGTCTGAAACACACTTGACCGGCCAGGCGAAAGCCATCATCGATGACCGGTCCCTGCGTGAACTGACAATATCGGATACGGGATTCGAGATGCTCACCACAGTGGTGGGAAGGGGCATGGCAGACGTTCTCCGACAAGTGGCAGCAGAATCACTTCAGCAGACAACGCAGGGCAGTATTCCCTTTGAGGACGAGGCGGTCGGGAACATCTTCACAGAGGTTTACGGCGAAGCCATTGGTCCGCTTGTGACGTGTCTGGAGCGAGGAGGGGAGTTTGAGATCATTAGATTGGAACGCCAGAAGGGTGCCGACCTGCTCTTGGTCAACAAGCAGTCGCGGCAAGTCATCTTGCAGGAATGCAAGGCAACCCTTGCCGACTACAACAAAGCCAAATCCGGTACCTCTCGTCTCGATCTGTGTCAACAGATGAGGAAACAACGTAACAAAGGCATAGAGCAATTGCAATGGCCTGAAGCCAATGAGATAGGGTCTCGAAGGATTCGAGTCCGTGGTCCCGGTGTGAGGCAGAGATGTCCTATTCCCCACGCCGAAGAGACCGTTGTCGTAACGGGCGTGCCTGATGGGCGCCTCCGCAAATGTGCACGACAGATAAGACCACCGGTTCGTAAAGTGTGCAGAAGAAGCTGTGTACAGCATTGCCTCTTCTCACCGGAACCCGCATTAGTGTGCGTACTTTCTTCTCGGCAAGCCGATGACCCTACTACACTCGATGACAGCACTCTCAGGTTCTTGGACTCGTACAAGGCATGCGAGCGGGCAATCTGGGCCAACGCACATGGCTCCGTGGGGAAGACCTTCGCCTCAACGCTGTCCTCTGCGAGAGAACTCGAGTTTCCCCTGGACTCGCAAGAAGGCATTCTGCCGATCTTGACTGGTCTTCTCGAAAAAGCGATTGATCGCAATGTATATGTCGATTTCCGCCCAATATTTGAAACGAGTGAGAGAATGGAGCGGTCGCCTTTGTCGGCTGCAATTCGCCATTTGCACGATGTGCAGGGCGATGTAGAGATGCCTGGAGTAAAGGAAATGGACGCCGAGGAACTCGGAAGTATCCTGTATGGGACCGAGCAAGAAGGGCGTAGGGAAAGGCTTATCGGCAACTGGCGTTTTCGATCCGTAAGCCCATTTTCCGAAGGTGAAGGCACATTTGCCGAGACATCAATTCAGCGAAGCGCCCGGGGCAACCTCGAAATGCGTGTCGTGCCAACTGAAGCGTCTATACCATATTCGGCAGATGACTTGCGCTGGGCGATTTCCACCATTCTCTCCGGCGGTCGCTTTCCACCTGAACTTGTTTATGAGCTCTTCACACAGGAGTCAGCTTCTTGGGCACCCTTGGATCCTGAAGCTGATGAAGTTACTGGGGCTCGCCCGGTTGTCTTAGGGCAAGTACTGGGTGGCGCACACCCCTACCTTCCTATGTGGTTATCGTTCTTTGACAAACGTGTGCTGCGAGACATGCACCACTGCTGCCCAGAGTGCCATCACCTCGCCCGTTGGATCGAGAGGCATAGGCCATTCCCTCTTGACCCCTTGTTCTGGCGCCACTGCCACAGACATCATCGACACCGTAGATGGCCTTTGTTCGGGAGTGGAGGCTTCCAGCCTCTGGCGTTTGTAACGAACGACTCTCGAGGTTTCATGCGCATGCCTTCTGTGGCAGGATAACCGGAGGACGAAAAGACTGTCTTGCTGCCTTGTAGCAGCGGGCGAATAAGGATATCGGATGTATTGAAAACTAATTCTAATACGTTTTACATGGAGGTTACAAAAAATGCCGCAATTCCCAAGAACAGAAGCTGAAATAGTGGCCCTGGCGAATTTGATGGTTGACGGTTACACCGCCCATCCGGGCGATTTTCCGAGCGCCGACATCCCCGGCCTCGCTACGCTGTCGAGCGCGTATTCGTCGGTCAAGTCCATGCAGATCGACGCTATGGCCGCCGCCCAACTGGCCACTGAGAACAAGGACACCACGCTTAACAGCCTTGAAGAGCTTATGAGGAACGAGTTGAAGAAATCCGAGGTCGATGTGGCCAACTCGCCGGAGAAACTGGAGTATATCGGCTGGGGCCCGAAGGCCCCGCCCAAGGCCGCCGACCCGCCCGGCCAGCCCCGCAATCTCGACCCCGTCATCCAGGGCGCGGGCACGCTGTTTCTGGACTGGAAGCACCCGGCGCCCGGCAGCGGCGGTACGGTGCGGACTTACCTTATCGAGCGGCGCGACCAGCCCGCAGGCGGCGGCGAGTTCGGCGACTGGGCACAGGTCGGCATAGCCTTAGAGACAGAGTCCACACTGACCGCCCAGCCGAGAGGCGTACAATTGGAGTACCGAGTAATAGCAGTAAACACCGGCGGCCAAAGCGCCCCGTCAAACACAGCACCCGTAGTGCTGTAATAACGTTACGTGCCTAAAAGGCACCCGCTGTAGTGCTATAGAAGTGGATAAACCGCTGTGAGGCGACCGTATACCGCGCACCGCCTACACGAACAAGAAGAAGTCCTACAAGCAACACCAGAGGGCCTGTTTTCTTAGGTCTTCATGAGCCGAAAAAAGACTCAAGATCATTTGTGATCACCGTGGCTTTTTGATACAATAAACTAGGCGTAACAATATCCGGGATTTTCTGAAAAAAACCTTTGAAGTATAGCACGTAACGGGTATAATCGTGAATGCTATCAATCAACTATTTAGTTAATTTACACGGTATGAAGGCAGAGATGAGTGATCCAACAGAAGTTGCTTTTCCTGAGCAAGGCCTAAGTCCTGCAGATTTCGCCGGGTCTTCTAGCTCAATACGCGAGATTTGGGGAGGCATGAGGGGCCCGATATTGCTTATCCATTCAGCTTGGAATCCCGCCAGAGCCATCCAGAGAATAGATTTTGACAGCACAGACACTCTGCATGGAGCTTCTCTTAAGAGTTTGGGCCTCAATAATAGAGAGCAAGCCAAAGGTATAGTTGCTAAACTTGCGAACTACGGGAACTTGCTAATCGAGGGAGATATGATAGCAACAGACCATGTCCTTTCGGTGCTTAGGTTTTTGTACGACCCCCAGACCATTATTGTAAAAAACAGTTGGGAATTAGGGACAACGCTTGAAAAAGTGCAGGAACATCAATACTTCAAAGAAAGAAGTCTCAAGAAGTATAACGTTGTTCTGGTGTGTGGCCCACTTGGCAATTTGGTGACAGCCTTGCTTTTAAAGGAAGCAAAGCTGTCTTGGCTGTTTGATTCGGGAAATAATAATTCGATTCGAACCAGCCCAATCACGGGACAAGGCAGAATCTTCTCGTCAGCAAAATTCAACATGTCCGATATCTGGCGACTTGATCACGGTGTTTTCGTAAGGCGTAGCAACCCCTACAATCCTGAAAAGCGAATTTACGCGATGATGGGATCACACGCATATGGTACACAGGGGGCGGCTGCGACCGCTTGCAACGCCCGATCCGCTGCCGAAGTGGTTGCCGCTTCTTCCGACCCCTCTGTCGAATCATACGGTCTTGATTATATGGCCGTTGTTGAAGTTCGACGTAGGCGGAAGCCTGAGGCTGGGGAATTTTCCGATCCCAGACTACACTATAAAATCGTATGGCCACCATGTTCAGAAGGCGATTGGGAAGACCATCTGAACCCGAGTGCGATTTTCGTCACGCAAACCCTACTAAGAACAGATCTTTTGCAAAATACTCTGTTCCTGGGCTCTCGCCCAAGCACATTAATCGTGTACAGCCTTGCATTAAGCATAACGATCATCTTGAGTTGCGCTCTCTCTTGGACAACTTGGAAGCTGCCAATCATATTTGTTGCGCTTATTCTCGCCCTAGGAGGTACTGTCAGCGCGTTTGTGGCCCTCTTAATGCCACCAGCAAAGCAGAAATGAATAGGCGGCAACCATCAAAATGACGCCTCAAGCCGAAGAGAAATGATACAAAATGTCTATTGCTGACTTCCTCAAAAACAAATTCGAAGACAAGAAGTTGGAAAGTTTGGGAATCGTCTCTTATGCTGGAGGTAAGTTTATTCTCTGGTCTAGGCCTAGCGTCAGCGACGTCATTGTTGCTGTATTCCTTGTGGTATTTCTGAGACTATGTAAGAAAGCCTCCAAGCTTGGTTTTATCGAAGTACTTAAAGAATGGGGGGGTAATATAGACCGTGCATGGATAAGGTTTTGCGAACGCTTGTGCTTCCCAGTATTCGAATCGCACCAACTGATTGAATGGCTAACGAATGGCAAATTCGATGCTAACATAGCTTGCGAAGAGAAGACCCCTTTCTTTAAGCCCGACAAAAAGTGTCGCCACAAGAAGTGTTGTCATTTTACCCATGAAAGAGATCGTATGCCCAAAGCGATTCAAATGGGCCGCTTCGCGGCTATGTTTGTCGGAAACATTTATGTCAGCGAGTTCCTTAATGTAATGAAAGTCAGGCAGCTTAGTCCGCGCGGGTATTTCATCGCCTACGATGTATTCGG
>Ga0180433_10009551_pt1 | contig 11843 bp, 9 predicted proteins | sample SS_ome_8_FD_132980 | JGI IMG/M metagenome (GOLD analysis project Ga0180433, IMG submission 132980) | Hypersaline lake sediment archaeal communities from the Salton Sea, California, USA - SS_1_D_1 metaG | ecosystem: Environmental > Aquatic > Non-marine Saline and Alkaline > Hypersaline > Sediment... | reverse complement strand
GGTTTTTACATTAGTATGAAGTTAAAAACAGGGAAAGAAAAAATCAGAAAAACTGTTGATGCCGTGATTGAAGATAATAAGGGTAATATCGTGTTGATCAAGCGAAAATATCCTCCATTTATAGATCATTATGCGCTCCCGGGGGGATTTATTGAAAAAGGTGAATCTCCACAACAAGCACTAAAAAGAGAAGTCATGGAAGAAACAAACCTCAATGTTAAAATTATGGATAAAATAGGTCTATATGACGACGATCAACGAGATCCTCGTGGAATTGTTCATTCAACGGCATATAAATGTGCAATAGTAGGGGATGTTTCTAAAATGAAGAGTGGTGACGATTCAAAAATGGTTGAACTTTACCCTATAGAAAAACTGAATGAGTTGGATTTAGCATTTGATCATAAAGAAATTCTAAAAGACGCAGATATTATAAAATAAACTCTAATATTCTCATTTTTCTTTTTTTTTTAATTTATTAAACGAACTTTATTAATTCATAAAAAATTTTTAAATTAAAATTACTGAAGAACTTCAGAAATGTGATCAAAAATGCCGATTATAATACCTAGTCCATGGACAGGAAAGGAACCCAAGATTCACGAATCTGTCTTCATTGCACCAACAGCAATTATCATTGGAGATGTTACAATTGAAGAAGGCGCAAATATATGGTTCGGAGCAGTAATTCGAGGTGATTGGTGCCCGATAAGAATTGGTAAAAATACAAGCATACAAGAAAACGTTACTATTCACAGTGTTAATAACCAACTGGTGGATATAGGTGCTAATTGCATTATCGGCCACCACGCAATGATTCATGGTCCCTGTGTTATTGAAGACGGGTGTCTCATTGGAATTGGAGCAAATGCCATACATAATTCTAAGTTAGGAACAGGATCCCTGCTTGCTGCGGGAGCAGTCCTAGTAAATAAAGAAATTCCTCCAAGAAGCTTGGTAATGGGTATTCCTGCTTCTGTTAAAAAGCAACTTCCTGAGGGTAGCGTGTTAGAAGGGGCGAAATCCTCGGGATTATACGCTGAAAACGGTAAAAAGTTTAAAGAATTATTCGAGAAAAATCCTGAATATGCAGAATAATTATTTTTTTTTTCTCTTTATCCAGCAAGTTTAATATAAATCTTCTATTATAAAACTCAAGTTTAAATCTATGAGTGTTTTTTTTAAAGGAAATCCGTTTTCTGGATTCCACCCCATCTTTTGACAATAACCTTTTTGATCCGCTTTATAATCAATTGTAATACCTTGATAAGGACCGCTTTTGAACGGAGGATTTCCAACAGTTCTACCTGGTAATTCGTTTTTCATGAGTTCTATACCTTCTCTTAAAGTAAAGGCTTGTTTTATGTTTTGAATCCTCAAACCAATTTTAATAACCTCATCAATAGTAAGATCCCACCCAAGAATAGCTTGAATACATTCTAATAGAGGATATGTTTGAAACCAATAACTAAAGTAACATAATCCCAGAGCGCATGTGCTCTGATAAAGACCCGAAACCATCTTCATCGCTTCATATCTATTATCTCCGGGCTTTTCGTGATTCTTTGGTAAGTGAAATTCTTTTACATAATTATTATCTTTCATGGGGCCCCTCGCAAACCGATCTAGGCTAGCGTTAGTATGTCGGCCTGGTGTGGGTTCAAAAGCATAAGTGCGTCCTAATGATTTCGAATATTTAGAATCATGCATTGGTAATTCTTGCCCTATAGAGTGTATAGCAAATTTTTCGCTATCTTTTCCTATTCTCTCAGAAGCTAGCTTTGATCCATCCGCTAAGAGATCACCGATTCCTTCTCGATTTATCATTTTTTTTAATAATTTGAATATTGATTTAGTATTTCCCCAGGTTAATTCAAGGCCATCCGTGTCACTTCTACTTATTAATCCATTCTCATAACACTCAATAGCAAAAGCAATAGTACCGCCTGCAGAAATTGTATCAAGTCCGGCTCTATTACATAAATCGTTTAATGCAAACATCGAAAGAAGATCGTCATTGAGTAGTAAATGACCAAAAGAAGCACAAGTTTCGTATTCTGGGATGTGAGTTTCTTCAATCATTAATTCGGGAACTTTCATTACAGCACCGCATTGGACAGGGCAAGAAAAACATCCTGTACTTCTTATACGATATTTATTTATTTTTTCTCCAGAAATTTTGTTGAGCTTTTCGAAAGGAAAGTCTTCAGCGCAGCTCCCTCCCCAATTTTTTACTGGTGCATCTTCTTTCATTCCCGCACTGACATTCACGCCGCATAGGCCCTGTGTTCTAAACAGGTGAGCAGAACCTGAAGTAGCTGCTTTTATGCCTTTGTTATAATCTTTCGCAAGCTTAGTCAAGTTTTTTTTATTAGCTATTGAAATCTTTTTGTTTCCTTTTAAAACTAAAGCTTTAAGTTTTTTTGAGCCCATAGTGGCACCAAAACCAGACCTTGCTGCTGTTCTTCCCTTGTCATTGATAATTCCTGAAATTAATGATAATTTTTCCCCAGATGTACCTATGCTTGCAATTCTTGCATTATTATATTCTTCATTTATTCTATCTTCTGTGTCTATAGCATCTAATCCCCACAATTCAGATGCGTCAAGAATTTGCTTTTTATTGTCAATGATGGAAATGTAGACTGGATTTTTAGATGCTCCTTGGATTAAAATCCCATCGTACCCACATTTTTTAATTGCAGGTCCAAAATACCCTCCCCCGCTCGAATCACCCCACGTGCCTGTCAATGGCGATTTCCCGGCTAAGAAATATCTGCCGGTTAAAGGTGCCATGGTCCCTGTAAATAATCCGGGAAAAAAACCAATAAGGGCGTTTGGATCTAGTGGATGTGTCCTTGCAGGCATATTTCTATATATCAATTTAGCAGCAAGACCAAATCCTCCAAAATATTGACGATATATCTCTTCGGGTATTTTTTCTTCCTTGAAAGTTTCCTCTGAAAGGTCTATCCACAAGACCTTGCCAAAAAATCCATTTATCACGTTATAGTTCTACCAAGATTTTGTTTACTCTACAATAGCATAAGCATTTCCAAGAACAACGGTGTCTCCCTTACGAGTTTGAATAATATAACGCCCATTATCCTTCCAGCCTTCTGTCGTGAGTATTTCTCCTGGAAACACGACGCCCTTAAATCTTGCGTTGAATTCTTTGAAACGAGAAACATCACCGTCACATAGTCCATATACAATAGATCGTGTTGCAATACCATAGGTACATAAACCATGTAGGATTGGTTTTGGTTGCCCTGCCATTTTTGCGAAGTTTGGATCTATATGTAATGGATTATAATCTCCATTAAGCCTGTACCAAGCTGCTTGATTCGTGGTTGTTTCAAATGATATGCTAAAATCTGGGGTCACTCCTTCTGGAGGAACTAATGGTACAGTTTTTGGTCCGGGATCTCCCCCAAACCCACCAGAACCGCCTATGAAAAAGACATATCTTGTATCAAAGATGTGGTCTCCTTTGGATGAATGTCCTGATATTTTTATGTGTACAACAGCCGCTTTACCTTTATCGTAAATATGTTCTATAATGGATTTCGTGTTTATAGTTCCACTTGGTTCAAAGGGTTGGAAATTACGGATTAATTGTTCTCCGTGAAGTAATCGTACAAAATTAGTTCCTTTAGGAAACCTTAGAGCGCTAGCTGCTGCTATTGTTGCAAAACTCGGAAAAACTTTCATCCCTCCTTTTACCGCTTCGTACACAAATGGTAAATCTTCTGCTTGAGCGCCAATTCCCAAATTATATAAAGCGCTCGCTTTCCAATCGTACTTGAAGACAGCTTCCTTTGTCTTCCCAATTTCGTTTAAATCTAATTTTGGTATAATTATCAACTCAAATTTTTAATTTTAATAAAATATGATTTTTATAATTTATTTGTATATTTTAAGTTAATTACATTCCTAATAATTCACTTCTCATCTTTGCTCCAGTCTCTTTATCTGGAATACCTTTTAAAAGCTCTGATTTCACTCTTTCTCCTAATATTTGTGGTGTAAAAGGTTTATCTCCGTTATCAATTTTATTTACGGTGTGCCAACCGCGATATACCCAGACCATGTTTCCAACGGCTCTAAAAACTTCCCCTGTTATCCTTCGAGCTTTATCAGATGCTAGAAACGTTACCAGTGGAGCAAAATGTGCTGGATTAAAAACATCTAAACCAGCTTGGGACTTCATTTCCATAAATCCGGCTAATTTTGGAGCGGCATCTGTAGTCATTCGGGTTTTAGCACTAGGTACAACGCAGTTAACTGTTGCGTATTTTTTAATCTCTTCTGCCACGATAAGAGAGAAAGCTGCTATTCCCGCTTTCGCTGCTCCATAGTTGCTTTGTCCCATATTACCATATAATCCAGAATCTGATGCAGTATTGATAATCCTACCAAAATTTTTCTTTTTTGGGTTTGACTTACATTCTTCTCGAAAATAACTAGCTGCGTGGCGAGTCATGTTAAAAGTTCCTTTTAAATGTACTGCCATTATTCCATCCCAATCCGCTTCGCTCATGTTGAATATCATCCTATCTCTCAAGATACCTGCATTGTTCACGATAATATCTAGTTTTCCAAATTCGGATATTGCTTGCTCTAACATTGCTTTTGTCTTGTTAAAATCTGTCACAGAATCGTAATTCGCAATTGCTTTCGCGCCTAATTTTTCGCAAACCTTCACAACTTCATCTGCTATCTTGTTTTCAGAGCCCGTACCATCGAATGCTGAGCCTAAATCGTTAATTATCAAGTTACATCCTTCTTTAGCCATGGATAAGGCTTCTTCGCGCCCTAAACCACGCCCTGCGCCAGTTATTATAGCGACTTTTCCATCTAACATTCCCATTATATAATCACCTATGAATCATTATTATACTCTGTAAAAGAGCATTTATCATTTATAGATATAAATTACATACTTTATTTAATTTGAAAATTTAAAAACTTTTATCCTTCCATTCCTTGATTAAATTATTTGTTGTGAATGGAAATAAAGAATGGAAGATATACTATGGATGTCAATGAATTTCAAGATCTATTGTATGAAATAGATGATAAAGGGATACTCACTGTAACTTTAAACAACCCAGAAAGAAAAAACGCTTTATCTGCTCTAACTCTCCTAGAGCTGTGGTATGCCCTCGAACACGCAGAAAAAGATAAAGCAGTTAAGGCAATGATTTTAACGGGCTCAAAAGAAGCAGATGCTTTTTGTTCGGGAGGATATTTTTCTATGAATATATTTAAAAATATTCCCGAAGAAGCAAGAAAAGAAGTGGATATATCTGATATGGCTTCAAAAAAGCTGGCATTAAAATTTTGGAATTTTACTAAACCAATCATAGCTGCGGTAAATGGTCTAGGCGTAGGAGCAGGGTTTACAATCCCTGTAATATGCGCAGATCTTGCTTACGCTTCTGAAGAAGCTTGGTTTGGGTTATATTTCATTAAGAGAGCAGTAATTGGTGATTTTGGGTCAACCTTTTTTCTCCCCTTATTAATCGGATTCAAGAAAGCTAAAGAGTTATTCTATTTTGGCGATAAAATTACTGCTCAACAAGCAAAGACACTAGATCTTATCAACGAAGTTGTTCCCGCTGATGAATTAATGGCTTATGCTAAAGAACAAGCTTTAAGATTAATACCCCCAAAAGGTCCGAGCTTAGCTCTCAACTCAATGAAAAAATCTATCCACACCTATTATGGAGAAATACTTGAGAAGCAATTGGACGTGGAAAATGAATATTGGAATAGGTGCGTGAAAAGTAAGGATTTCCGAGAATCTCTTGCCGCTTTGAAAGAAAAAAGAGAACCCAATTTTAAATAAATGTGAAAAGTGATATGAATGAGTAAAGAATTATATAGAGAACTTCAAATTCATCTTGATGAGCAACCGATTGATTTTCCTGCCACTGATTCTGGTTCTGATATACGACTACTTAAATACTTATTCAAGCCTAAAGAAGCAGAAATCGCATTAAAATTAGATTATAATTATCAATCAATTGATGAGATATATGAGCATTTTGAAAAGGAAGAGGTTGGAAAAGCGGAATTAGAAGAAATACTTGAAAACATGGTAAAAAACGGGAATATTCATGGAACAAAAAAAGATGGAAAGAAACTTTATCGAATTGTTCCGTTAGTAGTGGGGTTAGATGAATTACAGGTTTACAACCTTACCCCTGAATACTTTAATCTTTTAATAAAATACATGACAGAGTCTAAATTCCCTTTAAAATTAATAAACATTCAAAATCCACAATTTCGAACCATTCCAATTGAAAAAAGCTTAACACCTGAACATTTCGTTGCTAATTATGATGATGTAATGGCTATAATTGAAAAGGTTAAGGGGCCAATAGTAATCATAGATTGTATCTGTAAAAAGGGTTCAGCTATGGCTGGAAAGAAGTGTCAAATGACTTCAAGATTAGAAACTTGCATGGTATTTAATGATATTGCACAAACGTGGTTAAAAAGGGGATTGGGAAGGCAAATAAATAAACAAGAAGCGATTGAGATTATTCATAAAAATGAAGAAGAAGGATTAGTACATCAACCATCAAATGCTCAAGAACCGGAATTTTTATGTGCTTGCTGTGGATGCTGTTGTGGAATATTTTCAATGCAAAAAGCAATTCCCAACCCTACAAATTTTTGGACGAGTAGTTATCAAGCTGAAGTTAATTCAGAATTATGTGAAGGATGTAAAACCTGCATTGACAGGTGTCAAGTAGATGCTATAAAATTTAAAAAAAGTAAAGGTGTTGTAAGTATCAATTTAAAACGTTGTATCGGGTGTGGAAATTGCGTTCCAACTTGTCCAGCTCAAGCTATTCGCCTCATAAAAAAGAACAAAGATCTCGTCATACCTCAAAATAATGAGGAATTGTACAATATAATAATGAAAAATAAAAAAAATATAAAATTCACATAAAATCAATTCACGCATCTAAGTTTTCTATAATGGTAGCAACACCTTGACCGCCACCACAACAAGCATTTGCGAGGCCATACTTAGCTTTCTTATCCTTTAATATCCTAGCTAAAGTACCTGGTAAACGAATCATCGTTGAACCTAATGGATGACCTATTGCAGTAGAACCGCCCATAATATTCACTTTCTCCCATGGTAGGTCGAATTTATCCATGCAATTTAATGTAACTATACAAAATGCCTCGTTTATTTCCCAATAATCAATGTCTTCTGCTTTCATTCCAGCATGTTCTAAAGCTCTTTTAGTTGCAGGAACGGGACCCCGTCCCATTACGGAAGGATCTACACCCGCCCATCCAATGGATATTATTTTAGCTAATGGTTCAATTCCTCTTTTTTTTGCTTCTTCTGCTTCCATGAGAACTGCTGCTGTTGCTCCTGCATTCAACGGTGAAGAGCTACCGACTGTTATAACCCCTTCTTTCGTACCTTCCCGCTCTATATAACCTTTCCTGCCACCATTTTTCTTTAAATAGAATGGTTTCGATAATCGGGGCAATTGAGAGACTTTTTCCAAGGTAGATTTTCTAGCGTTCATGTCTCTATCAATCATCATCTTTTTTTCAATGTCACCTTCAGCGTGTCCCTCAATGGGAATGATTTCACCACCATTAACCCCCCCGGTAAACCAACCATCTTCATGCGATTTGACAGTTAAATTGTGACTTCTCACCCCAAATCTATCCAAATCTTCCTTGGTAAATTTTGGAACTTCTTCTTCGTATAATTTTTGCGCCGTTTGGAGCATGCTAAATGAGGTCATCAGATCAATATCAGGACGGAAATATTTGCTCCCTTTTTGAGCAACCTTTAAATTTGGTGATGTATGACCCATCCCCCTCACACGCGTCATATGTTCGAATCCCGTGGATAAAACACATTTTGCATTACCCGTCTGGATAGCCATCACGCCTATGTGCATTCCAGAACCTGCAGAGCCGCATTGTCTATCGATCTGAAATGAAGGAACTTCTACGGGGAAGCCTGCTAAAAATGTGGCCACTTTTCCACCTAAAGTAAAGTTTTCATGAACACCAGTGGCCACTCCAATAGTAACCTCTTCCATATCAGATTTTTGAATACCTTTATCGGCTAATTTTTCGTCAAAAAATTTAATTAATAATTCAGCAAGTATTTCATCGCCTCTTAATTCACCAAATACGTCCCTATCAGGTTGTTTTGGTCTAGAACGCGAAAATGCGGTTCTAGCGTAATCGACGAGCCAACATTCTTTTAATTCAACCATTTTTACTTATCACTCATATTAATTTGAAAATTAACACGTATAATTAATATTAATAAAAAAAAGTATTCATTATATTTTTCCAAAACTACGACATTGTTCAATTATCCAAAAATAATAGAAATAATGTTTAAAGCTAATGATGGATATTGAAAAGTTGTGGTAAAGCAAAGAAATAGAAAGAAGAAATTTATTGCTAACGAGCGATTCAAGTTTTTTTTGAATGAAGTTGCTTTGGGTTTTATCTTTATTTTTATACTAATGATAATCTTTACCCTGATTTTATCGCTTATAATCATTCAAGAATCAATTTTATATAGCATATCTTTCTATTTAATGAGAGTATTTGTAGTGTTAATGGCGGTACCTTTAATAATGATGTTTTCTACCAAGGTTTTTTCAGGATCTCAAAAAGGAAAGAACATTCAAGATACTTATATATCACCTGCTAAGGGACATCTCTTGCTTTATAGAATTACTAAAAAAAACTACAAGTTTCAGCTACTCTATGGGCTTTTAATATTTCTCTTAGTCCTCGTGCCTGTAAACTGTTTATTTTTAATATTTATTCCAGGAATGGTTGAATATCAAGCAAAATCATCAAGTTTTAAATCAACAGGTTTTTATTTGCTAGAAAATAATTACATGCTTTTCCTTTTATCTGCTATAATAATTCAAGCTTGCATTGCGATTATTGAAGAAACAATATCAAAAGGATTGATAGCAAAAAGAGGAAGCGATTACTACAGTAAGAGATCAGCGGTCATTATCACATCATTATTTTTGGGATTTAGCGAGTTTATTTTTTACCTTGAACTTCTACACATTTACTATCCTCCGTGGTTCCCTTTTATATGGTTTTTCAAATCGTTTATCGTGGGAATCATCCTATCGTTATTTGTTTTAAGAAAAAATTGGTTATTCCCAGTGATTTTTGCTGGCTCAATTAATAATATAATTTTAACGAATATATTATGGAGTTATCTACATGGTGGTTCGGAATTCGTTCTATCATTATTTATTTACACTCCCTTATTACTAATAGGCGGCATTGTATTCTTGTGGAATTTTCCAAAAATAAAGAAGACAGTGCAAGTGGGAGTCAAGGAGTTAAAAATGTACTTTAAGAATGATAAAGATATAAAAGAAACCAATGGAGACAAGTATTTCCGAATTTTAATTGATATAATTATTGGTGGATTGTTCTTTTTAATGAGTATATTAATTGCGATTTAATTAAGCTTCTTCTTCAATAATAAAGAAGGTTTAAATCTTTCATCATCTATGATATTCCCATACTTCTTTAGAAGTGCTTCTAAAGGACCTGCATCTAAAGCGTACATGGGACATGCTTCGACACAAATTGGAGCCTTTCCTTTCTCCAAACGATCTAAACATAGATTACACTTTTGCATTTTTGCATTATCTTCTGGTCCAAATTGTGGTGCTTTCCATGGGCACGCATTTAAGCACAGCATATTGCATTCTTTCTTTCCTAAACATTTTTCTCGATCTACTACTACAATTCCATCAGATTCTCGTTTAGTTATCGCCTTCACGGGACAAACTTTCACGCAAGGTGGTTCAGCACAGTGATTACAAGCTATTGAGGAGTAAGCAATAAATACATCTGGAAACTTACCACTTTCTATGAGTTCCACTCTTCTCCAATTTACAGGTCCCGCGTTAATATCGTGCCAATCTTTACAAGCTATTGAACATGTGTGACAGCCTATGCATCGAGTTTGGTCGAAGTAAAATCCATATTGAGTCATTTTAAAGCCTCCGCTTTCTGTTTTTCAAATAATTCTACTTGAACTAGAGCACTATTATGAGAAAATGCTCCTCCAGGTGAATGTTCATCTTTTGTCAAAGTATTTGCGCATCCTCCGAGATCAACACCATTTTCGTCTGGATTATACCATGCTCCTTGATAAATGCATGTTACTCCGGGCATAATCCGCTCAGTTACCCTCGCAGGAATCCGTATCCTACCTCTATCGTTAAAAATATCTACTAAATCTCCATTTTCAATACTTCTTGCTTTTGCATCAATTGAATTGATTAAAGCAGCGTGAGCCTCAATCTCTTCAAGCCAAGGTATATTTTGTAAAGAAGAATGAGTTCGTCTCTTATTATGTACCGTGAGAAGTTGTATTGGATACTCTTTAGCTTTTGGAGAATCATAATGTTCGTCGTGACTTAAATATTTTGGAATAGGTGGAATGAGAGAATTATTCATCTCAGCTAAGTGCTCGCAATAGATCTCGATTTTTCCTGAAAGCGTGGGAAACGGGTAATTCTCGGGATCCTTTATTTGTTCTTTAAAGGCTACAAAAGGCTCCTCAACCTTGATTTTTGTGTAACCATCTCTTTTCATCTTGTTGAAATTCTTTATGTCTTTTCTTGGTTGTGCAAAAATGCGCAAAATTTGTTTCTCGTCCAAATCTAAAATGCCAGGACCAATACCTAATTTTTTACCAAGGATTCTACACACTTCTAAATCTGATTTTGACTCGTAAAGGGAATCAATTGCTTTATTGAGATAAATATAATACGGTGAACCTAACCAAGGAACTGCAATATCATCTCGTTCCATGAACGTGTTAATTGGCAATACAATATCTGCAAACTTAGCTGTTGGGGTCATGAATTGTTCGTGAATTACAATAAAATCCAGCGATTTTAAAGCCTTTATACCATAATTTACATTTGCTTGTTGGTTCAAAAAATCAGCTGCTACTATATATGCCATTTTAATGTCAGCAGGATAACCACCACTGCGTCCTTTCAGTATTGCATCGTAAAACTTGGTAGTGTGTATGCGCGTGTTAACAGGATTCGTACCCCCACTTAATTTATATAATGTATTCTCACGAGGGGGAGCGTTAAAATCCACGGGATTGTCCTGAGGTCTTAGTTTTTTAGTTGCTTGCTTCTTTTTTTCAGGTATCTGGGGTTTTTCCCCTTTCTTCTTCCCCGGAAGTATAGTTTCGCGACTTGAATAAGCCCTCATAAAACCACATGCATATCCCCCATTTACACCAACATTGCCCGTGATTGCGGTAAGTACATTAGCAGCCCGCGAGTATTGTTCGCCTCTAGCCGTTCTTGCTGGGCCCCATCCTGCTAGAAGCGCTGAAGGTTTATTAGTTGCGTATTCTCTTGCCAAGTTAACAATAGTATTTGCTGGTACTTTAGTGATCTCTTCAGCCCATTCGGGTGTTTTTGGCGTGCTATCTTCAATCCCTAATAAATATTTTTTATACTTATCAAATCCAACAGTGTATTTATCGATGAATTCTTGATCCTGCAAGTTTTCTGTGATTATGACATGTGCCATGGCATTTAACATAGCAGTATCTGTTCCAGGTCGTATGGGTATCCATTGATCGGCGAAAACCGCTGCAGTGTCAGTGTAAATTGGATCTACAACAACAATTTTTATACCTTTCTCGCGGGCTTTTGCTATCATTAAGCTCGTTCCTGGATCTTGGATGGTATTAGCGGGATTCATGCCCCAAATGATAATAAACTTGGAGTTTAGAAGATCTTCTCTCGCATTTCCAGTCT
>Ga0180433_10009550_pt1 | contig 11844 bp, 6 predicted proteins | sample SS_ome_8_FD_132980 | JGI IMG/M metagenome (GOLD analysis project Ga0180433, IMG submission 132980) | Hypersaline lake sediment archaeal communities from the Salton Sea, California, USA - SS_1_D_1 metaG | ecosystem: Environmental > Aquatic > Non-marine Saline and Alkaline > Hypersaline > Sediment... | reverse complement strand
TTCTATTTGCAGGGGAGGAAACGGACTGTGGTTTCCATCTCGTCGAGAACTTGCTTCAGGGAGGCGACTGTTTCCTCAATGTCTTTGGCCGTTGTGTTATGAGCCAGGGAGAACCGAAGGGCACAGTGCGCATCGGCATCGCTCTTGCCCATGGCGGTCAAGACATGAGTCGGCTCAGGAGAGCCAGATTTGCAGGCTGACCCTGAGGAGAGGGCGACACCATGTTGATCCAGGGCAATGACGAGAGATTCCCCTCTCAGACCCGGCAGGGTTAGATTGAGTGTGTTGGGCAGCCGCTTTTCGGGATGACCATTGAGAACAGCTGCAGGGACTATCTCTCGAATACCCTTCTCCAGTTTATCTCTGAGTTTCTTTGTCTCTTCAGACATGGAGAGAGCCCTCAAAGCCAGCTCAGCTGCTTTCCCCATCCCCACAATGGCAGGGACATTGTGTGTGCCCGCTCTTTTGCCGCTTTCCTGTTTGCCTCCGTGAATGAGAGATTCCAATTCCACGCCTTTTTTCACATAAAGAGCACCAACACCCTTAGGTCCGTGAAATTTGTGAGCGGAAAGGCTCAGCAGGTCAATCCCCAAATCCTCCACATCGACTTTGATCTTACCCACAGCCTGAACAGCATCAGTGTGGAACAAGATGCCATGGTCATGAGTCACAGCACAAAGCTCTTTAATGGGTAAAATAGTTCCCACCTCGTTATTGGCCATCATGAGCGAGACCAGGATCGTTTTTTCAGTAAAAGCCTTCTCCAATCGGGAAGGTTGGAGAAGCCCGAATTTATCCACATCGAGATAAGTGACCTCATACCCCATCCTTTCCAAGAATTGGCATGTCTCCAGAACAGCCGGATGCTCGATCGTGCTGGTGATGATGTGATTCCCTCGTGCACGATGGGCAAAAGCCACGCCCTTCAGGGCTAGATTGTCTGACTCTGAACCTGAGCCCGTAAAAATGATGCGACGGGGCTTGGTGTTGAGGAGCTTGGCCACTTGGCGGCGGGCGTTCTCGATGGCATCGTGGGCACCCCGGCCTTTGGCATAGATGCTGGCCGGATTTCCGTGTTCAGCCTCCAGAAAGGGAATCATGGCCTCCCGGACCGCATCATTCACCCGGGTGGTGGCATTGTTGTCGAGATAGATGTGCTTCATTGCGGGTTTCTTAGCCTTTCTCACGGTCATGAACCCCGGTTCTGTCATCTGGACCTTCTTGGAAGCCGAGCGTTTTGACTGCTCCGTGCCTTCCGCAATCTTCTCGACCTCACAGAGCAATGCTTTGTAGACGGGAAAACCGGAGATCGCATCATAGTTATCAAGATCGGTCAACTCGTTGACGTTCCACTCCCGCCATGCCTTTGGGCCTACCGGTGTTCCGCCCCCCTGGTTGCACTCCACAGCTCCGGCGACAATGTTATCTGAAACACGGGCCCGGAAGTTGACCTGTCCCCGTGGAGTCCTGACTTCGACAAGATCCCCGGTTACAATACCTCTCGCCTCGGCATCTTTGGCATTGATCTCGATTGTCGGTTCAGGATTGTCCTTGAGCAATCCCTCAATCCCGTGGTGCTGGGAACGGAAATCCGTTTGAGGGCGGGCCCCGGAGTTGAACACGAGTGGAAACTTCTCGGCCAAAGCAGGTGCAGCAACCGGGCCTTCTTTGACCTCCGTGTATTTGGGAAGCGGTTCGTATCCGTAGTCTTCGAGCACGGTTGACCAGATCTCAAACTTGCCTGAAGGGGTGTCAAATCCCGGTTCTCGATCAGGACGGAGTTTTCCCTTCTCCCACTTTTTGTACTCCATCATGGATGTGGGAATTTTGACCCAGCCACCGGCCTCTTTGATATCTTCCGGTGTGTATCCTGATCCCTCCAATGCATACCGGACGAGTTCTTCTTCTGATTGAGGATAGAGATGCCCGTAGCCGAGACGGGTGGCCAGTTCAGCCATGATCAGATAATCGTTGCGGGCCGCCCCTACCGGCTCGATCAGTTTTTCCCGCAGTCGGAAGATAGGACCATAGACCATGTACGATTCGATTTCGAACATGGTTGTGGCTGGAAGCACGATATCAGCAAAAGCCGCATCCGCCGTGAGTTGACGGTCGATCGTAACCAAAAAATCCAGTTTGGACAGGGTATTCCTCCAGATGGATGTTTGGGGCCAGGATGTCAAAAGAGAGCCTCCATGGACGATGAGCCCTCGAATGCGATAGGGCTCTCCCCTGAGGACAGAATCGACGAGGCCGCTGGCGTGGGATTCTCCGCGGTAGTCGCTGTAAACCGGAAATTTCTCCCTGGCAACGGCCAGGTTCAAATCAGGATTGGGTTGGTTGCAGCTGCGATTGATCGGGAAGTGAGAATCGGGCATGGCCAGTCCGATGCCGCCGGGGACATCGAGCTGTCCGGCAAGGGCGAACAGGCTGAAGACAGCCCTGATGGCCTGAATTCCGCTGTTGGAGTACTCCAACCCTGTGTACATCACAGGACAGGCGCCGGTGGCGCGAGTGATACGCCGGCTGAGATCGCGGATTGTCGCGGCCGGCACTCCTGTCGTTACCGCGACTTTTTCAGGAGTGAAGTGCTGGACATAGGTCTGGAGCTCTTCAAAGCCTTGGCACCAATCTTCGGCAAAAGTCTCGTCGTAAAGCTCCTCCTCGATCATGACCTGAATCATGCTCAAGGCCAGGGCTCCGTCTGTTCCGGTCTGATCGGAATCCATTGAGCGTGGGTTCGGTCGGCTGTCTCGGCGCGGCGGGGATCGATCACAACCACCTCGGCTCCCCTTCTGGCAGCAGCTTCCAGCCTGTACATATCAAGCGGCGGGGAATCCGTGGCCGGATTGGCACCCCACACCACCAGCATCTCGGCATTTTCCATATCGGTAAACATGTTGATCAGCATCCGTCCCATGGTCACGTGAGGGGCAATCATGGCAAAGGAAACATAACAGAGCGCCCCCACACCCATTGTGTTGGGGGAGCCGAAAGGAAAAAGGATATTCGAGGCAGATGACACAGCCACCCCCTTGGGCTGGAACATGTCGCACAGGGAGAGCTCAAAGGCACCCCTTCCTGTGTAGATAGAAACGGCTTCTGGACCGGATTCGGCTTTAATAGCATTCAAATTCTTGACAATGACCTTGTAGGCTTGATCCCAAGTGATGGGCTCGAACTCATAAGTTCCCTTAGCTCCCACGCGCTTCAATGGATGGCGGAGCCGGTGCTCGGAATAGATTATCTCCGGTGAATGTTCCCCTCTCCGGCAAATCATTCCCAGCGGATGGCTCTCATCAGCCCGGATATCTGTCAGTCTTTCGTTTTCCAGACACACTTCCACCCAACATCCTGCCGGACAGATACCGCAAATCCCCTTTGTCCAAGATTTGTTTGTCATACCTCTCTATTGCTAGTGGATATTCCCCATAAGTCGTGCCGGACTTTGTTTAAAGTTCTCGATCAACCAAAAAGAGGATAACCTAAGCAAGTTAGGTCATCAAGGAGAAAATGTCAACCGGAGAAATTGTTCAATTGCCATGGTCTCCATCCCCCTGGCCTTCTTCAGAGCTGTTCCGTTCTACGATGAGCCTGTTATTGATAGATAATGCAGCCGCCGAGGATGGTCATTGTCACCCAAGTATCCTTGATTTCTTCGGGATTTATCTCGAAGATGTTGCGGTCCAGAACAACCATGTCGGCCAGCTTTCCCGCTTCGATGGAGCCTTTGATTTTTTCTGCAAACTCCGTGTAAGCGGGGTTCAGGGTAAAGCCTTTGATCGCCTCTTCCAAAGGTATCTTCTGCTCGGGATACCATCCCTCGGGATTTTTGCCGTCGATGGTCTGACGGGTGACAGCGGCATAGATGCCGACAAGGGGATTCAAAGGCGCCACAGGCCAGTCTGAACCGAGGGTCAATACCGCTCCCGAGTCCAAAAGAGACTTGAAGGCATAGGTGCTCCGGCAGCGCTCTTCACCAATCCTTTTCTCAGCCCAGCGTCCGTCATCAATAGCGTGGTAGGGCTGCACCGAAGCAATGACACCAAGCTTGCCATAGCGTTCAATATCCTCGGACCGCAGATGCTGAGCATGCTCAATCCGCCAACGCCGGTCAAGAACGCCGTTCTCAGCCACGGCCTTATCGAAAATATCGAGGATGATGTCGTTCGCCCTATCTCCGATAGCGTGAATGGCCACTTGAATACCCTCTTTGTGAGCCTGCAGGATTCTCTCCTCCATAATTCCGTCGGGAAACATCTGGGGAGCAAGAAGTCCGGAAGTTTCCGGGTCGTCGGCATAAGGTTCGAAAAAATAGGCCGTGCGTGCTCCCAGGCCGCCGTCGGCGAATCCCTTCAAGCCTGCAAATCTCAACCAGTCGTTTCCGAAAGGAGACTTCATTTTCAGCTCTTCGAACAGGGCAATCTTGTCGATGGGAATGTAAAAATAGATTCGTGAAGTGAGCTTCCCTTCCTTAAGAAGTTCCTGATAGACTTCAAAATTCAGGGCAAAGCTGGTGGCGTTGGCCATATCGTGGATCGAGGTCACACCCAGCTTCCTGGCATGATTGAGTGCCGCTTCAGCGGCTCTCAACTTGGCCTTGAACGAGGGGTCAGGCATATGCCGCATCACCAGATCTATAGCGGCATCTCTCAGAATTCCCGTGGGCTCGCCAGTTTTCGGGTCTTTCTGGATTTCTCCGCCATCGGGCGAGGGGGTATCTCTGGTGATGCCCGCTGTTTTGAGAGCCAGACTATTGGCCAGAGCTATATGCAGGTCATACCGGCTCACACAGACGGGATTGTCGGGTGAAACGTTGTCGATCAGCTCCTTGGTCGGAAGTTCCGGAGGAGAAAACTGTTCATGATCCCAATAGCCGTTTATGATCCATTCCCCTTTTTCAAGCTCCGCAGCTTTGGCTTCGACCCTCTCGGCAAATTGGGCAAGGCTGGTCACGTCCCGAAGCTGAATTCCTGAAAGGGAAAAACCGCCCTTCAGGAAATGGGTGTGACTATCTGTAAAACCCGGGAGGACCAGAGCCCCTTCCAGATCGACGACCTGAGTTTCCTTCCCTACCAACGTTTTGATTTCGGCCGTGCTTCCCACTTTGAAAATTCTGTCACCGTCTACGGCTGCGGCTTCTGCCCAAGGTTGGTCAGGGTTGACAGTCCAGAGCGTTCCGTTCAAAAAAACCAGATCAGCCACTTTGCCTCCCCGTCTCACGCAAGAAACGGTCAAAAAGACAATACACACCGCCAAGGCCGAATATTTGAATACCCTCATCAGGGCCTCCTTTCTTATGGTCTTTCGTCTCCGAATACATCATAGTCCAAATCTAGTATCTAAAAAACAGAGTGAGGTTGCAGTAAAAGTCATCGGAGGGTTTCTCTCCGAAAGATGGAGTGTCATAATAAACATACTTAATGTTGGGAATAAGCCACACGTTCTGCACAGCCTGCCAGCTGAGGATCCCGATGAGTAAATTCGATGGAGCAAGCGCGGAAAAAGGCGTATAGGAAATCCGCTCTCCATCGGGGTTGGCGTCGAACATCTTATCGAAGCGGACCGCTGCCTCCACTGTCTTGGCAATCCTCAGAGCGCTGAATACAGAAATAAGCGTCCACTGCATTTCCTCGCCATTTTGGTTCATACATCTGCGAGCCAGCTGCACGCCCGCTCTTCCCCACGTCTTTTCGAACCCGCCAACTACCTGATAAACAGAGTAAGCGATGTTATCTTGCCGGTGCTCATACTCACCGTTAATATCGACGAAGACACCCTTGACCGGTTTGAGACCGATCTGGCCGTACACTTTTTTCCCCTTATCCGTCTCTCCCCGGTTCGACGCTCCGTTACCGTACATGATCCAGTAGGAGACGGTTTTTCCTGTGTTTAGATCTCCCCTGAGCCCGATTCCGAAATCTCTCGATGAGCCCCAACCCTGAAGGTCAAGGGGTGTTCGTGCCACAGCTCTATAGCCCCAGAACCCCTCGAGATGACTCCACGTAGGAGTGGCAATGATGCCGAACATCGCTGTATGATTTCCCGTCCCATAGCTCAAATAGGCGTCTTTGACTGCAGGAACCAGCTTGTCGTTGGATACAAAGTCTCCCGGCGAGGTCATCTCCAGCCTGAGACGCATCTTGAACCTTTCGGTCAGATCATTGTCGTAGGTCAGATAAATTCTGCGGGCCCAAAATCCGTGGCGGCCTTCGAGAGACGGCCTGTGGTTTTTGAGGATGGAATAATAATCGAAAAATATCACGCCGCTGATCTTGCCCTCTGATTGCACTGTGTTGGGCAAAAAGGCCAGTATGAATACAGCGATAAAAAACACATGGAATAATTTCATCTTGCATCACAGACTTTCAATAAAACAATAGCCTTCGGTTCATTCCTCATCACGGTTGAAATGGGGCATGTCCCAGGGAAGCTCAAGGATGAGCTCGAGATACCCAGCATACCGACCGTCGCGATACCAGGGTGTTTGGAAGATGAGCTCTCTGCGGCCGTTCTTCTGAATGGTGTAGATATTCTTCTGGCGGCTGTTCATCAGCGCCTCCAGCTTGGCTCTGCAGGATTCCGGGTGGCAATCGAAGATGACGGAACCCACGAGCTTTATTCCCCCTCTATCAGCGAACATCGCCGCCGCTTGGTCGTTCAAGTCAATTAGAACGCCTTCTTTGTCGCAGACGACAATCGCACCGGGGAACTCTTTCACCCAGGGGTGGCCGTAGTCCTCGATTTTATCTGTCATAGGCATTTTTTTTGGGTTCATCACTGAATTGCTGGATCTCCTTTCTCTTTCCGCGTTCTATCCTTTTCTTTTTGGGCATCACCCCTAATATTGTCTGAGGTGCGCTCCTTCTTTCCTTTGATAGACTATTTTCCCGTCGATGATCACAGCTTCGGGAATGGATGTGGTCCGGAACGGATGGCCTCTAAGAATGAGGATATCGGCATCCTTTCCGGCTTCCAGGCTTCCAACTCTGTCATGCACACCCGCGATCCTAGCCGCATCGATGGTCACAGCACGCAGCGCCGCTTCCTCGGGCATCCCGTTCCTGCAGGCGAAGGCCGCAACCTCGAGGAGGTCTCCGCCCACCATCCCCGCAGCAGGCCAATACCACAATCCTTCTTTTGAACGAAAAGCCACCCGGACACCGGCCCTGGCCAGAATAGCCGGATTCAAGTTGCCGAAACCGGCATCTTCAACATTGCCGATACCTCTCAGGAGATCTCCGAGTATGACGGGAATATCCCTTTTTTTGATTTCATCGACGACCCTGTAAGCTTCGGTTGCTCCGTCGAGGATGATCTTCAGACCAAATTCATCCGCCAGTCTGACAGCGGTAAGGATATCGTCCTTCCGTTCGCAATGGACGATCACCGGCATCTTCCCTTTGAGCACCGGAACCAGAGCTTCCAGGGATAAGTCCCTTGGAGGTTCCGGCCCCTTTTTATCTCTTCCGAAGGCATCCTGGGAAAGCATGTATTCCCGGGCCTTTGTCAGCGTCTCCCGAATCAGAGCCGCGATGCCCATTCGCGTTGAGGGCATGCGTTGCTTTCTTTTCGCCCTGGTGCCAAGGCCGAAGACCATAACGGCCCTGTCTTTGACGACCATTCTATCCACCACATCTCCCCAGGTCTTGAAGACACTCCCCTGCCCCCCGATCACATTGAGATTTCCAGGCATTATAAGGGCAGATGTGATTCCCAGTTGATGTGTCAAATAAAAATGTGGATGCTGCGGTTCGACGGCGTTTTTAACATCCATGGCAGGAGTCACGGGCTCGGAAATCTCATCCGTCGAAGTCTGCATCCTGAAATTCGAGGTGAGGCCGATATACGATCGAGGGAGAACGAGTCCGGGCATGGCGACAAAATCTCCGGCATCGACAACGGGATAGCCTGTTGGAATCGCAGCACGCTCTCCCACATTCTCAATCTTCCCATCTTTGATAAGCAGGACGCCATTTTTGAGGGGAAGCCCGTCCATCGTGTAAATTGTGCCGCATTGGAGTGCATACCGATCAGCGGCCTTCACCTCCGGCGAAACAGTAAGAGCTCGAGAAGCCTGCGAAGGAAAAGATTCAATGGTCATCCCGGATTCTTTGTTTTTCGCGTATTCCACCCGTCCGTCGATGATGACTTTATCCACGGAAGTCAGAAACTCGAATGGCTTACCGTCCAGAAGCACCAGATCCGCATCCTTTCCCGGCTCGATGCTTCCGATTCTATCGTCGAGATCCACGGCTTCAGCGCCGTGAACAGTGACAGCTTTGAGCGCGTCTTCTTCAGTCATTCCATAACGGACACACAAGGAGGCGAATTGGCGCAGGTTTTGTTGTCGAGCGCCAGCGTCGGTCTGAAGGGAAACTTTGAGGCCTGCCCGGGCAAGTATCGCCGGCACGTTGGCGAATTCGAGGGAATTCTGATAATAGATATCGAAAACGGCGGGCCCTATGTTGAAATAGATATCCTTCCTCTTGGCCAATTCGTCTACGATGAGATAGGATTTGTCGCAGTGTCCCAGGCTGAGTCTGAACCCGAATTCATCGGCCAGACGAATGGAACTCATGATTTCCGAGGCGGTATAGACGTGAATATGGACGGGAATTTCTCGTTTCAGCACCCTGACCAGCATGTCCTTTCCCAGATCCCGCTTAGGTGGAGCGGTTTCCTTCCCCGCGGCCCTATCCTTTTCGTAAGTTTCCCATCTTTTCAGATATTCCTGGGCTTCGACGAAGGCCTTTCTGGCCACATAACATACCCCCATAAGCGTGGATGGCATTCGGTGGAGGCCGGCATAGTACCCCGAAGGATTGCCTTCAATGGCCATTTTGAGGTCACAATCCTCTTTGATGACCATCTCATCCGGCGGGGCCTTTTTGAGTTTGACAGCCACACTCGTGCCGCCAATGACATTGAGGCTGCCCGGCCGGGAGACGACGGTCGTTACTCCGGCTGCCCGGCTGGGTGGAATGGCCGGATCATCAAAGTTGAAGCCGTCAAACGCCCGGACCTGGGGAGTGACCGGATTCGTGGCCTCATTCCCGTCAAAATTCTCCCTGACAACGGGGACGCTGTACACGCCGATATGGCTGTGGATGTCAATCAAGCCGGGGATGACGACTTCAGCCGCGATTTCCTCTGTACCCTCCGGAACGGAGAACCTTTTTCCGACCTTGGCAATCTTGCCGTCCGTTATGAGAATCATCCCATCTTCAATGATCCCCTCGGTAACCGTATAAATAGTCTTGGCTCTTACAACCAAATCGGTCTGGCCTGACAGCAGCGAAGCTATCAATACAGAGCAAACAAAGACGATGAAAAATGAGGTTTTAAAGTATTTTTTATCTGACATTGAACCTCCGTTCCGCATAGAGAGTTGGATGATGATACACCTTAAATATGGCCGAAATTAAACTCCTGCTGTCAAGACATAAATCCAGGTTGGAGAAGGGGCTCATCTTGTGATGAGCCCCTAAACATAAAGAAAATACCTCAAATCGATCAGAACATGAACTTTATTCCGAGCCGGAAGACTCTGGGATCGTCGACATAAAGGGGAAGACCCATATCAGGGCCGTAGAACACATGAACATAGGTGCCGTACTGGCCCCACGGGATGGCCTGGTTCAACACGTTGAAGATATCGAACATGAGCGAGAAACGCATCGTATTAAAGGCGAAGCTTTTCTCCAGCCGAAAATCGAGGTTGTTATTGGCATCCATCCTGGAGGATCCCGATGGCTCGAGCAGCAGGTAGGGCTTCGAGGCTTGATCAAGCTGGGTGAGCGTTGTTGTCTTGGTCCAGGTTCGCCCTGAGTTATGGATAAAGACCGCACTGATGTTGATGTCCCATGGGAGGATGTAGGAGGCCATGATCTTGAAGACATGCGGAGGGCTGATGGCAGACCGGCCGTAAAGGTTGATCTGGAGGTTCGGGTCGTTGTAATTCCCTGTTGGACCTGTGCCGTAGGACCCGGTCGCTGTATGGGCATTGGAATAGCTGCCCTCCTCCTTGCTGTAGGTGTAGGAGGCGAATAACTGCCACCGGTCGGCGAACCGTTTGTTGACCGTGAATTGAATGCCGGTGTACTTCCGGGATGGCTCAACCATGACCATACCTGGATAGGCGGCGCCGAAGTCTTCGCCGACTTTGGGATTGGTGATCAAATAGCTGGGTTGCACCCCGACATTTGTCTGGTTATAGACCGTCATGGTCTCGCCCGTGAGAGGATTGGTGTAAGGTACAGGCTCAAACATAGCGGTAAGATCGACCGCGTCGACGAAATCATGCCACTTCTTATAGATCACAGATACGCTCGCTGAGAGGTTCTCGCCAAGGACCTGTTCAATGCCAAGTACGGCCTGATTCATCGAGGGATTCCGGATATCGGGGTCGACGGAATAAAGGTCTTCTCCTTCGACCGTGTACCAGTAATTGAGGACGCCGAACTCGGGGGTCAGGTAGTAGATGGTGTCGTTTTGCGGCGTCAGATTCCAGAAGTTATAGGAACGGGTCCCTTCGTAGTACCTGCCGACGTGCGCCTTGAGAACGGTCCTCTGATTCCCCAGGATGTCCCAGGCAAAACCGAGCCGGGGTTCGAGACCCATATGAGGCTTCCAGACGGTTTCGTCGATGCCGGGCACTGTGCCCCGTGCGATGTTGTAGCGGAGGCCCGGATTGATGACCAGATTATCGCCGATGCGCCAGTCATCCTGGATAAAACCGGAGAACAGCCAGTTGTCGAAACCTTGGTAGCCATGTGTTTCGAAAGCCATGTAGGGCTCGTTGTTCAGGGTGTAGTAGGCGTGGCCGCCGGGAAGGGTCATGTCCCAATAGCCGCCGCTCCGCTCGACCTCGATGCCCGCCTTGAAACTGTGGATGCCAGCAAGGTTATCGACCGCCTGGGTGAAGGTTCCCCGGAGGCTGTACTTATGGTCTGGCTGATAGGACCACCAGTAGCAGGCGTGTGTGCCGTTGACCAGATCCCAGAATCCGGAAATACTGCGATCTTGGTGGGAGGGATAGCGGGCCCAACTCCCCCAGTTGGCGCCGAACTTGAGTTCGAAAATGGAATCGGGAGAGAAGGTGTGGAGGTAGGTGGCGTTGATGAGACTCGACTTCCACTTGTCGTCCCAGTTGCCGTCCTCGGTGACCAGGTTGTCCATCTGGGTTCTGAGGGCTGTGTATGTGTGTGTTTCGAAAGATGCCTGAATGCGGTCATTCTGTGTGGGCTGGAAGGTGAGCTTTCCATAAAACTTCGGAAGCTTTCTCGGGCTGTCCTTGCCGGTGGACTCCAGTGTGATAGTCCTCTTGAAATAATCGAAGCCGCCAAAGAACCAGAGCTTGTCCTTGATGATGGGGCCGCCCAGGTGGGCACTTGCACTGAAGTATTCGGTGGCCGGCGTTTCCCCCAGGAGTCTCCATTTCTGGTCGCCTTCCTCAATGTTCGAGTTCTGCCAGCTTTGGCCCCGGTAGAGAAACTGGGCGTCGCCGTGGAACTCGTTGCCGCCCGACTTGGTGATGATGTTGATGGCCGATCCCATGAACCCGCTGTATTCTGCCGGCGCGCCCAGAGCGATGACCTGCTGCTCTTCGACGATGTTGTAGTCGATGGGCGTTGAGTACTGGCCGCCGCCAAACCAGGCGCTCGAGACTTCGGCGCCGTCGATGGTCCAGGAATTGCCGCTCTGATCGCCGCCGCCGAATGCGCTGAATTCAGTAACGCCTGGCGCAAGATTTATGATGTCGTGTGTATTCTGCACCGTTGGCAGGGCGTTGAGAATGTCTTTCGTGATATAGACCCTCGCCATCGACGATTCCGTGACGTC
>Ga0180433_10009549_pt1 | contig 11844 bp, 7 predicted proteins | sample SS_ome_8_FD_132980 | JGI IMG/M metagenome (GOLD analysis project Ga0180433, IMG submission 132980) | Hypersaline lake sediment archaeal communities from the Salton Sea, California, USA - SS_1_D_1 metaG | ecosystem: Environmental > Aquatic > Non-marine Saline and Alkaline > Hypersaline > Sediment... | reverse complement strand
CATTGCGAATCATTTCAATATTTTGGCGACATACGCCTTTAAGCAAGATACAATTTGGATCAAAATAACGTTGCAAGTCCGGATGAGCAATCATCTTTGCAGATCTACCATGCATATCTTTTTTAAATGGATTTGCACCCGCTTTGATAAGCAAAGGAACAACTTTATGTTGCAAGCGACTTACCGCTAAAAACAGCGGCGTTTGTGCACAATCATTATCAGGATCGGCAAGGGCCCCTGCTTCAAGCAATGTAGAAACGACATCTGCATATCCACATAAAGCTGCAAGATGTAATGGCCGACTGCCATATTCACCGACAACATCTTTATCCAATCCTACATTTAACAATAACTTCACTATTTCATTTTCACCAAACAGTGTCACCCAATGTAAGGGAGAATTATTATAACGATCAAGAATATGATTTTTATCCGATGACTGCAACAACTTGTGAGTAATTGACATGTAATTTCGAATAATTATACGAGCAGCACTAAAATCTTTTTCAAGCAATATACAAACTTCTTCGCGACACAGTCCACAGCGCACCGCTACATGTAACGGAATTTCAGCATGAATATCCTGCTCGTCTACACGTGCACCACTATTTAACAGAAATTCAATCATACTTGCATGACCATTATCAACAGCAAGATGTAACGGTGTTTGCCCTAATTTATTTCTAACATTTACTTCCGTTCCTTTTTCAATACACTTTCCTGCCAACAAAACATCCCCGGTTGCAGCGGCCAAATGCAACGGCAAACTACTATATTCGCCAGGTTTTTTAATATCAGCGCCTGCATGTATTAAGATATTTACCAAATCTGTCATGCCGAGCAATACAGCCCAATGCAATGCAGTGTTTCCATATTTTCCCGTTTCATTAACATTTGCACCTACTTGAATTAAATTATGAGCAATTTCAGTAAACTGCTTGCGCAAAGCTATCTTTTGTTGTTCTTGCAAATTATCTGATCGCAACATATCTCGGTACATGCCACAACGAGCTGCAAGTAAAAGTGGAGTAAAACCTTCTTTGTTTGCAGAAGAAATTGAAGCTTTATGATTCAGTAATAATGATACTATGTTTCCAAGGCCTGCGTTAACTGCTAAATGAATTGGCATATCTCCTTGGTTATTGGCAATATTAATGCGTGCATTAAAGTTCAATAATTTGCAAACCAAATCAATATCTCCATGATTAACAGCACAATGCACAGCACTATTATTTTTTCTTCCAGGAAGATTGATATCAGAATTTAAAAACTCTAAAATCTTTTTAATGACAACCCAGTATCCTTTTTCAGATGCTAATGTAATTGGCACATCTCCTTTTTTTGTCCTACTTTCAAGCGACACATTCATTGTTGCAAAATAGGAAAGCATATCTACATGACCATGATCTGCTGCAAGATGTATCGGTAAAAAGCCATCACTATCTTTTGCATGCGCATCTGCACCAGCATTGACCAATTCTTTTGCAATTTCACAAAACCCTGATGCAGCAGCACAATGTAACAATGTTCGTTCTTTTGCTGCATATGAGTCATGCAAATAATAAGCTGTAGCAGAAGCACCATTTTTTAAAAGCTCTTGTACCCGAACTACATTGTTTGCAGAAACAGCTTCCGCTAACTTTTGATTTATTTTTTCTTGCTGAACACGAGTATTCAGGTAACCTTCAATCTCTCTATCTTTTGCATACGAACATGGCAATGCACTAAAAACATTTCTACAGGTTTCATCTGCGCCATGTGCAATCAGATAATCGATAATTATTTTACTGCCAGATGTGGCAGCATAATGCAGTAAGGTGTTTTTATTTTTTCCTTGCTGATTAATTCCCGGGCGAAATGTTAAATAGGTTTTTAACACCTGAATATCAGAACAATCAACAATTCTTTTCAGACAATTATTCGGAACTGACTCTGTTTTGAAAAGTGTAGACAACATGCTTAAATCACGCTTATTAAGTGCTTGCTCAAATGGCGATTCCGCAAAAGGATTTTCAGCAGCTGATAACACGCTGAAAATAAAAAGATTAAAAAAAACAAACCATCGAATAAAAGACATGTAACTTCTCCTGCTTAAAGATCTTTTCACATCAATTGTAGGTAAAATTAATAGAAAAATCTAACAATGCAGGAAACAATAATAAAAGCTTATCTGAAAAATCTCAGCGTTCGTATGGTTCGATACATTCACCTTCGTTAAAACTACGGTAAATACTCGTAACGAACGGCTGTTTATCCCGTTCGTCCCGAGTGCGCTACGAAGCCTTGGCAAAGGAGGGTGTACCGATGGATACAAACAAAAGTTGATATAAATCGTGAATAAATAATTTCAGGTTATTTCATTAACTGTATTTGCGGAGCTGGTGAATAATGAAAATAATCATGCGCATCTGCATGAAACTTCTTCAAGTCAGTATTAATTGTTGTAACAAGATCTGCTCGGCTAATTTTCCCCATGAGAAACTCACGAAAATTACGCGTTCCCATCGCTTTATCAAAAGCAGGAGATAATTCTAATGAAATTTCAGATGATTTCATAAAATCACATAATGCAAACAACGCTTGTAAAGCAGGAGTACTATCAATATTTTTAATTCTTATCACAACACCATTATATACTTGGTTGTTTTTTGTCGGCTGTTTTTTCACAAACGCAGTTTCAATCCCATAATCACGTAACAATAAACGAAGTCGTGTCCATTGTTCTTTATTTAGCATTTTTTCAGGTAATAAAATTGCCTGGAAAGGACGTTGCAATGCAAATCCAACATCAATTTGACGAACTTCACCCAGTAAACCTAAAAAGCTATATCCGTAACATGATTGCAAAGATGCAATGTTTGGTGAAAGTGGACTGAGCATTGTTTCTGCAAGCCCAATCCGCCGATCATAATTTTTCATCCAAATAATATCTAAATCTGCTTTTTTCGATAAAAATTTTTCATTAAAATACTTTGCCAATTCACCAATCGTCATGCCATGTCGTACTGGAATTGGTGCAATTGAAATAAATGATAACAGATCTGAATCTACCAATGGTCCTTCCATAAGCGAACCCAGTGGATTTGGCCGGTCAAAGACAATGCACTTTTTATTGTATTCTGCACATGCATCGAGCACATGTTTCAACGTTGATATGTATGTATAATGTCGCATACCAGAATCTTGTAAATCAAACATAATCACATCAATATCTTTCAGCATGTCTACATCAATTTTTTTTCCAGAACAATGAGAATAGAGGCTGGCAACAGAAACTTTTGTTTTTACATCAATGCCATCAAAAACTTCTTTCTCAGCGGCAATTTTACCATCTAGCCCATGTTCAGGAACAAAAATAATTTTTAAATTAACATTCTGCTTGAGCAATAAATCAATTGTTCGATTGCCATGAGAGTCGCGGCCAGTCTGATTTGTAACTAACGCAATACCTTTATGCATAAGTTCATTATCAGGTTTGAAATTTTCAATACCAAGTTTATATGGCAATGCAAATGAAATTATTGGAATTATTAGAATTAAAACATTGATACGATTGAACTTCATTCTTTCTCCATTTTTGAATTATGTCGTTATTAATTTTGGCAACGGTCGATAGATAAATGACTTCGATGCAAGTGAAAAAAATGATTCTAAAGATTGCTGCATTTCCAACTTAAATGAATCTTCTGACAAGGTGCCATTTACACGATCAACAACAATTTTCATCCCAGGAAGATCGTTAAAAGTACGTGAAAATACTAATGGGACACCTTCAGCTTTAAAAAAATCTAAAGTGGCGACTAATACTTTGATAAGTGAAAAGTTATTCACATCTTTTATCGCAATATGCAATCCGCTACAATATTCTTTTTTGCGATCACTGAAATACCGATAAAAAATACCATCAATACCAAGTTTTGCCAGTTGAGACCGTAATTCATACCATGTCTGTTTTGATATCTGAAAACGTTCCGGCAACAAAATACATTGAAATGATTTTTCCGTACCAATACCAATATCAAATGGCGCAACTTCACCTAAAAGGCCAAGAAAACTGTATCCTTGGCATGCAGCTAACGACTTAATATTTGGTGAAAGTTTACCTGAAACTGCATGTGCATGTGCAGCTTTACGGTTGTAATGTGACATTGGCACTACATGCAACTGCACAACATTGTTAAAGCGCGTATTATTGTAATGCAATGCAAGTTCTCCCAGCGTCATGCCATATCGCAAAGGAATTACTGAAAAACCTTTTTCAATAGCATCTTTCATTGACCATAATCCTTCAACCCCATCACCCAAAACATTTGGACGATCAAGAACAATGATCGTCTTATTGGCAACTGCAGCAACTTCCATTACCCGTAATAATGTTGAAACATAACTGTAGTGTTGAATACCTACGTCTTGCAAATCAAAAAAGATTACATCAACATCGTGAACATCCGCTACATCTAAACTGCGCATATGCAAACTAACAATTGGGATATCAGTTATCATATCATTACAATCAATTAACGGAGAACCAACGACAGCATCACAAAAAAAGCCATGTTGCGGTGCAATAATTTTTTTTATTGGCACGCCCTTTTCCAATAAAATATCCACACTACGTAAACCTTTTTGATTTTGCGATGCAGAATTGGTAACAATAGCCGCTCGATATGAATTATTCTTACTTTCTGCAAGAGTACTTACAAAATCTTCATTAACATTTTCTATACCCAATTTAAAGGCATACATATCTTGATTACTTTTTCCATGCATCGATGTTGGAAAATAATTAAAAAAAATCCTCGGCAAAAAAAGCACACCTAGACAAACTAATAATAGTCGCATGAAAACTAAGCAATCATGCCATACAGATTTCAATGCCATATTCTCCCCCTATCAAAATCACTCCCCTTTTTCAATATTGAGTTTATCAAGCATTGACAGATAGCCACAAGAAATCATTGCAAAGCAATGCACCACGACTTAAAAAGCCATAGCCTTTGCAGAGCCATTCTGGCGCATAAAAAAAAGGTCGGATTTAAATCCGACCTTTTAAAGTACTATTTAAAATTTTAAGCAAGTACTAAAAGAAGAGAAATTATTGACATTAACTTAATAAGAATATTAAGTGCCGGTCCAGACGTATCTTTGAACGGATCACCAACAGTATCGCCAATAACTGCAGCTTTATGTGCCGGAGATCCTTTTCCACCCAAATGACCTGCTTCAATGTATTTTTTAGCATTATCCCAAACGCCGCCGCCGTTTGCCATCATCAATGCTAAGAATACACCAACTAATGTTGCACCTACCAAGAATCCACCTAATGCCGTTACACCAAATAAATATTTCGTAATAACAGGCGATATTACAGTTAAAACACCTGGAAGAATCATTTCTTTTAACGATGCACGGGTACTAATCATAACACAACGTTCATAATCAGGCTCAGCTGTCCCTTCCATTAAGCCAGGAATTGACTTAAATTGTCTGCGAACTTCCATCACCATTTGCCATGCAGCACGGCTTACAGATCGCATAGTCAATGCAGCAATTAAAAACGGCATCGATCCACCAATAAATAATCCTGTAATAACATACGCATCAGCAAGATTAAGAACATCCAAGTTTGCTTGATTTGCAAATGCAGAGAACAATGAAAGCGCTGCAAGTAAAGCCGATCCAATTGCAAAGCCTTTACCCATTGCTGCTGTTGTATTGCCAAGTGCGTCAAGTTTATCAGTAATATCACGAACAGGCTTTCCAAATCCGGCCATTTCAGCAATACCACCTGCATTATCTGCAATTGGTCCGTATGCATCAACGGTCATCGTAATTGCTACTGTTGAGAGCATCGATACTGCTGCTAATGCAACACCAAAAAGACCCCCACCAAATGTATATGAAAGTAATACAATCAATGACAACAGAATGACTGGAACAACGGTTGATTCCATTGCAACTGACAAGCCATAAATAATGTTTGTAGCCGCACCAGATTCTGAACTTTCAGCAACTGCACGCACAGGTGCTCCCGCAGTATAATATTCGGTAATAAAACCAACAACAATACCGGCGACGCATCCGAGAACTACTGAAACAAACAACCACATTTCAATGTCTGTTGCATACATGTAAACACCGGTAATGATAAGCGAAACAACAACTGAAACATACGTTGCATTTCGTAACATTACTGCCGGGGAAAAGTGCAAGAAATAATTTGCAAATAATCCAAAAGCAGATCCTAAAAGACCAAAAGCTGAAATCATAACAGGCAAAATTAAGTATTGAAATGGAAGGCCATAACTTGCTGCAACAATGACTGTTGAAACCATTGATGTCAAATATGATTCATAAATATCTGCACCCATTCCTGCAGTATCACCCACACAATCACCAACGTTATCTGCAATAACTGCTGGATTACGTGGATCATCTTCTGGAATCCCTGCTTCCACCTTACCAACTAAATCTGCACCAACATCAGCCGACTTGGTATAAATACCACCGCCAACACGAGCAAAAAATGCGATTAAACTTGCACCAAAACTAAATGCGGTAATTAAATTTAAGAAATCAGGATAGCCCGAGAAAAGCATAAATAAGACAAGCATTCCCAAAAGACCTGCAGTTGCCACTGCAAATCCCATAACACCACCGCCAAAAAATGCTTCTAAGAATGCAGGCAATTCACCTTCATCTTTAGCAGCAATTGTTGTGCGTACGTTTGCTTCAGTTGCTGCACGCATACCGATAAGGCCAACGATAATTGAAATACATGCACCACAAATGAAAAGTAGTGCCGCTAGCCAACCCATCAAATATGCAAGAGCGACTGCAACCGGGGCAACAACAACACTAATAACCTTATATTCTTCTTTTAAGAAGGTCATTGCACCTTTTTGAATAACCGCAGCTATATGCGTAGCTTTCTCTTGATGTTCTATTGAAACTGCAACCACACGTTTAAACAAAAAAATCACAATCAAAGAACCAACAGCAACTGTTCCTGCTATCAGCAAATAATAGGGAAACATATATGTTTGCCTCCTTAAAAAAGAAAATATTGGAAAAATAAACGACCAAAAACACGAATTTATTCTACTTTTTTCACATTTTTTGTAAAGATAAAACCCTTTATATTATTAATTCTTTATAAATTTTGTACAATTTCTGATTCACTGAACCTTAATATATTGGAACCTATAATCTGATATTCATCTGGACCTTTGCCTAAAATGACAATAATTCCTTCAGGATGTGCGCATTCATGTGCACTACGAATTGCAGCTTCTCTGTCCAACTCGCACCGAACTTTAGGCTGATCAACTGGCGGGATCCCTGCACGAATATCATTAATAATATCCATTGGGTCTTCTTGGCGTGGATTATCTGACGTCAGGAATAACATATGACAATATTTTGCAGCAATTGCACCCATTTTTGGACGTTTTGAGCGATCACGATTACCGCCAGCACCAAAAACAACAATTAATTCGTTTGTAATCCCTGCAAGTAACGATAAAACTGCTTCATAAGAAGCTGGTGTATGAGCATAATCAATAATACACTTTACACCTTTTGGCGTTTCATATAATTCCATGCGTCCAGGAATTTTTCCAAACGTATGCAATGACTCAACAAGCGACTGTGTTGATATTCCTAAGCTTAACGCCATACTCACTGCAGCCAAACAATTATATGCATTATATTTACCGATCAAAGAAGGACAACTGAAACTATATTCATTATCTTGCCATGAAATTGATAAATTAACATGATCATGCTGATTGCCCTGAAAAGCCCCTTGAAACTGCGCTGGTGTTTCAACGCCGTACCACTGAATAGGATATCTGCTAGAAAGTGTATGGAGACGCCTATCATCAGCATTAATTAAAACTGGCGCATCCGACAAACGACTTTCAAATATTAAACATTTCGCTTTGAAGTATTCTTCAAGTGAACTATAGAATTCTGCATGTTCCATTTCAAAGTTAGTAAATATAATTCCAGAAAAAAGAATACCCGCTACGCGATGCAAGCTTAATGCTTGTGCTGAAACTTCCATTACAACATATTCAACATCAGAATCAACACATACTTTCAGAAATTGCTGCAAGTAATCTGGCTGCGGTGTCGTTAACGTTGACTTCCAGAAATTGCCACAAATACCATTTTGAACAGTACTTATTAATGCCGTTTTATGATGAGACGCCCGTAATAAATATTCTAATAAATATGCCGTTGTAGTCTTACCTTTGGTTCCTGTAATTGCAATTATTTTTAATTGCTTAGATGGATCACCAGCAGAACGCGTACTCATTGTTGCTAATACTTCACGTGCATTTGGCACAAAAGTAAGGCGAGCCTCACTTGTCGCTATCTGATTTATTATTTCGTCAGATAGCTCTGTTCCATCCTGCACAACAATTTCTTTAGCGCCTTTTTGTAGTGCATCAAGGATATAATTAACGCCATCTTGCTGCTCTCCCTGAATTGCAACAAAAACAGAACCTTCACCAACATGCTTTGTATGACATGTCACTGGCCAGCATGATGGCATCTTTATTTTTTGTATATCCATATAATTTTCTTATTTGTTTTTTAACATAAATGCTTTAAAAGCTTTTCGAATAACTGGAAGAAGATAAAGAAGGCCATACAAGTTGATGATAAGCATGCCAGCTACAAAAATGTCAGCTAGAAGCCATACCAGATCAACATCAACGAGAGCCCCTGCTGCTGCTGCAACACTATAAACAATTCCAAACAACCAAATCAATCTACCTTTAAATACATAAATCCATGCTTCACGAGAAATGTAAACATAAGCAACCAATACACCTGCTGCGAAACTTGTTGACAAGAAAACAATTAATGCACCTGAAAGAGACCCGAATGCTGTTTGGTATGCACTGACCACAAGATCGGTACTTTTCAGACCACAATTCCATACACCACTAACGACTAAACATAAAGCGGTAGTGAAACAAAATACGGCACTAATAAATGTACTAAGCATTGACATAATTGCATCATCAACCGGTTCTTTGCTTCCGGTAGATCCAAATAAAATTGATGCAGTTCCAAGTCCTGATTCAGTTGCCATAGTCGTACGCATCATGCCATAACGAATGGCTTCTGTAACCGTGTATCCTACAACACCACCAAGTACCGAAACTGAGCTGAATGCGCCGGTAAAAATAAGTTTTAATGCCGGAATAATTGCATGATAGTTATAGGCAAGCATAAAAATTGAAGCAAACAAGAATAAACCAATTTTGAATGGTACAAGAAGTTCTGATGCTTTTGCAACACGTTGCGCCCCACCAAGCACTATGTATAAAACAAAAATTAAAGCTACACCTGCTACAATGTATGGGGAAACGCCCCAGGCTTCCTTTAATCCAAGAGCAACTGAATTCATTTGCATCATACATGCCATTGCAAATCCCATAAGCAAACACAATACTGCATATAACCATGATAGAATTTTTCCGCCAGGCACTTTTCCGAGATAAAGCATTGGTCCACCTAGGCGGCTACCTGTTGGCGCTAATGCACTAAAATGAGCACTTGCATAAACTTCTGCAAAACGAACTGCCATTAATATGAAACCCATAATCACATACCATAATGCAGCACCAGGACCACCTGAACAAATAGCGGTTGCAACACCGGCAAGAGCCCCATTACCAATATTCGCATTTAATAAGTTCATAAATGCTTGCATTGGCGTTACATCTGATTTTTTTTCAAGTTTGGTTTCACTTGGTTTTGGGAAAAGCATATTTTTCCATGCTCGGAAGAAATATCTGAATTGAACAAAGCTTAAAGCAACTGTATAAATTAAACTGATAGCAAGAACATAAATAATAAGGGGCCAGCCCATAACAAAATTAAAATATCCTTGGAGTACTACACCCAATTTTTGCAATATATCTAACATAGTTCCTCCTCTGTTAATACATACAATTAAACTTCAAAATATTGCACTCTGTAGACTTTAGTATATAGTGATATTTAAAAATTAATAGACAGTCAAAAAACATTGGAAAATATGATGCGCATAGCAGCTCTCGACATTGGTGACGTATGGACAGGAATCGCAATTTCAGATCCACTCGGCATAATCGCAAAACCGTATACCACAATACAAGCAAACGATCTTACCAGTGAAATTAGCAATCTAACAACGCAAGAAGCTGTCAAAACAATTATTATTGGTTATCCAAAAACAATGCGTGGCACACGCAGCGAACAGACCAAAAAGATTGAAGATATCACTGCAATGCTGCAAGAAGAATTCCCTTCAATTTCGTTTATTTTATGGGATGAAAGACTAAGCAGCAAACGTGCCGATAGTGTGAAAAAAGGAAAAACCCGCCAAGAAAAACTTGCTTCACACGCAATAGCAGCTGCATTCATTTTACAAATATATTTGGATCATCGATCAATGCAACAATGATCCAGCAAATAGATTTATTGACAAGTGAACAACAAATGTATTAGCTTTCATATTAGATAAAAGGAGTAGGGGTTAAAAAAAAAGGAAGTGGTTCGTGAAGTGTAAAAAATGCGGGGGCCTAATGGTCCTGCAATCCTTCTTCGACCATTTTTTGAACTTTGAAGGCTGGAAATGCTTGAATTGTGGAAAGGTTGCGTTGCGGAAGGAAAAAACAATTGAGTTTGATGCATTTAGTACCTTTTACCAGCAACAAAAATGTCGAAACAAAAATTAATAGAAACAATCATTTGTCTACAAAGCAATTATTCAGCCATTGAAGGCATCGTTTCATGCAGTAATTCACTGCAATTCTTTTCATTGCCAAAAGAACAATCGAGCTCCTTACTCATTCCAACAATCAATGAATTTTTACACAAGGCCAACTCTTCAATTGACAATGTCGATTGCATTATTGCAAATCAAGGACCAGCGCCATTTACATCATTACGAACGGTAATTGCAACGGTAAATGGTATTGCATATGCAACTGGTATTCCATTAGTAAGTGTAAACGGACTAAAAGCATTGCTTGCAGAATACACTGATAAGCAAAAAGTCACTGTTGCATTACTCAATGCATTTCATAAAACAGTCTATTACGGCATCCAAACTGAAAACACACAAGAAATAGGTTGTTTACCTATCGAACAATTATTGCAAACGTTAAAAGAAAAAATAGCGCCATTACCAATTCATTTTATTGGCAATGGCGTAAAATTGTATCAAGAAAAAATCATCGAAACATTTGAAAATGCAGTAATTGATACTGAAATACCGATGTACTGCTCAATCGAACAAGTTATGAAAATCGGTTACAGTTCATGGCAATCAAAGCAAAATGTTCATCAGCAAATTGAACCTCTTTACCTTAAAAAACCAATCTGATTTTCATCAAAAATTTGTAACTGTTCCCCACATGCGAAGTGGTTTATTTAAAGTTTCTTGAGAAAAACGTGATGATAAGTATTCTTGAACATTATGAACGCGCGCTTTAAGCGAATAATTATAAAGCTCTCCTGCTAAAACATCACGACTTTCATGCGGAACATATGATATAAGCAAATCCATCATTTCACGATTCATTCTTAAAGCTACGGCATCAGCAATTACACTTCCAGCTAGATTAGATCGCACCAACGGAGATGAAATTTTATTTACTAAAAGAAGCATTATAGTTGGAATAGCTTTTTCTCTGTAATTTTTCATTAATCGTGATATCACAGGCTCTTTATTAAAATTATTAACAAACTCTTCATTCAAATTTGCACCATAAGCAATCAAATGCAAAAGAAAATCATTATTCATTTTAAGAGCTGCATGAGCAAGCAATGGCATAT
>Ga0180433_10009548_pt1 | contig 11844 bp, 2 predicted proteins | sample SS_ome_8_FD_132980 | JGI IMG/M metagenome (GOLD analysis project Ga0180433, IMG submission 132980) | Hypersaline lake sediment archaeal communities from the Salton Sea, California, USA - SS_1_D_1 metaG | ecosystem: Environmental > Aquatic > Non-marine Saline and Alkaline > Hypersaline > Sediment... | reverse complement strand
GTCGAAGTTCGTCACCATCTTGCTCGGGTACGGCTCATCAGCTACCGGTCCCATCAGGTCGTCAACTATGTCCTTGCCGACCTGTACGAACTGCTCCTCGGCTCCGTCCTGCGACAGCCACACCTGGCCCGCGCTCACCGCCTGGTTCCACAACCCGACAACCACCGCCTGGTCCGCTCCCGCCGCCTCCTCGTCCTCACTGTAGATCGGCGATACGTTCAGGTCGGTCACCACGCCGGTGGCCGTGTCTATGCCGTCGGTCCAGCTGTTGCCGCCGTTCTCGGTCTTCCACACGTAACCGCTAACGTCGCCCATGATCACCGTCTTGGTGTCAACCACGGTCCACCCGGTGTCGCTCATGCCAGGCCCGGCCGGTGGAGGCGTGGTCACGCCATTCCGATAGGCTCCGGCAGGCATCGTCGATGCGTACCAGGCGCTCTCTCCTCCATCAAAGGAGAAGTACAGGTTGTCCTGGTACCCCAGCGCGTTCATCGAAAGGTCAACGCCCGGGTTCGCCGGGGTGCGTACCGTCACACCGCCAAGCATGAACAGGTACTCGTCCGCGTCCATGTCCGCGTCAAACTCGAAGTCCGGCGGGACACGCGGCACTATGATCGAGTCGAGACCTACCGGCAGCGCTCCGTCCATGGTGAACCACTCTTCGGCAACCAGCGGCTCGGTCCTAGTCCAGCCGGGGTCAACCGGCGGGTTGGTGGTTCCGGAGGTCAAGCCGTCAAACATCTTGAACGGCGGCAGCGGCTCCAGCGGGAACACCAGGTTCTCGTAGGCTATCCGCTCCCACTCGACCTCGCCGTCCATGCCCGTCGGCGCGTTGCGCCACACGTCCACGCCGTAGTCATGGGCGTAGAGGTAGCCCTGCACGTCAACTATCTCCTCGCCGAAGGAGCAGGAGGGTACAGTCCCGGCCGTGCCGGAAACCGCCGACATCGGGAAGCCCTCGCAGATGCTGACGTCCCAGGTCCCCTGGCAGCAGGCGCCTATCGGGTCACCCGCGCACACCTTCAAGACGCCCTCCTCCTCAATCACGCCGTTGACTGGCGTGAAGACACCGGGCTCGTAGTACCAACCCCAGAAGCCGCCCATGACGTTGTCGTCGGCATCGACGGCAGCCAGCCAGTAGCCCTTGATGGACTGGTCAGTGTTGTTGAAGGTGCCAAAGCCGAAGACGTCGTAGAAGCCGTGTTTCCACGTGCTGATGTACAGCGTGTCGTCTCCGTCATTCGCCCAGTGCGGCGATACCTCCTCGTACGTCACCGCCGCATAGTTCGTCCACGACAGCACGTCTGTCGTCACCACTATGGTGTCGAGCAGACCTACCCCGTTCCACACGAACTTACCGGCCATGTTCTCCCGGCCTACCGATACACCGCTCGGGCTCCAGCCCCAGTTCTCGCCGGTGCCCACGTAGTGCATCGAGCCGTCGCTCTCTACATCCACGCCTCCCGGCGATAGCTGCAAGCCCAGCACCGGCGTCCAAGCTGCTACCGGTGGAAGGGCTTCTGCCGTAAGGGGATGGTTCCACGTCCCCGCCGCGTTCCACCACAGCCCAGGTCCGCCCGTAGGCGGCTTCATCGCAGGCTCCCACTGTGGGAATACCGCCGGGCTCGTCCCGACGAAGACCTGCGCCTGGCCGCTGTTCCGCGGGAACTCCACTCCTACAAGCACCGTCCCCGTCAGCGACCTCATTCCGTAGGCCTCTACACTGTAGTACAGCGGCACTATACCCGTGCCCGTCACTACCAGGTCCATGTCAGTCGCCGACGACGGCCCTACCGCCGGCGGCAGGTGCTTCGTCTGCCAGATGTCGTCCGCGTTTGCAGTCGCGCTACCGCCCATACCGGTCAGGTTTAGGGTCGGACAGCCGCTCAGCGCCACCACTGCGTACGGACTGTTGTCGATGTCAAAGTCATCGAAGAACGCTATCCGCGCCCAGCTCGCCGGCGCTCCTATCGCTATCCCCATCGCCGCCACGTAGTACGTCCAGATCGCGGCGTCCATGTACTGGATTCCCCACGTTCCCGATATCCCATCATACACCGTGACCACTGTCGTGAAGTCACTCGGCGCCGTGATGTCCCACGGCGGCCCTATGATGCACGGGTCGTAGTTCGCCACCGCATAGATCACCCGGTCTTCGGTGTAGTTAGGAGAAAACGCTACCTCCAGCACCCCTTCGTTCCCTGTGTCAAAGGCTGCTGATATGCGGTTGCCTATCTCCATGTCCTGCCACTGCGGCACTCCCTCTATGTTCCAGCAGTAGACTCCGTCCAGGCCTCCCCAGCTCGTGCCTACCACCGCTACATGCTCATCCTGCTCCACCGCGTCTACCGCCACGTCCAACGACGTGATCACGCCACCCAGTATCCCGTCGTCCGGATTGCCCGATACGCCAGGACACGCCGTGTACGTCCGGTAGAAGCTCTCGCACCCGTCATCCGACCAGTACAGATACGTCTGCGTCGCAAGATACACCGTCCCAGGATGCTCATAGTCGGGGGCCGCTACCAGGTCCACCATCTGTCCCGGATCATCCTCCGGCAGCTCCCATCCAAACTCCCAGTAATAGCCGCCATCGGTGGAGACAAACACCGCGCCCCATACCGTCCCGCGCGGGCTGCCCCACCGGTTGAATGTCTGGTCGTATACCGCGGCTATCAGGGTGCCGTCGGCAGCCAGCTCAAGATGCGCTACCTCAGTGCCCGGGAATAGCTGGTACCCTACCTCGCTGGGCAGGGTGAACCCCGTCCACCTCTCGTCGACACCCGGCTTCTCCGCGCTCACTCCGGTGGTTACCCCGGCTATCAAACTTGCCACCATCGCCAGGGCCACCACCACCATCACTATCCTCGGTGTCTTACCTTTCATTCAACCTCCCTCCTTGCATTCCTCTCCTCGTTCGGGGGACGAAGTCCTGCGAAGTCTCCCCCTTCCACATTCCCACGCCATCGTCTCATCTATCACCCCCTCTTCAACAAACTCGCCTGTCCGCTGCAACAGCAGCGCCTTTGAAACATCAAAAAAAGGCACGGAAACGCCGCCCGCTCCTCCGCCGCGACTTCCGTGGCACCGGCGTCTCCCGCAATAACGGATGACTACTACACCTTCCACCGCCTCGACGCGCCACACCGTCGCCAGCAACCTGGGGCAGTCGAGCCCAGCGTCTCCTGCCTTCCTGTGCTTATCCAGCGTATTCTGCGGCGTTCTTTTATCACATATCACACACCCTGTCAACCCCCGCCGGAGGTAGGTGGGAAAACGACACCTGTGGGGGGTGGCTCGGGGAGGGGAGAAGAAGAAGCGCAGCGAAGGTGCCGTAGCGCCGCGGCGAGGTCGGAAAAGCGCACGAGACCGCTCGCCCTTCGACAAGCTCAGGGCGAACGCTTGGGCGGTTCGACAGGCTCAGCACAGGCCCTCGCCCTCTCCTTCTCCCGTCAAGGGGGCTTTGTATCAAAAACCGCAATTCACAAGGGCTTTTGGAACAACTGCCTTTTCTGTATCAAAAGTCCAGAAGTTCGCTTCGATACCCAATTCTACCATTGATTGAATCAGGACGCAGATATTATGACAGAGAATCTTGCAAAGAACTTCGTTGACCTGAGCAGCGGGGGTTTTACCCCTGACGCTTGTGCCGAACTTCATCTTAATCATGGAGAAGGTGGTTTCTACGTTGGACCGCTTGTGGTAATGGGCAAGGAAAGTGTCGCGATTGAAGTTGTAGAAATGCCACATTCTCTGCCACAGCCCGTCGTATGTGCCATGTCGTTGCGTCCCCTTACAGTAGGATTTGAACGGGATATAGGGCGTTCCCTTCACGGCAAGCACGGCATTGAGGTTTCTCTTGCTGGAATATGCCTTATCAGCCGATACTTCGTTAATATCGAACGTCTTAGCGGTGGTATTCACCAGTTTGGGGAGCTGTGGAGCGTCAGCCGTTTCAGTTGGGGTAACTTCGAGACTAGTAACAACATGGGTTTTAACACCACACATCAAGTGAGCTTTAATCCACTTCGCCTCACTGCGCATCTTGCCCCACTTGTGGTCAAACCATCGGTCATAGGTGGTAGTAGCAAAGCCCGAAGAATCAACGGCGAAGTCAGTCTCTATAGCCTTCAAGGGAGTTGCGCTCTGCTCAATCAGGCTTTTCAGCAGGGGCGTCAGTTCGGGGTTTTCCAGATAGCGGGCATTACTGGCAAAGGACGGGGATTTAGTAACGAGAGCGTTTGTTTCAGCTTCCCGAATATCGGACATGAACCGCCTACCGGACATATTCGAATAGACCTTGAAAACAGCACCGAATATTACGTCAGCCAATGGAAGGCGGGGTCTGCCGAAGGTCTGCTCAGGTTGCGGGCTGCCGTTGCACAAATCCCTGAGGAGCGCGAGAAACCGTTCCTTTTCATGCATCTGGGCTTCATCGTAATCATGCCATTCCTGAGTACAGGTTACCTTCATAGACTTGGTAATGGTTTCAGTTCCATCCGGCTTGGTCTCATGCTGAATTACGAACTCAACAGCGTGGATGTGCTTGCATGGCTGATGCCTCTTTTCGTAATCAGGGCAAGTGCAAAATGGTGTCCCGTGGTCAAGGTTCACGATATAGGAGCCGTTGCCGGACTGCGAAGGCACTTTCCAACCCAGCATATTCTTTTCAATCTTAGATGTTGCTGCGATTACCAATCCTCTTTCTTCTCTAGCATTCATCTTAACTGCCTCCGCCATTCATTCTGTATCTATAATAGCACACGAAGTGTGCACTTGTCAATACCTTTTGTCATTATTTTCATGGAAATGTCGACGTCGACAAATATTATCTCATTTCCTATTGACAGTAGCATACGATGTGTGCTATACTTCAATAACGTGAACAATCCAAATGCAGTACAAGAGCTAATAACCCAGCTTCAGGAAAAGGGCTGGACGTTAGTGGCAATAGCTGATTCTGACCAACTGAAAGTTCACCGTAACACAATTGGAGGGTGGAAGGCTGGGTCAAAATACCCAAAGCCAGACACCCCCGTTATAGACGCCCTTACCCGATTACTTAAAAGAAACCGTGTCCCTAAAGGGAAACGGTACAGAAAAGGGAGCCGCTGATAGGGGGTAACAAGAGATGGCTAAGGGCAGTGCAAACAAAGGTATTATCCACTCTCACATAACGGAGAAGAACGCCTATTCCTATATCAATAAAGCGTTAAAAGATTTGGGTTGGGATACACGTAACCCTGCTAGGAATCCCCACGGACAGGTATATACTGACAATCAGGCGTTAGAACACCCTGAACTAAAAAAGGGGTTGGGTATTGATAGGCCAGAGAACGTCGTTAGGATTACTGAAACTAAGTTTTGGGTGATTGAAGCCAAGAGTAAGCGAACAGAAATAGACAAAGCAATCGGCGAAGCTGAAGATTATGCACGCGACATCAATGACAAGTCTTCTGTAAAAGCAATTGTTATATCCGGCGTCGCGGGAAACGACGACGATGGCTATTTAGTTCGAAACAAGCTACTTGTTGGCGAAGTCTTTACCCCTATTAAGCTCAATGATAAGGACACAACGGGCCTTTTGTCACCTTCTCTGATTGACCGTCTGTTAATCGAGGGGAAAGCTGAACTTCAAGACGTACCGCTCGATGAGGCAGTATTTTTAACAACAGCGGAAGCAATTAATACATACTTACACAGAGGGGCAATCAACAAGAATGACCGTGCTCGTGTAATGGCGGCGCTCCTTCTCGCACTTGTCGATGATACTCCCCCTAATGTTGATGCTAATCCGAGGGTTTTGATCAAAGACATTAACAGTCGGGCTGAAACTGTATTGGAACGGAACGATAAAAAAGAGTTTTTCCCATTCATCCAGATACAATTACCAGCAGCGAAAGACAATCATATAAAGTTCCGCAAGGCCATAGTTCAGACGCTTCAGGCTTTAACTAACTTGAATATCCGCTCAACGATGACCTCCGGCGCAGATATGTTGGGTAAGTTCTATGAGGTATTTTTGAAATATGGCAATGGTGCAAAGGAAATAGGGATTGTTCTCACGCCTCGTCACCTAACTAGGTTCGCTGCTGATATACTTGATATAGATTATAGTGACATTGTATATGACCCCGCTTGTGGTACAGGTGGTTTCTTGGTAGCTGCCTTTGACAAAGTAAGGAGTAAGTATCCAACCAATTCACCACAAGTAGAGCAATTCAAACTACATGGTTTATTCGGAGTAGACCAGGACCCTGTTGTTACGGCTCTCGCAATCGTAAATATGATATTTCGTAATGACGGGAAAAACCATATTATTGAGGGCAATAGCTTTGCTAAGCATCTTGAACGGATAGTTACAGATGGAGTTCCTACTGGGCGTTTTTCACCCGTAAAGCCGACTGATGGTCAAGAGGCCGCAACTCGTGTGTTAATGAATCCCCCATTCTCTCTTAGGGTTACAGACGAAAAAGAGTATCGCTTTATCCAGCAAGGGCTTGGACAACTCGTAGATGGTGGTTTACTGTTCTCTATTCTCCCTATATCTGTGTTGTTTGAAGCCGGTGCTGTTAAAGAATGGCGACTAAACAAGCTCCTCGCAGAGAACACATTGTTGGCAGTCATTACATTCGCTCCAGAGTCCTTTTACCCTAGTGGGGTTCGCACTTTGGGAGTCGTGGTTCGTAAAGGTCTAACTCATCCCAAAGGACAAAGTGTTCTTTGGGCAAGAGTTAGCCATGATGGATTTATGAAGTTAAAAGGGAAACGCTTGTTATCTGCACAGGAACCGAATGAACTTAGTATGCTGACCCCGCTAGTTCAGGCTTTTGTTGGTAATCCGTCATTCCCCGTGGCACCTGTACCAGAATTAGTTAAGGCTTGTGCTATTGATTGGGGTGACCCCATTTTAGAACTTATTCCAGAAGCCTATTTGGATAGCAGTCCACGTTCTATTGATGAAATTTCTATCAGTATTGACCATGTTATACGTGGAACAATTGGTTTTTTATTAACACATGGAATGGAAAAGGGAATGCCAAAAGCAATGCTCCCCGAAAAATGGCCCAAAGTAATGAATGAAGGTCATTTTCAGGAAACTCCTATTACAACATTATTCGATGTGCAGTCAGGGCAATACCACAACGCTTCTAGCCTAGATAAAGGCATCGTGCCTCTCGTATCTTGTGGGGATACCGATAATGGGGTTACCTCTTGGATTAGCCCAAACGACGATGCTACCCTTTACTTTAACGTTTTTACTGTCGCCTATAATGGTCAACCACTAACAACGAAGTTCCATCCATATAAATTCGTTACAAAGGATGACGTGGCGGTGTGTCAGGTGAAGGGCGATATTCCATTCGAAACAGCTATATTTGGAGCCGCAATGCTCAACCTAGAGCAGTGGAGATTCTCTTATGGGCGTAAATGTTTTCGAGAGAAGTTAAAGCGTTTCAACACTCCAATGCCCGTCAATGAATCTGGTGAACTTGACCATGAGTGGATGAGAATGTTCATACAATCACACCCGTATTGGGCGTATTTTCGAGACCAAAGTTACTCAACTCTCAACAACACTGACTTTTGATACAACTACCTGACTTCTGATACAGAAGGCACTTATGATACAAAGCCCGTCAAGGGAGAGGGGGAGTCCGGGAAAAAGAAGAGCCCCCCGAGGTAATCGGGGGGCTCTTTTGTCCAGCCTGTCTACTCTGGCACTAGCTCCGGATAGCTACGCCGGCCGCCTCGTCCTCACGATCAGTATCACTACCACGATCGCCAGGATCGCGCCGATCACTATCACTACCCACACCCATGCCGGGGTTCCCGGCTGCTCCTCTGGTCCCGTGGTGAATACGCCGGTCGAACTCCAGTCGCTGCACTCACCATCGTCGGTGCATCCCCTGACCCGCCAGAAGTACGTTGTGTTCTTCTCCAGGTCCGAGTCAGGCGTGTACGCCGTCCCCTCAGTCTCTTCGCTTATCACCGTGTTGGAGAAGCTGGCATCCGTCGCTACTTCCAGCTCGTAGTAGTCAACTCCCCCCATCGCTCCCCAACTGAAGGTCGGCCGCAGCGGCACGTTCGTCGCTCCCGGCGACGGGCTGCCATCGGCTATCGACGGCGCCGTCACCACCGAACTCATGGAACTCGCCTTGGTCTTGAACGACCACGTCTCGCTCCACGGACTCAGTGCCGGGTCTACCACCCGCACCCGCCAGTAGTAAGTAAACTCGTTCTCCAGTCCGGCAAACTCGGCAAACGTGTCCGTCGTCACAGCCTGCCGCACCAGCCCCAGGTCCTCCGCCGACGCGGCCGTCACGAACCTCTCGCTGGCGTTGAACTTGCTGTCCTCGTCAAGCTGTACCTCGTAGGTCACCGTCGCTTCACTGATGACGGCATCCCAGTCCAGTATCACGTTTACCTTCTCCAGATCGCCAGCCAGGTCACCTACCTTCTTCGATGCGTCAGTAGGCGACAGCAGCTCCGGCCCGTCCTCGCACAGCGTGTCTTCGTAGATCACCAGCCCGATGTCGTAGTCGGCGATCTCCCCCTCCTCGAACAGGATGTCGAACTGGCACGGGATGGAGAACAGGTAGTTGGTACCCTCCACCGGCCGGATCAGCCACAGTCCGCAGTACGGGTTACGCGGCAGGCCGAGCGTCAAAACGTCCCAGCCTATCCACTCCACCCGTTCCTTCGTACCATCAAGCGTCCGCAGCGCGCCGCCCAGCGCAAACCGCATCCGCCCCTCTACGCTCAGAACAGGCGTAGGCGTACCTCCTACGTCGTAGTTAGGCCACCACTCCATGATGCTAAACGGGATGTACACCGTCGCATCGTCGCCGTTCCCTATCGGAGCCTGGTACTCCAGGTCGGAGAACCCCCAGGCCCGGTCGGAGCACGGGTGCGCGTCAGGCAGCAGCCCCTCCGCCATCATGTCATCCACCCCGTAGATCAGCTCCCAGATGCTGTCCGACGGGTTGCCCAGGTCAACGTCGGTGCGGTACACACCTGCTTCGCCCTTCTCACAAACCGTCGCCGGCGTCGGACACCCGCAGCAGTAGGCCGCGAAGAACCCGCTCGCCCCCGCATAGATGATCTCGTTGTCCTCCCAGTTCAGGTCGAAGTTGGTCACCATCTTGCTCGGGTACGGCTCCTCCGCTACCGGCCCCATCAGGTCGTCAACTACGTCCTTGCCGACCTGTACGAACTGCTCCTCGGCCCCGTCCTGCGACAGCCACACCTGGCCCGCGCTCACCGCGGTGTTCCACAACCCGACCACCACCGCCTGGTCCGCTCCCTCATCCTCCTCGTTCTCACTGTAGATCGGCGATACGTTCAGGTCGGTCACCACGCCGGTGGCCGTGTCGATGCCGTCGGTCCAGCTATTGCCACGGTTCTCCGTCTTCCACACGTAACCGCTCACGTCGCCCATGATAACCGTCGAGTCGTCAACTATGGTCCAGCCGGTGTCGCTCAGCCCCGGCCCCGCCGGCGGAGGCGTGGTCATCCCAATGCGATACGCACCGGCGGGCATCGTCGATGCGTACCACGCGCTCTCCCCTCCGTCGAAGGAGAAGTACAGCATGTCCTGGTACCCTATACCCACCATGGAAAGGTCAATGCCCGGGTTCACCGGGTTGCGCACCGTCACACCGCCGAGCATGAACAGGTACTCGTCCGCGTCCATGTCGGCGTCGAACTCGAAGTCCGGCCCCACCTGAGGCACTATGATCGAATTGAGACCGTCTGCGATGGTCCGGTCCCAGGTGAACCACTCCTCGGCAAACAACATCTCCGTCCTGGTCCAGTTTCCGTAGGGCGGTCCCACCGGGATCCAGTACGTCCCGGAGGTCAGACCGTCAAGCATCTTGAACGGCGGCAGCGGCTCCAGCGGGAACACCAGGTTCTCGTAGGCTATCCGCTCCCACACCACGGCTCCGTCCATACCCGTAGGCGCGTTGCGCCACACGTCCAGCCCGTAGTCATGCCAGTACAGGTAGCCCTGCATGTCGATGGCCCCCGTACACACAAGGTCGCACGGGCTGTTGCACACGATGTCGAAGCCCAGACTGCCGTCAAGCGCCGTCATCGGGTCCTGCACCATTGGTACTGTGACCGCAGTCTCAAGCAAGGCAGACCAGCTCCCCTGGCAGCAGGCGCCTATGGGGTTGCCGGCGCACACCTTGTGCGTCCCCTGGATTGTAGTCTGTGGTGCTTCCGCCGGTTCTATCATCGCTGTGTCGGCGCCTTCAGCCGCCGCAACAACCATAGTCGAGCCTTCCAGCACGCCGTTGAGCGGCGTGAAGACGCCGCCGGCCGGGTCATGGTACCAGCCCCAGAAGCCACCCATGACCGCGCCGCTGGCATCGACCCCGAGCGTCCAGAAGCCCTTGATGGACTGAGACGTGTTGTTGAAGGTGCCGAAGCCGAAGGTGTCCCAGTACCCGTACTTCCACGTGCTGATGTACAGCGTGTCGTCTCCGTCATTCGCCCAGTGCGGCGATACCTCCTCGTACGTCACCGCCGCCCAGTTCGTCCACGACAGCACGTCCGTCGTCACCACTATCGTGTCCAGCAGGCCTACCCCGTTCCACACGAACTTGCCGGCCATGTTCTCCCGGCCTACCGATACACCACTCGGGCTCCAGCCCCAGTTCTCGCCGGTGCCCACGTAGTGCATCGAGCCATCGGTCTCTACATCCACGCCTCCCGGCGAGAGCTGCAGACCAAGCACTGGTATCCACGTGTACGGAACCCCAGGCGTCACCCCCCCAGTGCTCGCCGCCCACGTCCCCGCCGCGTTCCACCACAGCCCGGGTCCGCCCGTCGGCGGCTTCATCGCAGGCTCCCACTGCGGGAATACCGCAGGGCTCGTACCCACGAATACCTGCGCCTGACCGCTGTTAACCGGGAACTCCACTCCTACCAGCACCGTCCCCGTCAGCGATCTCATCCCGTACGCCTCAACACTGTAGTACAAAGGCACTATTCCCGTGCCCGTCACTACAAGGTCCATGTCCGTCGCCGAAGACGGCCCTACCGCCGGCGGCAGGTGCTTCGTCTGCCAGATGTCATCAGCCGGCGGCAACGCGCCAAAACCGGTCACAGTCAGCGCCGGACATCCGCTCAGCGCCACCACTGCGTACGGATTCGCATCGATGTCAAAGTCATCGAAAAACGCTATCCGCGCCCAGCTCGCCGGCGCTCCTACCGCTATCCCAGCCGCCGCCACGTATACCGTCCAGATCGCGGCGTCCATGTACTGGATCCCCCACGTCCCCGATATGCCGTCATACACCGTGACCACTGTCGTGAAGTCACTCGGCGCCGTGATGTCCCACGGCGGCCCTATGATGCACGGGTCGTAGTTCGCCACCGCGTAGATCACCCGGTCATCCGTGTAGTTCGGAGAAAACGCTACCTCCAGCACCCCTTCGTTCCCTGTGTCAAAGGCTGCTGATATCCGGTTGCCTATCTCCATGTCCTGCCACTGCGGCACTCCCTCTATGTTCCAGCAGTAGACTCCGTCCAGGCCTCCCCAGCTCGTGCCCACCACCGCTACATACTCATCCTGCGCTACCGCGTCCACCGCCACGTCCAGCGACGTGATCACGCCGCCCAGTATCCCGTCGTCCGGGTTACCCGCTACGCCGGGACATGCGGTGTACGTCCGGTAGAAGCTCTCGCATCCATCTTCCGACCAATACAGATACCTCTGCGTCGCCAGATACACCGTCCCAGGATGCTCGTAGTCAGGGGCCGCTACCAGGTCTACCGTCTGTCCCGGATCATCCTCCGGTAGCTCCCATCCAAACTCCCAGTTATAGCCGCCAT
>Ga0180433_10009547_pt1 | contig 11846 bp, 11 predicted proteins | sample SS_ome_8_FD_132980 | JGI IMG/M metagenome (GOLD analysis project Ga0180433, IMG submission 132980) | Hypersaline lake sediment archaeal communities from the Salton Sea, California, USA - SS_1_D_1 metaG | ecosystem: Environmental > Aquatic > Non-marine Saline and Alkaline > Hypersaline >... | reverse complement strand
TATTTGTATATTCAGTGGTAATTCTTTATTAAAAAATCCAGTCCTTTCGTACGTTACTGTCCCAACAACTCAAGATCTATGGGACGCATTAGATTCATTTACGTCCCAAACCGGAGCGAGAGCACTTGCATTTCCACATCATACTACGAAAAGGGCATATATGCAAGATTGGACCTATATTAATCCAAAGTATGTTAAGTTAGCAGAGGTAACTTCTGTGCATGGAGAGTTTCTATTTGAGCAAAGACACGAGCTAAATTATCGGGGTGCGATCGATCCTCCACCAAAATATACTCATGGCTCATCTATCATCGACGCATATAAAATGGGTTATCATTTGACATTATATGCGGGAAGTGATGAACATGATGGCCATCCAGGTCATAGTCTAAGTCATACGAGAGCCTACATCGGACATCAAAGACCTTTCAGTTTATGGCATACGAGAAATGAACATCCCTACCCAGGCGGTATTAGTGCAGTATATGCAAATAATTTAACAAGAGAAGGAATTTTCAGCGCAATCGAACACCAAAGAATTTTTGGATGTTCCGATCATGGCAGACCGATTCTAGACTTCACAATAAATGATACTCACGTAGGAGATGGATCAACTCTTATTGTAGAGAATCAAAGCTCCCATCGTGAACTAAATATTTTTCTAGCACAAGATGGCGCTCCAGTAGCAAGGAAACACATTTCAGCGTCCGTACATCCAAATTGGGTACCCAACTGGAATGCCTCCATTGAGATTATTAAGAATGGGGAATTATGGAATTCAATTGACATAACGAATCCTATTACCAATTTAACAGTAATTGATACTGAGCAAATAAATGGAACGAGTTTTGAATCTAATTGCATTCAAATTGATGGAAAATGGTATATTAATGAATACAGTGATAATCCAATTGACCCAACTACTCTCAATACAAGTGGGTATGATTTTTATTTAGTGCGCGTGGTTTGGGATAACGATAGAGCCGCATATATCGGTCCTATTTGGGTTGAGTATCTAATGTAACTAAGAAAAGTAAAAAATGGTGCTCTTTATTTACAAGTTATAAATTTTCGATCAAAGAAAGTTATTATTCAATCTATTTTTATCCCAAAATCTAATAATTTCTAAGAAGAATCATTTTGAATCTAAAAAGCTTAGATGAAATAATAATAATAATTCAAAATTTATCTAAAAACGATTGAGTTTGAAAAATGTTAAGATTTAGTATAAAGAACGCATTTCGAAAAAAATCTACAGCTATTCTCTCAAGCGTGGGAGTGGGGATTGGCTTAATGCTGGTTTTTGTTATTGGTGCTTTTACTGCAGGAGTGAGCGCGCAATTTCAAGAAAATCTTGCTGAAACAGTAGGCTTAGTAGAGGTTGTTGAGAAGGGAAATTTGGGTTCAAATTCACATTTACCCTTGAATATTGTCGATTCTTTATTTGAGACTCCTGAGGTAGGTGATTTTATTGCGGGTTATAATGTAGAAACTCAAACCCCGGCGACTTATACACTTGATTATAATGATGATCTAAATAATCTTGGGGATTCTCTTACGCTCATTGGAATTAATAAAACCTTAGATCAAGCGTGGGGCGGTCCAACAAGTAAAATATTGAATGGTAGAGTATTTAATTTAAATGCCAATGAAACTATTATTGATGCACGTCTTTTAGATGCTGCGCAATTTCCTGTGTCCATTGGAGACAATATTACTATTGATTTAGGTTTTGAAAATGTTAATTTAACAATCGTAGGAGTGTATGATCAGGAAGATAATGGTGCTCCTGATTTTGTTCCAAAAGAATACTTCCTCTACGCTGACATTCAGGATATTTGGAACTTATTATCCATATCAGGTGATGAAACTAATATCTATACCCAAGTCGCCTTACGTTTCAATGTAGAAAGCTCAGAAGCAACACAGGTTTTTGTTGATAAAATAAACGAATATTCAGAAGGAGGAGGATATTTTCCTGTAGAAGTATCTGCATTTTCACTTTCCGCTTTTTTTGAATCAATTGAAGAAACTTTCGCCATATTTGACGGATTTGCAGGGATTATTGGTTTTATTACGGTGCTTGCGGGAGGAACAGCAATAGTAGTGACTCAGTTAATGTCGGTAACCTCGAGAATAAAAGAATTTGCAATATTGAAATCTACGGGGTGGAAAAATCGCCATATTTTTACGAATGTAATCTACGAATCACTTACATTAGGGATATTGGGTGCAATAATAGGATTGGGATTGGGAAGTATTTTAGTATTTTTCCTCAGTACCGGAAATAGTCCATTTGGAACTGCTGCAGCGATTATTACTCTTGAGGGTGTTTTAGAAGTGGTAGCATATGCGTTAGGTTTAGGAATCCTAGGAGGCTTATATCCCGGGATTAAAGCATCAAGAGTAAGGCCCGTTGTGGTCTTAAAAGGAGAGTAATGAGGTGGAAAAGAAGTGTCATTAATTACGTTAAATAATGTTAGTAAAATCTATGGAGAAGGAAGAACGGAAATAAAAGCACTAAATAACGTTGATTTAGAAATCGATCAAGGAAAGATTGTTACTATTATGGGTCCTAGTGGAAGCGGAAAAAGCACTCTCTTAAACATACTAGGTGCTATGGATTCTCCCTCTAGTGGTACAGTTTTAGTCAATGATATAGAAATCGGAAGCCTAGCCGAACGAAAACTATCTAGCTATCGAAAAGAAACTGTTGGTTTTATATTTCAAAGCTTTTATTTACTCCCAAACCTGGATGTTATGGGAAACGTGCTGATTCCATTAATTCCTTATAAAATTAAGGATAAAGATCGTCAGAGAGCACAAGAAATCTTGGATAGAGTAGGATTAGGAAATAGAAGTGAAAGTAAGGTAGGGAAATTATCAGGAGGCGAATCACAGAGAGTTGCTATTGCTCGAGCCTTAATAAACAATCCTAAAATCATATTAGCTGATGAGCCGACTGGAAATTTAGACTCAGAAACAGGAAAGTCGATTATTGAACTTTTGATAAAATTGGCAGAGGAAGGTAAGACAATCATCATCGTCACTCATGACCCACGTATTGCCCAAGTAATATCGGAGCATCCACTAGGTAAGAATATTTGGATAAAAGATGGTCAGTTAAGCGAAAAACCTACTTACGATATGTTTTGCTGGTAAAAATTAAGTTCTAACTCATTTTTTAATACTTTTTTTAATATATTGCCATGCTAAATTCATTAGAACAAAAAAAAGAGAAAAAATAATTTTTAATTAAATAGGATGATGACTTTCAGCGTCTACAGTAATACCTCCAGTAACCGTGGATAATGTGAAAGTATATTTATAGAGTGCAGAGTTATAATTGCTTGAAGTGAGAATCCCATTAATTCTATTGAATTCTAAAGGTTCATAGTCGTAATTTATGCTTCCTGTGGTATATGTACTTGAAAATTTTGTACCTATATTTGCTTGATCATTGATATATGTTATTTCTATTCCCCCTGTGGTTACTCCAAAAACACCCGTAATATTAGCACCTAAATCCACGTATTGATTGATATTGCCATATATACTGCCAGTAGTAGATTGCAATAGTATAGAACTGTCTTGTGTAAAAGTTAGATTATCTGTATTATAAGTGATTGAACCCGTTGTCACTATTCCAGTAAGATCATCACCTAAAACACAATTCTCAAGATTTAAAAGTAATGAACCAGTTGTAGTTCCAGAATCAAATCCATTAGTATAGTTAGTGTGCTCTCCTATGACACTCGCCTTTCCAGTGGTACTTTGGACACTCAACATACCTTGAAAGTTAGTATTGGATGAAGTATTTAACAAAACCTCACCAGTAGTCGTATGCAAAAGAGTATTATTTAAGATTATATTTTCAGGTACATTCATTTTTAAGGATCCAGTAATGATATGAGCCGCAATATCATAGATTACATCCGTTCTTAGGGTAATTTTTATATCAATATTATAAGATTTGAACCAATGGGATGGATCAAACCACACATCAGGTATTACATTCAGATCGAAAGATGCAGGGCTTGAAGAATTATCCCACCATTCGGTGTAGGGCGTAAGGAAATCTAGGTATGTCTTTCCAGTCATAAATAAACCCGAGATAGCTATGGAGACTTCAATTTGGGCGTAATAGGGAGTATTTGAAGTATTATATTGAATTTCAACTCCTCCTATATCCGCACTCAACAATAACTCTTCAATAGGAGCGGGGGAACTTGGTTCATAGTAAAAATTAAAAGAATCTTGAGTGGATCCCATAGTTGCAAAACCAGTTATGATAAATCCTAAGAATCCTCCGAGCGCAAGCGCAACGATAAATATCACAATAATAGCAATTTTTTTCATGTTGAAACCATTTTTTTCGATAAATAATTAGTTTATTAAGATAGCAATTCAACAACTCTATTTAAATAAAATTTAGACTGGTTTTTAATTAAAAAATTCCAACTAGAAATTATAAACCTATAAAAATAGTTCAAAGCGGTAAATTGAAGAAATCAACCGCATTCCTTACTGTTATTTCACTAACTTCTTTTTGAGAAGTATTATGTGAGTATGCGATTGCTGCGATTGAATATCTCACGTTCGAAGGAACGTTTATAGGCCCTCTCAAAAAGGGATGTTGATAATAACTATCCGTTTCTGTAAGCAGATTTGTAAGTGGAACCTTTTCCGTATTTTTTCTCCATTTTTTATTACCATAGGCAGAGCTAGGGACAGAGAACATAAAGCCTTGCTTAGAAAGGGGTATAGAGTACTCATCTGGTCCAGAGAAGCAATGCCACATAACTTTTTTTGGATTGATGTTGAATTCGTCTAAGATGTTAATTATTTCCTTAGTTGCTCCATCAGATTTATTATAGCGATGTTTGGGGTTACTTCTATCCATCTCATGCGTAGCAGCATTTCTTACGTGTAACACATACGGTTTATTATATTGGTTGGTGATTTCGAAGATTTTTTTTAGCTCTGAAACTTGCTTTTCTCGCTTATCAAGTGATTTTGCATGATGGAAATCCAATCCTATCTCACCAAAAGCCAATACTTTTGTAGAGTTCTCTTCTACAAAATTAACCCATTTATTCCATTCCATTTGATATTTCTTATCTGAAGTATAAGTGACCGTCTGGGGTGCCCAACCACAAGTAAACCCGTAATTAGTTTTATCTTCTAAAAAGATCAAGGTCAATTTCAAGGTATTATTATCAATAGTACTAGTTATAAGATATTTTCCTCCTAACCTAAAAAAATCTTCATATTGTTCTGAATTGGAAGGAAGCTTATCGTTTTTTGAAGGTCGGGGAAATGGTAAATGACAATGAACGTCAATAAATTCGAGATTCTCTTCTGGCTCTGGCACTTCGATCTTTTTAGGCATTATCTCAACACTTTTAAAGATAAACTGAACTACTTATATCAAATTTTCTGAGAAATTTAATACTTATGAAATAAGTTTTTGCTGTATTCCATGAAAATATCGTTTAAAATAAATTTTTATATCATTTTTTTCATAAGGAGGGTATAATGATAAATCAAATCACATCAAAATTAGACGAATTAGAAGCGAAAAAAACAGCTTTGTCTCCTAAAATTGAAGAGATTGAGAAAATGAGAAATGAGGAGTTAGCAAAAGTAAACCTGAAATATGACCATTTAGTTCAAGATGCTTCAATTGAAGTTGAGAACTTTGAGAATAAGATTATGAACGGGATGATAGATCTTTTTGTTAAAGTAGTTATGGAAGAGTTTGACGCTAAAAGAAGTACAAGTGATTATGTTCTTACGGATAAGTTTAGAGAATTTAGAGATGAGATTGTTAATATTGAAATTTTTCCCCAAGAATTAGTTGAACGTTTGGATAAGGTTATTGATGGCGATCCTGTGGAAAAAATTGCTTATGATATTGAAAAAATTGAAACCATATATAAAAAAGTTTGAAATAAATACACTTAATAAAAAATCGAGATTAAACTATGGAAAAAAAGAAATTATTCATTCTCATTAGTCTTATTTTATCCATTTGTCTTTTTACTGTAATTTTAATTCTTTATTTCATTGATGAAATGCATATTCTTGGATTTCCGACTAATCTTATTCCAAGAGAATATGTTGATTTTTTCATACAAATACTACCTGGAACAATTTTTACGGATCTACTGTTGTTATATGTATTCCCAATCTTGGTATTTGGAGTATATATATTTATAGCTCCCCTCTTAGTTCAAATACTATATAAGATCTATGATTATTCATTCATTTTTCGTAATAGACCTCAATACGGTATAGTTAAAGGAGGCGTAAATATAAAAGCTACAAGTATAATATATAGAGCCATTTTGGTGAGTCTCTTTGCGTTTGGTACTACTACTCTTATGGTTCAGCTTGGAGTTGGAAGTATTTTTCGTGCTACTGCAAGCATGGGAGCTCCAGAGCCACTTATTAAAGCAGAAAACATTTTTTTCGGAACATTCTTTTTCACACCCATATCTCTATTAATATTTGTGCCAATCTGGCTTCTTGAGGATTGTGGGCTCGTTGGATATCGCTCTTTTAAAAATCAGCGCAAGATACCAGTTATTCAAGGTCTTTTTAAATGGTATATGAACGTTATAGAAGTATACACCGGATTATCTACCATTTATGGATATCTCATTCTTATTATCAATACGTTTGGATATTTTGTGTTTTCCTCCTCATTTACTGATCCTGCAATTTTAACCCCAATTATACTTTTAATCCTACCATTGATTATTACAGGATTGTTCGCAATTCCATTATATTACTATGAGAATAATCTTGGAAAAATCCAAACTCGTGTTCAATCAAGACTTTCAAAATATAAAATCCCTTACCTTGATATCCCCACATATGATCGTATGATAGAACATCAACATAAAGAGTAATATCGCGATATTAGAATCATAAATATCTATCATTTCCTCTTATTTGATTAAAAAAAGAATGTTGGAAACTAGCGATGGAATTAATAGAAGAAGAGATCGAGATTTATAATTCAAAAATGCGATTACTGAGCTGGTTATACGATGAAATTAAGATTCAACAAGATATTTCGAGAGATTTTCTTAATGAAAAAGGTCAAAAACTTCCGCTTAATCTATAAATTCAGTATGTTAATAAAAATAATAGAAATAAAAAAATAAATAACCACATTTATGGTCTTATTCAGTAATCTTTTCTTTTAATTTTTCATCCATAACTTTTTCTAATTGTTTCTCTAATTTTTTAATATCTTTATCGAGATCCTTTATCTTTGACTTTTTTTCTTTATCGATATTAGTTAGAAGGTCTTTTAAATCTTTATCTTTACCTTTTACATAATTATCATATTGTTTCGTCAATGATTTTACCTCTACTAAAAGTTTATCTCGTTTCTTGACCCATTTATCCGCTTCTTCTTTAGCTTCCTTAAGTTCTATTTCTGCAGCATCTAATCTTGTCTTGGTCTGATTGATTTTATCATCCCATACGCCTTCAATCTTTTTTTCTGCACCCGCTTCTTTTTTTGCGGCATCTTCTTCAATTCGGGTGATATCATCCTTCTTATCACTAATTTCCGTTCGAATTTCTTCTTCCGACATTTTCACAGAACCTTTTTTATTTTACTTATTCTATTAGGTCTTGTTATGTTTATTATGTTAAAAATTTTGTTTCTTAAATTCAAAAAGTAATTAACTATAAATTGTTTAAAGTCTATATCTTAAATCATTAAGAACAGAATTGCTAGATGCATTTTCCTATGAATAATGAAAAGATACTGAGCGATTTAGAAGAAATTGTTGGAAAGGATTTTGCCTCGAATAAAAAGGAAGAACTATTTATATATTCCTTGGATCCTGGTGCATCTCTTCCTAGAGAAGTGGATTATGTGGTTATGCCTAAGTCTGTCGAGGAAGTTCAAAAAGTAGTGCAGCTCGCGAATAAGGAAGGCATACCTATAGTTCCTATGGGTGGAGGATTAACATTAAGTGGATTAGTGCTGCCCGTGCATGGAGGAATTGTCTTGGATATGAAACGAATGGATAATATAATAGAAATCAATGAAATGAGTAAATATGCGCTTATAGAAGCGGGGGTTACTACAGGTCATTTACTTTCATATTTGAACGAAAATTATCCCAATCTACAACCACCAGTTCCAGATGCGCCTTCTGCGGCGACAGTTGCAGGAAATGTTTTAATTCATGGATCAGGTTATTTATCTCAAAAATATGGTGACCATGGAGCTATGATAAATGGATTAGAAGTGGTTTTACCCAATGGTGATATTTGTAAAATAGGGTCTTGTTCGCTTTCTGATTATTGGTTTACGAGAGGGCCTATTCCTGACCTAATTGGATTATTTACGAGCTCATTTGGAACTTTAGGAATCGTAACAAAACTTTCCGTAAAATTATATTATAAACCCAAGTTCAGAGATGTTGTGTTTGGATTAGCAGCTAATTTTGATGAAATTCCTAATATCCTGTCAAAAGTAACCGAATCGGGTTTAGCTGAGGATGTATTACTTGGAATGCAAGATAAACCAGATTGGATGAAGGGCTATATTTTTGTCATAGTATATGTGACTGGGGAATCAAAAGATGAAATAGACGCGAATACCAAGATCCTAAAAAAAATTTATCGGAAAACAAACGCAAGGTACATGAAAACACCTCCTAGAATTCGAGAAATTTATATGGAAAAACCAATTTTTGCTGCAACTGCTGCAGATTTTCGAAAAGGGGGAGGATTTGAATATGTGGGAGCCTTTTTACCAATCGAGAATCTTCCTGAAGCATTTAGAGGAGGGGCAGAAATTTCAAAAAAATATGGTATTGTCCCAACGATAGGATCACGACTTATCGGGCAAACTCATAGCATAATGGTTTTTTTCACCTATTCCTTTAATCGTGCCGATCCAGATGATATGGAGAATGCAAGGAATGCACTTCATGAAACTAATTTGTTAGCTTTAGAATTAGGAGGAATCCCATGGAAAGCAGAATTAGCGGGGCAAAAGCTTATTCTTGACAAAATGGACCCTAATTTTAAAAAGTTATTTAAATCCATACGAGACACCTTGGATCCTAATCATATTATGAATCCAGGAAACTGGGAGGTAGAATGACTGATGACAGTTCAAACTGAAAAAGATTGGAAGGATATTATCCATAGATGCTTCAGATGTGGTTATTGTAAGTTTACGCATGATTATTCTGACTTTAATTGCCCGAGCTATAATAAATTTCGATTCGAAACTTACAGCACAGGGGGGCGCTTATGGCTGGCTTTTGGGGCAATAAATGGTGATATCGAATGGAGTGAAGGCTTAGCTAATGTGTTGTATGCCTGTCCAACTTGCGGTAATTGTATGGAAAATTGCCGATTTGACAAATTTAATTTCATGCTGGTTGATTTTATAGAAGCAGCTCGCGCTGAAGCGAATAAGCAAGGATTTTGTCCGGAAAATCAGAAATTCCTTTTAGAGCGCACCACCAATGAAACCTATTTCAATCCATATGCAGAAAAAAATTCAGATAATGAAGATTTAAAAAAACAATTTGATCTGCCTGATGAAGCGGAATGGGTTTACTTTATCGGATGCACGAGTAATTATCGTCAAAAAAATCTGAGAGATGCGACTCTACGATTTTTAAAGAAAGCAGGGGTTGACTTCACGTTAATTGATGAGCACTGTTGCACTAGTCCGCTATTAAGAACCGGTCAACTCTCCCCCGTAAAGGATTTCATGAATTATAATATTCAAAAGATTAAAGAAGCAGGAGCAAGCAAAGTAATTACTTCCTGTGCGGGCTGTTATCGAACTCTAAAAAATGATTTTGCCAAGCATGACGCAGAGCATGATTTAGAAATAATTCACACGTCTGAATTGATATTACAACTTCTAAAGGAAGAAAAACTGAAATTCAATTCAGAATTCAATAAGACAGTCACATATCATGATCCTTGTCATTTAGGCAGACATTCTGGATTATATGAAGAACCACGGGAAGTCTACAAAAAAATACCGGGTCTTGAATTGAAAGAAATGAAACGAAATCGAGAAAACGCATGGTGTTGTGGTGCCGGTGGAGGTGTAAAGATTGGATACCCTGATTGGTCGATCGAGATCTCTAAGGAAAGATTAGAAGAAGCTCAAGAGACTGGGGCGACCATTATATCATCCACATGTCCATTCTGTCGCACAAACTTATCTGACGCTAATAAGGCATTCGATATGGGATTTGAAGTATTAGATCTCGTAGAAATTATAGATCAGTTAGATTATGAGGTAATAAAAGAATAAAAAAAATTAATAATCTAATTTTTCTCCTAGAGCAAGACGGGCTAAATCACTAATAAAATAAGCCTTCATTCCTTTAGCGGTAACTTTCCGCTCAAGAGTATCCTTGCACATAGGACAATTAAAGATGCACACTTCTGCGCCGTGATCTACCATATCCTGAACATTTTTGTTTTGAGTCTTACGTACCATGTCTTTATGACCCCGCATCGCAAATGGTGCCGCACAACATAAGCCATTTTCTCGGTCATATTCTCTCTTAACCCGTTCTACTCCTATTAGATCACATATCTTATCTAAAATCGCATCTGTTTCTGGAACGTATCGATTGGAGCAATTTCGTTGATATGCTGCTTTTAAATTTAGTTTGGTAATTTCTGATTCATGCTCTTTCAAGTAATTGTAGACATACTCATAAATATGTACGGGTTTAAATGGTAGCTCAAGGTTGTTTCTTTGTAAGTATGAAGTGAATAAACCATAGCATTCATCATGCCAACATATAACTTCAGTATCTTTAGTAACTCCAGTCTTTACAAAGTTTTCAAGAATTGTAGGTACTCGTTCCTTTATAATAGAGGGTTTTGCGACATGTTGATAGACTAATTGGCAAAAGAAATGCAGACCTCCAACAGATTGTAGTTTATCGAACATAGGTCCACTCATTTCCTTAGCATTCATTTTAGGAAAAGCACATTTATTTAAGACTGGTTTATTAGGATCAATGGGACGAGGTACAAATCTTCCCTTCGCTTGATACATATCGATTGAGTTTTGAGCAACCGCGGGTAAAATGTTTTGCGAATCGTATTTTTCCTGTAATTCATTTATCAGATCAAATGGATGAGAATTATATGGACAATATTCATCACAAGCAAAACAGAGCATACAATCACTAAGAATTCGACAATCTTCATCTTCATTTATTAGCTTCTCAATTTGATATCTTGCCTCATCAATATCAGCAAAATCAATCCATTGACATTTCATCATACAGTCAATGGTTTCACACTCAGCACAATGGGATTTATCAAACATAATTTTTTCAATTTTAATTGTGTTATTTATGAATAAATATCAAAAATGAGAAATAAATAATAAATCAAATGATTTCTAGCAAAAATTCAGATCACTCTTCTAAAATGAATTCCCACGCACAATAATATTCTTTGGGATGAGCATCCGGGGGGCAACAAATACAATTGGTTTTGATACGAGGATCAATCGTTTTCGCAAAATCGCCATATTCTATTAAACCCACGGGTTTACAAGGAAAATCCGGAAGATTACGACTATTTCGCGCATATTGAACCCGACAATTATTCATACGGAATACGCAACGTTTTTCGGAAACCTCGAGGATTTCTTGGACATTAATGTTGGCATATAAGCGATATTTCAGCGCCTTTACTAAAGCTGAAATACCTCCATTTTCAGGAATGTTGAATCGCTTCATAATACGCTTTGCCTCAATTACTGTAAACCTTTTCCATTGATCTACGTCTAATTCTATTGCTTTTTCTAATCC
>Ga0180433_10009546_pt1 | contig 11846 bp, 15 predicted proteins | sample SS_ome_8_FD_132980 | JGI IMG/M metagenome (GOLD analysis project Ga0180433, IMG submission 132980) | Hypersaline lake sediment archaeal communities from the Salton Sea, California, USA - SS_1_D_1 metaG | ecosystem: Environmental > Aquatic > Non-marine Saline and Alkaline > Hypersaline >... | reverse complement strand
TCAGTATGCTTGCCATCACCAGCAGCACTGAGCTTATCAGCAACAGGACCAACGACAGGATCGTCGTCGCCAGCCTTAATATTTCCACCCTTCTCCTCCGTGGGCACGTTGCCTACTAGACGATTTATCTCCTGCTTCGTGTCCTCTATCATCCTGTCTAGGTCAACTAGCCCTGCCATATAGATTTGGTCGTGCATACTTTTAGGATAACGAGCCTTTATTGCATCTAGTCTCTCTACCTCACTAGCTCTCTGCTCCTCGTAGAACTTCAGACTCTCCATAAGCCCTGCCGCATTGCCGCAATTATTAGAGCAATAGACTTGACCTATCTGTGTGGGATCGAATTGCTTATTACACATAGCACACACATTAGAAGGCTGTTTAAATTCTCGGTGCCAGTCAGGATCGAAGGTCATCGCAGAGAGCCTCCCACCTATGTAGGCCTCCATTAGTACTCCACACACGCACCACCAGATACTCACCTTGTTGTCTAGGGACAGGACCCTTAGTAGTTCATTAGCCCCAGCAGGGAGTTGCTGCATCAGCAACTCTGCTGCCTCGTCCAGCTTAACATCACTCACACTTGCCATAATTACTACCTCCGTCTAGTAGTTTAGCCAACTTTCATCATACGTATCTTGCCTGCCGAACTCTAGGATTTGGTTGAAGTCCTTATCTATGTAGTTTACATCATGTGAAATAGAAGGGGCTACAGTTTTGGGAGTTCTAGTTACATCCAACCTTTCTCCTCCCGTGTCCATCTGCCTGTGCATGACGAATAGACCTATCATCCCTGCCATTACCCTGTCATCATGCCCTTTCCCAGCAGCCTCACCAGTGCCCTCCTCATTTCTGATAAAAGTCATACACTCCTTAATAAGGTCGGAGCTATGGATTATAATAACCATATCGGCGATGCAGTGGGACATAAAGCTAATAAGGAGCTTTTTACTGCTCTGATTAGTCAACCACCCCACCTTTTGAGTGAACTTGGCCGTGTAGTGGTCGAAGTACTCTTGTTGATAGAGGTTCCAATAGGTTTTCTGAAGCTCCTGTTGAGTGGCTAATCCATGTGCATTAATTTCTACTCCTACTAGGGCCGAGTTGTACATACGAGCGAGCTTTTCCACTACAGCAGACAAGTTGTACGGGTCTAAGTGTCCGTGCCATTCAGCCACCTGCTCAGCCACGAAGGGGTGTGCGAGCTTCTTCCACACCTCCACGCAGGAGAAATCTCCCTGCTCACCACCATCCGCTACATCTACGCCTATGCAGTACTCAGCATCAGTCTGTGGGCCTTTCCACATTCTAAACTGACCCTGCTCGTTGGGCAATAGGCGTCCATTCTTCTCTACATCACCCCTAAATTTCGGATTAGAGCACTTAATACTCATACTCCTTAATTTACGCCGGTCGAAAACACAAACTCCACTGACGATAAATGCTTCTTCTGGTGTTGATGGATACTCCTGTCTAAATAGTTCCACATCTCCATGCAGGTCTGCAATAGTTAATCTCCTCCAATACATCTGCTCAGGAGTGAGGTCGAATTGCCTAACCAGCTCTTGCTCTTCTTCGTTATAGCTCTCAACAAGCGCTTTACGCTGTTCTATGTCGTGAAAGCGGTGAGAATACTCAAACAAGTCGAACCAGGCCAGGAAGAAGGGCGTAAAGTTACTTTCTCCATCAACCGAGCGCTGCCACTCGTCATGGAAGAAGTTAGCCACACCTTTGGCAGTAGACTCATAGATTATAAAATTGTCTAGGTTCTTTGGTATGGTAGGCAAGAGTGCTGGGATGACCTCCTGGGGGAACTGCCATGACGCAAGCTCACTCGCGTGCATGTTGTGGACAGTTGTGCCTCGACCGACGCTTACTTTTCCAGCGGTGTAGACCTCCAAGCTAGATCGGAGGCCAGGGTTTTTGTAACGGGTCTTCTTATCGGGGTTCTCGAAGACTATTTCCTTCTTAGACGAATAGCGGGTCATGGGGCGGAGAGACTTAGGCAGGCAGTCGTAGAATAATCTACACATACCGAAGATACTACTGCCACTCTCCTTCTCATGGGCTATTATTATATTCTTGGTGTTCTCAGCCATGTGAGCTGAGTGGAAGATCCTACCCTCTGCGTAGGTGGAGATTCCCTCCTGCCTAGCTTTGAGTACTATGATACGCTGTAGTTTGCCTTGTGCTTTGAGATCGTCCATACAGCGCTGTAGTTTGATCTGTGGCTCGTTGAGGGTGAAGCGGATGAGACGAGACTCTTTGTCCTTTATGTTAAGGAGATTGGCTGCATAGTAGGGGAAGTCCCACGTACAACGGTCGAAGTTTAGGAGGGCTTTTGGAGGGGTCATTTCTTCAGACCCCCATGAATCTTCTTTACATACGACTCAATCATATCCACAGCATCGCTCTCTGAGAGCGTCTTGTTCAGATAGCTTTCAACGAAGACCCCAACCTGCTGAGCTTCGTCCTTTGTCAGTCCGGCGAATACTTCTGTAGGTTTCTTCACTGTTAGAGTCTTTAATATCTGTGGAGTGAGGTAGTCGTCAGGTAATAACTTCATAGGTTTAAGTTCACCTATGTAGCTTAGGTACTCTAACTGACTCAAGTACTCGTCAAAAGTTAGAAGTCCTGCATCGTAACTGTCCGTACCTACTTTGAGTTGAGCTACTACTGTGGGGTCTTTTAAGTCTAGCTTAGCCATAGCCTTGTCAATCTTGATAGTCTTCTCGGCAGGAGAAAGCTGAGTTATGGAGGATTTCTTAGGACCAGCCTTTCCTATTATTTCATCAAACTCAGCTCCTAACTCGTCCAAGTCCTTAAACGCTTGCTCATTTATGTCTGCGTCCATTGGCTTGTCGAATAACTCCTGCTGAGCCTTGGAAGGAAACTCTACATCTGGTTTGTGCTCTGCATAAGCCTTATAGGCAGGATCGAACTCCTTTAACACCATCATAGCATCAGTCTCTTCAGGAGTTAGGTTCTTCTGTACTTTAGTCATGCTAGCTAAATAAGCTTCTGACTCCTCAGGAGTTATCTTCTGGAGCTTAGCAAGTTCTCGCTCACTCATGCCCCTGAGACGACTAGGAGACATTACTTGAGGCTTTAGTCCTGTCCACGGTGCATAACCCCACTCAAGGGGTCCTGTCTTACTAGCCTTACCCACAAGGTTGCCGAACTTAGGCCCAAAGGTGCGGAACCCAGCTCCAGGCCCTCCCATGTGGGCAGGACGTTCAATCTTCGCATCAGCGTACTCTCTCATACGTGGTTCTATCATCCCTGACAAGCGCCGAATGCCTGGATCAGACTTACTTGCGACTGTAGACCCAGGATTATAAAACCTCCTGTCTACCATCATGAGCTTCTCAGGTGGGAAGATACGCAGTTCATATTCTCCATAACGGTGAGGATTCGACAGAATCGCCATATAGCCGCGCTTTTGGAGATTCTTTGAGACCTTCTTAGATAGGTCTATCTTAAACTCCATATCACGGTCAACTATGTTATAGTAATCCTTCCTCAACCTTGCACCTGATGGAGTACGCTCCCATAATCGAGGGTAAGTTTGGAGGGCTTCTAAGACTGCATCTGTGTGGGTGTGCCAACCCCTAGGTGTGGTGTTGTCGAGTATAAGACGCTCTGGGACATCTGTCCAGAGGGGCTGGACACGGGCGAATGGGAGTTTGATATTAGCGACTGCACGTCTCTTCTTGTATGCTTTTGTGATTTGTTTATACAACTCAGGGTCATCGAGTTTGAGATACTGCAATGCAGTTGGGGTATCGTCACGAAGGAGTGCAGTGTTGAACCTAGGATATTTAGTCCTGGCTAGACGCTCTAACTCATATATTTGATTACTCATCTTAGAGTAATAAGCGTCCAGCTTCCTGGGTCTACGAATGAAATCTAGGACTTTCTGAGGCAGGAGGGTGGTACTTATTCCCCAAGGCTCACCGAAGTAGGGTTTTCCGAGATAATGCTTGAACGTTTCTCCTGTCCTGGGATAATACTTCGGATCACCACCATGCAGGACAATACCGCGCACCATCTTAGAACTAATAGTAGGCTCTAAGAGGTCAGCTAGTACCCACTTCCCACTGACTTTCTTCATCTCCCCTTCTTTAGTTCTCCTAAGCCATGTCCTGGGTGGACGCTCACCGAAGTGTGCCCTAGCTCCACGTATCTTCTTTCTAGCGAAGACTTTCTGAAGCGGAGTACCTCCCTTAATCATACCTAGTGAGGCGTCTTCGAATGCCCTCGGTCCTCCAGGCATACTACTTACTAGCCCTAGAGAGGCTAACTCAGCGTACTCAGAGGCTCTCTCTGGTGAGGGTGGACGATACAGATTACGTTCTAGGAGTGACTTAGCTCTCTTAGCTTCCTCTAAGGTAAGCTCACCCATCTTATAGAGTATATAAGGAGGTAGCACGATAGGAGCGACCAGTGCAGTGAGGGCGGAGTTTATAGCCTCCCTAGTCTTGCTGCTCTTCCTAACTGCTTGTTCTTGGGGCATAGAGTACTCTCCGCTACCGCCTGAGCTTTTTCTTCTGCTTCACTGCTTTACGCTTTCTGGAGTCTTTACTTCTCCACATCCCATAACATTGCCCTGCTGCTTGGTCTCTAGTCTTGCCTTCTCTCTTGATGAGATAACTAATACACCTACCTATGAATGCACTCTGACTCTCACCCTGCCTTGGCGGACTTGGCATCTTTCAAATCCTCATTGAGTTGCTTAATAGCTCCCTGAATATCCCCTGTCTCGTCATGCGGGTTATCAGGAGTAATCGACTGAAGCTGACCTTTCTTCACAACCCTCAACCTCTGTTCAAATATCATATCCCCCTCATCATGTTCTTTCTCTCCACCACTCATACCTTCACTCTGCGCCACTCTATCCAATATCTGCGTAATAGCGTCTAGCTTCTTAGGGTGAGTATCAGACTCAGCAACCTTCACCAACTCCTCAGCCGCCTTCTTAGCTTTATCCCCCAATACTTCAAGGGCCTTCCTGTACTTAGACTTCTCCAGCTCCTCAAACCTATCCACCTGTCGTTGGAATACTATATTAGCCTTCAGTACTGAGAGGCGTGTGTCTGAGATCTGAATATCCTGCTTGATCTGCTTATTAGTCTGCCCCTGCGCTACACGCTTGGCAATCTCCATATGGAAAGGTGATATCTTGAAGCCCATAATCTAGGTGTCCTCCGTTATTGTGCTACTCCGTATCAGAAAGTACTACTTTCCCTAGCATGAGAGCAAGCTAGAGCTCAAATGATGAGACCATTATACCATACGCGGGCAGGGGAGTCAAGAGATTTCAAGTATTTAGCCTGGGAGAGGGGAGAGAAAGGGGGGTGCTAGGAGGTGCTTAATCTAGGGTCCTTTTCTAGTACTCTACGACTAGAAAAAATAAAAAAATTTCGTACGAGGTCCAGTTCCCCCCTGGCCGCCGTATTTTTTCAAAATCCGGTGTATCGGGCAAGAGATTTTGCAGATTGAGATTGTACGCAGTGAGCGGGAGCGCTGAGGGGATAAGTTAGGCGCTGGGGACATGCTCACAAGGGCGCTAGGTTTTTTTCAAGAATAATCAGCGTAGAGCTTGACATTTCTAGTGGAGTACTTATCTTATGATTGAGGCGTAGGGAAAGGCGCCTCCGAGAGCTCATTGAAAATTGAATATCGTACAGGATAAGCGCTGAGATGTTAGGGCATGGTATTAGCTAGCTAGCATGGGCGCGATAGGAGTACTAGCTGTGCCACAATTCATTCATAGGAGTTCATATTATGGCTAAGAAATTTGCTTACACAAAGCGGAGTGATGCTGAGAAACGTATGGAAGAGAAAGGCGTAAGCGGTAAGATCAAAGTTAAATCCGCGCAAGCAAGGGCAGGGGCGCTTAAGATGTTCCTCAAAGAAGGTGAAACTAATCAGGCCCTTGAGAAACTACTCTCTTCTAGTACGCCAGTGTACATCTTTGAAGGTGATACGCCAGAAGATGATTTGGCATACTACGGCGAAGATTGGCTGCAAAGCGCAGCAAGAATGAAGCTTACTTCAGATTCTCTTGACATCGTACGCAAGAAGGAAGAGGCACGACTTGATGCTAATGCCCTTAAGCTGGTAGCAGAAGGCATGAAGCAAAATGCTGAGCTGACAGGGCAGGATTCAGAAGAAGATTCAGCCTAATCACTCAATACTCTCTAGGGATTCGCTCCTTAGGGAGTATTTTTTTGTCCTAAGTATATTAGTATATTCTCCCCATTGTGGTCTGGCGTCCCCTCCCTTGCTGGCGTCTTGTAGACTACAGTACTCTCCCCTCTACTATCATACTGTGAACCTTCAGTACTCAGCCCTCCATTCATGCGAGGGTTCTCCAAGGCTTGAGCCCTAAATTTGTAGTTATATCAGCTACTTATAGCCCTAGCCTTTTTATAAGTAGCGCACGACTACCACACTCTCTCAACTTAATTTGACTCAATATGGGTTATTATTCTTAACTTTTATGTTTTTTATCTTATATTTTTTTATATATATATATATATTTATATATAGTACAACTTACTAACTAGTACTCAGAGTAACTAGTACTCAGAGCGTAGAGTACGCAGAGTAGCTAGTACGCAGAATGACGCAAAGCCTATACACCCTACCCCTAGGGCGCTACTTATGGGAAGGATAGGGCTGGAAATAGCTGATTTTACTAGAGATTTAGAGCTTAGAGCTTGGAGATTTTTCCTTGCAATTTAAAGCCTATACATGCTATAATGGGGTACATTCCTTAGAGAGTAGTCTTTAGGGGATAGTCTATAGGACGGAGGACTAAAGAGATGAATGAAGAGAGTAGAGAGAATAGAGAGAGTAGAGAGGATATTAGTCTAGAGCAACTAGAAGAGGAGCGCAGAGACGCACTGCACGGGCTAGAGGACCTAGATGATAGTGAGTGGGATGATTATAGAGATCAAGAAGAGGCTAAGAGTCTAGAGTACATAGCACCACCCTGCCCACTCACTGAGCCTAGGAGTCAAAGTCCTGCCTCCTACTCCCCGAGCCCTAGCGCCAGGAGTTTCGAGACCAGCCTAGCCAAGGCAAGACAAGCAGACTCAGACAAGCTCCACAGAGCTAGGTTAGTAGAGAGGAGAAAGGAGTCCATTAAGGGAGTATTCATTGGCGATGAGTTGGGATTTGCCTGTCACAGTCAATCAGCACTCTTACTATTTAATGACGTGCAAATGCACAAACCAAGGAATGCAGTCAAGGCACTAGTTATGCTAAGGGACTTGGGATTTTGTAAGCTATGCACAGAGGAAGACCAGTCTTGTGGCACTGAAGAGGTCGTGCAGTTCGTGCCCTCCAGTATGGGAGGCTTGTTTGAGGAGAATAATGCTTTTCAGTTATGCAGGAATTGCTTCAAGTGTTGGCCTAAGTATAGTACTAATAGGTTTATTAAATATCCTAAGGTTAAGGATAACTGGGATGCTATTACTGTGTATGTGCTAAGGCGCAGACTACAAGGCTACAAAGGAGCTAAGCCTCCTAAGGTAGAGACTATGGACCTCTACAACGCAGCCCTAGCTAGGCAGGGGAAGGTTATACTGGATCACAAGATAGCTACTAGACCTGATATGCGTAAGAAGATAGCAGGTTATGTTACCTCGTATATGAGGGGAGTGAGTAGTCCTCGTCCTGCCCCAGCCCTCATCCAATCTGAAGCTCCAGTCTCAGAGCTATTTAATGACGAACCAGCCTACGAGCACATGAGACACCTCCTAGAGAAAGCTAAGTCTAAGCGACGCACCTCAGAGCCTCCAGAGCTTTCAGACTAATAGCAAAGTACTAAGCGGTTCACTTTATGAACTGGTTAGTACTTTGTCTTGAGGGTGAGAGTGTAGGGGTGTATGACTAGGGACTGTAGAGGCTTTTAATGGCCTGCTCAAAAGCCCTTGAAAGGCCGATATCGGCTAAATATGCCCTAAGCTATTGAAATCATTGAAGAAAATAATGCTTGCATTCCCTTTTAAAATGCTTATAATAAGATAGGCTTGGAAAAGGAAAGCTAAGCCCAAAGAAAGACTAACACATTCAAACGGGAGCATAGCATGTACACAGAGATCAATGACTTACTAAAAAGGAAAGAGATCATTTCAAAACAGATTCAAGACTTATCATACCAGATTAATGAGTTAGCAAAGCAACGTGAAGAGATAAGGGACAAGATATCTCAGCTATGTTGCTCTATTCCAGTAGCAGAACCTACCATAGCGAAGAAATCCAAGAAAGCACAAAATGACGAAGTGTTCAACACGCTTATGAAAGCCATGAAGAGTGATCCGACTTTTATACAGCGGTTGGCTAAGGCTATGAGAGAGGAGAAATAATGGAACAGACAGAGAGAGGAGAACTACACGACATAATTATTGATTTGAGAAAAGCCATCCTGGAAGACGATAAGAGTGTAAGGGAAGCTGTGGCAACACAAATAACAAGGTTGTATAAATTGCTTAGGGAAGAGAAATGAGACAACCAGACGAGAGAGAACTCCACACACTGCGCTTATACTTGGAGTTAGAAGAACTAAATCCGGATAACATCGGAGTCATAAGCCACTATCATACGGCTAAACCAGGATATGCAGGGAAGCTGTTTGTAGTAGTACTGGATGATCCAGACCATATCAAGTTAATAGGTGTGGATGGAGCGCAGAGACTCTACACGCTACTATCCACTTATTAGAATCCACAAAGAAAGGAGGTGATTAAAGTGAGGCTAAATGACTACTTTCCGATTGGTGAATGTCCTGTCTGTGGGAAGACCGTTTATTCTAGCGTTTTCTGGAATAGTCCAAAGTACAGAAATCCTAGAATCCCCACATGTAGCCATGCGTTCGACCCCTATGATATCGAGAGCATTACAAAGGAAGAACGCAGAAACATTCTAGCAATGTCGAGAGACATCAGAGCATTACTAAAGAAAGGAGATGAACGACATGACAGCATGGACTAAATCATCCAGATCAGGAGCACAGATCAAAGAAGCATCTGTCCTGTCCCCAGGCCCCAAGCTACGGAAGGCAAGACGTATTAGAAAGGTGCGGAATAAGTCTGCGCGCAGGATGCGCAGACTGCAAAGGAAAAGGAGATAAGTATGAGACCACTAGGCGGAAGTAAAGGTAGAGGGGGCACAGTGGGGAGTTCGACATTCCAATCCTCACCACCTCCCAAGAAGAGACCTGGGTCAGTAGCTACCATAAAATACATGGGGTTCAGTGAGATATTCAGAGAAAAAGTTATTCTCATAGAGACTCCATATGAGAAAAACTTCATTGATGCCTTGAAACTGAATGTGCCTGCTAAGAAGAGGTTATATAGTGATTTTGATAAAGCATGGATTACCATGCTAGACCAGTTCGACAAAATAGCACACATTTGTGAAAAGTACTTCGACGAAGTTCAGCTATTTAATTTTCCTGAACCTCAGGTCGCCGCCTCATCATGGGGCAAGTTGTATCTGGTCGAAGGTGCGCCTCTTGAGGTCGTAAGGGCAGCTTACAAGGCACTTGCGATTAAGTATCATCCAGACAAGGGTGGTGATCAAGAGATTATGAAGAACATCAACATCGCCTATAAGGATATATTGGGCGAGTTGAAGAACGGAGACTAGGAGAAAGGAGAAAACTATGGACAACAGCATTACACAGACCAGTACACAGAAGGTGCGAACATATAAGGCCACCAATAAAAGGGCCTTGCGGGAGACTAAGCAAACCTCAACAGGAAGCGGGATCGTCCTGCTGGCTGACAGATCAGGCAGCATGGCAGGTGACAAGATGCACTATCTAAGGAAAGCCCTGACTGATGTGTGGAGACCAGGTCTTCAAGCCATCGCATTTGACAGTGACCTATGGGAAATCGAGCATCAAGACATTCCTACCTTGGACGCTACCGGAACTACTCAAATGTGGGAAGCCCTCAAGGAAGCGTGGAGTCGCAACCCTCGCCACATTGTGCTCATGACTGATGGTGAGCCTGATGACCGCAAGCAGGACATTCTCGCGGACGTGATGGTGCACAGAGAAATCAAGATCGACACTGTGGGAATAGGAAACCAGGGCGGACATGGGTATGATCCAGACTTCCTAAAGGAAATTGCCAGAATAACTGGTGGAAAGTACCATAGTGTACACGAACCTATAATGCTACCCACGGTGTTGAGGGGACTGTTGGAAGAAGGTTCAGGACAGAGGGAAGGGGTGATTAGCTTATGAAGAAATTAGCAGACCTCAAAGAGACAATGAAGAAGAAAACCGACGAATTGGACAAGAAAGTCCCATTCGAGCATAGGTTTGGGACTCACCTCAAGCTAATCCCCTACGCATTTGCACAAGGACCTCAGTTTTACGGTTATCACAGAGAAGGTGAGTCAACCCTAGTATCCCTCATCCTGCCTCCAGAGCTTATAAGTGCCTTCAGACGTCTATCAGATGCCTACGTGCAGAAGAAAGAACGTGAAGGCAAGACAGTAGATGAGGGACTTCAGGCAAGACTTGAGAGTAGCTTCGTCACCCATATGTTCAGCCAAGGCTTGCTAACTACAGCCCACGCTACCGGCATGTTGGACATAGATAAGGTGATTGAGCAACTAGAGAACAATTCGTAGCGCACCTCAGATGCCGGATAATGAGGTGTGCACTAAGAGGTGGGACTGTGAAGAGGGTGGAATGTCCCTCTGAGTCCTGCCTCCCCAGGGCCTCAGTAAACTTCAGCCCCCCTCCCCGTACTGAGGAGGACGTGGGCGACTAGGCCCTCCCTCCCCACCGACCCATCCTACCTCTGAGGGGCTAATGCTCCCCCGTTGACGAGGTCGAGGTTGGTGGGGACTAATCTTTAGCTTAGCATACGCTAGAGTGACTAGCGTAAATTAAATAGAAAGGAGTTAGTCTTATGGGTAATAAGTTACATGAGTTATTAGCGGTAGAGGCGGACTTAGAGGGTGCAGCTAAGAAGATCCTGGCTGAGTCCATCAAGACCTTTAAGGACAAACCTGGCTTCTTCACCGGAATGGTGAGGGAGTTGAAGATGTTTGAGGAAGGTGAGGAGAAACCTCCCGTCGAGAGGCAGGAGATAACAACCACAGTGGTGGCTAAGCTAGACTACACCAAAAAACCAGTCATCAGATGGCTGGATGCAGTCGCGCAAAAAGAGCGGACAAATCAGGACGCCAAAGCAGACCTGGTCGTGGACGGTGCAGTCATTGCTAAGGAAGTCCCTGCTACTCTTCTGCTGGCGTTAGAGAGCAGACTCAAGCTAGTCAAGGCAGTGTACGATGCTATCCCCACTCTTGCCCCAGGTAAGAAGTGGGAACTAGATGAGTCCCAGGGACCTAATGTATACAGGGACGTCCATCCTGAAGAGAAGTACAAGACCAAGAAGACCTTCGAGCACAAGGTCCTGTATAATGCCACTAAAGAACACCCTGCCCAGATCGAGCGGTGGGAAGAGACCAAGAATGTGGGAAAATACGTTCAAAGTGTCTGGAGTGGCATGATCTCTCCTGCCCAGAAAAGCAGACTATTAGGGAGAATAGACAAACTGCTAGAGGAGGTGAAGAAAGCAAGACAACGAGCCAACAACACTGACGTGGTCAAAATGCATGTTGGCAAGCTGCTATTCGACTACATCCATCAAGATGTAGAATAAGTTTGGGCATAGTGTCAGACTAAGCACAGAGTAATTAGCTTTAGTGTAGTGTCTTGCCCACAGCGTTAGGCAAGCGGAATGTCTTGAAGCGGTGCGCCTTAGTAAAATGATTAAGACAGGGGTTCGAATCCCCTCCCACCGGCCACAAAC
>Ga0180433_10009545_pt1 | contig 11846 bp, 16 predicted proteins | sample SS_ome_8_FD_132980 | JGI IMG/M metagenome (GOLD analysis project Ga0180433, IMG submission 132980) | Hypersaline lake sediment archaeal communities from the Salton Sea, California, USA - SS_1_D_1 metaG | ecosystem: Environmental > Aquatic > Non-marine Saline and Alkaline > Hypersaline >... | reverse complement strand
TTCTTCATCCCGAGCTATCTTTTCCATTTTTTTCTTAATTTTCTCAATCTCATTTCTGAAAAAAAAGAATAAATCTCTATACTTCTTAAAATCACTTCTAGTATACTGAAGCTCTAAATCCAATCCCATACCTAGTTTATCTTCAAAAATAAATGATACCACAGGTTTATCATATTTTCCTAAACTAATTTCAGATCTTAAATATTTTAAGCCGTTTAAGATCAAATAAGGACAAAGAGCTAAATTATCAGTCCGATATAACTTATCCACGATTATCGCCTTTATTTATTGGATTTCTTCCTTGCTTTCTTTTTAGCCTTTTTCTTAGGCTTTTTTTCCTTCGGCTTTTCAACTTCCTCTTTTTCCTCAGGTTTTTCTTCAATTTCTTCTACCACTTCTTTAACTTTCTCAACCACGGCTTCTGCTATTTTTTCTTCAATATTTTCTTCTCATTCTTCTTCCCATCCTATATCTACCATATTAGCGCAAAATCGACATTTTACTTGTTCAACCCCAACCTTTAGCATGGAGTCTTCCTTCTGACCACATTTTTTGCACATAACTTCCCGTAATTGTTCCATTATTACCTCTTTTTATTTTTGGATTTTTTAGTTTTTCTTTTTGGGGCTATAACTCTAATCAATCGTTGACAATTCTCGCATCTACGATTCTTTTGAGCTCTTTTAACTTCCACTTTACTTTTATCCCCGCAAATAGGACATATTAAAATTCTTCTTGCCATAATACTTATTGTAACATATTAAATATAGATTTTATTAAAAAAAGGGGCCTGAAAGAATATCAGGCCCTATAACGAAAGGAGGTTTTGAGGTCTTGGGGGTATTTAGACATTACTCAAAACCTATAGACCGGCTGGAGGGGAAGAATGACCGATCTACTATATATTATATCATGTATTTTAAAAATTTGCAATACTTAAGTTAATTTTTTAAGATAAATCTCACTACCAGCATCGTAGATAGCATACCATCCTCGGTTGTTATTCTGCTCCTTTTCTGTATTACCGTATTTCTTAATAAAATCAGGATCATTATTTTTTCGGTGTTCTAAGCGGCCCTCTCTTTTAGACCCTTTTTCATAAAAATAATTAGGAGCCGTCCTTCCAATATAATCAAACCCGGAATTCTTGTAAACTTCGCCTGTACCAAACCTTAAATCAGCATAAGTAAGAATAGCTCCATAACCTTGATTTTTAAGTATTTTTATACTATGTTTTAATAGTTTCTGAAAACCTCCCACTACTTGAGTATTAAGCTTAGATGCGAACCTAGCTATCTCAATATAACCTTTATATTTTTTAGTATATGGTTTTCGAAAAGAAATGGCACATACTAACTCGTTCTCATAATATAAGCCTAATGCTATAGGAGCATAAGTATAACCTGCTATATGATTATTATCAAAAAAGGTTCTACAAAGTCTAGTGGATAGTTCTCGAACTTCAGTTTTCCTAGCAAATATACGATTCTTAGTCTTCTGGAGTTTATTTCGTAAAATCGATTTTACAATATCACGATGCTCTAACCACTCATCTTCAAAAATTTGTATTAATTTTATTCCAGCTTCTTCACAAGCTAAAAATTTTCGTTTATGTAAAGACCTAATACCTCTCGAATTTCCGTTAAAATAGGGTCTCTTAGAATGAAAAGCCAATCCATGATGCTCGATTGCTGTATTCAATTTTGGAATAAACAAATCCAACTCTTTTCCATCCATAAAATCAGGTCTTGCATTTTTAATAATATCTTCCGAACTAAGACCTAGCTCATTAATCAAAAATTCATAAATTTCTAATTCTGGAGCTGATTTTTTACAACCGCACGATTTAATTTTACCTCTAACTACTTCATTTAAATAGACTTTCCAAACATTTCCACAACTACATTTAATATCTTGTTTTTTATCAATATCTAAAAACTTATCATCTGCTTTTAACTTAAATAAAGGGATAAAACCAAGATCTTCCAACACTAACCGTACTTGACCATAGGTAGTTTTAGTTGATTTTAACCTTTGAGAATTCCTAAATTCATTCAATTCAGACTTACTTAATTTAGACCAGTATTCTTTTGATTTTTTACTCCATAATTTTTTTAATCTAACTTTTTCAATTTCTGGTATATTTTTTAAACCCTTACTAATATTAATTTTATGCTTTTCAGTTAATTTCGTCCCTAAAGCATGATGTTTATTATGCTTATAGTATTCTTTTCTAGACTTGGACATTTTGCGTTTAGTTTCATCCGAGCAAACAGTCCCTACTTTGCTTTTCCGCATTTTATCTAAAGTGCTTTTTGAATAGATATTCGATTTACCTCTATTCCAAGGAACTTTCTTCTTTTCAAATTTAGGGAGCTTTTCTAAATCAGACTCACTTACATATTTTACTTGATCATAAACTTCTTGTTCTAAATAGGTAAAACGCCAGCCCCAACTCGAATTTAATTTACCTTTACACACTTTAGCAATAATACTTGCATCACAACCTAAATATTTAGAAGCGTCCTTAGCTTTTCTAAAATAAAAAGTTAAATTTAATTTAGAATTATATGCTTTTATTGGTTTAGCCTTTGCTGGCATTTTAATTACCCTTTTTACTTTATTATAACAGATCTAGCTTTAATTGTCAACACCTTTTTAAAATAAAAAAAGAGCCCGGTTAAAAAACCGAGCTCTTAATTTTTAACTAAAATGCTTAATAATTAAGCAGATCTACCTACATTAGAGAAGATCAAGTTTTTGCGTGGAGCATAAACTATCGGAGTTCCATAGAGCAACTGCATCCATCTATACGCTGTGGCGATGATGGCAAGATCCATTTTCATCAATGGAGCCAGTTGCTTAAATCTCATAACCTCTGCCTCTTTTGAAAGCAAGTAAGCCTGAGACAAACCCGGAAGCTTATGGTTAAGATCTACGAAAGAAGCAGCACCACCAACAGCGGCAGGAGCTACATAACCGATAAACTCATGATTAGCAGTTGTATCAACAGGGGCTCTATAAACTGCATAAGCAATCGCACCAACGGTAGCATCAATAGTAAGAGTTACTTTATCATCAGCTACAACAGAAGCTACATTCTGTGCAGAAGAAAGAGTACCTTCACCAGCAGCATTAATAGCAGCAACTTTATAATCATAGGCGCCTGCATCAGCAGCTAAAAACTTAGATACCAAGGCACCTGAAGCAGCTCTAACACCAGCACTTATATTAGGGGCAGCAGGGCCATCAGAAACAGCTTGCTGACCTCTTTTTGGTCTAATAAATACGTCACTCATTAGATCAAAAGCACCAGCTGAACTTACAAACTGTTGAAGTACGAAACCAGCCTTACCATTCTGAACGCCCATGTTATTAATACGTTCTTTTGGATAAAACTGTTTAGCTATATCTGAATGAGCTTTAGTATCTAACGTCATCATATTAGGATAACCAAAGTTTTCCTGTACTATACGAGCACCATCTTCAAGATAATCCTCATCAAGAACTTCACCACGAATGTCCTTAATTACTGATTCTTCAACACCGTAACCTGTAAAAGCTGTCGCTTTAGCAGAAGCATCTGAATCACCTTTTCTAATCTGTTTGTCAAGACCTTCCCATTTAAGATCAGCATCAAGAATAGCAGCATCAGCGCCGTCAAAAGATCCTGAATTAGAATAAAAACCACGACCGTCAAAAAGGTTTCTTTCAACGATCTCTAGAATTCTCATGGTACCATTTCTGATTTCTCTTGCAATTGCATCACCATGAGCATTTCTAACTAAAGTGTACACATGAGTTAGTTCACGGGTAACACCGATGAATCTTACTCTTTGTACCTGTCTTGAATAACTGGAATCTTCACTTCTTGGAAGAGCGCCCTCAGCGATAAAACCTTCGGCCTGATCACCATAAGCATCGATTCGATTGTATTCTTCAATTGTATTAAAAGCCTGATCTTTGTCTATTACTGGCCAAAACTTAATATGCCTCATTTCATAAGTCATTGACTTTAGAGAAGCATCCAAACTTTCAACCTGAAGCGCTCCACCAGCGGTACGAGCGTTAGGTGCTGAAAGATAAGGTACGCCAGCTGACAAAGCTTTATTAAGCTCTTCAACTTCTTGTACGGAAGTTACTCCGTAACCTTCACCAAAATTTACAAAATTATAATCCATTTAAAAACTCCTTATTTTAGAGAATCCATGACCATTTTCTTAATGGCAGGATCACTTATATTATTTGTTGCCTCAAATTCTGATATATGAACAGCTCTTACACCCTTATTAGTTTGCTGTAGTTCAAGCATCTTGTCTAATACCTGAGATTTCGAAATCTTTTCTTCCGGCTGAGATTTCTCAATTGTCTCAAGATTTTCAATAGATCGCTTGTCATAAGCAGGTTGAGAAGCCATTTTATCAATCTTCTCTGAAAGGGATTTAATCAAGTCTGACTGTTCAGAATAAGCTTTCTTTAAGTCCTCATATTCTTTTGTCTCTTCGGCTTTTTTAGCCTTAGTAATTTCTTCTTTAATCTCAGTTTCAACATTTTCTTCAGGAGCCTCTTTATCAGCTCTCCAAGCTTTAATAAGCTCTAGCTCGTCTTCATCAAGAACTTCAGTCAATTCTTCAATAGATTTAGCTACCTTAGTAGTTTCTTCCGGTGCTTCTTCTTCAGTAGTTGTCTCTTCACCTTCTGACTTAGTTACCTTTTCTTCCTCGGGCTTTTCCTCGTCATCAGATTTTTTCATTTTAGCTTTTTTCTCTTCAGACTCCTCTTCTTCCTCTTCTTTTTTAGCTTTCTTCATCTTCTGTTTATCTGAATATGGAGTTCCTGACTTTATTTTGTCTTTCCCACCATTTTCATCCATAGAAGCTGGCATAGCTTTGTTAATTTCTTCCTCGCCATTTTCTTCACTAGGTTCAGTTCCAAGAACCTCGTCAACAACTTTACTAATGGCTTTTTTAAGTTGTTCGTCTTTAAGAGCCATATTATTCTCCTTTATTAGTTTTATTTTTAAAAGCCTCTACAACCCATCCAGCCAAATCCATAGGATCATAATCTGGATAAGTTTCACACAAACTCTCAAATAATGATTTTAACATATTTTTACGGTCTTTTTTCTTATTTCCGTATGTTACTTTTTTATCTTCCTTAGCTAAAGACTCAGAAGCCATAGCTTCACCACCAGATCTAGCTGATGGAGCCTTAGAATACCCCACTCCAGCGGCAAGAGCTTTTTTCGCAACTTCTATGAGTTGCTCTAGTTCAGACTTAGTAAGCTCTTTTGCTTCTGTATCAACTTCTTTAGGCTCAAGCTCCTCTTCGGGAGCGTTGAGCGATTTTACTAAATCTGCATAAGTATATGGATTAACAGGATCTAAAGTAAGTGCTACTTTATCAATCCTAGCTTTTCTAATATTTTTAGGATTATACAAATCTCTTTCAAGAATTTTACCCTCTATAGACATATGAACTCTAGGTCCATTACCTTTTTTAACAGAACTCATAATATTATAAAGAGCTTTTGACCTCTCCTGATTCTTAAAAAGATATCCTTCAATTTCTAAATTCTTTTTATCACCAGATTTAATAAACTTAGCATCCTCAACTTGACCAAGAACATTTTCCGGACCTTTTTGATGATCCCAATTAAGGAGACCTCTTCCGGCTTTTAAAAGAGATATATCCAAACCTTCTTGATTTACAACTTCACCTTGAAGATCTTGATCTGCCGTAGAAGCAATCCCTTTTATCTTCCACTCTCCTAACTCTTTGTCTTCTTTAGATTTTATTAGATCAATAGGCATGTAAAACTTGAAAGGTTTTTCTTTAGGTTTAGACACTAGTTAGCTCCTTATAAAAAAATAGCTCACTTTAATAGGATACCATAAAAATCCCTTAAATTTTACTATTTTTTATAAAGACCCTTAAATAATCGTCTCCTTAGCTTCGCTAAAGCTCGCTTTTCTGTATTAGTGATTGCTGATATAGATAAATTTAAAAGTTCTGAAACCTCTAAAAGGGTATGAGGCCGGGTATTGTGCTGCAAATAACACCAAAAACAATTATGATATTCAGGAGCATTGACGTACCATTTCAGCCTAGCTTCTTCAGATTCTCTACATCTACAATCCACATCATGTGGAAATTTGTTATCCATAACATCTATAGTATAGCACAATTGAAAAAAAATTGCAAGGGGGTTGACTTTTTCTTAAAAATGTGATAACATCCAGTTATACTAAAAATAAATATTCAACTTAAGGAAAATAAGGAAGACTAATCAAAAAGATATAGTCGGCATTAAGCGCCTGCCAACAAGCAGGCGCACTTACCCAAAGTCAAAATAAAAAAATAAGAAACAGATCAACCTTAAGGGGATAAGTGTGTTTAAATACTAAAAAAATTCGCAGGTTTGAGACGCTGGGATTACTAACCTTTTTGGTATTAATACCAATTTGGTTAGTATTTAAACTTTCTTCATTTTTTCCTTGACATTTGATTTATAATATGCTAATATATAAATTATAATAAATATAGTAGGTTAGGATTTTAAATATGACTTATAAAAAACAGTTTATAAGAAAAGGTAATAAAAAATATCAAGAATTGCAGCGGATGAAACATTGGTCGAATGGGAAATTAGTAAAAGTTGCAAAGCTGGATTGGGACACAAACGGGATTTGGGAAGAACTTAAATCCTATGTTCAAAATGATGGATCTATAAAAATTTTTAGATTAGAAGAACATATTGACCGGCTTTATAAAAGTGCAAAAATTTTGAATGTAGAAATTTCTGAACCTAAAAATAAAATAATAGATGGTTGTAAAAGCGTTGTTGAAGCTAATGTTAAAGAAGATCTAGAATTAAAAATCATTATAAAAGATAATAAGATCAATATATTAGCTAGAAAACCTGAAAAACATAAAGATAAAATTACTGCTATAATTTCTAACATTCCAAGAGGATATCCTATTCAATGGAACCAATGTTTTTGTGGAAGGTCGTATCTTGCTGATAAAGAAATGATTGAAGCTGAAAAACGAGGTTTGTTTGATGAAGTTTTATTAACAGACTCTAATCAACACGTTTATTCAGGATTTAAATCTAATTTATTTATCATTTTAGGCGATATAATAATAACACCACCAAACGATGGCTCTATTTTAATGGGTATTACTCGGAGAACCGTTGTAGAAATCTTGCAGAATTTAGCTTTAATGTTTAAGAAATATAAAAAATCTCCAATAATAATTGAGAAGAGTATAACAATTCCTGATATTTATATGTCAGATGCTATATTTTTAACTAGTACTTATGGAGAAATAAGAGCTATAGAAGACGTAGATTATAGGACAGTGAATACTACTGATAACTTTTATTATAAGTTATTGAAAGAGGAATATTCTAATTTAATAAGAGGGAGAATATGAAGCTACAAATAGAATACCAAACCGGAAAAGTAGAGATTAACAAAACAAATGTATTAGTAAAAGATTTAACAGATATGCATGAGATTGAATATTGGGAAGAGCGATTAACTAAGCTTAAACAGCCTTATTTAGTGGCTTTTAGAAAAAGAAAAAATAAAGTTTTATATAGTATTTACACAGACTTAAAAGGAAAAGGCAGCGTATTTAAAATTTTAGAAAGTGAAACTTGACATTTAATAAATTTTATGTTATTATAATTAAAAAGAGGAGAAAATGCCGAAAAATTTAGATAAAAAAATTAGTTTATTGTTAGAGGATATTGAGGGTTTGAGCCGTCAGGATGCTGCGGAGAGAATAAAGCAGCTTGTATTACAGGAGCTTAAATTTTTAGAAACCGAACATAAAATTAATGGTTATGATATTGAGAGAGTAAAATCTATGGCTCATGACGATTATGTGCAAGGCGATTCTAGAAATATATTAGGTGGCGATTTTCAATTTCTTGATGAGGGAAAAATAAGGAGTCTTTGTTTCATTAGAGCTACTATTAGATTTTTAAGAAGTAAAGATTTAATATCGTTTCAATTAAAATATGAAAAATAATATTAGGAGGTAGTACGTGAGTGACTTATATTATGCCAAGAATCGAAAGATTGAATTGACTATAGAAAGAGAAAAAATCACACACCCTGTTTATGAGGTAGGTTTTAAACTTGTCTATACGCCAGTATCTGAGCTTTTTAAAAAAGAATTTTATAATTATTTAAAGTATTTAGCGAACATAACTGGTCAAAATATGAATTCGCATTTAAAAGCTCAGAAAAAAGGACAAGATTATATTCAAAAAAGAAAAGAGGCTAGATTTAAACCTTCTACAAAAATTCCTATGATGGTAATGTGGGAAGGTGAAGTTTTAAAAATTATGGATATCTCACTAAATGGTTTACGGGTTCAAACATCTAAGAAAATTAGATTTGGGGATAAAGTGTTATTAAAACTAAGATTCGAGAATCATCAAATTGATATATATGGTGATATTCGTTTTATAAACGTTATGGAGCAAACTAGAAAATAACATGAAATTACGAAGAAAAACAGACATTTTAAAAGGTAGCATCTTAGTTATAGACAACGAATTAGACTGGATAGCTGATTTCAAAAAGCAGCTGGCTAGTATAGGATCTTTCAACATTCAAATAGTTGAAAGTGCAGAAGAGGGGCTTACTTATTGCAAAAATAGGTGTTTTGATATCATTATTTTCGGACTAGCCCTTCCTAATATGAATGGAGTTGAATTTGCAGAAAAAGTTCAAACATTGCAAGAACATAGTAGCCTTTTTTTGTTTTCTAATATTGATATAGCACTTGATGAGGAGATACTGTTAAGGGAGATAGGCGTAGACGAAATAATAAATAAAAATAAAGGAAATGAATTATTAATTACTATTATAAAAAGAGTTTTATCTAGAAGGCTGATAGCTTATTACGATGATATGACTCAGGTTTTAACTAGAACTATGTTTAGTCATATTATAAACGTTGAATTATCTAAAATAAAGAAAAAACCTAATTATAATCTAGCAGTAATTAATATAGATTGCAATAAATTTAAATATGTAAATGATACTTTTGGACATGCTACTGGAGATAAAGTATTAATATATACTGTAAACCTAATAAAAAATAATTTAAGAAAAAACGATTTAATTTTTAGAATGGGTGGAGATGAATTTAATATAATAATGCCGAATACTAATGCTGATGAAGCTATTAAAGTTATGAAAAGGGTTTGTAATATTATAAAGGAAAGCAAAATATTAATTAAAACTATAGGAAAATCTTTTTCTATTTCAGTAGGTATTATTGAGAGTGGGGGAGATGATTCTGAATTTAGTTTAAAACAAAAATCAGATATTGCAATGTTTAGTGCTAAACGTAAAAATATAGATATAGTATGTCGAAGACGAAATGCCAATGATTATGAAGAATGTTAGAGGAGTACGTGTATGAAGTATATATATCCAGTAATAAAGGATAGAAATAAGGTAGTTGGGATTCCGATTAAAGTTTTAACCAAAGTTAGAACCATCCCATTTGCTGTGTATGTTAAAATTAACGATCAAAAGTTTGTTTTAGTCTCAGACGCTGATAAGAGCACTCCTTTGAATTTGATTGAAAAATTCGAAAAACGTGGATTAGAAAATTTTTATATACTTCTAAAAGATAAAGAGCACATTTTAAAATCATCCTGTAAAACTGAGCATATATTAGATAAAATTGAAGAAATAAGCCCTGAGACCAAAGCAAAGAATAAAATACAGGAAAGAGCTGATGAATTAAAACTGGAGACAAAAGCCGTGCTAACAGAAATCAATGCTGTAGGATTAAATAAGATTACTCCTAAATTAGCAAAATCAAGCCAGCAAATATCGGAGGGTATTGTTAATTTAATTGTTAAGGACATAAATATATTAGAGGATTTTCTTATATTAAAAAATGTATCAGACTATTTTTGGGCTAGGTCTGTAGCTAGTTCGGCGTTTATGGGAGCTTTTTTACAATTTTTAAAACATGATGTTATTTTAGAAGGCGTTTCTTCTCCAGAAAATATTAGAGATGCCAGTTTAGCAGCTTTTTTGCACGATATTGGTAACAAGTTTATAGATCCAAAAATATTATTAAAACCGACTAAACTTTCAGCGTCAGAATTTTCTGAGATAAAAAAGCATCCACAGCATAGTTGTAAAATTGTAGAAAGCATGAAGGGAATGAATAAGTTTATTTATGATATTATTTTACAGCACCACGAGTATTATAATGGTCATGGATACCCGAATGGCTTAAAAGGTAAAAATATTTGTCTTCACGCACGCATATTAACTATTATTGATTCGTTTACTGCAATGCTAATGAAAAGTCCGTATTCAGAGGGATATAGTGTAGAAAAGACTTTAGAAATTATGTTTTCAGAAACTGGTAAATTTGATGAAGTATTGTTAATGAAATTTTTTGAAATGTTTAAAGATAAAATTAGTTTTACTAAAATTTAGGAGGTTATAATGATGTCTGCTAAAGAGCTTTCTAAAAAGCAAAGCCAGTTTTTTAAAAAGTATAAGAAGGATTTAACAGAACTTATTGAGGACGTGATAAGAACGTGGTCTGAAGATTTTTCTGATACTGTTGAAGTAGGTTTGGGTGAAGATTATGATGAAACGGCTTTATTTGAATTGTGTGAAAGCCTACGAAAAAAAGGATATAAATACTGTTTAATCGAGAAAATAGAGGTAGAATGGTCTGAGCCGGATAAAAATGGAGAAAAATTCAGTTCTACAATTACTAAATATTTTTTAAGAATATCAATTAGAAACCCATTAAAATAAAGGATTTATTCATGGCTATACTTAATAAAAAAACAAATAAATACGAAGCGAAATATTTTCATAAGCTCAGTAACGCCATTATTGTAGGCGTGGGTAATACAAAAGAAGAAGCTTATGCCGATCTAAAAGAGAAAAAAAAGCAATTTAGTTTAGTTAAAACCAAAAATTATGTTACAAGTCCGGGAATGGAGGAGTTTGAAAACAGAGCTCCTACTTTTCAGGAAGTATTAAAGGGAGATTTACCGCCTGAAAAAATAAAAATCTATGAAAAAGAACGAGTCTTTTTTACTTATGCCAGACCTGATTTAGTTACTTTTATTAATAAACAAAGAGAAAGGAAGGATTCTAATGAAAAAGGATGATAGGTTTATTGTGATTGGGGACATTCATGGTTGCTATGATGAGCTGGTAGAGCTTTGTAAACAACTTGAAGCCGGAATCCCTATTTATACTACAGGAGATTTATGTGATAGAGGCCCAAATACTAAATTAGTAATTGATTATATTATGAAAAATGGTATCATGCCTGTATTAGGAAATCATGAAAAAATGTGGTTGGATGTAATTGATAGTGAAATGGACTTTAGTGTTTGGCTTGCAAATGGAGCTAGAGCTACTATTGAAAGTTACCAAACTGGTATAGAGCGAGGCTATATGGAATATGAGCTTGATGAAGAACATGAGAAGTTTTTAAGAAGCTTGCCTTTGTTTATAGAAGTTGGTGATTATATTATTTCCCATGCTGGATTTGCTCGAGGAATTCCGGATTCCAAGGTTTTAAATCCTGACGATTGGCGTTATAATTGTTTGTGGTGGAGAGGGCCGCTGGAAGTTATAAAGGGCGAAACTCAGATTATAGGACACACTCCTCATAAAGAAGTAGAGTATGGAGAGGGCTATATCAATATAGATACCGGGTGCGTGTTTGGCAATAAGCTCACAGCCATTGAGCTACCATCAGGTAAAATATATCAAGTTATTAGTAAACAAGATAAATAGGAGAGTATATGAAAGACGGAGTTTATA
>Ga0180433_10009543_pt1 | contig 11847 bp, 9 predicted proteins | sample SS_ome_8_FD_132980 | JGI IMG/M metagenome (GOLD analysis project Ga0180433, IMG submission 132980) | Hypersaline lake sediment archaeal communities from the Salton Sea, California, USA - SS_1_D_1 metaG | ecosystem: Environmental > Aquatic > Non-marine Saline and Alkaline > Hypersaline > Sediment... | reverse complement strand
GTGACGCCCGCCTATCAATCGGACGGACTAAGGCGACAGTTCACGTGTTTTTGTGGGAATTATCTACTCCGGCCCAGAACCAGTTCCGATAAGCCCCTACAACGAACAAGCCTATCGGGCAACGGAGAAACAACACCGTCACCGAGAAGGATGGGACCATGATCGACAAGGAAGTCGCTGCCAGACAGGTTTCCGCACCCGTCCGACCTACTGCCGTTGAGGTTGTTACACCTGATGGACCACGTGCATCAGCGTCCCCAGACGCCCGACTTCCGTACGAGCCGCCGTTGGTCTTGACCTTTTCGCCAAAATCGGAATTGCCCCACGAGGTGGTTGCGGAGTGGCTTGGCCGTTAGGGCGATTTTGTGCTTTGTGTCGTGGTTTCGAGGGCGGGAACGTTCGTCAAAAGAAGAAACCGGGTTAGACGGGCCGCTCATGACGTATCGAGGAGGACTCGAATGAAAAACGGCACCACCATCACAAGAGAGAAGACCGGCTCAATCCCTGAGCGGTACTTCGTCACGCATGCTTTGAACCGTAACGCCAATTGCACGGGTCACGACGGGGATACGATCACACGTACGGACTTGGACACGACGGCACAACCCGCCATCCATGTCTCCAGCGTTACCGGTGTTCGCAATCTCTGCATGATGCATCTGCTGGAGCGGGTCGCAAAGCAATTCAACCGCGCAGGTATCCCGCTCCTGGTGCTCAAGGGCGCTGCACTCAACTTAACGCTCTGCCGCGACCCGAACGAGCGTCCCATGGGCGACCTCGATGTGCTCGTCAGACCCCAACATGCCGAACAAGCTTGTACGTTACTCGAACAGCTGGACGCGGTCCGCGGGGAACCGTTGGTTCGTGACGACTTCTTTCCCCGATTCTACTACGAAGCGGAATACACGCTCGGCGAGATCTACCCGATCAAAATCGACTTGCACGTTCGGCCCTTTAGGCCACTTCGTTATGCCCAACTCGTTCCGAACGAAGCGTTTTGGCAACGGGCCAAGCGCGTACCGTTGGGCCAAACGACCGTACTTGTTCCGTGCGTCGAAGACATGCTCATTCATCTCGCCGTCCATGCGGCCATTCACGGCGGTTCACGAACACGCTGGCTCGAGGACATCAAGCGATGGATCGACGCACACCGACGCACACCGACGCACAATCGACTGGAACCTTTTTCTTGAAACTGCCGCTCGCTGGCGATTGAACCTGCCCGTCTTGCGGGGCATGGAAAGCACGAGCCGGCATGTCGGAAAAACGAGTCCCCTCTTCGTCCTGCGACACCTGTCACGAAGAGGTTCTACGTGGCGCGATCGGCTGGCGTTGTGGCAGGCGCCACGCGACGCCGTCCAGCCGGTCGCCCACGTTTTGGTCAATACGCTTTGCACACCCGGCCCGCGGTTCGTGCTCGCCTATCTCCGGGCTGTGCTGCTGCCCGATCCGGAACACATGGGCAAGTGGTATGGCCGGCGTCATTGGGGGTGGCGAACCTGGGCCCATGTCCTTCGATGGCTCTGGCCAATGGTCAAACACGTTCGGCCGCTATGGTCTTGGTCCGCCAACGTCGAAACACGCGTGAGCGACACCCATGGCATCAGCGTCTTTGCCACCCGCGATCTCGAAGCTGGGCAAGTGATTGCGCGTTGCCGGCGTAAATGTGTCAAACAGGACGGTCATCGTGTTATGGAGAGTCAAGATCGATCGGGGCATACACAACGTTACGAAATGACCGGCACACTCAAGTTCTTGAACCACTCTTGTCGACCGAACGCCGAGCTGTCCGGATCCCGACTGATCGCACGCAAACGCATCGCCGCCGGTCAGAAAATCACGATCGACGATGGAGAAGAAGCATGCACCTGCCGGCAACAACAAGACCCAAGCTCAACCGATCAGCCCCCCAACCGAGCAGCCTAGGAGCACGACCTTAAAGCGTTCGTTTCGCAGTCACATTGGCTCAAAGGAAAGAACATCAACGCATGAATCAACGCTCTGCAAGAGGACGCAATAAAATGGGGCATACCAGCATCATTATCGTAATTCATGACCTTCCTGGCCTTCCGCAACCGCGACGATGCAACCTGCATTCTCTGCCTCGCCACAGCGGCTTACTTCGCATTCATCCAACGATGGGCTGCATGATTGTTGGTATGTTGCTTGCAGTCAGCAATGTCAGGGCCGAATTCGTCGCGCCCATCACTGATCCAGCTGCAGTAAACAGCAATGCCGCCAGCGATTCGGGCGACGACAAGCTACCGTGTCTCGCCACCGACGGGAACGGCAACTGGGTCTGTGTCTGGGACTCCAAGGATGATCTCGGCGCGACCATCGGAGGCGATGAGGATATCCTCTTTGCCCGTAGCGTAAACAATGGTGCTACCTGGTCCGCAGTGGCGGCACTCAACTCCAACGCCGCGACCGACTCGGGCAAGGACCTTTATCCATCTGTCGCTGCGGACGGTCAAGGTAACTGGGTTGTCGTGTGGGAATCCGAAGACGACCTGGGCACTACCATTGGAACCGATGACGATATCCTGTGGTCCCGTAGCGTGAACAACGGCGTGACATGGTCGGCGGTCGCTGCCCTTAATCACAATGCGGCAACGGACTCGGAAAAAGACGCGGATAATCAAAGGCCCTACGTGGCTACGGATGGAGCAGCCACCTCCACTTGGGTCGTTGTCTGGGCAAGCAAAAATGACCTAGGCACCAATGGAACCGAAGGGGATATCTTCTTCACCCGAAGTACCGATTCCGGCGCCACCTGGGCCAACACAACCACCCTCAATAGCAACGCATCCACAGATTCCGGCGAGGACAAAACACCCGCGATCGCGACCGACGGAAGCAACAACTGGGTCGTTGTCTGGGATTCCAAGGATGATCTCAGCAGTACGATCGGCGGCGACGAAGACATTCTTGCCTCGCGCAGCACGGACAACGGGGCAACCTGGACAACCGTGGAAGCCTTCAACACGAACGCCGACAGCGACACCGGTAAAGACATAACGCCCTTCGTGGCCAGCGACCAATCGTGCAGTTGGATCGCCGTGTGGGATTCGGAAGACAGTCTCGGCTCAACCATCGGCACCGACAACGACATCCTGAACGCCGGTTTCGATCTCGGCTTGTTCCTTTTCGAACACGACGCAGGTCAGCAACCGGACGCCTTCACGAACCAAAACGGTGAAACGGATGCGGAACTCTTCTGCTTCCAACTGGATCGGGCCGAAGGAACGGAGACCATCACCCAATTGGTCTTCACACTCACCAACATCGACGGCTTGACGAACGGCGACTGGGCCGGCGTCGAGATTGTCGTGGACACAAACGGTGACGGGGATATCGGTGCCGGAGAGACCACGACGGTTGGTGGTGCCGGTGTGGTCAACCAAGGTGCGGGCACCATTACGTTCTCCACCTCCTTCAACGTCTCATCCGCTACGAACTACATTCTTCGTGCAGACTTTGCAGATTTGTCGATCGGCGACACGGTCAGCATTGATCTGGAAAAAAGCAATATCACGACGACGGCCTGTTCGGTTACTGGTTCCACGACTACTGCCAAACACATCGAAGGCGATTGCTACATGCAACATTACGCCTCCTGGGCAGGTACGCTAAACCAAACCTGGCAAGTCAAGGACCTAAGCGGCTCCCCCTACAACGTCCCGGCCAACGCCATCCTCGAAGTTGCCGTCCAAAACTGGGATACCGGCGATGCCAGAGAGGGGGGTGTTCGTGAAGTCGGTTCGAGTCTCGACCGGATCTTTGATCTTCACAGAGCGGAACACGACGGCGTGGATGTCGTCGTGATGCACGTCGAGGCGGACAGCAGTTCCCAGATCGAACACTATGCGCAAGACATCACGGATATCGATTTCGTCTTGCTCGGCTACTGGACCTGTGGCCGATACGTGGAGACGTTCGAGTCCTTCAGTGCAGGTGCTGATACTTCATGGGAAGATCATGCGCTCGACTCCTACGACGTTCCGTCCGGAAGTGTGGCCGAAATCGTACTGGTCAATACCAAAAACGACACGGAGTACGAAGCCGGCGTCCGCACGAACGGTTCAAGCCTACAAAGAAAATTCGACATCCACGAGGGAGACGGCGGCCTCGACATGTTTTCCCTTTTTGTGGAAACCGACTCAACGACGAACGCCATGATCGAAGCGTATGCCGAGAGCGACGCTAACATCGATTTTGTTCTTGTGGGCTATTGGCGAATCCCGCCCAGCTCCTTTACGGAGAAATTCAACGACATCGGGAGTCCTACCACGGATGCGACGTGGGAGGACAAGTCCTTGGCCGGCTTTAGCGTACCCGCAAGTGCCATCGCGGAAATCGTGTTGTCAAACGACCTCGCGTCCGAAGAAAACGAGATGGGCGTTCGGGAAGATCCGTCTTCGTTGGCTCGACTGATCGACATGCAAGAAGCCAAGGACGGCGGCTCGAATCTTGCCAGGGTACACGTGCCAACCAATGCCACTTCGACTATCGAGTTCTATCACGAAGATGTCAGCGATGCCCATAGTTTCGTTCTGGCGGGATACTGGGAAATGGAAGCCACGCTCGGCCTCCTCAATCACGAAGTCGGCCAGAAAGGGGATGCCTTTACAAACTCCGGCGGCGAAGCCGATGCGGAACTGTTCGCCTTTCAGCTCGAAGCATGGTGCGAGATATTCACCATAACGCAAGTGGTCTTCTCCATCAGTGAGATCTATGGCTTGGCGGACGGCGACTGGGCCAATATCGAGATCGTCATCGACGATAATGATGACGGCGACATCGACGTCGGCGAAACAACAACCGTTGGTGGTGTCGGCGTTGTCAACCAAGCGGCGGGAACGATCACGTTCTCGTCATCTTTCAACGTCTCCACGGCTACGAACTACATCCTTCGTGCCGACTTCGCCACGTTGTCCGGAGGGGACACGGTCGCCGTGATCTTGAGTAAGGATGATATCACGTTCACAAATTCGGGGACAATCTTTGGCTCGACGACGTCCGTCACCCACTTGGAAGGAGACTGTTACATCTCGCTCTTCGAGCCGTGGGAAGCCACAGCAGACAACACGTGGCAAGTCAAAGACTTGAGCGGCCCTCCTTTCAACGTGCCCTCAAGTGCCGTTGTCGAAGTGGCTGTGAGAATCAAGAAAGACAAAGACGAAAGACTCGGCGGCGTTCGGGCCGTCGGCTCCAGCCTAAGCCGCTTGCTCGATCTACACAAAGCCAAAGGTGGCGGCGCCGACTTTGCGGTGATGCACGTTCAAACCAACGCCAGCTCATAAATCGAGCACTTTTCCGAAAAGAAGGCCGAAATCGACTTTGTTCTCCTGGGCTACTGGGTATGCGGCACGTATGTGGAAGCGTTCGATTCCTTTAGTGCCGGGGCCGACGCTACGTGGCAGGATCATAACCTGAGCACATACGGCGTCGGTGCCGGCCAAGTAGCCGAGGTCGCCATGACCAACATCAACACCTCCGACGAGCGAGAAGCCGGTGTACGAGCGAACGACTCCAGCTTGTTGAGGATCTTTGACCTCCATAAAGCCGACGGAGGCGGCGTCGATGCGGCCGTTATGTTTGTCGAAGCAGACGAAACGGCTAACGCAACCATTGAGGTATACGCTGAAGTCAACTTAGACGTAGGATTTTATCTTCTCGGCTATTGGAGTACTGCCCCTGCCAACTATACCGAGTTATTCGAAGACATCGGTAGTCCTTCAACGGACAACACATGGGAAGATACCGACCTCAGCAACTTTTGTATTCCCAGCTACGCGGTCGTTGAATTCGCGTTGGTGAATCAAAAGTTGGACCAAGAAAACACCATGGGCGTGCGCCGGGACGGATCATCCCAGGCCAGACTTCTTAACCTGCATGAAGCCAAGGACGGCGGCGAGGAAATTGGCCGAATGCAGGTGCCCACGGATTACAATTGCACCATCGAGTTTAGGCATCAGGACGTGAGCGACCCACACGCCTTCATCATGACCGGATTCTGGCGCATCGGCCCGGAACTGTTCCTCTACTGGAAAATGGACGAGTGCAGCGGCGACACGGTTGCCGACGCTTCGGACGCGAGCCACGATGGGACGCTAGAACCCGATGAAGCCACGGGGCCACAATGGACAGCGCGGGGATGGATCTGCCATGCGCTCGACTTCGACGCAACAAACGACTCCGTCTCCGCAGGAGCTCTAACCGAACCCAACAGCTCGTGTGCGCTCACCGTAAGCGTTTGGGTTCGACCCGTAACGCTGGGGCAACTGCGAACGGTGGTGTCCAAGTTCGACTCCGCGATGGAAACCGGATGGACAATGGAAACGGGTGATGCGACTTCGGGCGGAAGTGACGATGTCCGTATTGCCCTTTCCGCAACGGATTACGCCTATACCACCGGCGACATCCTCTCGACCGAGACGTGGGCCCATTGGTCGTTCGTCTACGATGGGCAAGGAGCAACCAATGCCGATCGGCTCAAGTTCTATTTGAACGGGTCTGCACAAGCACTTACTTTTGTTGGCACGATACCTTCCACGGTACCCAACACGACACACGATGTGCTTGTCGGTGCAACCTCTGACGGCGCCAGCTACTTTGACGGCATCATTGACGAACTGCGGATTTACGTGATCGCCCTCACTGCGCCGCAAGTATTAGAACTGGCCAGTGAAGCGGAATACGATATCACAGACCTCGGCACGCTACCTGCTCCCGACGATGATCCCAGTTTGGCCATCGGCATCAACAGTAACGCCGAGTATGCCATTGCCGGGTTTACCGAAGATGATAATGACGACGAGATCGCCTGGTTCTGGAAAAATAGCACCTTTACAAACCTCGGCACGCTCGGTGGAACCACCAGTGTGGGGCGAGACGTCAATGACGCCGAGCAGTTAATCGGACGCGCTGATCTGGCCAGCGGTGTTACGCATGCCTTTCTATGGGACAGCGTCAACGGCCTGACCGACCTGGGCACATTGGGAGAGCGGGACGAGAGCGAAGCACTCGGCATCAATGCCTCGGGCGAAATCGCCGGTACCTCATTCGATACCGCTACACCCTACAAAAACTTCCGTGCCTTCCTTTGGACGCCCGACGTTCCCAATGGTATCACTGGATCGATGACGGACCTGGGCACATTCGGCGGCACGAACAGTATCACCCAGGACCTCAATGATTCAGTAGAAGTCGTCGGCGGCGCACAGTTCACCAACGGCGACTACCATCCCTTCGTGTGGGATAGCGGCAGTGGCCTAACCGACCTTGGCACACTGGGCGGGAGCAGCAATCTCCATACCCATCGCGCCCAGGCGATCAATACTTCCGGACAGATCGCCGGCATGTCCTATACAGCAACCAACGAAGCACACGCCTTCTTGTGGACCTCGGGTGCAGCCGACGGCGTTCCGACCAACCCCGAAATGAAAGACCTTGGCACACTCGGAGGCGACTTCAGCCAGGCACTGGGGCTTGATGATGATGGCTGGGTTGTGGGGCGATCCACCGACAGCAGCGAAGATTATCACGCCTTTCTGTGGCGTGACGAGAACATGTTCGATCTTAACGAAAAGATCGATGTCAACTCTACGTGGGTTCTCAAAGCAACCACCGACATCAATGACGACGGCAATATCGTCGGCTGGGGAACGAATCCCTCCAGTCAAGGCCGTGCCTTCCTGCTGATTCCCAATCGTGAATGCGCCTGCGGGGGAGGCGGTGGCGGAATGCCGAGGGTCGTCTTCTCAGACGGTACGGATGCGTACCAACCAGACGACAGACAAACCTACACGACCTTGCCGGACAACCCCTATGAGCAGGAACTGAGCGAGGCAGAACCCGTTCCTCCGCCGCCGGCTCCGCCACCTTTCTGTGGGTTTGGGATCGTGGAATATCTATGTGTCATGCTTTCGGGCTTGATGCTGATGAGGCAACGTTTGTGGTGACCGCGCGACACACGCGACGCGCATGTCCGACAGTAACGCTGTCGTTCAAGGAGTCAAGGTCATGAAACAACTCTTTCGCCATAGCACGCTCTTGAAGGTCGTGATTCTCGTTTTCTGTGGAACGGGAGCATGGGTCAGCGGAGAGATGGTCAAGCAACACGCCGGCTTTTGGGGTGCCAACACCCACCGCGAAGGTCTGTTTGCATTTGTTTGCGAAGCCGCGGCCACCATGGGCTTAGGTTGCAGCAACGTTAACGCAAGCGGCTGGTCTGACATCACGTTGCCGTTGCCGACGTTATCCGTGGACTCGCTGATCACGCTGCGTCGTGTGTCGATCCCAGTTGCATTTCTGGGCTTGGCCTACTTTCTTTTCTTGGGTGTCTGGTATGGTTTGATTGGTTCGCCGCGACTGTATGGTCGGCCTTGGCACCGCGTGCCTTTCGTTGTCGGGATGGGTGGCTCAGCCGTCTCGGTGTTCTACCTTGGTGTTATGGCGTTTGGCTTTGCACATGGGTGCCTCGGGTGCCTGATCGTTCACGTCATGAACTTGGTGATGTTTTGGGCTATGTACCACTTGCGGGTGGATGGCCATGTCCCAGGCCTGGCCGACGCATCAGTCATCTCCCTCCCGGAGACGATGGCGAGCATCACACTCACCTCGCGAGAGGCAAAGGGTATCATGGCGTGTTCACTCATCATGATCGCTGGCTTGTGGATCTACCGAAATGAACGTCTGGCCCTTCAGGCCCGGCTCGATAACCTCGCATCGTACAAAGCCATGGTCAAATCTCTGCAAAAGGACACCAACTTCTTGGTTCGCGAGTATCTGGCACAACCTCAATACGAATTCCCTTCACGCCCAACGGAAGCAACCCACGAAAATCAGTCAGAACTGGTTGTTTTTACCGACTTTCAATGTGACGCCTGTTACTGCAAGTCAAAGTGGATACAAAAACACATCACGCAAGTGTTCAAAGACAAGTTGGCCGTGCGCATTCGTCATTTTCCACTCTGCGGCGAATGCAATGACGTGGTTCCGGACAGCCGTCATCAAGACGCCTGCCAAGCAGCTTATGCGGCCGAAGCAGCCAGGGCCATCGGTGGCGAAGCCGCTTTGGGGCAAATGCATGACCTCCTTTTTGAAAACCGAAAACAACTGAACGAGCGTATCTACCGCCAACTTGCCGTGCAGATCGGGATCAACCCCGATCGCTTGGATCGCGAAATGAACTCGGAGACCGTTCGATCGGCGGTTCAATCCGATATTGCGTTAGCCCAGAAGTTAGAAGTCAAGATGACGCCCACCCTGTTTCTCAACGGCCGTCGCGTCACACCGCTTTGCCAAACGCCGCGGTTTTGGGAAATCGCGAGCGAACAACCTTTGTTCTTTGAACAGGACACCGCACCGATCACCGTGTCCCATTCATTGCCAGATTCCAATACGCGTGGGTCTGGAACATAGGAGTATGCACGATGGAAGACACACAAAAGGTTTGCTGGACTTCGCGTCAAGTCGCCGTTTTTCCGCCGCCGCGTCGATTTGACATCGTCGAGGAAGAACTGGACGACGAAGCGATCCTCGTTGACACGCGTCGTGGTCATACGCATCGGCTCAATCGGACCGCTTGGCGGGTCTGGCGTTTATGCGACAGTCATCACTCGACACGACAAATTGCCAAACAGTTGAACCACGCCTACCACGTTGACTTTGAGGCGGCACTCGACTGCGTCAATCAGCTTATTGTCATGCTTGCTGAACTGGAACTCTTGAACCTTCGAGCATCCTATGATTCTGACACGAACCGATAACCGCTGTCTCAAACCCAACACGCGAGAGTGCTTACGTATCGGGGAAATTGCTGTTTCTCTGACCAGCGAACTCGATGAGGCCAAACAGGAATTTGCCGAACTGTATGGCCATTGTGTTCAAGGTCGCTCTACCGTGGATAACATTCTTGACATCGAATCAGGCAGCAAGCACGTTCATTTCTGAAAAGCAAACGGTACAACATCCTCGGCGACGGCGTCGAAATATTCACCAACAGGGCCCGGAAAGACGTGTTACCCTATATCGAATGGGGCATCAATCGACAAGTGATTGCTCGGTGCCGCAACTACCTTCAACTTCACGCTGCCACCCTAGCCAAGAACGGTTCAGCCATCATCCTCGCAGGCAACTCGGGCGCGGGAAAATCCACATTGGCTGCTGCGCTGTTCGCCCGTGGATGGACCTACCTCTGCGATGAGTTTGCGATGATCAATCCGGCTACTCTGTTTGTGCACGCGTTTCCCAAAGCGCTGTGTATCAAATCGGGTTCCTTCGATGTGGTCAAGCGGCTGGGATTACCTCTCTGGCACAAACGTTATTATGTCCGAGCCTACAAAGGACCTGTGAGTTACGTCGTCCCGCGTAGCGGAGTCTCCCGGCGAAACAGATCTTCGTACCCGGTTCGGCATGTGATTTTCCCACAGTTCACCGAAGGCGCTACGCCACGTTTGCCGCCGTTGTCGCGGGCGCCGGCCGCCTTCGCCCTCTCCTCGCTGGTATTGAATCGTGGAACCTTTGGTCCTCTTGCTACCTCTATCATTAGCACGATCGTCCGAAACGCGAGTTGCTTTCGGCTCCAAACCGGCCCCGTATGGGAAACGTGCAATCTCTTGGAATCGCTCTTCTCAGAATGCAATCCAACTCCACGCACCATCGACCTGCGGCCCCCGAAAGATCTAAAAACGGCTGCACGGCAACCCGTGAAACACCGCTGATCTCATATTCACCCCTTTTATGCTGAGTTTCTCCCAATCTCGCACTACGATTGCAACCCCCGCCCATCATCCCGGGCAGCTCTCGCTTGGCGAAGACACGCTTGCTTTCAGTACTGAAATCGCAGATAGGTGGCTTATCATGGCAATTAGGGAGAGCATTTTACAACCTCCTATATAAATGTGCCGCTTTCACTTTATGCCTCCCTGGAGATTTGCTGCGGCAGATAAAAGCGACCAATCCACAATTCTCACTCCAGTTTCCCAAAGGCCTGGGTCCTTTGTCGCCGATAGTTCGTCTTAGAATGGCAATGTCGCGGGCGTGCCAGGTTTTTTTGTCAAGGAGAGTAAAAATGGGAATACTGGGGGACACGGGGGAACTTAAATGAAATTGTCGCGCGCATCAGGCTACGCTGTGCTTTCTGTATTGGCGATCGCGCGGCAACAGCGTCAAGACCCTGGGGGATCGGTGCAGATCAAGGAAATTGCTGCCGAACACGACCTTCCACACGACTATATCGCCAAGCTACTCACGATGCTCGTGAAGGCACGCATCCTCAACTCCGGCCGAGGTCGAGATGGAGGCTTTACGTTGCGACGGCGGGCTTCGGAAATCTCGGTGCTCGACATCGTCGAGGCCGTGGACGGACCTGTCGAGACTACCGATATGTTAACCGCCACAAATGGGAACGATGAATTCCGAGAACACGTGGGTGGAATGTTCGACAGAGCCATGGCCAAACTCCGCGAAGTGCTCCAAGAACGAACGATCGAGCGACTTCTGCCGCAGGAGCTATCTAACAGCGAAGTGTAGGGGCCCTTATAGGGCATCCAAGCATCGGTCACATTCTTGTGAAGCCGCTCAAACGGGCGTTGACTCCACCATGGCTCAGCCTGCGCATCGGGACCCAACGAATCGTGGCAACCTGATGAGGAACCCGTGCCCCTGTCACGTGCTACAACCGTCGCGATCGATCCCAACCGTCACATCACCGTTTTCAGTACTGAAAAGCTGTTTGCAAAACGCCTCTGAATTCAAAACCGGTTCAACATCTCAGTCATCGCAAGTTAGGGAAGCTGTCTGGGGATCCCTCTCGGGACCTATTGGGCAACCTCACACCCT
>Ga0180433_10009540_pt1 | contig 11852 bp, 9 predicted proteins | sample SS_ome_8_FD_132980 | JGI IMG/M metagenome (GOLD analysis project Ga0180433, IMG submission 132980) | Hypersaline lake sediment archaeal communities from the Salton Sea, California, USA - SS_1_D_1 metaG | ecosystem: Environmental > Aquatic > Non-marine Saline and Alkaline > Hypersaline > Sediment... | reverse complement strand
GCCGCGGAATCTTCCCCAATAGCTGAGAAAACTCTACCCGTTTTAAAGGAATGAGCATCAATGTATTGCACGATGGGACTAATTTCGATTTTTTCTATTATATTTTTATTAGTTCTTATGTTATGGGCGATATTTTTTAACATCTCTAATTCTAATATAAATCTTTATTATAATAATTTCTTTACTTTATTATAATCTTGATATAATTGTAAATTCAAAGTGAAGCGTTGATTAATGGAAGACTTGCTGAATACATCTCTAATTAAGGGATTGCTTTTCTCGGCTTTTGATCGCATGGGCCCAATGCCTATCTATATTTTTCCTAAAAGTTATAGTGAAGAAGAGTTAAAGGAATTAAAGGAGAAAAAAGAAGATGTTTTGATGCTAACCTTTCGCGATTATATTCAAATATCGATAAAGAATCTGAGTTTACTTTTAGGTGATAAAGCTTCTTCGGATTATCATTCCATCCAAGATCAAAAACATTTCGCAATATTGCCCTATCCTGATTTTAAATTGACATCTCTAACCTTTTTCAGGTTTTACAAACTTCAAACTAAAAAGGAGCCTATTCCTGTTGCTTTTTCCATATTAGTCGATGAGAACCGGAGAAGTTATTTATATAGTAATGTGAATAGAATCAAACCTTTAATGGATGAATTCTTTGAGATTTTATATAAAGAAATTGAAGAAGAATATAAACCTCAAGAATCTGTTTTTCCCATTTTTAAAAATCTTTTAATTAAATTGATCGATTTGGAAAAGAGACCCTACACCCCTATTACTGCTGAAAGAAAACTCAAAATTCTATTTGCGGGATTAGATGACAGTGGAAAAACGTCATTTCTCCTAACGGTCGATAGGAAATATTCAAAATTAATGGGGCTGAAGCCAACTCGCGGGGTAAGTGTAAAGTCAATTGATGCCTTAGGCGCTACAATCTTCCTTTGGGATTTAGGAGGACAGAAGGGTTCAAGAGAGAAGTATTTAGGCAAATCTCAAATCTATTTATATGAAGCAGATTTAATATTTTACTTTATCGATGTTAAAAATAAAGCGCGTTTTGAAGAAAGTTTTAATTATCTGAAAAGTATTCAAGACCGGATAAAACAATTCGAACAGAAAACTCCATTTATCTTTATTATCTCTAAAGGGGATCCCGATTTATTGGAATCAAAAGAAATTAAAGACAATGTTGATTATCTTAAAACCCAACTCACTGAGAACCTAATCAAGGAAGAACCCGAAATGTATATCACCAGTATATTTTCGGTTTTCAGTGTTCTAAGAGCGTTTTCCTCGGGGATCTCTAAATTGAGCCCTAATAGAGAATTAATCAATTTTAATCTTAAACAGTATTCTCAACAATTAGGAATTTATCTCACACTTATGTTAAACACAGAAGGATTAGTATTGGCCGATTATTATTCAAATCAAGCTCTGGATTTGACGGAACTTTCTCGAACAGAAGGAAAAAATGCAGATTCCCTCACCATAAGGAATATTTTTGAAGTTACTGCTCCTCAGTTCGCATTGCTATATAAAATCTTCTCAAAATTTAAAAAACTTCAAGAAGATGAAGCTTTATTTAAAATCTCTAATTCTGTAATTTTATTTAAAAAAGTGAAAATCTCGAATCAATCCATGTTTATCCTCTTTCTTATGGATGATGAGAAAAAAATAGAGGATATAAATAAAACTCTACCAGACTTTATCAAGCGGACAGATGATCTGATTTTAAGATATATCTCCTAAAAAATCTTTTTTAAAGGAGTATTATCTGAGATTGATTTTCGTAAAATCCTTTTCCGGTAATAGGCGTTTATTCCAGAAACCAAGGCTATTGAAGGTATTACACAGCTAGCAAATTTTACGGGTCCGAATAATATGAAATCACTTCCTGCATCTAAACAATAGGTCATGACTGAAGATATTGCTCCACATCTGGTAATATCTCCTTTCTTTTTCCCATAAGTCCAACCATAAATAGCATTCGCAGGGGCAAATCCAGTGGGAAACCCATATTCTTTTTTTATTAATCGGGTCGTTTCCGCATTGATTGATATAGAGGGTAGATCTAAAACTGCGGTATCCACGATGAAGTTTTCAATATTCGCTTTCTCTGTAGCAGGAACTAATTTTTCGGTCAATAATTTGATTTTTTGCTTTGGTAAAATTGCTCTATTCGAGAAGGTCAGTAATACAGCATTCTTCACGCCAATTTGTTTTAATATCAAAAGATTTTCTTCAGATGTATTTTCATCAATACTATTGAGAATTGCACGATCTAAAAGCCCGATTTCTGCTAATCCTTCCATCGCGGGAATTCTACTTGTATCATTTAAACCATCAACCAAGAAGGGACAATCAACTATACTTGCTACATATTCACATTCCTTGATAAGAGCTTCAGGATATCCCCCCACAACATCAACAATTGCTTGCATATCCGTCTCATCGATTAGTGTCATAAATTCATTTAATTCTTGTTCGACCATTTTTTTATCGATCTTACCCGTTTTCTCATCTAATAAGGCGGGATGCTTTGCGTAAAAAACGGTTGCTACCAAGACTGTAGGGTTTTCTCCGGGTTGACCGCCTATGGAAGTACTGCCAATCTTAACGACTTTTTGTTCTTTTTCAAATTCAAGCATAATTTCACTTTTCTTTCTTTGTTATTAATTTTTTCTTATCAAAGTTCTCTTCAATTGCTCTTGTAAATAAATCTTTATTATTTTGGGGGAAAATTAGATAGTCATTCTCTAATGAAAAGCCATAACTCTCTGCCATTTTCGGGAATTGTTGTATAAAGGTTTTTTTATTCATCCCTAAGACTTTTCTAATAAGGTTAAGATCTATTTTATTCGTGGTTTCGATAGTGGAGAATAATTGCTCTTTTCTTTTCTGGTTAATAGGTTCTGTAATGAGTGTTCCGGTATAAATGATCGAAATTATAAACTCTGGCATCCAGCGATGGAGTAAAAGAATAATAATGGCTGCAATAAATGAGCTTGCAGCACTGATAGAATAATGAATATCATCCCAAGCATATCCTATATAATATAGATATAATTGGATTAGCATCCTTATAATATTCACTATATAAAATAGAACGGAAGAAACGATAAGAGATTTAGTTTTTCTCCATATAATATCTTCATTAGTTTTCCTATCTTGTGAATGTGGAGTACAGATAATAATCCCCGCGAAAACAGCAATAGCTTGTACCCCCGTACAAAAGGTCTCAAAATAAATAGCTGATTTTCCAGGAATTTTGAAAAGCCAATGATACTGCCCATACGTTGCATGAACGGCTTCCGCCCCCATATTAAAAAGTAGATTTAAAAAGAATACTGTTTGTTTTACAACAATTTCATGTAACCAAAAATTTGGCTCCCAATCAAAGAACATATAGATTAAAAGGGAAAGTATTGGCGCCCCTATGGCTAATATTAATATGGACTTAATTGAAAAGATATATCGCTTTCCCTCAAATTCAATTGTAGGTTTTTTTTTATTCTTATTCACTTTTATTTGCCCTTCCTCGAATGTTTTTGATAGTAGTAGTATCGGTCCAAAATGATATAATTTAGAATTATTAAGAGAGGGATCATAACATATCCGAAATTTTCTCGGCTATTTGAAACTAAAGTGGGAATCGTAGCTCCAATAATAAATGTAAATAAGAGATTGACTGATAACAAACCCCAAATTAGTAATTTCTTCCTTATAATTATAGAATTATTATTCAGATCTAAAAGATAGATAAGTATGAATATTATCCCTATTAAAGCAGGAAGAGTTATTATTAATTCCGGTAAACTTGAAGAGAATAACACTCCGATATAAAAGCTGAAAATGAGATTTAACGTTAATCCCATCCAAATTATCAGTTTTCTTAATTGAATGATTTCCATGATTGAAAATTAATAAGATATATTGAAAAAACAAATAATCAAAGCCTAAAAAGTCTTACTTCAATTTTTAATAATTAAAGATCTATACTATCTATTTTTTTGAATTTTATCCGTTAATTCTTTTTTAATATCGGTTAAAAGATTAAGGATGTCTTCAGAAATCTTATATCTATCTTTCTTTAACTCCTTTTGTAGAATTCTATCGCAGAGTTCTAAAGCTGTCTGATAATATCCATTTTCAATTAAGAAGGTTATTTCATTTATTTTTTTAATATGAGGATCTTGTTTCTCAAATAATTTTTTTAGCTGGATCTTTGAGAAATTTTTTTTATTCGGTTTTTTGATGAAATCAGTTAGCTCATTATAAAGTTTTAAATATTTATCATTTAAAATAATTCTCTTAGCCGCTTTATTCATAACAAGCAACCCGCCCATTGATAAAATTAAGCTGAATATAATCGCATTATTCGTATAAAGCCCTACTCTAATTATTAATAATAAGGTTATAGATTCTCCCAAATTATCTTTACTATCATATGCTTCAATTCTTATGTAACATGCCCCATCCTCATCTAGATTTGGATGAAAATAATGGGTGAAATAACCATTATATAATGCATTAAAGTAGGTATAAGTGCGTTTTTGAGTAAAAATTAATAAAGTGGCATTAGAGACCTCAGAATGAATATCGCTGAGATAGGCTTTAATCATAAAAGATCCAGAAACAGTTGTTAAGTCTTCAGGCGAAAGCCAAATGATAATCGGAGGGATATTATCATTAAATATGATGATATAATTGACATTGGAGTAGTTGATATTGGTGAAGTTATCATAGGCAATGATATAGATTGAGCAATTACCATTGTCAATCTTTTTAGATGCCCATGCAATTTCAAATTGTTCGCTAGGATTTAAAAGCTCAAAAAGAACTTGTCTTGTTGGAGTATTGATGACTATTAATACCTTAGAGATGCCGTATCCAGAGGGGTCATCTGTAGCATTTCCTCGGATAAGGATGGTTTCGTTTAAAAATGAGTTATTTAATGGCAATAATAAAGTTGCTTTAGGAGCGATTTTATCATAATATGTAAGAGATGTATAAACCGATAAATTAAATTGTCCAGAACCATTGACTCCTTTTACTACTATAAAATAATAATCGTCCCGATCATTTCTAAAATCTATTAACACTTCATCTATTCCTAAGGTATCATTCACGCTTTTTTGTATTATTATAGGCTCACCATATTCGTTTCCTTGGTAATCGTAGATAAAAAGATCAAAATCTGCGTTCTGAGGGACTTTTAAAGTAATATTATAAAAGTCACGGGATAAATATATTTTGCGGGCCCAGCAATAAGGCATTATCTCTTTATTTGTAGGAATTGAATATAAGGTGCCATTAAGTGTGGAATTAATTAGGATTTCATCCATTAATAAAGCGTCAATCGCCGCATCAATATTCAATTTTCCGTATCCTTCGTGTACATCTTTTTCTCCTCGGTCAAGCGTAGGTGAAAAATCCGTTTCATTTTCTATAATTACGTTTAATCGAGGATTTGGAAATGTTTCAGTAGCAGTCAATAATAATAAATTTTTAACGAAAAGCGCCTCTTCTTCTGTATAATTCCAATTATTCCTTCCTCCCAATGCTTGAATAATTAATTGGCTTGCACCTGCTACAAAAGGGGCCGCAAAGGAGGTACCTGCAACACCTCGAGTGTCATTAGCGATTACATCTTGGAGATCTTCATAGCTTACGGAATAATTATATCCGAGAAACTCCCCATTGTTAGAGTCTGCGCAATAAATTGGGGTATTTTTTAATGCAAGAACATTCCTAACCCCTCCAGGAGCCACGATATCGGGTTTGATGACATGATTGTATTTATTAGGTCCTCCTTGGGAAGAATAATCTGTGATCGAAGAGTTATGATTAATTGCACCCACAGAAATAACTTTATCAGCGCTTCCTGGGGCGTTTTCATTGGATCCTGCATAATTTGAACCAAAATAATCATTTCCCGCAGCACATGAAACAACCAACCCTGCTTCTATAAGATCATCTGCTAAACTTCTCACCGTTGGGCTGTCAATTTTAAAACTCATTATTACTCCCGTGATATTATATCTTTCTTTATTAGAGGAATTCAAAAGCCAATTCATGGCAGCGATAATCTTCTCTAAATCTCCTGTTGAGCCTGTTATACATCTTAAAGCTACGATTTTACAATTAGGAGCAACTCCAGAATAAGAATTTTCAACATGCGAATTATTATCTGGCATATGGATAGTTAGATTAATTCCATAAGCATCATAACCATTATCAGTTAAATTAAATATATGGGAAAAGGAATAGAGCCCTAAATTACTCTGGTTTATTTCATAGGTTAATTTATATGTCTCATCATATAGTAAAGTATTTTTTTCTGCGACCGTTTGTCCTGAAGAGTTATAAATCCGGAATCCAACTGGGATTATTGTTGAGCTATCCTCTTTAAACCAAGTTCCTTCCATCGTTAAGTTACCCGGTACCGTTATATTAACAGAATTCGTAATATATTGCCAAGACTCCGAAATATTTAAGTTATTCGCACTCCAATTATAATAAAATCTTTCAGATATTAGAGTTCTGCCTTCTGGATCGGTGGTATTATAGGGATTCCCGACCGCTATACTCCCTATAGCCGTTCCATGAGCCCGATAATCTACAGCGCTCGTGAAATTCGTGGAAAAATAATCATGCCAATAGATTACCTTATCTTTCAATGCTGGATGAGACGCATCCATTCCGGCATCCAAAATTGCGATGGAGGTATTTTCATCGCCTTTTAAAGAGTAGTTATTTCTAATATAGGGAAAAACTCTCAATTGCTGTAAAGAATCCTTAAGCGTTTTCTGAGCTTTTCCGTTATATTCAATATATTCTATTCCTTTGGGTAATTCATTAAGAAAGGAAGGGAAGTTTTCTTTACTTAGGGCCGCGGAGAACCCCGTAAAATGGGAATAATTCAGAATTTTTTGTATGTGCCCATAAGTTCTAAAAATTTTTAGGTTTTTGGCTAAGGTTTCTTTGGTGGTTTTAATTAGAATTGGAATAATGTCATTAGATGTTGAGGATTCTATTATTTTAAATAAATCTGTATCAATAGGCTTCTCTTCCGAGAAAATATTCTCATTCTTCTTTATGGTTTCCTTTTCGATTGTAATTTCTTTTATCGGGCTCCTTTTAGAAGAGGGAAATAAAAATGCGCCTATATTTAAAACTTGAAACAAGATTAGAAATAAAAAAATAAGTGAAAGGGGGGTTCTTTTAAGCCGGAGCATTAGAATAGTCGGTATATAATATATATTTTTTCTTATAACTATTATAAAAATTTAATCTATTTAAAAATGCGAGAGTTTTCCCTTTTCTTTCAGAAAAATGCGTGATATAGAATAAATCAAAATATTCAGAAAAGAATCGCTCTATAATTTAATGGTCTCTCTTAAGTTTTTTAGGAGGACTGCCTTTAATAGATTTATAGTGTGAAGTAAATCTTGATATTCAATTACCTCAATATTCGTATGCATATATCTTAATGGGGTTGAGACTAGCGCACATGGGATTCCCTCTTTCGTCATTTGAATGGCTCTTGCATCAGTTGGCGTAGGTCTTGGTTCGGCTTCTAAGACATAGGGTATTTTTTCTTCTTTTGCGGTATCGATTATAATTTTAGTGAGTTTCGACATTAAATTGGGACCGACAGAGATAGACACTCCTGATCCCAAGTTGCATTCATAAAATTTATCTTTACTGATGCCTGGAAAATCAATGGCGTGAGTGACTTCTAGTGCAATTGCTAAATCCGGAGATATTTTATAAGCCCCGACTGTTGCGCCTCTTACGCCGATTTCTTCTTGCGCCGCAAATTGGAATATAAGATCTTTATCAAGGTTATCTTTTAATTTAGAGAATTCCATAATTAATTTAATTAATATAAAGCAGCCCGCACGGTCATCAAACGCTTTAGAGCAAATTCTTTTTTTACCATAGAGAGGAGTACATTCTTGTTTAAGCATAATATAATCTCCTACCGAGATAATCCTTTTAACTTCTTTATCCTTTGAGAGCCCTATATCAATGAACAACTCTTCTATTTTTACTCCCTTCTTGCGATCTTCGGATTTAATAAGGTGAATAGGTTTTTCGCCGATCACTCCAATGATTTCCTCCCCCGAAGTCGAATGAATCGTTACCTTTTGTCCGGGTAAAATTCTTGGATTTTGACCTCCTACTTGGGAGAATCTAATGAATCCATCTTTATCGATATACCTCACCATGAACCCAATCTCGTCCATATGTGCATCAAGTAAAACTTTCAAATTAGGAGCATCTGATTTGGACGTGCCTTTTATGATGCAAAATAAATTTCCTAAAACGTCCGTTTTTATTTCGTCACAATAAGATTTAACTAAACGAGTAATATACTCTCGTATTTTATTTTCATTTCCACTACAGGCTTGGATTTCTGTGAGTTCTTTAATTATTTTAAAATCTTGTTCAAATGACATATTATGGAATCCTCATTTAATGTTATTTAATATTTTTAAATATCGAATCAATAAATTTTTTTTCTAATATTTATTTAAGACAATTATAGAAATAAATGAAAATTAAATTGTGGGAGAACTTTAAGATGTCCGAGGAAGAACCAAAAAAAGATGAAGAAGAAAAAAATGAACCATCCCAAGAAAAAGGTGAATCAGAAAAAACTAAAAAGAAGTTCACCTTTAAGTGTCAAAGAGAAGATAAATGCTGTCTTCACATGGGACCGATTCCCCTTACGATGTGGGATTTGGAATTATGGGCAAGGAATAATGTGGTCGCCAATTTTTTACCTTATATTGATATTTATCAGAAACCAGATGGAATCTTAGATCTTGTATTGAAACCCTTACCTCTTTCTAAAGAAGGGGAAGAGAAATCAACTCCACCTGACCCCTTTACTGATACTCCTATCTCAGAGCTGTTAGATGTTAAATGTCCATTATATAATGTTGATCAAAAAAAATGCTTAGTATATGAGAATCGTCCTTTACGGTGTCGTAATTATCCGTTAGAATTCGATGGAAAACATTTCAGCGTGGATGTCGATTGTCCTGGAGTAGGGCAGGAGGGAATGACTAAAGAAGAACTTGCCAATATGAGAGAAAACGCGAAAAAAGAATTTTATGAACTTACGCGTATGAGAATTGCCTTGCCCGTTTTAAATCAAATTATTTCAGGTAATTTCATGAAAAGCCTTATGAAGCAGCAAATGGAAGCAATGAATAAAATGAGTGATGAAGACAAACAAAAACTGGATGAGATATTCAAAAAACAAGAACAAGTTCCTAACCAAGAAGCAGAAAACGATTAATATCTCAAACCTTTCTATTTTTTTATATTTAGTTCCTTTTTTTAATGCAGTTTTAAACAGTTTTTTTACATTTCATACATTTACCGCCTCGTTCTATCACAGATTTAATACATTTCTTGCAATAGAACGCAGAACAAATTGGGCATAAATATACTCCGCCCTTTATGGAATAATTACATATATAACACCTAATCTTTTCTCTCTCTTCATTTTCTTTGGTGATTTCACTAATTGAGAGCTCTTCTCTTGTTTTTTCAATATCCTTCAAATCAATTAGGATAATATCTTCCAAATCAGGTTCTTCACGGCACTGGATTACGATTTCTTCTACTATAGGTTCATCGAAAGAAGGTTCATTTACTACAAGAATCTCAGGATCTTTCCTTTTTTCTTTCGAATGTTGTTCCATTTTTTTAACCCAATCGGAATATTATTCAGTCTGAAAGAAAAGTAGTTTAAATTAATTTAAATCTTTAGGTTTTTTTTTATAGCACCTCCTAAGAGGAGGATTAGAAAGAAATATAAATATAAAAACTAAATTGGGTATTATTATGAAGGAATTTAATGTAAAAAATTCTAAAATTCGTCTTGAACAAGGGGATATAACTGAATTAGATACTGATGCTATAGTCAATGCTGCAAATGCTCAACTAATTATGGGAGGCGGAGTAGCGGGAGCAATTCGGAGAAAGGGGGGACCTTCAATTCAAGCGGAATGTGATACAATAGGAGGAACCTTTGTCGGGGGAGCTGTAATAACTACAGGGGGGGATTTAAAAGCAAAGCACGTAATTCATGCCGTTGGCCCTAGAATGGGCGAAGGGAATGAAGATGAAAAACTCAAAAATGCCACCTTGAACAGTCTCAAATTAATGGATGAACATAAACTTAAGACAATTGCATTTCCGGCTATTTCTACGGGAATCTTCGGCTATCCAATTGACCGATGTGCGAAAATTATGATCTCTACTACGAAAGAATATTTAGCGGGAAATACGCAAATTGAAGAAGTGATCTTCTGTTTATATAGTTCTCCCGATTTCGAGGTTTTTGAAAAAGAATTGAAATAAATAATTTTTTAATTTTCTTATTCTTTTTAGTTATATGAAAGACCCTACTAAAGAGATACTCCGCATAATAAAGCTAATATTCTACTTAATTGTGGTAGGATTCATATTTTTTGTCATACAGAGTATATTGAATCTCTGGATCAATATTTTCAAGGCTTATGTTTGGCTTACTAGCATCGTGCTTATAGTTTATTATCTCCTTCTCCCGTTAATTTTTAGATTTATCGTTTCGCCCAAGTTTAATGCTAGCTATAAATATAATTCTAAAGATTTTACTAAAGAAAAATCAGCAAGTCAGATTTCTAAGCAAAGTAATAAACCTAAAATTTCAATTAATAAAGAAAACGGAACATATTCGATAGAATTTGGGAAAGATCGCAAATTAGGTGAAGGGATTGTTCAAATATGTTACAACCATCAGCTTTATTCGAACCTTAAGACTTTAGGAAAAAATTCTAAAAAATTAAATTTAGCACAAATGGAAGAGAGCAAAGGAAATGACAATTTAGGAGAATTCACCCGTAAATCATTCACCTATAATTTTGAAGGTGAGAAAAATAAACTAATCTCGACGATAAAAGAATATCCTAATCAAAATTTCATAGTTTTTGAATTAAATCTTCCCGATGGGTTAAACAACACATCAAACGAGAATTATAGTGATTTAATTACCGGATTTCCCAGTTTTTTAAATAAAAGCCCCAATCACACTATTTTTACTTTTCGGCATGCAATATTTTGCCCGCCGAATCGAGAGCTTGAAGCAACGAGTGCTCCCGTTGTCTTTTATGATGAGGAATTAAATAGTTTTTTGGTTTCCCCATTGGACGGATTTCTCAATACTGCCACCTTAAAAGCACAAGATGGGCGAATTAATTGCGGCTTTCAAGGAGAATTGAAAGAAATTCCAAAAGAGGCTTCTCAAAAATTTATTCTCCTTTTCACAAAGGGGATAAACCAAGCATTTGAGGAGATAGGGGAAATTTTACGAAAATATCATCGAGTAGATAAAAAAGATCCTTATGGCTCCATTGCGGTATCGCATCTAAGTTATTGGACCGATAACGGCGCCTATTATTATTATCAAACGGAAAAAGGGATGAACTATGAAGACACGATGGTAGCGGTGAAAGATTATTTTGAACAACACAACATTCCTATCCAATCCTACAATTTTGATTCGTGGTGGTACCTTAAATACCAAAGTTCTATTAGCAAATTCAGTTCTACTGTGTTTAAACCTTTGTATAGAATTCTGGGAGGGGGATTATTCGGAAATACTCTTCGTTGGGAAGTCGATCCTGCTAATTTCTCCACAGATTTGGCAACCTATTATAAAGAGCGATTTAAATATCCAATCATTGCTCATTCAAGACGATGGGATGCAAGGTCGCCTTATTTAGAAAAATATGAATTTGAGATATATGAAAATCATGCCGTTCCTTTGAAAAGAGAATTCTGGG
>Ga0180433_10009539_pt1 | contig 11853 bp, 21 predicted proteins | sample SS_ome_8_FD_132980 | JGI IMG/M metagenome (GOLD analysis project Ga0180433, IMG submission 132980) | Hypersaline lake sediment archaeal communities from the Salton Sea, California, USA - SS_1_D_1 metaG | ecosystem: Environmental > Aquatic > Non-marine Saline and Alkaline > Hypersaline >... | reverse complement strand
TGATGTACTTTTAGCTGAATTTGAATTTACACCAGCATCAGGAGCAAATGTAGGGAGTAATTGCAGTTTAAATCTTGATGAAACATATCTTTTATCAGCTGACCCAAGACCAATAGAATACAGCCATGATATAATAAATGCTAAAGCGAAAATAGTCATGTATGACGTATCTATAATAGTTGATAATGTTTACATTAAAAAAGGAGAAACAAGCAAATTAAGAATATTAATCAATAATGTTGAAAACTATGGCTCATCTGATGTTTATCTTTATTATGACCCAGATGTAATTAATATATTAGGTTTCTTAGGAACAGAATTAGATGACATACCAGCATGGTATGATGATGGTAATGGAAAATTAACAATTATATCATATACTGATATACCAGTTTATGGTGATTTTGTTTTAGCTGAATTTGAAATAGAATCAGCATCTAACGCAAACGTAGGAGATATAAGCCTACTTAATTTAGCAGGAACATTCATTTTATCAGCTGACCCAACACCTATTGAATTCGACCATAATGAAATAGATGGAATAGCTTACATTGAAATGGGCGTTAATGTTGGATTATGTGATTATGTAGATGATAAATGGCCAATTAATTTAACAACTATTTTTGAAATACTCGATTCATATATACTTCAAACACATCCAGATAATTATGATTTTGTACCTAATATAAATGAAGTATTCGGAGTCATCGATTATTACCTTGGTTATATTTCAAGTAGTAATCCAACAGGTTGCGCTGTTATTCAGTAAAATTTATATGTTTAATACATGATAGTTTTTTTGTGAAGTGAAAATACATATTATAATTACAGTTGGATGATAATAATGCCAGAAATATGTGATTGGATAAATGGGAAGGGAGGGCCAGATAATTTAACATCAGCCGATATATTTCAGATACTTGATTCTTATCTTTCTGGTAATCCACCAGATGATGATGCATTAATGAGCATAGATGATATAATTGTACCAATTGGTAGTACAGCTAATGCTCATCTAATGATTAAAAACGTACCTAAAGTAGGTGCATGTGATGTTTTAGTTCATTATGACCCATCTGTAGTTAAAATAATAGATATAATAGATAGTGATTTTGGAGATAATTGTTATTGGACTGATGATGGAAATGGCACATTAGACATCATGGCTTATACATTAGAGATTTATGACCCTGTTCTCGTAGCTGAAATAGTTTTTGCACCAGCTGATGGAGCAGTAAATGATGATTATTGCGCTCTTCATTTATCTGATACTTTCGTTTGCGATTCAAAAGTCCCAATGTGTGATGAAGTACCCCATAAAACAGTTGATGGTTCAGCTACAATACAAGGAGGCGCAGATTGTATTAACCCTTCAGGCCCTGAAGGAGATACAAGATGTGGAGATGATACATTAGGTGAGGACCCAACACATCTCTATAGATGCATTGATGGAAATTGGGTTGACCAAGGTGAAGATGCAAGCTGTATGCCACCTAGTTGCACAAATCCTGATGGAGCTGAAGGAGCTATAAGATGCGGTGATGAAACATTTGGACAGGACCCAACACATCTTTATCAATGTAAAGAAGGAATGTGGGTTGATAATGGATATGATAGTTCATGTGATACAACTACTGGTTGTACTAACCCTGATGGAGCTGAAGGAGCTATAAGATGCGGTGATGAAACATTTGGACAGGACCCAACTCATGTTTATAGATGTGTTTATGGTGAATGGGTTGATGATGGATATGACCAGTCATGTGATACGCAAACTGGTTGCAATAATCCATCTGGTGATGAGGGAGATGTTCAATGTGGTGATTCAAATTATGGACAGGAACCAACACATAATTATCAATGCACAGATGGAGTATGGTATGATTTAGGTCCAGCTGGTGGATGTGGGGCTGAACAGAAATGTAGCAATCCAATAGGATATGAGGGAGATATTATTTGTGGTTACAATGCTGGAGGACAGGACCCAACACATAAATATGAATGCATGGGAGATGGAACATGGAAGGACCTTGGACCTCATCCTGATTGCGGTGGAACAGGGACACACCTGACAATCGATGATATAGAGATATGTCTCGTTTGTAGTGGAGAGGGGACAACAAAGATTCATATAAATAATGTATCGAACCTGGGTTCAATGGAAGCAAAATTGTATTATGACCCAAGCGTAATAAAAATGAAATCATATGGAACAGAAGATTTTGAACAACTTACTATAGTAGATGATGGAATAGGTAAAATAAGTATAGTAGCATGGACCGCTGATTCTTTAGATGGAGATGTAATAGCTGCAAGGATAACATTCAAACCAGCATCTGGTGCATCAGTAGGAGACACATCACCTCTTGATTTATCAGAAATACTTCTTCTTGATGCGACACCACAGGGAAACCAGATTCCATGCACCCATACTGACGGTAAAGCAACGATTATAAGCCTTGGTTGGACTTTCGTACCAAATATACAGGAGTTATTCGGTGTATTAGATTACTATCTCGGTAATTGGTCAAGCGGTGATAATTTAACTGGTTGTGATTTTACTTATAATCCTTCAGTACCATGAAAAGACTTTAAATAAAACATCTTTGTTTATATTGTCATAATGTCTGTTAATATTAAATTGGAACCAGTGAAAGAAGAGAATAATGAGCAAATTCAAAAAAATGAAAAAACTGTTTTTTTACCTGAGAAGATAACAAAAAATGAAAGCTCTTATATTTTAGAACAAGTATATAATATGATATCTACATATTATTCAACGAGTCAGATAGATGAGATTGAATTACCGAAGAACCCTAACTGGTATCTCAATGAAATACTTATTTTGTTTGTAAAAATGGGCATAATAGAAATAGATTAATTCTTTTTAATTTTTAAACTCATTTCATTAGATTTAACATCATGAAATATTTTTCTTTTCTTCATTTTAACACCATGTCTTTTCATGTAATCAAATCCTTCATTCATGAAACATGTACAAAGAGTCTCAATGACGTCTTTTATCTTATGGTTCCTTCTCCTACATTCAAAAGTAAACTCAATATATTTCTTTCTATCAATAGGAGGCATCCTCTTCAAATGAATAGTATTATTTAGTTTATTAATAGATATATCATTCTTCATATAAACATCTATCAAACAAAGAATTATATCTTTAATATGGCATTTTTTATCAAAACAATATTTTTTAAAAGGCATATAAATATGATAAGATATGGGGGACGGTCTTGATAATTTCACATGAATGCCAACATGACACTCTATTAAAAGATTTTCGGTTACTATTATATAATATATCGATATTTTATTAATTAATATTTAAATAGAGGTGAAGTAAAAAAATGGCACGTAGAATGAAGACTATGTCTTTCGCAAAATGGAAAGTTGCACACAAACAAGTATTAATGTGTGGTTTAGGAGCTGCTGTTGGCGCTATTGAAGCACCATTAATTAGACAATATATGCCTGGAGTTGTATCACCAGATATACCAGCCCCATGGGGAAACAATGATGTATTCTGGCCATGTATACTTGGTGCAGGTGCATTAGGTGCGAGTTTCTTTGTACGAAAAGTTGACATCAACTCAGTCCTCATTGGTTTCGGAACAGTAAGTCTCATCACTGGTCTGCTCAGAGGCGCATTCCCAGAGTATGGGTTCCAAGGAAGAGCTGCTACTGCAAGAGCAGCCAGACCACGTTTACGCTCAGCTCGACCAATGGTAAGACGAGCAGCAAATAGAGCAAGCGGAGTCGGACCTATGACTCCAACAGGAATTCCACCAGCAACCGTACTCGCATAAGTGGGTGAAACATGAAAAAATTACTTACCAGAAAACAATGGATATCTGTTTCTGGTATTGGCGTTGGTGTAATACAAAACCAAATATCTAATCAATGGGGTTATTTCCCAGTTCTTGGAGGATGGCTACCAAGTCCATGGAATGGATGGTCATCTATTGGTGGAATAATAACTGGCGGAGTAGCTTTCTGGCTTGCTCAATATGCGAAATTCCTTAAAGGAAAACAACACCTTGAATTGAAGATATTCCTTTATTATTATGGAATAACAACTATTTTAGGTGGAATAGTTAATGGTATAACAGCAGCTGGTCAATCAATGGCATTAACAACGAGAACATCAAGGAATCTAAGAACAGCAAGACCAAGAACATCATCATGTTCATCATGTAACACATCAGGGGTTCTTGGAGTCTCACCAATGACAGGGAGAGTAGCAGCTGTACCAATGTCTCAGGAATTATCTGGTAGAGGAAATGTAACAAACAAATATTACCCTAATTACACTGGGACATTCTATAGAAGAGAGCAATCACCTGCTAGAGGATTCGGTTCTGATGTAACACGTAATCCAATGGCAAAGATTCCAACGAAAATACCATACAACAAAATAATATCATAAAATCTAAGAGAAAGGATGTAATAGAAAAAGTTATATCTTTTCTTCATCTATTTTTTTTTAGTATTTTCTATCCATTGGCTTATTGCATTTTGGACACAACATTTCAAAACAAGGTTTGTTAAATTTATGTGGCATTTCATGCCCACATAATGGACAATAACAAACTCCACCAGGGCCCATATATTTTCTTGGCATAATTATTTCTCACCTTAGATGAACATTTTCTGTCCTTCTTCAAGGTATTTTTTCATACAATCAGAGAGAACATCTCTAACTTCTTTATTGTTAGTTCTACATTTATTAGCAAAAGCAATGTAAAGCTCTCTGTTTACAGGGGTAGGTCTAGCAAATTCTTGATGCATCAAGTAAAAAACAATAAAATTTTAGTATATAAAGATTGTCATAGTGACACGGCTTTGCACATAAACTTTTCATACTTTTATTGCCAATTCCCATATGCTTCTTCTTTTTAAGAACATCATCCTGTGTTTTCCTATTGTCAGTAATATCAGTATTTTTAGCAAAAGGAATATTTTTCAGTAAAATTTATAAACTGGTAACTATTTACATATTTTAAATATTTCAGGTTTTATGCCTGAGAGAAAGAAAAAAGGTGAACGTAAAGTGAAAATCTCTGGGACTATTAGACCCGAACAAGAACAATGGATTAAAAATATGATTAAGGAAGGCAAATTTTACAATATTTCTCACATCCTTCAAGAAGGCATTAAACTGTTACAAGACAAACATAAGGAGAAAAATAATGTTGAATAAAATAATGATAATAACACTAACTACTATTCTTAACCACCAGACAGGATATTTTTACAGTAAAGATGGTGAATATCTTAATTATGTACATGGAGACTTTAATTTTTATCAATCAGATATTAAAGACATCTCAAAAGATACACTTGAAGCGATATTAGAAGGACTTGAAAAAGAACGTATCTGGGAACGGAAATATCCAAAAAGCCCTCTAGTTGGAAAGGTAATAGATATTTCTGCACTAAAACGAAAGATAAAATCACTGAATCCAGAATCAATCATCGAGGAGACAATATACAATGGTTTCAAAATCATAGGGAAATTCAGAATAACAGATAAAGGAAAATATTTTTTTACCCACCGCTTCATCGATGATAAAAATAAGGAGTTCAATTGCAATTCAAAAAGACAATGCAAGGAAACCATCGACCATTACCTGAAAAACAAAGCAAATATAGATTCATCAAAGATACATGTCATGGAATATATTGGTGGATATGGTGGCGGGTTTAAATTTATCTCCAAAGAAAAACTCAATGAAGAATTATATAATACATCGTTAAAATATGCCGGTTCATTTGACTCCTTCATTAACTCTGTAAAAGATAAAGTCGAGAAACAGAAAATTGTTGATTACATCTGGATGGAATAAAAATGAAAACTTTAGTGATGATATTGAGACATGCATTGCTAAAACATCAAGAAAGAAGTATGCTTCGCCAAGGGGCGGTTTTAGAAGTATGCCCAGATTGTAAAAATGAAGCAGCAGTCTATTATCATTCTAGTTATGCTTGTGGTCATTGTTTTTGGTGTAATAAAAAAATATCAAAAAGTTTTTGTTCTATATGTCATAAGCCTCTGCCAAAGATAGGTGCTTGGACTGTTGTAAAAACAAATAATAAATATTGTGGTCGTGATTTTTGCGAAAACTGTTATTTTAAAAAGGTATCTCCTACATTATAAGGTGAAAAAATGTTTAGAAGATTAAGGCAAATATTGAATATGAGCCGTTTAAAATATCCAAAGTCCAATAATCAATTTGCTATTTATGAATGGGATGGTAGATTTCCTATCGGTGTTCGTTGGCATTGTTGATATAATTATGAATAAACCTGTTTTTTCTCCATGAATTCCTTAAGAGCTCTCCTTAAAATACTAGAACGTGATGAATATAAATCCTGTTCTATCATGTTATCCATCTCTATAAGCTGATTATTTGATATAATAACACAAACCTGAGTACCATTTCTCTTTTTCATGTATAAACATTAAAAAACATATATAAATAATTACCTACAATAAGATTCATTGAATTATATGAAGATATTTTATTAACAAAGACAAGTATTCATCATTAGAGGTGAAGTTATGGTCGTTTTAGGAATTCAAAACGCAACCTTTGCGGAAACAGCACTTACCGCAGAGGAACAAACGCTGTGGCAAACACAATACGCAGACCTCTGGTTCCCACCTTGGAGCTTGGAACGTACTTATATAAATACGAAAAAAGCCATCGTGGATGCCGGAGTAAGAGCTGCAAAAAATGCTTTAGATGAAAGAAAATTTGGTGGCCTAAATGCTGCCGATAGCGAACTTGGTATAACCACCATCCGTCCAGGACAAGTAGGGCTCGTCAATGGAGCTACACCAGAAGCTAACAATGTATGGAAATGGAAACATGACTGTATAAAAGAAGCATATGGTGTAGGATTTGAGAATTGGATTCACAGTCCAACAACTGCGACAACTGCATTCTCAACACCAGAGGAAGCATTCTACATACCGTTATACATTCATGAAGAAAATTGCAGTCCAAGAATTCAAACAGTGAAACTTGATATTGGACGAGCAAACATTCTCTTTTATGATGTAGCAGCCTGTAGAATGAGAGATTATGCAACTGGAAGTAATCTTATCCCATTACCAACTACATTCTGGGCTCCAGAGATGGATGTACTCATTGCATTAGGTTTCAAGATGAATGGTACAACTGAACCACGTTTAGGTGGATTCTGTGTTGGAATGGGTTCATTCTTAGATGCAACCTCATATCAAGCAAGCACAAACAGTGTGACAGCAGTAACGACAGCTAGCACGTAATCAGGAGATTTGAAATAGAATGGCGCAGATAGCTCAACCAAAATCAGCTGCATTCTCTGAAGAGGATGTATGCATTGTTAGCAAAGCTGCTCCATGTGCTATTTGGGCAGGTACAAAAATACTGTATTCAGGATGTGCATTAAGCGGTCCAGGAAATTCAACACAGGCAAGCGGTTATAATTTTTATAGCGGTGAATCTGATGTAGCACCAGTTAGTTTATCCGGATGGGGAGAGATAAGGATACCTGAATTGAATCAGCTACATCAACTGTTTGTATTTCCAAAAAGAGCAGAAGCAGTAGCAAGAACAGCATACACAACTCTAACTGTATCGACAGCAAGCGGTTATCCAGCTGGCCATGGTGGTTGCAGTGGAAAAATCGCTCTTGTGCATTATGGAGTAATGAATAATGCATCAGGTTATCTAGCTGGTGGATGCAGTGGATATGCATTGAACTCAGGCGTATTTACATCTGGTTTAATCGATGTCATAGCTATAGGGAGTCAAATGTGAGGTGATTAAAGTATGGCACAATTAGCTCAACCAAAATCAACTGCTTTCTCTGAAGAGGACGTATGCATAATAAGCAAAGCTGCTCCATGTGCGATTTGGGCAGGTAGTAAAATACTTTATTCTGGACTTTGGCTTAGTGGACCAAACAATGTAACACAAGCAAGTGGATACAATTTCCTCAGTGGAGAATCAGATGTTTCTCCAGTAAGCCTTTCTGGTTGGGGACAGATAAGAGTACCAGAGTTAAATCAACTCCATAAAGTATTTGTATTCCCGAAAAACCCAGGTATATGGGCTGCTGACAATTACACAACTCTTACTGTAGGAACAACAAGCGGTTATCCAACTGGTCATGGTGGATGCAGTGGAAAAATAGCGATGGTCCAATACGTTGGCGTATGTCAAGAAAGCGGAGTACCAGGCACATACTCAGGTGGATTAACTTTCCCATCTGGTTACTGGAATTCTGGAATAGTTGACATCGTTGCTTTTGGGAGTCAAATGTGAGGTGATTAAAGTATGGCACAATTAGCTCAACCAAAATCAACTGCTTTCTCACAAGAGGAAGTATGTGTAATTAGTAAAGCATCACCTTGCGCTGTATGGGCTGGAACAAAAATACTTTACTCCGGTGAGCACAGTTCATCTGTACCACTGCAAGCAAGTGGATATAATTTCCTCAGTGGTGAATCAGATATCGAACCTGTGAACTGGTCTGGTTGGGGAAAGATAAGAGTCCCTGAGTTAAATCAGCTCCATAAAGTATTTGTATTCCCACATGAACCAGGAGTAGTAGGAAGACCTGATTACACAACTCTTACTGTAGGAACAACAAGCGGTTATCCAACTGGCCATGGTGGATGCAGTGGAAAAATAGCTTTGATTCATTATATTAAAACCTGTATGTATTCAGGGCATTTATATGATGGAACAACAAGCGGTGTACCATTAGGATGTTCAGGTATCGCATTTGCATCAAATGTATGGACATCTGGCCTAGTAGACATATTAGCATTTGGAAGTGAAATGTAAACAATTGAGAGAGAAATCTCTCTTCTTTTTTTCTTTTACCAAAAACCTTTTTATACTTAATAATTAATAGTATAATTCAAAGGTGAAGTTGAAATAATCAAAAAACTTCATGATAGAACCAATAGAAAAGTCTAAAGGTGAAGTGAAAAAAAATGTTAGAAATAGAAAAATTCATACCACAAGAAAACTGGTATGTTGGTCTATTGTTTTATGAGGGATATTTTTTCTTCAAAACAATAAGGAAGCAACAGTTAACTGTTTATATGCCATATGAATTCAACAGTGGAACAGCTATACTACCAGATGGTACAAGTGGATGGGAAGCTCCATCGGATGCACAGGGTCGTTTCTATCTTGAACCACAAGAAGAGGAAACAGTTTATCAAACATTCATAGGATTATCTCCAAGTCAATCAAAACTATACCTTCAATATACACAGAGAGAAGACAGAATGAATCTTATAACTCCAAGACCAGTACCTGGGCAAATTGGTTTCTGGGATGGAGAGATGAGTGCTTATCATGACCCATCACCTATAACTGAGCTTTGGATGGTACATGACATATATCCATATCTCAATGTTGAAAACGCTGGTGTTTCCTGTGAAGCTAAAACGATTAAATCAAGTTTCTGGATTATTCCTTATACTTATCAAGTCATTAAAGATAGAAATAAAATACTTTCATTCCTTAGAGGTGAAAGACGTTGCACTGTGAAAACAATGGGTGATGGATACAGACCTATTAAAGCACCTGCTTGGCTCGTTGAGGATTACTCACAGTTTATGGTGCAACCAGAGGAGGTATAATAAAATGGCAGAAAAAACATTATCTCATACTCAGGATAGAACTAAGGAAGGCAGACTTGTCATACCACTTGATAAACCAAGGACATTTGATTATAATGAAGAGGAAATTTCAACTGGTTCAGCAGCAAGTGGTAGTTTATATATCGCATGCAGTGGAAAAGATGTTTACATTAAACAATTACTCGTCACAGAATATAGTGGAACTGATTCAAATATTCGTTTAGCTGATGCAAGTGGTAACATAACTCCATATATTCCTGTCGCTGCTAATACTTGTGTAACTTGGGACCCAAGACCATCTGCTTGTGGACCATTACATGATGTAGGAAACAGCGGTATTGTAGTGTTTTATAACACTGATGGAGCTTTCTATGGAGCTGCTACATTGATTGTGCAAGTTGACCCGAAAGTAGATGAATAAAAAAATTAAAATTCTCATTCAAATGAGGAAATAAAATGGTTGTTGAGGTAAATTACAGGGTAACAACAGGGAGTCTTGCAACTACGAATACAACGAGATATAGCCCTATTAAAGGTATTATAAACAGCTGTATTCTTCATTTTCCACCTGGTTGCAATGCACTCGTTGAATGTTTCCTTAATGTTGGTACTGTGCAGATTCTTCCTTATCCAACTAGGGGCTCTGGTACTGGTAATGTAGGTATTGCTTTGGATTCTACAACACAATCATTTAATATAACTCATCCTGTAGATAAAAACGACCCTATTGAATTGAAAATAGTGAATCATGATGACACGGAAGGACATACTATATCAGCTATTCTTTTGATATCTGAGAAAGAAACATATACGGGACCATAGGTGGTATAATTAATGGGTGTTCAATCATGGGGAACAGGTCGAGCTGATTATTCAAGGAACATTGAGTTTAGTACAGAACCACTAATCAGAGGCCCTCAGAATCAATATAATCATACTGTTGATTATGAGGATGTCCCAGCGAATTCAAGTTCAACAGTAGATGTTGATGTTGGTTCAGATGTAGTTGTTATGTTGTATGATAATTATCTTTTAGCTAATAAAAATGTATTAATTTCAATGAAATTAGAAGCAAAAGGCACAGGTGGCTCATACGCAAATGTTTTTAAACATGATGGTTATCAAATTATACATCATCCATTGGTAAAAGGATTCCCTGTTTTTAAAGAATTTCGTTATACATATTACAATGATAGTGATGAGACAGTAAATCTTAGTGTTATAGTGAATGGGCTTTATACAGCTGAAAAAGAATATTATCTTTCAAAAGGTGATGTACCAGTATGAGCTCTGTTGAATCATGGGGTACAGGAAGACCTGATTATTCAGATAATGTTGAATTTGCAACTGTACCTTTGATTCGTTCACATCAGACAAGAAGTCATTTAACTATATCTGATTATCTTTATTACGCATTAGATTGGCCTTATACAATTGGACAGGTTTTAAACGCTTCAGTATATGATGATACATATACTGGATATGATTTATATGAAACACAATATACTATGTATACAAATTCATTGAGTATAGAATCTGATTCTAATACATTTTGTCTCATTGGATTAATAAGATATAGAAATTATGGTGCATATTTAGCAGGTGAACATGAGATAGAATATTTTGGTTACGCTGCTGGTTATGGAAAAGCTGAGCTTATATTCGACAAGGGTGTTTATTATGACCCAGTTAATAAATATGTTGATATTTTTTTTTCATCTGTAGCTGGAGATAATGGATATCCAAGTCTTCCAAGAGGTTGGCCGCCAGATTACGTAAGAATGACTATTACAACTCATCAAGTTGAAGAAAAAATAAGAGGCCCTCTCATCAATAAATGAGGTATAATAATGAGCATGAGTATCGATGAATTAGTTGAAAAAGCTAAGAATGACCCTATGATTAAAGCAACAATTGAAAAAGATGGAAAAATTATTGATATTAAAAAAGATATTAAAATGATAAAATTGAAGAAGTGATGAATATATGGCAGTTTTGCAAGAAAGCAGACAAAAAGTTCAAATGATGGGTAATGATGGGACTGCACCTTTGGATATTGCTGTCTGTAGTAGTGGAGAAGTTATTATTTGCTCTGGTTTACATGTTGTCGCTGATGTTGTCGCTGAGGTTTCTAGTGGATTGCATGTTGAGATTTCTGGTTCATATGTTGAGATTAACAGTGGATATAT
>Ga0180433_10009537_pt1 | contig 11856 bp, 8 predicted proteins | sample SS_ome_8_FD_132980 | JGI IMG/M metagenome (GOLD analysis project Ga0180433, IMG submission 132980) | Hypersaline lake sediment archaeal communities from the Salton Sea, California, USA - SS_1_D_1 metaG | ecosystem: Environmental > Aquatic > Non-marine Saline and Alkaline > Hypersaline > Sediment... | reverse complement strand
TGTTGAATTTTCATTACCAGCAGAATCATTAATATAAACAATCCAAGTATTGCTTCCTTCTGAACTTGAAACAGAAGTAAAATTAGTTCCACAACTTACAGTGCTTGAATTTGTAGCTCCATTATCTATTGAATACCATACAGAATTACAATTAGTTTCTGTAAATGTATAATTAATAGCATTTACATCAGTTGAATAAGTTGCATTAGCTGGATAATTTATTGTAAGTTCAGGATAAACAGTATCAATACCAAAATCATAAACATCTGTATAATTAAAATCTCCCTCACTATCATTACAACTTATAATGAAAGTATAACTTCCATCTGCTATACTTGAGTTTACATGTCCAAATGTTGTATCAGAATTATTAGTCATTGTTTGATTAGCAGCTCCTGAAATTGAAACAAGACAAGAATCTGCCCCTCCTTCTGTTGGTAAATTACTTAAAGTAACATTAAAATTAACACTTCCTGAATGATAACTATCATTTGCAGGATTGTCTATTGTTATTGCAGGTCCTAAAGGACTTGTATAATTAACTTCAAAATCAAGCATATCAACATATAAATAATCATCACTTGAAGAATCAGATTCTACATCTACTCTACATCTTGCTAAATTAGCTTCTTCAGGAGTATCTATAACAGAACTTACATCCCATCTAACTTCTCCTTCTGAAGTATATTCTGAACAAGTTTCATCATCTGCAAGAGTAGTCCAATCACTACCATTATAAACCCTCCATAAACAATCTGCACCATAATTATTAGTTATTCTTAAATCATAAACACACTCTGCTTTATTTATTGTTGCTCCAGAAGGAACTGTAGAGCTTTCCCAAACACCAACAACCCAGGCAGGACTTCCTGAATCAGCATTTAAAGCAGTATCTGTTCCACCAGCTCTGTCACCATCATCACTTGCAATCTCAGTACAAGTACAACTACATAGCCCAGTATCTCCTAATTCCCCACAACCACAAATAGTACAAGCAGCTTCTGCTATAGTAGGATCAACAATATAATCAAACTCAACATTTCCAAGCATTTTTAAGTCAAAAACATCTTGAGTTTGATTTTCACCTAGTTCTGTAAGATAAATTTTATATTCATCTTCTTCTTGAACATTTTCAAATAAAGCTAATAAAACATCAGAATCTTTTTCATAAACCTCAATTTGACTTGCTTGTTCTGCTCTTGCATAAATTGTTATGTCGTTTTCATTTGTTAAATCTTGCTCAAAAGTAACTCTAACATAATCATTTGCAGGAATTGCATCTGTCCAATTATTATCTTGCTCACTCACAAATTCATAAATATCCTCTATAAAATCTCTATTTTCATCTAAATGAACTGCTTTGCTTATCTCAATAATAATTAAGCTTGGGTCTAATTCAATTATATCTCCTACTTTATAATCAGTATCTGTAAAATCTCTTTCAATATAGACAGTAAATGTATTTAAATATTTAATATTTTCAATTTCTGTTTCTTCAGAAAGCCCAAGATCTCCAACAGCTAATCCGCTCAAACCTTTTATAATCCCTCCTGTAATTCCAGGCTCTTCAACAAGAGTTTCTTCTTCTGGTTCTCCACCAACTTCTTCAACTTCCTCTCCTGCCTCTGCTTGCTCCTCATCTTCTGCTTGCTGTTCTGTTTCTTCAACAGTCTCCTCTTCAACAGCTTCTTGTTCTTCAGTAATATTTTCTTCAGTAAGTTGTTCCACAGGTTGTTCTACACTTTCTTCTGTTTCATTAACTTTTGTTTCATTGATATTTTCTACAATCTCTTCAGATTCTTCAGTAGCTTCCCCAACTTCCTCTCCTGTTTCTGCTTGCTCCTCTGCTTCTTGTTCTGCTTGTTCCTCAACAGCTTCCTCTTCAATTTCAATTTCTAAAGAAGGAGTTTCTATTCTAACTGCATATCCTTCGTCAACTAAATCCTGAAAACTTAATAATTGATTTCCGATTATTATAGAATTTTCATCATAAATTTTTAATGCTTGGTCAGAAGTAACTTCAATTTTAGCCATAAAATTTAAATCAGTAAGCTTGACTTTATAACCCCATTTATAATCTTCTTCTGCTCTTTGAACCTCAATATCAAAATCTTCTGCTTCAACTTCTGCTTGTTCTTCTATATCCTCTATTTCTTTTTTCTTGAGCTCTTTAATTTTTTCTTTAATATTTTCTTGAGTTATATTTTTCTTTATTTTTTCTTTATCTACAGATGTGGCTCTTCCAGTTAAACCAAATAAGCCCCCAATAATCTCTCCTGTAACCTCAGGTTCTTCAACAAGAGTTTCTTTTTGCTCCTCAATTTCTTCTACTTCTTGTTCTGCTTGTTCTTCAACATCTTCCTCCTCTGCCTCTGCTTGCTCCTCATCTTCTACTTGTTGTTCTGTTTCTTCAACAGTCTCCTCTTCAACAGCTTCTTCAGTCATATTTTCTTCAACAGCTTCCTCTTCCACCTCTGCTTGCTCTTCTGCTTCTTGTTCTGCTTGCTCCTCAACAACTTCTTCTTCTACCTCTGCTTCCTCTTCTACTTCTTTTGGTTCCTTTCTTTCCTCTTTTTTTAATTGCTCAGATACATCTTCTATAATTTTATCTTCAACTTCTCCTACAAATTCAGTATAATTTAACATATTAAAATATAGTCTAAGTTTTCCTTTTTCCAACTGGAATTGCATTATTTTGTTCTTGTTTTTAGTTATGGGCTCGCCATTAAACTTGGTTGGTTCTTTAATCTCTAAATCAACTGTTTCTGTATCATACTCTTCAATAACAGTTTCTTCTTCATAAGCCCCATATAAAGACCTGCTTTCTGTTGTTAGATTTTCTGAAACAGTGAAACCAGATAAATTAAGAAAAGAAATATTAAGAAAATGTCCTAAATTCATTCCAAGAATAAATATTAAAATAACTAAAGATATAAAAAATAAAAATTTGCCTTTATTTTTATTTCTGCTATTTTTTGAAGTTTTCAGTTGTTCTACTTTGGGTTGTTCTACATGTCTTTTATATCTTTTATTTAAACTCTTTTTCTTCTTTTTCCATTCTTTATATTCTTTTTCTCCACCAATATAAACCTTTCTTACCTTGCCATCTTTTCTGTAAGATTCATAATAATAAGGGCCATGCTTTCTCCCTCTTTTATAGACATACTTCTTATACACCATCTTTTTTCAACTAGCTTAAAATAACGTGGAACAACTTGTTTAAATATCTTTTGGAAACTAAAAGCCCCAGACAGGATTTGCACCTGTGGCCTTCTCATTACGAGTGAGATGCTCTAACTAACTGAGCTACTGAGGCTTACACTGCTTTAATTTTAGCTTTTTCAATCCAATCTTTTTCTTTTTGACAATTAGAACAAACATAAAAAAACTCATTCTTGTTATCTTCCTTAACCTTAATCACAGTTCCTTTCAATTTACCATTCTCTTCTTCTATATCCTTATTACACAAAACACACTTTTTTACCATAAATAAAACAAGCTGATAAGTTTTATAAACATATCTTTCTTCTCATTTTTATGCTTAAAAAAAAGGTAGCTGTAATTATTGCAAAACATATTCCATTAAAAATACAGGAAATTGTTTCTTTATTAGAGATTCCTCCAGATAGTAAGTTAGGAGATTTGTCTTTTCCAACCTATTCTTTAGCTGGAAAATTAAAGAAAAATCCTTCACAAATATCTCAAGATATAGTCAAAAAACTCGAAACAGGAAAAGAAATAGAAAAAATAGAAGCAGTTGGCCCTTATGTTAATTTCTTTATTAATAAGGAAAAATTAGCTGAACAGATTATTAGAATAAATGAAAATTATGGTAGGAATAAAGGCAGGAAACAGAAAATTGTTGTAGAGTTTCTTTCTCCTAATACTAATAAACCATTACACATAGGGCACCTAAGAAACATGTCTATTGGAGAATCTATTTCTAGAATACTTGAGTTTTCAAATAACAAAGTTATAAGAACTAATTTATATAATGATAGAGGAATACATATCTGTGCTTCTATGTTAGCATATAAAAAATTCGGAAAAAATAAAAAACCAAATAAAAAATCAGACCATTTTGTAGGTGATTTTTATATTTTATTTAATAAAAAATTAAAAACAAACAAAAAATTAGAAGATGAAGCAAGAAAACTTCTACAGGAATGGGAAAAAGGGGACAAACAAACAAGGCAACTATGGGAAAAAATGAATTTTTGGGTAATAAAAGGAATAGAACAAACTTACAAGACATTTGGCATAAAATTTAATAAGCAATATTATGAAAGCAAGATTTATAAAAAAGGAAAGGAGATAATTAATGATGGGTTGAAGAAAAAGATTTTCAAGAAAAGGCAAGATAATGCAGTAATTATTAATTTAGGAGGAGAGCTTGGAGAAAAGGTTCTTCTCAGACCAGATCAGACTTCTGTTTATATAACCCAAGACCTTTATCTAGCTAAATTAAGATATCAGGACTACAAGTTCAACAAGTTAATCTATATAGTTGGAAACGAGCAAAACTACCATTTTAATGTCTTATTTAAAATTTTAAAACTTTTAGGATATAAGTTCTCTCAAAACACTCATCATCTTTCATATGGGATGGTTTTTCTTCCAGAAGGAAGGATGAAATCAAGAGAAGGAAAAATAGTAGATGCAGACGATCTTATAGCAAGCATGCAAGAACTAGCTAAAAAAGAATTGAAAAAACGAAGCAAGTTAAAAAAGAAAGAACTTGAAAATCGCTCCTTAAAAATAGCTCTTTCTGCAATAAAATATTTTCTCTTAAAAGTGGATTCTAATAAAGATATGATGTTTAATCCAGATAAAGCAATAAATTTTGAGGGCGATACAGGCCCATATTTGCAATACACATATGCAAGAGCATCCTCTATAATAAAAAATGCAAGAAAATCAAGAAAAGCAGAAAAAGCGAGAAACAAACTAAAAATAAAGCAACTTAAAGAACAAGAAATCAAACTTATCAAGAAAATTGATAAATTTCCAGAAATAATAACTCAAACAACCAAACAGTTAAATCCAAGCATTCTAGCTAACTACTCTTTTCAATTATCTCAAACATTTAATGAATTTTATCAATATTGCAGGGTTGTAGGAAGCGAGCAAGAGAGATTCCGTTTAGCTTTAGTTGAAGCTTTTAGAAAAACAATGAAAAATTCTCTACACTTGTTAGGAATAGAAGCAATAGAAGAAATGTAAAAATATAAAATTAAAAATAACTTTCACTCTTTTTTTTGTTTTCAAGCTTAGCTCTTTTATTTTCCTTTAATCTTGCTGTGTGGAGTCATGTCGCTCCATGCAAGATCAAATAATTGCTCTAAAGCGGGCGCGAAGAAATCTGTGTTAATCCACACTCCCAAATCATAGTTAGGATGAACTTTCTCGTCGTCCATTAACATGAATAATAACTGTTGGCCGTCAACTATCATGAATCTTGCTTTCATACCTTCCATATTTCTAACTTCTGCCACTTTACTAAAATCTTTAGCCACTTTCAAATTCTGTTTGTTTACTGGAGCAGCTACTCTTATCTTAACACCTTTTTTTCTCGCTTTTTCTAAACTTGGAAGAAGTGCTTCTAGTTTTCTATTTAAACCTTCTGCTGTTGTAGAGATAATTATAGATTTTTGCGCATCTCTTATCATCATATCTAAATGATTATAAAGATTCTGTCTTCCTCTTAAGCTTCCTGACAAGTCAGATGGCTGTACAAATTTAACTCCTTGTGTGAACAAAGTATTAAGTTCTTTTAAGACATCATCTCCTTTTAGTCCTTCAAGTCTCTTACTTCTTTGTTGAGCCTGCACTACAAGATTTTTTTTAACTCTTTCAATAACTTCTTCTGGTTTTAATGCAACAAACTTGATTGGCTTCCCTAATTTCATCACTATAAATCCTTTTTTTTCCAAGCTTTCAAGAATATCATAAGTTCTGCTTCTTGGAACATCCGAAATATTGCTCAATTCTCCTGCAGTACTAACTCCCCTCGACAATAAAGCAGTCCAAACTTTCACTTCATAAAGATTCAAGTCGAAAATTTTTCTGAGCCTACTCAAAAACTCTTCTTTTACAATCATTTTGTTTACTCTTTTTTTATAACTACCAATTTGGTAGTACTCGGGAATTAAGACTTTTCCCCAAAGTCAAAATTCTAAAGCAGTCCGAGTTTATAAATGTTTTCTTTTTTTATGCTATGTTTGAATAGTAAAAATATCTACAGCTTGGTAAATAAAATTTTAATCTTTTTTCCTTTAATCTTTGCCTCAAAACTATTTTTATATTTTTTGCCGGCAAAACTCTTTAATATCTTGATTTTTGCAGCATTTGTTCTCTCTTTAATAAATTTCTCCTGTTTTTTTAAAGAAAGATTGGTTTCAATAGCTAAATCAATTTTATCTGTCTTGACGAGATTGACTTTTTTTCGAGCCGCCTGAACTTTTCTTGCTATTTCTCTAGCATATCCTTCTTTTTCAAGCTCTTTTGTCATTTTAGTATCAAGCTTAACCGATAGCTTACCTTTCTTAACAACAAGCTTCTTGACATTAATTTGTCTTGCAATTATTTCTTGGAGTTTTTTATTTATTTTCTTTTCTGTTTTTATTGTAGCTTTCCCAAGCGGCCACTTTAATCCTATTTTTGCATCTGATCTCGCAGCAAGTCCAGCTTCAATAATCTGCAAGGCTATTGAAAACTCTTTTTCGATTTTCTCATCGACAAACTTGCTTTCAACCTTCGGCCATCCACAAAGATGAACAGATTCTTCTAAATCAGTTCCTTTTTTAATTTTCTGCCATAAATGTTCTGTAATTAAAGGACAGATTGGAGAAAACATCTTCAAGCATCTTATATAACAATAATAACAACTAAGAAGAACAATTCTTCTTTTTTTATCATTATTAGCTTTGTTTCTTGTTAATTTAATATAAACTCTAGATAAATCTAAAAATAATTTCTCAATTTCATCAATTGTCTTATCTAACTGATAGTTTTCAAAAAGTTCTGTAACTTTTTTGAGTGTGGAGTTTGTTCTTGATAAAATATATCTTTCTTCTAAGTCGAACTTTCTATCTTTAACTTTTCCAAGTTTTTCTTGTTGTAAAAGATCATTGATATAATTCTGAATATTCATTAAAACAAGAAGATTTCTTCGTTTCTGCTTTATATCTTCCCAACTAAAATTAATGTTTTCTCCAGCTGTAATTCCGCAGATATAATATCTGAAAATATCACCTGAAAACTTATTAACAACTTCATAAGGTGAAATTATATTTCCAAGACTTTTTGACATTTTCATTCCCTGAAAGTCAAGAATCATTCCATGAACATAAACATTATTGTAACAACTCTTATTGAAAACAATAGAACTGCAAATCTGCAATAAGGAAAACCACAATCTTGTTTGTTCTGTAGCTTCAAGAACAAGGTCGGCTGGAAAATATTTTTTTATCAATTTTTTATCATTATATAAACAGTTCCAACTTACTGTCCCAGAATCTAACCAAACGTCACAAACATCTTCTATTCTTTTATATTTTTTCCCAGATTTTTTAATAACAATCTGATCAATCCAAGGTTTATGTAAGGAAAGATCATTAAATCTTTTCTTAGTTAATTTTTCAAGTTCTTCGACACTTCCAATTACAATATAATCCTTATTGTCTTCCTGATTGACCCAAATTGGAACAGGACATCCCCAAAATCTCTGTCTTGTTACACTATTATCTCTTAAATTTTCAGCCCATCTATTATAACTTTCACCTGCCTTTTCTGGCTGCCAATTAACTTTTTTATTAAAATTCAGAAGTTTAGGAACAAGATTTTCTGTTTTTAAGAACCATTGTTCTGTTGTCCTAAAAATTACAGGCTTATGGCTTCTCCACGAATGAGGATATTCATGCTCAACCTCACTTATAGCCACTAAATTCCCTTTCTTTTTAAAATAATCTATAAACTTATCATCATCTACTTTTGCTTTCCATCCTTTAAACTTTCCTTGAGTAAATTCTCCTCTTTCATTTAAATCATTAAACCCCTGAATTCCATACTGTCTACCAACTTCTTCATCTTCTGGACCGCAACCAGGAGCGCAATGAACCAAGCCACTGCCAGAACTAGTATCAACATATTGCTTACTTAACATAATTGTATGAATTTTCTTATATTTTTTCTTAAGTTTTTTAAATGCAGGAATATCATCTTGTAAGAAGTGTTCATATTCTTGTCCTTCTAATTTCTTTCCCTTAATTTTCTCAACAATCTTATACTTTTTTCCAACAAGCTTCATAAAACTTTCAACTAAATCTTTAGCTAAAATCCAATTCTCCGCTCCAACTTTAATTTTAACATAATCTAAATCAGGATTCACCATTATTCCAAGATTATATGCAATTGTCCAAGGAGTTGTTGTCCAGATTATAAAATACTCATTTTTCTTATCTCTAATCTTAAACTTGAGAAAAATAGATTGTTCTTTTATTGTTTTATATTCTAGTTCATGTTTAGCAAGAGAAGTTTCTGTTTCAGCATCCCAATGCATAACTTTCATACCTTTATACAGCCTACTTTGCTCTTCTGCTTTTTTGAAGAACTTCCATTGTCCTGATATAAACTCTTTTTTAACAGGCATGTAAGCATTTTCAAAATCCATCCATATTCCTAATCTTAATAAGTCCTGATTCATATATTTAGCATGTGTCATCGAGAAATCCATGCATTTTTTAATAAACTTATCCATTCCATAACTCAAGATTTCGTCTTTTGTTCTTAATTTAAGCTCTTTTTGAACAGCATTTTCAGTTGGTAAACCATGCATATCATATCCTGCCCTGTCCCAGACATCCATTCCCTGCATTCTCTTGAAACGCATGGCAACATCTTTTAAGGAGTTATTCCAAGCATGCCCAATATGTAATTTCCCAGAAGTATAAGGAGGCCCTTGTAAAAAATAAAATTTCTTTCCGTTCTTATTCTTCTTTCTAACCTTGTCATAAATCTTCTTGCTTTTCCAGAACTTCAACACCTCTTCTTCTATTTTTTTAAAATCTAGCATGTTAACATAAAAACTATATAATTTTTAAATCTAACCAAACCTTTCAATAGCTTCTTTCTCCAGAAAATGAAGCTCTCCTGGAACTATAAAACAAAATGGAGCTTTCACATCCTTATTTTTTAGCTTATCAATCTTTCCGTAATAAATCTCACTTTTTTCTGTTCCGAGCTGCGAACAAATAATGATTTTTTCCTTAACTTGTAATCTTCTCAGAGATTCTTTATAACTCAGACCAATATCAACTAAAATCAAACTATGAGCCTTAATTTTCTGATTTTCTTTAACATACTTCAGGAAGTCAGAATTATCTTGCTTTGGCATGCTTGCTATTTTTCCAAACTTGTAAAGTTGTAGGCCTGTTTCACCTAATGCATCAAAAACACCTGCAGAATAAATTATCTTAACATTAACACCTGCTTTTTCAGCATCTAAAATTAAACTCATGTGTGTTGTAGCAAATAATGGACTTCCATAAACTAACAAGGAAATTTTCTTACTTTTTGCTTCTTTTATCAGTTTCTCAGATTCAACATCTTCTCGCTTTAATTTAACAATTTTCTTTCCTAAATGTAAATCAGCTATTTTATAAGGAAAATCTACAGTATAACTCTCTAGATAGACTTTCTTGGATTTTTCAATAGCAAGAAGTCCTTCCTTACTAATTCCTTTTTCATTTAATCCTAAACCAATTATATATAACATTTTACAAACTATTTTACAAACATTTTATCATGACTTTTCCAAACAGCAATCAAGCTTATTATAATCATAAAAACTAGTGCAAATATCGACGGCAATTTAAATGCAAAATTAATAAAACCAAGCATCGCAGCCACAACTAAGCTAACAATAGTTAAACTATAAAACCATTTTCTGCCTGCAACAAGCTCATCTCTAGCTAAATAACTTAGCAAGTAACCAACTGGAAAAGCTAATATTATAATTGCAACATATAGCCATATCATAATTTATTTAAAATAAACTTGTTTTTAAACATTATGAACATAAAACAAAAAATATTAGAAGGAAAGATTTTCATCTACCCAACAGACACAATTTATGGAATTGGTTGTGATGCAACTAACAAAAAAGCAGTGCAAAAAATAAGAAATATAAAGAAAAGAGACAACAAGCCATTTTCTGTTATTGCTCCATCTTTTGAATGGATAAGGAAAAATTGTATTGTAGATATAGAATTAGAGAAATATCTTCCTGGAACATACACAATTATCTTAAAAAAGAAAGACTCAAACTTTTTGAAATGGGTAAGTGAAACAGATTCTTTAGGAATAAGAATTCCTGATAATGATTTCATTCTTGAGATTCAAACAGCAGAAGTTCCTTTTATCACAACTTCTGTGAATCTAGCAGGAGAGCCATTTGCAAAATCAGTAAAAAAAATTCCAAAACAAATTTTAAATAAAGTTGATGTTATTGTAGATGTAGGTAAGCTGTCTGGAAATCCATCAACATTAATTATCGACGGAAAAGAGATAAGAAGATAAAATAAAAAATAAGATGAAATTCGCAATTCTTTATTCAAGAAAAGATCTTGCAGGAATTAACATAGCTGAACAGCTGAAAAAAATGTTCATACCCCAAATCCCAATCCTGGAACTTAAAAAAGATTCTATTTATTCTGAAAATATTGATAAAAATCTAGCAAGAAATTTTGATTTTCTTGTTTTTGCAACAAAACATAAATCAAAAACAAATAAGCCAGCTCTTTCCTTACATGCTCCTGGCAACTGGAGAAATGCAGATTATGGTGGAAAACCAGAAAAAGTTTGTCCAACATCAGCTTCTGTTTTAAAATATTTATTTCAACAACTTCATGAAAATGCAAAAAATAACAAATTAAAAGATTATGAAATAACCTTAGAATGCACTCATCATGGCCCTTATCTAGAAAAACCATGTTGTTTTATTGAAATTGGAAGTCAAGAAGAACAATGGAAAGATAAAAAAGCAGCATTTGTAATAGCTAAAACAATAGCCTCTCTTCAAGATTATAACAACAATAAAACAAAACCAATTGCAGCAATTGGTATTGGAGGACCACACTATTGTCCTAATTTTAATAAAATTCAAACTAATAGCAAGTATGCAATAGGGCATATAATTCCTCAATATGTTCTGCCCCTTTCCCCCACAATGCTTAAAGAAGCAATTAAGAAAACAGAAGAACTAGTAAGAATAGCCATTCTTGATTGGAAAGGATGTGGAATCAGCGACGAGAGAAAAAAAGTTCTTGATATAATTAAGAAAAGCGGCTTAAAAATCAAGAGAACTAGTGAGATTGATAAATAATTCCAATAGGAATTTTTCCTTTCTTTTTATTATAATCCCATTCATCTGCAAGTTGTTGGGCTTTTTTCATATCTTTATTGTCAGGAATTTTATATGTTAACTTACAGATTTGATTCATATCTTTATTAAATTGCAGACAAGGCTGAATTATTTCAACAAAACTAAATCCCTTATGTCTTACAGCTTTTTCTAGAATTTTTGCAGTATGTTGAATATCATAAGCACATGTTCTTGCAATAAAAGTAACATCAGAAGCAAGAGCCAGTTTTATTGGATTAACAGGGTCTTCAATAACCCCCATTATCTGAGCTTTGTTTACATATCCTTCCTGACTTGTTGGAGTTGCTTGTCCTGTTGTTAAAGCAAAAGTTTGATTATTATGAACAACTAATGTAATATCATGATTAGCTCTTCCTGCATGTATAAAGTGAGCCATTCCTTCTGCATATGTGTCCCCATCGCCTGCAAAACCA
>Ga0180433_10009536_pt1 | contig 11857 bp, 11 predicted proteins | sample SS_ome_8_FD_132980 | JGI IMG/M metagenome (GOLD analysis project Ga0180433, IMG submission 132980) | Hypersaline lake sediment archaeal communities from the Salton Sea, California, USA - SS_1_D_1 metaG | ecosystem: Environmental > Aquatic > Non-marine Saline and Alkaline > Hypersaline >... | reverse complement strand
CCGCCCCGGACGGAAAGCCTCATTCCGGAAGACCCTTGTGGTCGTCCAGGTTGCCCTCTCCATCATGCTGCTCATCGGTATGAGTGTCATCGAGCAGCAGATGCGATACATCCGGACGCGAGACCTGGGTTTCGATAAGGATAACCTCCTCTACTTGAGAATGACCGGAGGCCTCCAGAAGAATTATGAGGCCTTCCGGAACGAGCTGCTCCGGAATCCCGATGTGGCTGCTGTGGCCCGGTCCTTCCAGATCCCCGGAGAGATGTCCGCCATCGCCAGAGGGCTCCGGTGGGAGGGTATGGAGCCAGGGGAGAGTGCGGCTTTCGGCATAATCCCCATCGACGACGATACCATGGACCTTCTGGACCTGAAAACCGTCCAGGGGCGGAAATTTTCCAGAGAATTTCCTGGAGGAGAGTCCGATTTCATTCTCAACGAAAAGGCAATTGAGGTCATGGGATTGAAGGACCCGATTGGAAAACCGTTTTTTTTCAGCGAAGACTATCCGGGTACGATTGCCGGTGTGGTCAAGAATTTTCACGCCATGCCCTTGAACTTCGGTATCGAACCGGCGATTCTTCTGGTCGATCCGGAATATCTCAGGCTGGTTCTAGTCAAGATCAGACCCGGTGACCACAGGGGTGCTATCAGCGCCATTGAAGCGGCCTGGACAAAGTTCGCGCCGGGATTTCCCTTTGAATACCATTTTGTCGACGAGCGCTTCGATCTTTACTACCGTTCTGAGCTCCTGGCCGGAAAAATATTCCGCTATTTTGTCCTGATCGCCGTCTTTATTTCCTGCCTCGGCCTGCTGGGTTTGTCCGCATTCGTTGCCGAACAGAAAACCAAAGAGATCGGCATCCGAAAAATCCTTGGCGCATCTATCCCGCAAGTTATCCTGCTTTTGACGAAACAGTTCCTGCTCTGGGTACTCCTGGCCAACCTCATCGCCTGGCCCGTGGCCTATTTCGCCATGCGCAACTGGCTCGACAATTACGCCTTCCGGACCAGTCTCGGGCTGCCCCTGTTCCTGTTATCCGCAGCAGCAGTGCTTGTCATCGCCATGCTCACAGTGAGTTTTCAGGCCATCAGAGCTGCCCGAGCCAATCCTGTCGACAGTCTGAGATATGAATGACTGAACCAAGGAACATCATTCTTATATACTGAGGAATGCCGTGTGCAATATATGATGTTCCCCCGAATCAGATATGTATTGTGTCCCCCCAATTCAACTTATTCAGTGAAGATTATGAGCTACCGGTGAGCCTCCGCGTAAATTCTGACTTCCTTCTTGAGCTTTTTTCCCAGCTTTTCTTCTTCGATATCCAGGTCGTATTGGGCTTGAAGTCCCAACCAAAATTCAGCTGAAGTATTGAAATATCTGGCAAGGCGCAAGGCCGTATTGGCGCTTACACTGCGTTTTTTAAGGACGATCTCATTAATCCGGCGCGCGTCAACTCCGATATCCAGTGCCAGGCGATGCTGGCTTAATCCCAGTGGCTTAAGGAATTCTTCGAACAACACCTCGCCCGGGTGAACAGGTTCCAGCTTTTTATTTGTCATTTTTTGGCCTCCTAATGATAGTCTGTGATCTCGACATTATAAGCGTCATTTTTGCGCCAAACAAAACACACACGCCACCGGTCATTGATTCTGATCGAATACTGTCCAGTTCGAGTTCCTTTCAATTTTTCCAAGCGGTTTCCAGGCGGAGATTTCAAATCTTGGAAAGCTTGAGCGTTGTTGAGCATTCGAAGCTTTCTCAATCCGATTTTCTGAACATCGATGGGAAATTTCTTCGATAATTCTCGGCCGTAAACCCTTTCTGTTTCTTTATCGGCGAAGGATTTAATCACATTTTCAATATATAGCGTGATACGCTAAGTGTCAAGCACTATACATCATTTATTCATTCCGGAGGGAATCGATGGGGTTGGCAGTGGCGGCTTTGATGGATTGGAAGGCGACTGTTAGTAGAGCAATAGTGAGGGCGATGACGGCTGACAGAATGAACACCGGCACACCGATGGATGTCCGGTAGGCAAAACTTTTGATCCAGTCGTTCATAAAATAGAGTGCGATTGGCCAGGCAATGACATTGGCCAGCAGCACCAGCATCACAAACTCTTTGGAAAGCCTGGCTATGATGCCCGCAGTTTTGGCCCCCAACACCTTTCGGATCGCGATTTCTTTTGTCCTCTGCTCGGCCAGGTGCGCAGCCAATCCGAAAAGCAATCTTCAGGTAGTTTTTGAACATTATGCTTTTGCCTTTATTGAATTACACTGCATTTATATGATTATCCGCTTCAAAAATAAAGACTCGGTCAATGAAGCAATGGTTGCACCCCGAATTTTGTGGTATTATTTTTGGTTCGCTGCCCTGAAAGATGGATCATGTTTTACCGGAATGTATTCAAGAAATCATTTCTTATGCTGTTTGTCCTCTGTCTTGTTTTGCTCTCTCAAGGAGTCTGGGCAGGGAATCTCTCAAAAAGTTCGCGACAGAGCCCCTCCATCCTCCACGATGAAGACGGCAAACGTGCCATCACGGCTGTCCGGACGGACATTCCCTTGAAAATCGACGGCGTTTTTGATGATCCGGCCTGGCAGAAGGCCCTTTTCCAGGGTAATTTCATTCAGCGAGAGCCGAATGAAGGCGAACCGGCATCCGAGAATACCGAGGTGGGATTCCTCTATGACAAAAAGAACCTCTACATCGGGATCAAATGCTATGATTCCGAGCCCGGTAAAATCATCGCCCGGGAAATGCGGCGCGACGCCGTCGTCGATGACGATGACTATTTCGAATTCGTTCTCGACACCTATCACGACCACCGGAGTGCCTACTATTTCATCATCAATGCCCACGGATCCAAGCGGGAAGCCAAAATGGCCAGCGAAGGCCGTGACTACAATCCGGCCTGGGACGGCGTCTGGTGGTGCAAATCCAAAATCACGGAACAAGGCTGGTTTCTCGAGATCGCCATACCCTGGAAAACACTGAGGTTCGAAGAGGAGGGCTCGTCGTCCTGGGGGTTCAACTGCGCGCGGATGATCCGCCGCAAGAATGAGCACGTCTACTGGCAGCTCATCCCGCGTGATATCGGCCGGCACGCAGGCATTTTCCGCCTCTCCGAGGCAGGCTCCCTTCTCGGCATCGCCGACGCAAAGATGGGAGGCAACCTGGAACTGATGCCTTACCTGCTCGGCGGCATGGAAAACGACGCCACCACTGATTTCACCACGGACCGCATGGGTGATATCGGATTGGACGCCGAAATCGCCCTCACGGCTAACCTGGGTTTGGAGCTCACTCTCAATACCGACTTTGCCCAGGTGGAAGCTGACCAGGAACAGGTCAACCTCAGCCGATTCTCCCTCTACTACCCGGAAAAACGGGAGTTTTTCCTGGAAGGGGCCGAAGTCTTTGCCTTTGGAGGGGGAGGAGCAAACCCCTGGCGCCATGACGATTCGGATATGGATCTCTATTACAGCCGCCGGCTCGGGCTTGTCGACGGCTATGAGGCACGGATTCTGGGCGGCGCCAAAATGGTCGGTAAGGTCGGCAAATATCAAATTGGACTGATGAATATCCTGACCGATGATGTCACACTTCGGGACGCCGATTTTCCGGCCACAGTCAATGGAGCGAATTTCACCGTGGTTCGCCTCCGGCGTGATATTCTCCGCCGGGGTACTATCGGCATGATGCTCCTGAACAAGGAGGTCCTGCGTTCTCCGGGCTATAACCGTTCGTTCGGAGTGGACGGCCACTTTCCTCTGAGCCATTACTTCACGATTTCGGGCTATCTTGCCGCCACGTTCGGACCCGAAAAGACCGGGGAGGGCGGCCAGACCGTCGATCAAAACAAGCGCAACCTGGCCGGTAAAATCAGCTTCGATTACAACAGCGATCTCTGGAGGGCCTCGCTCTCACACATGGATATAGGAGCCAGGTTCAACCCGGAAGTGGGGTTTATCCGGCGTACGGATTTTCGTCTGAGCCATGCCTCCATAGAATACGCACCGCGGCCCAAACAATCGTCGGTCATCCGGCAGTTCGAATACAGGCTCGAGGGAAGCTACCGCTCCGACCATGAGAACCAGATGCTGGACAATGAGGTGGAGGCATCCTTTTCCATCAAATTCCAGAACAGCGCCGAACTCAGCTTCGAAGTCGAGAGGCAGAGTGAATTCATCGATTTTGACTGGGAAGTCCGCGAAGGATTCCTCATCCCTAAGGGAACCTATTCGGGCTTCATGTGTCATTTGAATGCGGAGAGCGATAAAAGCCGCCCGGTTGCCGGCACGATCGATATCGATTACGGAAACTACTACAGCGGCCGCCAGGCGAGCCTCGGCCTCACCGGCACCATCACCCGCATCCGGCGGCTGAGGATGGAGCTGGACTACAGGCACAACGACATCCGGCTTCCGGACGGAAAATTCCGCACTAATACGCTGGGATTGCGCTTGTTTTACTTTTTCTCGACAGACCTCTACGTGAAGGCCTACCTCCAGTGGAACGACGATAAGTTCTACAATGCGGGAAGAGAAAGGGTTATCAGCGATATTCTGCTGCGGTGGATCTACTCGCCGGCCTGCAATCTCTATGTGGTCTACAACGACGCCCGGCTTGCCGGGCCCGGCCCTGACGAGATCATCAACCGCACCCTGATGCTCAAGGTCACCTATTTCTGGCGCAAGTGATCCTTCTCGGACTGCCTCTTTTTCTGCCGTATAGAAAGAACTCGATTTTACTCATGAGTAAAGTAGAGTTGAGGCGATAAGAGTCTCTCGCTTTCTTGAGAATATCCAAGGACTATTTATACTTGTGCCTTTCGTATAAAAGCGCAGTGCTTACTCTGAGAAAATGTCACTTCGTTACCCGTCTTATTAACAAATACAACATCCAAATTTAGCGTAAACAACATCCACATCAGTTCGTTACGATAACGAAATAATGGATAAATTGGCCAAAATTCGTTACAATAACGGAGAATAAAAATAGGAAGTTTCAACAAGCATTTAAGATTGGCAAAAGAAAAATATCAAGCGACCTCACTTGCTTTCGCTAACAAGCACATGACAGTTGTCGGGGATTTGGGTACAAAGGTCGTTGAGCAGTTGATCGAGGCGGATGCCTCAAGAATTAACGTACATTTTGGAGATCATCGTAGCAGACATGAATATTCGAATAAAAATTATCCGCCTCATATCAACAGAGCAATGAGAAAAATATGGTTTACTTATGCTGATTTAGGTTATGATGGAACTAACGGTAAAAGAGCAAAAGCTGTCGTCGATAATCTTAAGGTCATTATCAAGTTTTTTGAGAAAAGATTCAGAACAAAGATCGATGAAGAGAATATTTAAGAAGATCGTTAAGGAACTTTCCAAAATATCGGATGTCAAAGCCGTCATCCTTTACGGAAGTTTCGCACGAGGAGAAAATACATCGCGCTCTGATATTGATTTATTGATACTAACAACAAAAGAAAAAACAAGCGATGAGATACAAAACAAAATCATAGATTTGGAACCGGAAATAGATAGAAGCGTTCAACCCACAATCAGAACGATTGCAGAACTGCAGAAGACAGATTCAGGTTTGATACAGAATATTTTTGTGGAAGGCAAAATTCTCTACCTCATGGAACCTGCGGATATTCCTTCGGCCTTATTGTTGGAGCAAAAGCCATACTTCATTTATTTGTTCAGATTGAATAACTTGAACCAGAAGCAGAAGGTCAAATTTAACAGGGCCCTTTATGTACAAGTGCGAAAAGGATATAAATACGAAGGATTATTGCATGAGTTAGGCGGGAAAAAACTCTCGCCGGGAAGTATAATTGTCCCCCACCTTCATCGGACAGAGATGGAAAGATTCTTCAAAAAGTATAATGTCCAGTATGAGAAGTTGACTGTGTGGAAATAAAGTATGATGTCCCTCGAATCATAAGAAAAAACAACCTCATCCTGAGAATGAAGAAATCCATTCACGTCTTTTAGAGTGGAGAGGGCAAGCCAAAATTGAAAATTCATACAATCGATTGAATCACCGGCTTCAGTGTGTTACAATGTAACACGGAGGATCCAAAATGAGACAGACATTAACCATCCGATTGCCCGATGATCTCCGGAAAGAGCTGCAAAAAATCAGCAAAGAGGAATCGAAACCCATGAGCGATTTAGTGAGAGAAAGCCTCCAGAGGTATATCTCCATCTACAAATTCCACCGGTTTCGAAACAAAGTTCTCCCGTTCGCAGAGGCTCAAGGAATACTAACGGATGAGGATGTTTTTGATGTGATCGCATGAAAGTTGTTCTCGATACAAATGTCATCATTGCCTCTTTTGCTGCAAGAGGATTGTGCCATGCTGTTTTTGAGCTCTGTCTGGATCGTTTTGAGATCATTATCAGCTCTTTTTTGATAAAAGAAGTCGAAACAAACCTGGCTAAAAAATTGAAGCTTCCTCATAAACTTATCAGAGAAATCACGGAATTCTTATTCGAAGAGGCGGAAACAATTGAAACGGGCGATATTCCTCGAGATGTGTGCAAGGATCCTGCAGACGCTAGAGTGTTGGCCCTGGTTCAGAAATCAGAGGCTGCCTATCTTATCACTGGGGATAAGGAATTGCTCGCGTTGAAAAAAATCGGCTCTTCGAAGATTTTATCCCCCCGGCAATTCTGGGAAACGGTCAGAAAGCTAAACGAAGTGTAAGAAATCACCTGCGTTCATCCTTTTCACCCTGGGCATTTCTGCAATTCCTTGACGAGCAATTTTGCTCTTCAACGGAGGAGGCCTTGACGGATTGTTGGGCGAGAGCCAATAGGGAATGTTGTCAGGCGGGAAACATCTGCTTCATGACATGTTCGATGATGTACAGCCTAAATGGCGTGTGGTTCGAAAGCATAACTTCAATCTTTCATCTTTGAGCTGCCCGTCCTAATTTTTAACAGACCAGAATCCTAAATTTGACAGCATCAATAATGATACCGGAGCTGAACGATGAAAAGAGAATCTTTTCTGACTTTATAGACGAGACGGTGCTCTTCGTTTATCCGTCTGGACCAGTAACCGGTCTGCTTTTGATGCTCCCCAGCGTCAGATAAGTATTATGTCCCCCGAATTAAATCAAACACGATTTTACTCATGAGTAAAGTCGAGTCGATATGAAATTAGTCATTTAAGCGAAGGCGGGGAATATCATTCATTCCAGAGGAAATCGACCGGGTTGGCGGTGCCTGTTTTGATGGATTGATAGGCAACAGTATATAAAGCAACACTGTGTGTGATAAGTGCCGATCTTAGCCTTTAGCCGATCCCAATCCTGAAGTTGACGGTTATCGATAGCGATACCGGAGCTTAATGATGAAAGAAAATAAGCTGAAAAATGCTCGACATAATAAGCTAATAATGGTACTGTAGAATAAGCTAAATATTGCACGGCACGAAAAGCTAATAAATGAACGGCTTATAATAACTTAAAAAAGGTAAAAAGAGCTATGGCAAGTCCAAAAGAAAAATTGGCCGAATCCCTTGAAGCTCTGAGAGCACTGCAAGATCGGGGAGTCGTGGCCTTGCGTTCGGGTGACCTGACAAGGACTCATCAGGAGCGCCTTGTTAAAAACGGCTTCCTACTGGAGGTGATGAAGGGCTGGTACGTTGCTGCCAATCCGGGCGAGGCGGCAGGGGAGAGCACGTCCTGGTACGCAGTATTCTGGGCTTTCTGTGCCGCCTATTTGCAGGAGCGTTTTGGGGTGAATTGGAGTCTCTCTCCAGAGCAGTCACTTATAATTCATGTCGGGAATATGACGGTTCCTCGCCAGTTGCTTGTCCGTTCACCGAAAGCGCGAAACAAGGTCAACAGGCTTCTGCACGATACATCATTGTTGGATACCCGGGCGTCACTTCCCGAGGTTGGGCAAGTTGTGGAGAAAGAAGGCCTGCGCCTGTTTTCAGTGCCTGCAGGCTTGGTGAGCTGCGGCCCCGGATTCTTTCGGCAGAATCCCACAGACGCACGAGCGGCACTGGCAATGGTTCATAATGCATCTGATGTGCTGACATTGCTCCTCGAAGGAGGGCGCACCAGGATCGCCGGCCGTCTATCAGGTGCTTTTCGTAATATTGGACGGCACAGCAGTGCCGACGAAATTGTCAAAACTATGAAATCCGTGGGCTACGATATCCGCGAGAGTGATCCTTTCGAAGACACATCGAATATTGTCCTGCCGCCTCGCGAACAATCACCATATGTGAACCGTCTCCGCTTGATGTGGAAACAGATGCGAGAACACATCGTCAATCAATTTCCGGCTGCGCCGGGACCTCCCTCTGATATAGAGGCCTATCTCAAGTCAGCAGACGAAAATTATGTAACAGATGCCTTTCACTCGTTGTCCATTGAAGGTTACCGGGTCAGTCCTGAGCTGATCGAACGAGTCCGCAGCGGCGAGTGGAATCCGGATGAAAGCCGTGATGACCGGGAACTCAGCAATGCCTTAGCCGCACGCGGATACTGGCAGGCCTATCAGGCAGTCCGCAAAAGCGTTCGCAAGGTACTCGAGGGGAATAATCCTGGAGCAGTGGCTGAAGATGATCATGGTGACTGGTACAGGGAAATGTTTGCGCCAAGCGTAACGGCAGGCCTCTTAAAGGCTGCTGATCTTGCCGGCTACCGCAATGATCAAGTGTATATCCGCCGCTCTATGCATGTTCCCCCCCGCCATGAAGCTGTGCGGGACTGCATGCCGGCGTTCTTTGATCTGCTGAGAAAAGAACCGGAACCGTCAGTGCGTGTTGTTTTAGGACACTTCATGTTCGTCTATATACATCCATACATGGATGGCAACGGCCGTATGGGGCGATTTCTCATGAATGTGATGCTTGCTGCCGGAGGGTACCCATGGACCGTTATTCCATTGGCAAAACGAGACGATTATATGGCGGCATTGGAAAGCGCGAGCGTTGAACAGGATATAGAGCCGTTTGCAATCTTTCTCGGGCGCCTTGTTTAGATATTTTAAAAGGCAAACCAGTCAATTGAACTCCTGAGCTCCAATTGCATCTTGACAATGCGATAAAACTACGATATTATCGTATAAGATGTACGATAAAATAGTATAAATAAGGGGCACGGATTGAAGAAGTTAACCATGAATGAGCAGATATTCCTGATTGCCATCTGGCATCTGGGGGATGACGCCTACGGTCTCAGGATAAGAGAAAAAGTCATGGATTTGACGGGAAGCGAGGTTTTGTTCGGCACGATCTACAATACGCTAAATTACCTGGTTAAGAAGGATTATATCGAGGCCAGAAAAGGAAATCCCGAACAGGAGAAGCAGGATAGCAAGCGAGTCTATTATCAGATCACAAAAGAAGGTTTTAAAGCCCTGCAAAGGGCGAGAAAGCTTCAGAAAATTCTCTGGCAAGGCATCCCGGAGTTTGTTTCGGATGCCGGAAAAAAATAATGACATCCGATCGCATTCCGCCGCCGCCCCGCCTGGCCTCTGGCCTACTCCCTGACCCATGAATGGCTGCAGGAATTTGCCTATCGCATCCCCTTGGGTGCCGGCTATTTCCTCCTTGGCGGATTCATTTCCCTCGGTGTTGCCGCCCTCGTCATGAGCTATCAGGTGATACGCGCCGCCACAGCCAATCCGGTCGATTCTCTGCGGTATGAGTGAATTCTACGGATGGATGTGCGGCTTCATAAACGCAAGATAGCCTTCAAATTGTTGCTTATAGATTTTATGTTTTAAGCCCGGTATGTGAGGAAATGGGAAAATGATTCTTGACAGTACATTTTCTGTAGACTTTATGTAGCTGAAATTCTGCCCATATTGCGCTGGTCCTTCATAGCCCCATTGATATCTGATCAATACCCAATCCGGATTCGTTGTCAGGCTGTTCAGGACAGGCTCTCCTAGAGTAAGGATAGGCACATTTTTAAATTCCTCGATTTCCTCTTTGAGTAAAGGAATCCAATGATCTGCAGCCCTCTGGAAGAATTGCGGGTTCTCTTTGCGCATTTTGTCCGGAGGGATAGTAAAGAAATTCTTCAGGAGATTTGTCGCATAGATGTTTTCTTCCAGATCGATGTCCAATCCTTTGCAGATTTTATTGAGGTAAGTCCTCAGCCCGCCTGCCTGGTTAAGAAGCAACACGGTCTTAATCTTTTCTCGATATTCAGGATCTTGAACAGTCGGATCTTGCCCCAAAACTATCAACTTGATTTTTCCACTTCCACGAGAAGGAATAGGTGGATTTAACGACGTATCGATGTACGAACCGATTTCAGAGTTTGCCAGCTTGTCTATGACCTTTTCAACATCAATCGAGAGATCACTTATTTTCATTTGATAGATATCACTAAAGTGAAGAAATATTTTTTAATCATCCATTTTTTACCAACATGAAGATTTGTGCAAAATACTCACCACCTTAATTATTACTTATTTAAAACTCGTACAAGCTCAATTTGGTATTTTTCTTTGTGTTTTTCTATCCATTTGAGCTGTATGCTTGAAAGCTTGTCTGTACTTTTTACTTCGGCGAATAAAAGGGACTTACTGTTCCATGCGACCAAATCTGGCCAGCCAGCATTACGCCCCATGTGGGAGTTGACAATCATCTCGCGAATGAGATCTTCTTGGCAATGTTCTTTAGATTGGATGATGAAAGTTCTAAGATCCTTTTGATTTCTTTTTAGCCATGATCCACTACTTTCAGCAATCTTGCTCTCTGGGTCACTAAAGAAAGGATGATTAAAGAAATTTCGTATTTGGCGGTCAAAAACATCTCCGCGGTTGTGTTTATACTCTTCAAGTCTTTGTTCAATGACATCTTTGTGTTTTTCGTAAAAACGTTGAGGTGTGCGCAAATATTGCCTACAAAGAGGTTGCATTGAGTTTAAATTATTGTGGAACAAGATGTCGAAAAACAAAACCCATAAGAGCCCCCCATAGACACAAGCGGTGTCTATGAGACACCCTGTGAATGCTCTTTCCTGCAAGTAGTATTCTTGGACTAATTCCTCAACAATCCCAATTTTGCCACTGGGGCAAACCCATGACTTTCTGGTTTTTCTTTTTTTTCGTACGGCAGATATTTCAATTCTTTTAATCATTCTTTAGTTCTTTCAATGATGTATTATACTTCCTTATTTCCCGGATTTCTTTTATGTCTTCCCAAGTAGCTTTTCTTCGTTATTTTCATTTTTCGGTATTTTTTTATCTTTTTCTATTAACCTCAGCATTATATGCTTTCTTCAAGCTTAATCACTTTCTTGCTTATTAAACGATATTCAAGACGCTGATACTTGGCCTGGTTTAGCGCAAGAAATTTTTGACTATTTGGAATCTACGAATCTGCTTTCTCTATACTTTGATATTGTTAAAAAAAATATGTCCCCAAAAATAAATTCTACGACTTTAACTCTTGTTAAACTCACACTTGCTCTAAATTTTCACCTTACTACAAATTTTGATAGTTCCATCGAAAATGCATATGAATTCCTTAATTATTTATTTGATTTCTGAACTACTCCCCAAAAACTGGACAGTGCAATGAGGTGATATTTGGCCTGCCATAACCTTGGAGGAGGTATGGTAAAATGGTCAACATGAGAAAGAGCTATGATGCGACTTTCCGAGCAAAAGTGGCCTTGGAAGCGGTTAAAGGGGAAAAGACGCTGGCTGAGCTGTCCAGTACCTTTGGAGTTCATCCCAACCAGATCTGCAAATGGAAAAAGCAGCTTCTCGAATCCCTTCCGGATCTTTTCACGGACCGGAGGAAGAAAAAGGATAAGGATTCGGAGGAGCTCATCGAGGAGCTTTATCGCCAGAT
>Ga0180433_10009535_pt1 | contig 11858 bp, 5 predicted proteins | sample SS_ome_8_FD_132980 | JGI IMG/M metagenome (GOLD analysis project Ga0180433, IMG submission 132980) | Hypersaline lake sediment archaeal communities from the Salton Sea, California, USA - SS_1_D_1 metaG | ecosystem: Environmental > Aquatic > Non-marine Saline and Alkaline > Hypersaline > Sediment... | reverse complement strand
CACCCTTGGAAATTTAAAATGGAACAAAATAAAAAATATATACTTAAATTATTGAAGGAAATGAAGCAACCTTCCACTATGAAAATTAAAAGTTGTGACATTTATTGCTGGATGTCGGTATAAAACCATTGAAGTTCTGGCAGTTATAACTTTAGTAAATGCAAAACGCTTCAGTCCCACTGCGTCGGTGTGGACACAACCAAAAATTACACGAGTATGAAAAAGACTCAACCTTGGAGGTTATGAAACTCTTTTGTTCCATTTTAAATTTCCAAGGGTGTAAACTAAATTAAAAAGCAAAACCAAATAAAAAAATATAAACTTTCACGAGCTTTGCTCGTTCGCGCTTGCGCGACTCTCCATGACAAGTTTACTTGTCATTCAAATTGAGCTTGCTCAATTTGCAGAGCGAATTTGCTTTGCAAATGAAGAGATCTTTTTTCTCTCTATTATTTATATGTCAGATCATATAAATTTTCATAAAATGGTATATAATTCGTTATGGGATAATAAGATATTAGGATTATCAATAGTATCATTATTTACAGGATATTGGTTTCAAGATATAGTTTTTTCAAGAAATTTTAGTAAAATAATAGCAGATATTCCAAATTTTTCACAAAATATAACTGCATCTAGTGTTTTTGAAATATTATTCCCCTATTTAATAGCATCATTTTTATTTTATATAGATGATATAATTTCCGCATATGTATTTCCAAAAGCTGAACTTGAATTAGCTCATAATTTATTGGATCAAATATTTGAATCAATAAAAACATCAAAAATAGATGTTAATGTTAATGAACTAATGCTTAATCTAAAATCAGTATTTGAAGTTAAGAATATTTATATTTTAAGCGTAGTTTATATTTTACCAACAGTTATTATTGGTTTTGGATTATTATATTACTTTTTTAAACATGATACCAAATCTGGCTTGATAATTATATGTGTAATGATATTCTTTTTAATATTGAATATGATCTCTGAAAAAGAATGTATTAAAATATCAAATGATCATGATAAAGAAATGGGAGTATTATATGAAAAAATACAAGACATTATGGTCAACAATGATGTTATTCTAACAAATAATACTAAAACTAAAGAATTTAAAAATATTAAAAAACAAGAAGACATATGTTGCCAAAAACATAAAAAGAGCGAAATTGTGAGTTGTGAAGTTACATTTGGTTTAGGATCACTTGGTATGTTGTTTATGCTTATTGTTGATGGTGTTGCTATTAAAATGTATAAAGATAACAAAATTTCATCTGATTTGTTAATTACTATATGTATGATGTCTTATACTTTTATGCAATATTATAATTCCGCTGTTTTTAAATTTAAGAGTGTTATGCATTGTGTATCTAGATACAAAGAACTTAACGAATATTTCGCAAAATTTAAACTTGAAAAACAAACTAATATCAATATAGATAAAATTAAAAATGGTACTATGGAATTTAAAGATGTTCAAATTATACATGATAATAATGAAATCCAACCACAAATATTAAATTTTACTATTAAAGGTAGAGATAAAACTGGAATTATTGGTGAAGTTGGTACAGGTAAAACATCTATTATTAAAATATTAGCTGGATTAAAAAAATATAAAGGTACTGTTTTAATTGACAGCAAAAATTTAAAAGACTTATCTTATGAAACAATAACTCAACATATAACTTATATTCCACAACATCCAAAACTATTTAATAGAACAATCTACGAAAATTTATCTTACAACACAAATTATTCTAAGAAAAAACTTAAACAAATTTTAGAAGATATGAAATTAACAGAATTTTTTGCAAAATTTAAAAATGGATTAGACACCGAAGTCGGAAAAGAAGGAAAAAATTTATCTGGAGGTCAACGACAAATTTTGGCTTTAATAAGAGCAATGATACATCAAAAACCTATTTTACTACTCGATGAACCCACCGCGGCTCTAGATACTAAAACTAAAGATTTATTTATTAATTTACTTGATAAAATTAAAGGGAAAACAGTTATCATTATATCACATGACAAAACAATCTTTAATTTATTTGATAAAATAATAGAGATCGCAAACTAAAGTTTGCTCCTCGACTAAAGTCGAGCTCACTATGTTCGCGGCTTCGCCCTCTGAATTTATTTAAGGGCGAAGCCGGTGAGCGGAGCGAACTTGTCAAAGTTTACTTTGACAAAAAGGATATGTAGTTTACTACATATCCGCTCTTAGTAGCTTATCTATAATACCAGAGGTAACTTTAACCGGAAACTTTAAATTTTTAATATGAAAACTTAAATCATTACTATCTGGATAATGTTTTAATAAGGCTAACTTATCTAGTAACTCTTTTATTTTTCTCTCTGTATTTCTCATACCAGGTTGATCAATAGTTTTCTTTGATATCAAATATTTTAGTTCTTTGTTTGCTATTACAACATCTTTTTCTTTAAATTGTAAATCATTTTTAAACTTTGGAATCAAAAATTTTTCAGCAATATTTACTTTATCATCAATACTATATCCAGGTATTTCTATAAATTCCATTCTATCTCTCAAAATTGGATCGATTTTTTCAACATTATTAGCCGCACACAAAAATATAATTTGTGATAAATCCAAAGGAATTTCTGGAATATAAACATCCTTAAACCTATTATTTTGTGTCTTATCTAAAACATGATACAAAACAGATGTTATATTACTATCAGCATTATCTGTTATTTTATCTATTTCATCTAATAAAACTATTGAATCTAATCTTTTTGCCTTAATTAATATTTTAGTAAACATGCCGGGCAATGCACCCACATATACTGAAGAATGTCCTGATAATATTTTAGAATCTTGTATTGAGCCAAATGAAATTTGATCAAATGGTAGCTCCATTGCTTCCGCAATTGTTGATGCAATGGCTGTCTTTCCCACTCCTGGAGGACCCACCATACAAACTATTTTACTCGATTTATTATAATTATTTAACATTTTCGAATTCATAATAGTCATAATTTTCTCTTTCACACTATTCAAACCATAAATTTTATTGTTCAAATAATAATGTAATTTATCCAATTTTTGACCAATCTCATGTTTAGGTATACCTATACCAATATTATCCTTTACCGGTAAACTTAAAACAGTATCAATCAATTCAACATTCTTTGCATACTCTTCTGAACCAGTATTTGTGCAATACAATTTATACTTTTTATACAAAATAGATTTTGTATGAAGATCATGTTTCGATTCTAATATTTTTTTTACAATATCCTTCTCTACAATAGATTCATTGTTTAATTTTTCGACTTCTTCATAATTATTATCCTTTATACTATTATATTTATTATAAATTTCATTAGACAAATCAAATCTTTCCTCTGAATATTCATCCATCATATCACGAGATTTAATTTTATTATAAAACCATATATAATCCTCCATAGACATCTTTATTTTATATACATCATCCAACTGAATGTCTCTATTCTTTATTTCTTCCTCTATTTTATTCTCCAAACTATTTCCATTCTTTTTTTTTCTAGGGAGTACTAAATTTCTACCCATATTTTGTCCAAAATTATTACCCAACATAAAATGACCTGTTCGATGATTTAAATCATACTCATCTTCATCACTTTCCTCACGTTGACGACGGCGACCAGTATTTCTTTTCATCATATATATATATACATATTCCTATATTTTTAAGCTATTTTATGTATTATATTCAATTTTTTAAGAACACTTCATTTTTATTATACATCCTTTAAGTTTAACTTCAAATTTAATTAATATAACTTAATTAAAATTATATAAAAATTTAATAATAAAATAAAATTTTAAGGGCTAAGCCGTGAGCAGAGCGAACTCGACGAGTTTACTTGTCGACTCTCCTGCAAGTTTACTTGCAGAGCAGGTTCACTTGTGATCTAGATAGGAACGAAAATATCATCATTATCTTTATTCAATATATCTTCAACCACATTTTCAGTTCGAATATCATCATATTTCTTTTCATACATACCCTCTCTATATTCTGACTGCAATATCATATCTGTATTTAATATCAAATTATTATAACCTGTACCACCCTTAATACATTCACCAGCCATAATTCTAGATGATACACCATTCATATTATCAACTTCTCCAAACAAAGCTGACGCCCATAACTGCTCGACTGGTTTTTCAAACGAAGCTCTGGAGAATGGATCCGCGTCAGACTTATTCAAACCATGACGATCAATGGAATTAATTGTACCAGTCATTGTCATTTGATCAACAATAATTTGAATAAGTTGATCATTCACTTTACCACCTGCATTTTTATAAGCATTAGCAATCTCTGTCATAAGTAAAGATCTTGCAATTTCAATACCAAAAATGTTATAAACCTCCTTAATATCATTAGAAATAGTTTTATTGAGATTAATACCATCCATATATCTAATATCTGTTAAATTAACACCACTAGTAATAATAACATATTCTTTATCTGATTCAATTTCACCACTCTTTTCATTCAAAGACAAAGTTTTATCATCCAATGTAAATGGAATATCTGAAATCTTATCAATACCCTTAATCTTAAACTTATCCAAAACATAATTAATGAAATCATTAAGTGTATTCTTGTCAAATTCATCTTTCTCATAATTTCTCACATTAAATCTAATATGAATAATCTGCTCCTTATCATTATCACGATTACTTAAAATAGCAAAATTAACAATTTTATTTAATACTTTTCGTTCTTCTTTACGAATATCCTTCTCACTACCTCTTGTTTCTAACCAATTACATAATTGACTTGTAATATCAACCAATTTAATTTCATTCTTAGCCATCTTCTCCCTATCTATTTCAACTCTTAACAACCAAGGAAGATTACTAATATTTTTATTACAACCCGAACCACGTTTTTCAGCCTTTTGAGAAAATACAGTTGGTATAATCTTATCCTTCTTTGTCATACCATCCTCAAATGATGGATTAGGATCATAATATCCATTAATTCTTTTTCTCACCTCACTAAATACAGTGTTCTTCAAATTTGATTTAATCTTATGAACTATGTCTTTCTTATCCCTAATCTCATTATCTAAATAAATTCTCATTTCAGGAGCTTTAGGATTTTTACTAACACTGAAAATTTCCTTCATACGCGGTACACCACCATTTGCCGTATTCGTACGAGCAACACCAGTCTGGTGGAAAGCCTTCAAGTTCATTTGTGTTAAAGGTTCACCTGTACCGGTGGCAGCAATAACACCCACCATCTCTCCATGCTCAACCATATTTTGTCTGAAATTATCAACAATCATATCAATAATCTTATCAAATGTACTCTTATTTAATCCATATTCTAATAAAACTCTTTTAGGCGAGAATGCATCATAAAGTGCAGCCTTTAATACTAGTTTATTAGTTTGTTCATCAAAATATTTAAATGATTTTCTACTATCTCTTTCCTTTTTGGTCATGCAAATAATGTGTGTTTTATCATCCAACAAAGATTGCAATTGATCTAAAATATATTTTGGAGTCAAATCAGAACCCTTACCAACCTTAAAACTCTTTTCTCCTCTAGTATACTCCAAAATATTATTCATATTAACTGGAATCATAAACTTTTTAATTACAGCTTGATAATCCAATTTTGCTTTTTGTACAGCGGTAAAAACACCATTCTTCATTTTAATAATTTCATCATAAAGCTGATTATTATCAGCAGAATTAAAACTAAACTTCTTCAATTCCTGATCCGTAAACCTATGAATATTACCAATCTCCTCATTATTCATATCCAACATACCAATGTCATAAGCATATTGCGTAATCGTATTCGCACCCGAATCACCATACACAAATTGAACAACATTATTATTCGCATTCCTTACAGTTCCGTCATTTTTAACCATGATGTCCTCAAAAGATTTCACTAATTTACGTTGCATATATCCTGTCTCAGCTGTGTTTTTCAAGGTGATTCCATTTGCTATTCCAAAATTTCCAGTTGCAGGAACACTTACATCATATAATTTTGGATATTTTTCGACACCTAATTTATTAATTTCTACAATCTTATCTAAAATTACATCATTTTGTTCATTAACATGATTGTTTTTATTTAGTGTCTTAAGACTTTGTAATTTTGCATTTTTATCATTATTAATTAAGTTTATATTGTCAACAAATTTTTTGCCAAATATACTCCTGCTTTTAATTGACAATGTATATGTAGGTTTAATATCTTGTGTTCCTAAATTATTTGTTTTTGCTTGATAATATCTAATTTTGCCAAAAATTCCGAATCTATTACAAAGCAAAGATGTTCCATCAATTAATTTCTTTGAAATTGAAACAACTTCAATATTGTAATCACCAACAGTGCCATCTCCTGAAAAGTAACCATTTAACAATCCTTTAACAAAATCATCAGGTGCAGTATATGCTTCATAAGGTATATACTTATTTAATGCACCATGACCAACAAACATATCCAAGAATCTAGCAAACAATGTTGAAAATCCACGAATATCTTCAATAGTTCCTTTATCAGTTGTTCTTTTATTTTCTTTATATTTAATACCATGTTTCTTGAACCAATTTCGAATAAAATTCTTAACTCCTTCATTCTTTTTTGTAATTTGAATATATCCACTTGGAAGATCAACATTACCATCCGCCAAAAACAAACCAATAAAGATACCATTCTCTTCATTCAATTCAAACTTCTCCGGTAGTAAAATTGGTTCTCTATTAGCAGCATAAGGATAAATACATCCTTCTTTAATCGAATCCATCTTGGATCTTCCTAAAGCTCTTGTTACTTTAGCCTTATCAGGATAAGGAAGAATAAATGTCTTGCCATTATTCTTTTCCCACCATCCCATGGGAATTCTTTCTCTTCCATCCATTGCTTCATCAATAGATCTTTTGCAAGCCCAAAAGTCAGTTCCATAAATATATTCTGTTTTGGGGAAATACTTGGTCATATCAACATATTTTTTTATTATTTTCGGTGAAGTTAAATTCATAGTTACCGGCACACAATTACCAATTTCAATTTCTGGACTATGCTTCATTTCAAATTCTTTCTTATTTTCATTCCAAATGATTAATGATTGAGATTCGGCAACTATAACATTGCGTCCCGTTTCTGTTTTGAATTCATAAACAGATGTTCCTGGGTCATGACGAGTGATAGCTGACATTTTTCCCCAACTAGTATTACCAATCTTATCACAAGTTGGAATATATACTTCACCTTTTAATTTAAGTAATTCAAGATTTGCTGTTACATAATGTTCAATTTCATCAGGTCTTTCTTCCATTTGACCATCAATCCAATCACCAATCTCTACATATTTTGCTTCTCCATTCTCCAATACAATAATTGGTGTATCTCCTGTTACTGACTTTACCGCCGAGTCAATCAAACCAGATCGACCTTCAACTAACAGATAGAAGAATTCAACGAAATTCAAACCATCGTAAAATGAATTTTCAACCAATCCTCTAGAAGCAGCTGTATCATCATCCTGATGGAAAAAAGGAAGTGTACGTCGATTGTATCTCTTAGGAATGATTGCACCTTCAAAAGCTTTCTGCCCCAAACAACCCATCATTTGACCAACATTAGATGCTTTACCCTTAGAACCTGAAGCCTCCATAATCTTAAATCCATTGTTAGCAGATAAATTTCCAGCAATCAACTTATCAACTTCACTGCTAATACCCTTCAATGTAGTAAAGATTTTTGCTTCCAAACCCTCTCTACTCAACAAATCAGGATTATTTTCAATCTCTGTAATCGCATATTGAACCTCCAATTTCTTTGTTTCAATAATAGTTCTAATTTGTTTCAAAATCTCTGGTTTTCTTTCAACATCTCCATATCCAACTGAAAAACCATGCAACAAATTGAAAGCATTATTCAACCAACGAGTATTATCAATGAAATGAGCCGTCTCATCCTCTCCATACTCATTCCAAATCAATTGAATCAAAGTATTATCCTCTTTGGCACCCAAAGCCTTATCTGTTAATCTACCTTGAGTAATCTCTCCTCTTTTAACCTTAAATTTATCCGATTTCAAATTAATCTCATCCGGAATAATCATCGAATACAAATCCGATCCTTTAACCATTTCTCCTTTTTTAATCTTATTGTAAGCTGTTGATGACGTAATCGAAATCAAATTCATAGCTTGACGCCAATTCAAACTCAAATTTGGATTCGTCATGTTATACCCACCAATCAAACCATCCTGTTGCGTACCATTCGCCGTCTTCGAATCCGTCGGCGATATGATTTGAAGACGCACCGAAGCAATTTGCTTCAATTCAGTTTGAGTTTGTATTGATTGGGGAAGGAATATGTTCATCTCTGGCTAGAGATATTAACCATATTTTACCATCTTTTTAAATAAAAATGATAAAACTTAGGTCTCCATCTCCTTATCATCCCTCCTTTCGGAGAGCTACTGGACTTTACCTTAAGCCGGATCAGGTTTGCTAGACCTTCATTTCCGACCAACATCCGTCAAGTCTCTGAACCCCCACCATGCTCTACAATAACGAGTTTAGGTGGGTGGCTGCGGGTTGCCCATTTACCTTTCGGTCATCTCAGTGATTTTTACTGTGTTTTAGCTTGTTTTCTTATTTTATAAGCTTCTTCCAAAGCTTCATAATACATTTTATAAATATCTTCTGTGGTATATTTATCATTACAAACTATTTGGGAGTATCTTTTCCGATTATATCTTATTGAATAACCAGATAAGACTCCATTTTTTTTGTAAGGTCTTATTAAATCTTTAAAATTGTCATCTAATTTAATATCAGAGTTGGCTAATGTTTCTGCTCTTTTGTTTGCAAAATGATCTGATATGGTTGAACTCATGGTTTCTTTTTTCTTTTCCATGATTTTTTCATCCACATTTTCATAATATTTTTTCATTTTGTCTTTAGTTTCTTCTTTATGTTTATAGCCAAAATCTCTTCCTCGTTTTTTTCTAGGTTCATTTTGTTCTGCATTATTTTTTATTTTTCCTGCAGAAAACATATGATTACCTTCTCTTATATTATAACCATTTGGATACAAAGCGTTTAATTTTTTTATATAAAATGTTTCCTTATCATCCAAAGATTCAAGGGAACATAATTCTATAATTTCGCAAGTAAACGCGGCTTTTCCATGTTTTCTAATTGAATTATTTAAACACAATGATTGACTGTTTGTAGTGTTATTTTCAGCCTCACTAAAATGATCATTGAGTCTTCCAATATGTCCAAATGGTCTATATTTTTTTTTATTTTTTCGATGACTTCTTGTTTGACCTACATATAATTTATTTGTTTTAGTGTTGATAATTTTATAAATTATACCAACAACTTTATCTTTTTCTGATAAATCTAATATTTTATCAAAATGTTCCATATTAATATTTTTATACCACATATCTTTTTAAGTCTTTAAGCTAAAACTTCAACGCCATTACGCGTTGCCCCACTATCCTTTCGGTATATTGGTTAGTACACTGAGCTTTAGGAATTTCCCGAACAGTTTGGATGTTTTGCAAAAACAATATTTATTTTTAAATATTGTTCTCACTAGCAAGTTATATCAGGACCAAACTTACACTGTTTTCCCTATAAAGTATGTTTGGCAACTTTACAGGCAGCTTGCTGTTGGGGACAAGATGAAAAACGTCGCAGTTTGTAGCGAAAATCCATCCCCATCGAAATCAGCATTGAAACTCTTACAAACATCGACAGACATACCAAATGTCATCAAACTTGGATCATTGACAACCTTCGCATAGAAAGCCATCATAGATTGTTTGTGCAAAGTCGGCTGACGATTCAACAAAACAATATCATCAGACATCAAATGTCTCTCCACAATATCTCCATACTCTAACTGCACACCCTCCGTATCATGACGCAAATCAATCGGACCTCTACGACTACTCTTAAACACACGATTTGCACCCGGATAATTGTCTCTACCTCTCTTCACAAACTCTCTCAATCTATCAATATTTTGCGGTGTTACAGTCTCCGGAAATGTCAAAGTCTTTGCAATCATAACCGGCACACGCAACTGATCATTACGCAAACTAGGATCCGAAGTAATAACAGTACGAGCCGTATAATTAACACGCTTACCCATCAAATTTCCTCTAATACGACCCGTCTTTCCCTTAATACGAGATGCAAAAGATTTAATAGGACGACCCTTAATTTCTGCTCTCGCATAAGCAGAATCATCATTGTCCTGCAAATTAGCAACATGAATCTGCAACAACGCCGCATAATCAGCCTTATATTTAGTATTACTTGTTGTCTGATTCTCCTTATTCTTCAAAATACGAATATTATGCTTCACAATCTTACTATACTGATGAGTCAAATCATCCTCATCTCCCATACCACCATTATAATCACCTCTCGTAGAAGGACGAATTTGAACAGGAGCAACATACAAAACACGCTGGATCAAATCCTCCGGTCTTGTCTTCTTCGGATCAAAACCCATAATACGAACATCATCATCACTAATCTTCTTAAATATTTCATAAATAGATTCCGCATTCAACGAAAACTTTACCTTTGACTTCACAAATTCACCAGACTTTGCAATAGCATCCATCTGATCTCCCTCTTGCTTCTTCTCAAATTCCGCTACAATAGCCGTCATACCCGAAGATTTCTTAATCTCTATCTTGAATTTTGGTTTCGGAGAACCACACCCAAAATTAGACCTCTGACAATAATTAATATTCTTTGTAGCATCTTTAATATAAGCAAGACGTTCCTTAGGATTTTTAGTTTTTAAAACATCAATAATATCCACCTCATTTGTATGAATCAACAATTTAGAACAATGGAAACAGATACACGACATAATCTTTTGAACAAAATTTCTAAATCCAATATGAAAAACATATTCCGCCAAATTAATGTGCGCTGAATGACCAGGACACTCAGACTTCAATCCACATTTAGCACATAACATATTATTACTTATTGGACCCATACGCGGGTCAATCAAACTCCCACGCCTCGGTTCAGAATTATCATATAAATCGATAGCTTCAATACCATTGCTATCTTCACCAAAAACAGATATTCTTTTGATTTCATCATTACCTAAAACTGTAAATTCAATTTTATCAACTGGCTTCACAGAATGTATATCATTGTGTATGGTGATCATTATTATATAATATGTGTTATATTTTTTTAAGTGGTTTATATATTTTTATTCAATTTTTTTTTATTTTTTTAATTTATTTGTCAACTAATTACCAAAACTTTTTTCTTTTTTTAGCACACAACAAAAAATTAAATGCGAAAATACTTAAATATATTTTTCTTTTATAGTAATATATGAACACACCATTATGGGATAAAGTTAAATACACAGGAATATCTTTCTATAACACATATATAAAAACTATCAATCCATACAAAAATTTAATATGTGATGGAAATATCAACAAAAATATGGTTGAACATCATCTAAATGTTTTGAATAATATCTCTTCTGATAATGATAGTTACATCAATCATACTGAATTTGATAAAAAAATAATTATTAGTTACAACGGAAATAAAGTTTTTAATACATGCTTTTACGTTAAAAAATACATAGATATAGAAGTTAAAGTTAGAGAAATACTTGACGAAAGTTTTCCCGATACTCCTAAAGTTGAACATGTTTTCCCTACCTTTGTCAATGACATACATTTTATTAAAAAAAATAACGAAGAAATTGATGTTACAGAAACAATACATAACACCGTAGAATATGAAGATTATGAAATGCTATTTTCCGATATAGCAT
>Ga0180433_10009534_pt1 | contig 11858 bp, 13 predicted proteins | sample SS_ome_8_FD_132980 | JGI IMG/M metagenome (GOLD analysis project Ga0180433, IMG submission 132980) | Hypersaline lake sediment archaeal communities from the Salton Sea, California, USA - SS_1_D_1 metaG | ecosystem: Environmental > Aquatic > Non-marine Saline and Alkaline > Hypersaline >... | reverse complement strand
TATTTCATCTGATATTGACGGACGCTGGCAACTTTATAATATGGAAGAAGACCGGACCGAACTTAATAATCTGGCTGATGATTTTTATAATTTCGGGAATCCTGAGTGGAAGCAGAAAAAACAGGATCGCCTGGAACAAATGAAAGACAGATGGGAGGAGCTGGATGAACTTTACCAGGAACAGGGGAAAGTGGGATTACAGTAGTAAAGAAATATATACATCTTGTGTTCGGATAGTAACATATCGGCTATTTATTAATATTAATATTATTTTTTCTATCTTTCGCTTTCAAAACTAAGCTATGGCAAAATTCCCGCATTATCTGCAACCAGACACAACGGATTGTGGTCCCACATGCCTGCGGATCGTAGCTAAATATTTTGGCAGGCACTATAACCTGGAAACTTTGCGGGAACTTACATGGAAAACCAGGGAGGGGGTTTCATTGCTGACTATCAGTGATGCGGCCGAAAAAATAGGGTTCCGGACGCAGGGAGTAAAAATTACTCTCGATAAGATCTCCGAAATACCTTTACCTGCTATTATCCACTGGACTCAGAATCACTTTGTCGTCCTTTATAAAATCAAAAAGAAAGATTCTTTCTTATCGTCCATTTTTGGAAAATGCAGAAAAGTTAATACCTATTATATTTCTGATCCTGCTCACGGACTTCTTAAATACAGTGAGGAGGAGTTTGTACGCTATTGGGCTTCTACAAAAATAAACGGAGAGCCTGCAGGAATTGCTTTGCTGTTGGAACCAACAGCCGATTTTTACACAGAAGAGGGTGAAAAGATAAAGAAAACAGGTTTCCGGTATCTTTTTTCATATCTGAAACCTTACCGCAAATTACTTACACAATTATTGTTGGGATTCCTGACCGGCAGTCTTATAACCGTTATATTTCCTTTCCTGACCCAGGCAATAGTGGATATAGGTATTACTACGAACAACCTTAATTTTATTGTCCTTGTTTTGATCGCACAGTTGGTCCTGACTGTCAGTCAGACTGCTGTGGGATTTATTCGCAGTTGGATAATGCTTCACACAAGTGCCAGGGTGAGTATTTCCCTGATTTCCGATTTCCTGCTTAAAATGATGAAATTACCGATACGATTTTTTGATACTAAATTGATCGGTGATCTCAGACAACGTATAGATGACAACCAGCGTATTCAGGATTTCCTTACCGGTAACCTGATAAGTATGTCTTTCGGGATATTCATTTTTGTTATATACAGTCTGGTTATGGCTTATTACGACTGGCTGATACTGCTTGTTTTTTACGGGGGTAGCGGATTATATGTACTATGGATTCTTATGTTTCAGAAGAAAAGGAAGGAATTGGATTATAAGAGGTTCAACATAGCTTCGGATAACCAGGGAAATTTGTACCAGTTGATTACCGGGATACAGGAGATAAAACTTAACAATTGTGAAAAGCAAAAACGGTGGGAGTGGGAACGTATTCAGGCCAGACTTTTCAAAGTAAATGTCAAGGGCTTAATGCTTAATCAGAGCCAGCAGTCGGGATCTGTATTTATTAACCATGTAAAAAATATCCTTATTTCTTTTATAGCCGCTAAATCGGTTATAGAAGGTCAGATGACTCTGGGTATGATGATGGCCATACATTATATTATAGGCCAGTTAAACAGTCCTTTAAATGAATTTATCACTTTCATGAGGGCAGGTCAGGATGCGAGAATAAGTCTCGGAAGACTCGGCGAAATACATGAGCGCGAGGAGGAGGAAAGGCCGGAAGAACAGAAAAATTATGAATTGCCTGAAAATACGGTTATAACTGTAAGCGGACTCTCTTTTCATTATGAAGGACCTAAATCGCCCAGGGTTCTAAATAACATAAACATGGAAATACCTCCGGATAAAGTTACTGCAATTGTGGGTGCCAGCGGTAGCGGCAAGACTACACTTATTAAAATGATCCTTGGCTTTTATCCTCCTTATGAAGGTAAGATCGAGATCGGGGGAATTTCACTGCAGCAATTCAGTATGGAGATGTGGCGGAGCAAATGTGGCGTGGTTATGCAGGATGGTTATATTTTTTCGGATACGATAACTAATAATATTGCAGTAGCGGATGATTATCCTGACAGGGACAAGTTACGGCGTGCCGTGAAGATTGCCAATATAAATGATTATATTGAGAGTCTGCCGCTAAGGTTTAATACAAAGATCGGACAGGAAGGAACAGGACTGAGCCAGGGGCAGAAGCAACGTATTTTAATTGCCCGGGCTGTATATAAAGATTCTCCGTTCCTGTTTTTCGACGAAGCTACGAATTCACTTGACGCAAAAAATGAAAAAGTCATAATAGAAAATCTGGCTGGTTTTTATCGGGGTAAAACCGTAGTTACCGTTGCCCACAGACTAAGTACCGTTAAAAATGCAGATAATATAGTTGTTCTGGATAAAGGCGAAATCGTGGAGCAGGGCACACACAATGAACTGGCAGCAAAAAAGGGAGTATACTACGAACTGGTTAAAAATCAGCTTGAACTGGGAAGATGAAAGAAGAAAATATACATATAAGGTCTGAAGAGGTTCAGGAAATTCTGGGCACGCCGCCCCGGTGGATTATCCGGTGGGGGATATCGGTTATTTTCCTTGTATTTTTGATTTTACTTTCAGGAAGTTATTTCTTTAAATACCCGGATTTTATTTCATCACGGGTGACCATACTTTCGCAAAATCCCCCGGTACACATTGTAGCACGCTCAAACGGTAAAATCGACCAATTATTTATAGAGAATAATCAGCAGGTAACGGAAGGGGATTTACTGGCTGTTATCGAAAATACGGCTGATTATTCTGATGCATATAATTTAATAAGCAAGCTGGATTCCATTGCCGGTTATTTCGATACTCCAAGTAATTTTATTGATATAGCTTTCAATGAGGATTATAGCCTTGGTCAGTACCAGACATATTTTTCTTCTTTTATAAGCCAGATGAAAAAATATCAGACATTTCTTATTTATAATCCTAATGATCAGCGAATAGAATCTTTAAAAAAACAAGTTGAGGATTATCAGTATTTTTTAAAACAAACAAGAGAGCAAATTTCTATTCTGAGGCAGGATTATGAGTTGGCAATAAGCAGGTATTCACGTGATTCTTTGCTCTATGCCCGGCAAATTATGTCAAAGGCAGAATTTGAAGAATCAAAGGCTTCTATGCTAAAGCGCAAGGTTTCATATCAGAATGCGATGACGGACCTTGCAAATACACAGATTATAATGAACAATCTGAAACATCAGATACAGGAACAGGAAGTTTTAAAGGCAGAAACTGAAAATCAGTTACTGGCCGGACTTAAGGAAAAATATGACAATCTGATCAATCAGCTAATTGAATGGGAGCAGAATTACATTTTGAAAACACCGATCTCAGGCCAGATCACTTTCACAAATATTTGGAGTGCTAATCAGTTCGTTACCTCCGGCAAGCCTGTTTTTACAGTCGTGCCGGTTAATAAGCAAAGTATTATCGGCAGAGCAACTGTTACTATAATGGGAGCAGGGAAGATCGAGGCCGGACAAAGAGTTAATATAAAGCTCGATAACTATCCTCATATGGAATATGGGATCCTTGAAGGAAAAGTACATAATATCTCCAAAGTACCTGTGAATACGGATGAAGGGGCCTTTTATACCGTTGAAATTACTCTTGTTAACGATATGATAACAAATTATAACAGAGAGCTGCCATTTAATCAGGAAATGCAGGGTGTTGCGGAGATAATTACGAGGGAAAGGCGAATGATTGAACGGCTGATTGAGCCTTTGGTTTCAACAGTGAAAGAGAGACTTTAGCTTGACCGTTTTATTCGGAAATGGCCATTTTGAGAATAAACATAAGGCAGTCCTTATTTTAGGGACAGACTTCCGTTACTCTTAGTGTTGTTTAATATATAGCTTTTGATTATCAGTAAAATTCCGAAAAGTTACAATATTTTTTTTCGACCAAACCCATTTTGAAAATATAGGAGTTTACTTTTTGTTAATAAGAATTTTAATCGAAACTTAATGCGATCAGTAGGCTCTGTAGGCAGACTCTTCAGATTATCTGTCAAGTCAGTTTTTGAATTCTCCGGGTTAATTTTTTTTCAAAAAATACACCAAAAGGTTTGTCCTTTAATCAAAATTAGTACTTTTGCGTGCCGATTTTACAGGGTTAGTCTATGATTTGGTTCTGAAAAATATGGTTTTTAGTAAAATTTAACATACTTTTGCAATCCAATTTTTAGAACGATTTTTAATAAAAAAGAGGTATTTATGCCGACGATTCAACAATTAGTAAGAAAAGGAAGACAGAGGCAGGTGGAGAAAAGTAAATCTCCTGCTCTTGATTCATGCCCGCAGCGTCGCGGTGTATGCGTCCGTGTTTATACAACAACACCAAAAAAACCAAACTCTGCCATGCGTAAAGTGGCCAGGGTGAGGCTTACAAATGGAAAAGAAGTAAACGCCTACATTCCGGGAGAAGGTCATAACCTTCAGGAACACTCTATAGTATTAGTTCGCGGAGGCAGGGTAAAGGATCTCCCCGGAGTTCGTTACCATTTAATTCGCGGAGCCCTTGATACTGCGGGTGTTGAAGGTCGTTTGCAACGTCGTTCCAAATATGGTGCTAAAAAACCGAAAAAATAGTGAATAATAAATTAAAGATTGAAGATAATAGATTGAAGATTGAAAATTGAAGATAATAAATAGTAAATCGAAATGGTGGTTTGGTTGAGTAAGTTAATCTTTTAGTCTTCCTTGGATAAACTGAAGACCGCCTTAAGGGCAACCAATTAAAATAACACTAAAGAAAATACAATGAGAAAGACAAAACCGAAGAAAAGAATTTTGTTACCGGACCCGAAGTATAATGATCTGTTGGTAGCGCGGTTTATCAATGATCTGATGAAAGACGGGAAAAAATCCTTAGCATATTCTATTTTTTACGATACTCTTGATATTGTAGAAAAGCGGGTGAAAGATACTGAACTCACTCCCCTTGATATCTGGAAAAAAGCACTTGAAAATATTACTCCTGCTGTAGAGGTAAAAAGCCGGCGCGTGGGTGGTGCCACTTTTCAGGTACCTATGGAAATAAGACAGGAACGTAAAGTTGCCATAAGTATTAAGAATTTGATATTATTTGCACGTAAACGTTCAGGCAGGTCCATGTCCGAAAAGCTTGCTGCTGAAATTATAGCGGCATATAATGGCGAGGGTGGTGCATTTAAAAGGAAAGAAGATACCCATCGTATGGCCGAAGCAAACCGTGCTTTTGCACATTTCAGATTTTAATTTAGTATTGCTGTGAGTATCATAGTGGATAATTAATAAATGGGTTTATAATTAGTATGACTATACAAAATCTGAAAAATACAAGGAATATAGGCATCATGGCACACATTGATGCAGGGAAAACCACGGTTACGGAGCGGATACTGTTCTATACCGGGTTAACCCACCGTCTCGGTGAGGTGCATGAGGGTTCAGCCACTATGGATTGGATGGAACAGGAGCAGGAGAGAGGTATAACCATTACTTCTGCTGCTACTACCACATTTTGGAAATATAAAGACACTGAGCATAAAATAAATATTATAGATACTCCCGGACATGTCGATTTTACCGTTGAAGTGGAGCGTTCACTGCGCGTACTCGATGGTAGTGTTGCTCTCTTTTGTGCTGTTGGCGGAGTAGAGGCACAATCTGAGACAGTATGGCGTCAGGCCGAAAAATATAGCGTCCCCCGGGTAGCATTTGTAAATAAAATGGACAGGCAGGGCGCTGATTTTTTTAATGTCTATCAGGAAATAAAGAAAAAACTCGGTGCTAATCCTATTCCAATTCAGATTCCAATCGGAGCGGAAGATAGCTTTGAAGGTGTGATAGACCTTATTGAAATGAAGGCTGTACGTTGGTTTGACGATGAAACCTTTGGTACAAATTATACGCTGGAAGATATTCCGGAAAATCTCCTGGATCAAGCTTTGGAATGGCGTGGAAAACTTGTTGAGTCTCTTGCTGAAATAGATGATTATTTACTGGAACGTTATCTTGAAGATCCTGACCTTATAACAAAGGAAGAAATGCTGGACTTTATCCGCAGGGCGACCATAGAAGGTATAATTGTTCCCATGATGTGCGGATCTGCCTTCAAGAATAAAGGAGTCCAGCGACTTCTCGATGCGGTTTGTGCCTTTCTTCCGAGTCCGCTCGATAAAGGAGATATTACAGGAATTAATCCTGTGATAAAAAAAGAGGTGCTGCGTACTGCTAATGTGGAAGAACCACTCGCTGCACTGGCTTTTAAAATTGCAACAGATCCTTTTGTCGGACGCCTGGCATATATGCGAGTCTATTCAGGAAAAATCGAGGCCGGATCCCAGGTACTTAACAGCCGTACAGGCAAGAAAGAAAGGATTTCCCGCCTGTATCAGATGCATTCCAATAAACAAAATCCCAAAGATGTTATTTTCGCAGGCGATATTTGTGCGGCAGTAGGATTTAAAGATATTAAAACAGGAGATACACTTTGTGATATAAAACACCCTATCGAACTGGAGAGTATGGAATTTCCGGAGCCGGTGATCGGAATTGCTGTGGAACCGAAGTCACAAAAGGACCTTGACCGATTATCCAATGGACTCGCGAAACTTTCTGAGGAAGATCCTACCTTCAGAGTTACTACAGATATGGAATCCGGACAAACTATTATCCGCGGAATGGGAGAGCTTCATCTGGAAATTATTATTGATCGCCTCAAAAGGGAATTTAAGGTGGAATGCAATCAGGGTACTCCCCGGGTTTCATACAAAGAAGCTATCAGTATGCCGGTAGAGCGGCGTGAAGTGTTTAAGAAACAAACAGGTGGTCGTGGTAAATTTGCTGAAATTGTTGTGCATATTGAACCTGCAGAGGACGGCGTGACAGGTCTTGAATTTATTGACAAGGTAAAGGGGGGAAATATTCCAAAAGAATTTATCCCGTCTGTCGAGAAAGGCTTCAGCGAGGTAATGTCAAATGGTCCGCTGGCTGGTTATCCGGTTGATAGTATGAAGGTTACTTTAGTTGACGGCTCATTTCATCCGGTTGATTCAGATCAGTTGTCGTTTGAAATTTGTGCTAAGCAGGCTTTCAGGAACGCAGCGGCCAAGGCTGGTCCGAAATTACTGGAACCCATAATGGATCTGGAGATTGTTACTCCCGAGGAATATATGGGGGACATTATCGGCGATCTCAACAGGCGAAGAGGTGAGATAACAGGGATGCAGACCAGGGGCAATACCAAAGTCATACATGCAAGTGTTCCTCTGGCCGAACAATTTGGTTATGTGACCGTGTTGCGGACACTCTCTTCAGGAAGGGCAACTTCATCCATGGAGTTCAGCCATTATCAGGAAGTACCGGATGAGTTGGCAAAGAAAGTACTGGAAAGTGTACAGGGACGAGTAGATTTATTATAATTAATTATAACAGAGTTCTTATTATGAACCAAAAGATCAGGATTAAACTGAAATCGTACGATCATAATTTAGTTGATAAGTCGGCTGAAAAGATCGTTAAAACGGTAAAAACCACAGGGGCAGTGGTAAGCGGTCCTATTCCGCTGCCAACCCATAAAAGGATTTTTACGGTTTTGCGCTCTACCTTTGTTAATAAAAAATCAAGGGAACAATTTCAGTTGTCATCATATAAACGTTTGATCGACATCTACAGTTCAACAGCAAAGACAATTGACGCCTTAATGAAACTGGAATTACCCAGTGGCGTGGAAGTAGAAATTAAAGTTTGATAATTTTAAAAAGTAGTCTAAAATGGCTGGTATTATTGGGAAAAAAATCGGAATGACATCCATATTCAGTGAAGAGGGAAAAAATATCCCATGCACTGTGATTGAAGCCGGTCCTTGTGTTGTTACACAAGTTAAAACCAGTGAAAAAGAAGGATATGATGCGCTCCAGCTTGCTTATGGTGATAAGAAAGAGAAAAGGAGCACAAAGGCAGAGTTCGGACATTTCAAGAAAGCCCGTGTAACACCTAAAAAAAGGATAGTTGAGTTTAAAAATACTTATAATGAGGATTATAAACTAGGTGATTATGTAAAGGTCAATATATTCCATGAACTGGATTATGTTGATGTAATTGGTATGTCCAAAGGGAAAGGCTTTCAAGGAGTTGTGAAACGTCATGATTTCCATGGGGTTAATGATCAGACTCACGGACAGCATAATAGACTCCGGGCTCCGGGTTCCATCGGTGCTTCTTCATGGCCAAGTCGTGTTTTTAAAGGTATGCGGATGGGCGGAAGGACAGGTAACAATGCCGTTACTATAGAAAACTTATTAGTGTTGAAAATAATTCCCGAAAAAAATTTATTGGTGGTGAAAGGTTCGGTGCCTGGCGCCAAAGGTTCATATTTAATTATAAGGAAACAATGGAACTAAGTGTACTGAATAAAGAAGGAAAAGAAACAGGCCGGAAGGTGACTTTAAATGATGGGATCTTTGATATAGAACCCAATGATCATGCTATTTATCTGGATGTTAAACAGTATATGGCAAATAACCGGCGGGGGACACATAAAACACGGGAACGCAGTGAAATTACCGGCAGTACCCGAAAGATCAAAAGGCAAAAAGGAACCGGTACTGCACGTGCAGGCAGCATAAAATCGCCGATATTTCGCGGAGGAGGTACTGTTTTCGGTCCCAAGCCGCGAAGCTATCGCTTCAAATTAAATAAAAAATTGAAGCAACTGGCCAGGAAATCGGCTTTAACATATAAAGCACGTGAAAACAATATTCTGGTATTGGAGGATTTCAATCTTGATGTTCCCAAAACTAAGGAAATTGTTGATATTAACAGGAATCTTAAGATTGCCGATAAAAAGTTACTTTTCGTTTTACCAGCCCAAAATAATAATATATATTTGTCCTCCAGAAATTTACAGGGCATTTCAGTTGCAAGTGCTTCATCTATAAATACTTACGAAATAATGAATGCAAAAGTTATTGTTCTTTTGGAAGGTTCTGTAAAGAAAATTGAAGAGGTTTTTAAAATATAAGGCGAATAAAAATGGACATTTTAATAAAACCATTGGTTACTGAAAAGATGAATGAACTTGCTGAGCGGTTCAATCGATATGGATTTATTGTAGACCGGAGAGCAAGTAAGCCACAAATAAAATCGGCAATAGAAAACCTTTATGATGTTAAGGTTCAATCTATTAATACCATGATATACGGTGGAAAAGTTAAATCGCGATACACCAAATCCGGTGTTATTAGTGGCAAGACAGCATCTTATAAGAAAGCAATAGTAACTTTAGCCGAAGGAGACAGTATTGATTTTTATAGTAATATTTAATTAATAAAATGGCAGTAAGAAAATTAAAACCAGTAACCCCGGGTCAAAGGCATAAAATAATCGGTGCTTTTGATACCATTACTGCATCTACACCTGAGAAATCACTGTTGGAGCCCCATAAAAAGACCGGAGGTAGAAATAACCAGGGACGAATGACAATGAGGTATAGAGGTGGGGGACATAAACGTCGTTACCGCAGAATAGATTTTAAACGTGATAAGGACGGGGTGAGCGCGGTTGTAGATTCTATACAATATGATCCGAATCGCAGTTCACGTATAGCCCTTCTTAAATATGAAGATGGAGAAAAGAGGTATATAATTGCACCAAATGGTTTACAAGTTGGTCAAATAGTAAAAAGCGGCGCCGGAGTGGAACCGGAAATCGGTAATGCCCTGCCTCTTTCTGATATACCCATGGGAACATTGGTTCATAATATTGAGCTAAAGCCTGGAAAAGGGGGCATTATGGCCCGCAGTGCCGGCTCTTATGCACAGTTAACATCGCGTGAAGGTAAGTATGCAACCTTGAAATTACCTTCGGGAGAATCCCGTATGGTGCTGATAACCTGCCGGGCTTCTGTTGGTATGGTAGGTAATGCAGAGCATAACCTGGAAGAGTCGGGTAAAGCCGGACGATCAAGATGGCTTGGAAGAAGGCCGCGTGTCAGGGGAGTTGTTATGAATCCCGTTGACCATCCTATGGGTGGTGGCGAAGGACGGGCTTCAGGAGGACATCCGCGTTCAAGGAAAGGTGTTCTCGCAAAAGGATATAAGACTCGTCCGGTTAAAAAAGCTTCCGACAGGTATATTGTAGAACGTAGGAAAAAATAGATAAGGTATAAAATTATGAGTCGTTCGTTAAAAAAAGGTCCTTTTATTGATTATAAGCTTGAAAGAAAAATTCTTGCTATGAATGATGCAGGGAAAAAGTCGGTTATTAAAACCTGGGCGAGAGCATCGGTAATATCTCCCGATTTTGTCGGGCACACAGTAGCTGTTCACAACGGGAATAAATTTATACCTATTTATATTACAGAAAATATGGTAGGTCACCGTCTGGGTGAATTTGCACCGACACGGACCTTCAGGGGACATGCCGGTAACAGAAGATAATAATTAAGGTATGTAATATGGAAAATTATAAATAAAACGAGCCATGAGCTATTGCTCACCTGAAAAATAATCATATCTGCGGTGAGTTCCATTATATACCTTATAAATAAATAATTTTAATATAAACAAAATAGATAATGGGTGCCAGAAAAAGAATAGCAGCAGAAAAAAGAAAAGAGGCAAAGAAAACACAATATTATGCTGTTTTAAGGAACTGCCCGACGTCTCCGCGAAAGATGAGGCTTGTAGCTGATATGATCCGTGGCATGGATGTGAATAAGGCACTGGATGTATTAAAATATTCCTCAAAAGAGGCATCCGGCAGGGTAGAAAAGCTACTTTTATCGGCCATCGCTAACTGGCAGGCCAAAAATGAAGGGAAACGTTTGGACGAGAATGAATTATATGTAAGTAAGATTATGGTTGATTCGGGACGTATGTTGAAACGTTTACGTCCGGCTCCCCAGGGCCGGGCTCATCGTATAAGAAAACGGTCCAATCACGTTACCATTTATGTTGACACTAAAGAAAGTATAGTTGAAGAAAATTTTAATGAATAATACATGGGACAAAAAGTAAATCCAATTTCAAATCGTTTGGGATTCATTAACGGATGGGACTCAAATTGGTTCGGCGGTGATGATTACGGAGAAAAACTGGCTGAGGATCAAAAAATAAGGGAATATTTAAATGCCCGTCTTTCCAAAGCCAGTATATCAAGGATAGTCATAGAGCGTACGCTGAAGCTTATCACTATCACCGTCCATACTTCACGTCCGGGTATTATTATTGGTAAAGGAGGACAGGAGGTTGATAAACTGAAGGAAGAATTAAAAAAGATTACCAATAAAGAAGTTCAGATTAATATTTTTGAGATCAAACGTCCCGAACTCGATGCCAAAATAGTTGCCAATAATGTTGCACGCCAGATCGAGGGTAAAATTGCCTATCGCAGGGCAGTTAAAATGGCTATAGCTTCAACTATGCGAATGGGAGCAGAAGGTATCAAAATATTGGTGTCGGGTCGTCTGAACGGTGCTGAAATGGCGCGTTCGGAAATGTACAAAGACGGTCGTACCCCATTGCATACTCTTCGTGCCGATATCGATTATGCACTGGCAGAAGCTCTGACTAAGACCGGACTTATCGGAGTGAAAGTATGGATATGTAAAGGTATGGTTTACGGAATCCGCGATTTATCTCCCAATGTAGGACAAAAGCAGGGGCGCGGAGGTAAAAATATCGGTGGTGGTTCCAGAGGCCGGAGAAGAAAATAGTGGTTTTATACTGATAATATTGTAGGAATGTTACAACCAAAAAAAGTAAAATTCAGAAGAGTACAGAAGGGC
>Ga0180433_10009533_pt1 | contig 11859 bp, 6 predicted proteins | sample SS_ome_8_FD_132980 | JGI IMG/M metagenome (GOLD analysis project Ga0180433, IMG submission 132980) | Hypersaline lake sediment archaeal communities from the Salton Sea, California, USA - SS_1_D_1 metaG | ecosystem: Environmental > Aquatic > Non-marine Saline and Alkaline > Hypersaline > Sediment... | reverse complement strand
TAAAAGGTGCGTTACGTATACAGGATGGAGCATCTCATATTGAGATTCCTGAGCTTGGTTCTTTTGAGGCGATGCTTCCCAAACAAAGAGAATGGGCATGTAACGGTTGCAGTACGTTGATGAGTTTGCGGCCAGAAAAAATAGAAATAAGCAAAAAAAGATTAGAAGGTTTTTCTAATTGCTTAGAGGGAACGGTAGATTCTATTGTGTACCATGGAAGATCAACGCAGTACCATGTTATTTTAAAAAATGGATCAATGATCCATGTGTTTGAACAGAATGAGGAGCACTTTCCTCAGGAAGTTATAGATTATGACGATAAAGTGTTTATGTATTGGCAAAAAGAGAATGTAGTATTGTTGGAAAAATGAAAAAGAATAAATTCGAATCTGAAGGAAATAAAGAGTACTCATTTGCACTTGCACTGCCCGCAGTATTGTGGCAGGTATTATTCCTTTATTTACCTCTTTTTTTCCTGGTTTATGTAAGTTTTGTCAAAGTGTTAGATTATTCTTTCTTGAAAAATGTAACGCTTGCCAATTATCAAATATTGCTCGATATTTCTTATCTTAAAATAATTATGCGTTCTGTGGTATTAGCTTTTTTGAATGCACTTTTTTGTTTGTTTTTGGCATATCCGGTTGCATATTTTTTGGCGCTACGGGCAAAGAAGCTAAAAAACTTATTTATTTTTTTGTTAGTTTTGCCGTTTTGGACAAACTTTCTTGTGCAGGCGTATGCCTGGTTTTTTCTTTTAGATAACAACGGTATTTTAAATAAGTTTTTACTCAAGGTTGGCGTAATATCTGCACCGCTCCATATTTTAAACACACCATTGGCTATATACATTGTCATGTTATTTTGTTATTTGCCATTTATGGTGTTGCCAATCTACAGTAGCATGGCAAAAATAGATAAATATCTACTGGAAGCTTCTTCTGATTTGGGTGCAACTAGTTTGCAAACATTAGGGCATATTACCTTACCGTTGTCACTTTCAGGGATACGAAATGGATTTTTCTTGGTGTTGATTCCATCGTTTGGAGAGTTTGTTATCCCTGTGTTATTGGGAGGTGGCAAAGTAATGTATGTTGGCTCTATGATTTCCTATTTCTTCTTAGAGACAAAAAATATATTTTTGGGTGCAGCGTTTACCTGCTTTAGTGGCTTTGTTCTTATTTTATTGGCTGCAGTTGTCTATATGTTGTTTAAACGATTTGATAAAAATAAGTAGGGGGTGCTATGGAAGTACAGCGTAGTGTTCGGATGAGTAGAATAAAGGCCTGTTTGCTGCCAATATTTGTGGGGTTAGTCTATTTAGCTCTTTATGCGCCAATTATTGTTCTGGTTGTTTTTTCGTTTAATAAAAATCCTTTGTCGTTTAAATGGTATGGATTTACATTTGGGTGGTATAAGCAGTTATTTAGTTCTGTAGAAATATTAGATGCGCTCAGAAATTCTTTAATTGTTGCCTTTTCTTCTGTTTTTTTGAGTATTACCATGGCGTTGTTTTACGTGTTTTATGGAGTTAGTAGTTTTTTGCATCGTTTAATGATTATTTTTTACGGAAGTTTAATTGCTCCAGAAATTGTTTTGGCAGTTTGTTTGTTGAGTATTTTTACTTTTTTTTCTATTCCGCTTGGATTGACAACGCTGATTGTTGGCCACACGCTTATTGGTCTTGCTTATGTTGTGCCAATCATTAGAAGTAGCTACTTGGAGATGGATCACAGATTGATTGAAGCATCAATGGATTTGGGGGCAACAGAGTCTCAAACCTTTTATAAAATTGTTCTTCCTATATTATCTCCTGCAATAATTTCTGCGGCACTATTAGTGTTGATTGTATCACTAGATGATTTTCTCATATCATTTTTCTGCGCAGGAGCATCTGTTTTGACGTTACCGATGTACATATTTTCAGAAATACGATCAGGTGCAACGCCCGTTGTTAATGCATTGTCAACATTGTTATTAGTTGTTAGTAGTTTTTTAATATTAATTTTGACCACATTCAAATTGAGAACACGAGTATTTTGATATGACATTATTTTTTAAAAAGTTATTAATCAGGTGCTTAGTGTTGGCTTTTTGGTTAATGCTGCTTTATGTTTTTTTATTTTCTCCGTTATTGCTTAAAAGATTTAAGAGCGAAAGAACTTTAAATATTTTTACCTTTCCTCAATTAATTGATGCAGAATATGTACACAAATTTGAAAAAGAAACCGGCATAAAGCTTAATATCAATTACTATGAAAATAATGATGAGCTTTTGGTTAAAATGAGAAAGACAAAGGGAAAAGGGTATGACATCATTATTCCATCTGATTATGCAGTTGAGCTTCTTATTAAGGATGGATTGCTGAAAAAATATGATAAATCAAAATTAAACTTTTATCATAACATTGATAAAAAATTTCTGGGTAAATATTTTGACCCAGATAATAATTATTCAATTCCTTATCTTTGGGAAACATATAAAATTGGCATAAGTAAAAATTACTATAAAAACGTACATCCCCAAGCGAGTTGGAAGTTAATATTTGATGAACATACTGCACCGCAGGGGATTGTTATGGTAAACAACCCACGAGAGGCAGTTCTGCTTGCAGCATTTTATCTTTTTGGTTCTATAGATAATTTGGATAATAAAAAGTTAGAAAAAATTAAAAAATTATTGATTAAACAAAAAAAATGGGTCGAAGTATATTCTGATTTACGTTCTGATTTTTTGTTAAGTTCAGGGACATGTCCGGTTTCTATTGGTACAAGTGGAGAGATATGGCAAGCTGCTCGATGGGATGAGGATATTGACTTTTTAATTCCTAAAGAGGGAACGTTTTTGTTGATAGATAGTATTGCTATTTCTGCAAACAGTACAAAAGGTGACTTGGTTTATACGTTTATAAATTACTTGTACCGGCCAGATGTTATGTGGCATCATGTAGATAAGTACTCAATATTTCCCGTTACAACAGATGTGCCATTAAGTGATATGTTTGTAGAATCGATAGAACGTATTTGGGGAGATACTAAAAAGTTAGAATTTTTTAGAAATGTTTTATCAGAAGAACAGGTTAATACAGTGTGGATAGAGTTGAAATCTAAGTAGAATGTAAAAATATTTGCAAGGAGCAGGTGTTTAAATATGGCGTTTTCTTTTAAAAGCGTATGCATTAGAGGTTGTATCTTTATTTTTTGGTCTTTTTTGATTTTTATTTTTTTATTTCTTCCAAGGATAGCTCGGCGTATTGGGAGTGATAATTCTTTAAACATATTTACGTTTCCACAATTGATTGATCCGGAGTATGTTAATGAGTTTGAACAAAAAACAGGCATAAAATTGCGTTTCAATTATTACGAAAATAATAACGAACTGTTGGTTAAAATGAGAAAAACAGGAGGAAAGGGGTATGACATCATAGTACCCGCAGGATACGCTGTTGAAATTCTCAAAAAAGAAGGACTCTTAAAAGAGTATGACAAGTCAAAATTAGATTTTCTCAATACGATTGATAAAAAGTTTTTAGGAAAATATTTTGATCCTGATAATAATTATTCTATTCCATATATTTGGGAAACATATAAATTGGGCATTAATAAAAAATTTTATAACGGCAAGTATCCTGAGGCAAGTTGGAAGTTAGCATTTGATCAAGCGCATGCTCCACAATGTATTGTTATGGGAAATAATCCACGAGAGATTATTTTACTTGCAGCATTTTATTTATTTGGATCAATAGATAATCTTGATGATCAAAAAATTGAAAAGATTAAGCAGTTGCTGATAAAGCAAAAAAAATGGGTTGAGGTTTATGCAGATCTGCGGGCAGATTTTTTACTTTCTTCCGGTACGTGTCCGTTGGCGGTTGGTGTAAGTGGTGAGATATGGCAAGCAGCACGGTTTGACGAAGATGTAGATTTTTTGGTTCCTAAAGAAGGAACATTTATGGTGCTTTATAATTTTGCGATGTCTGCAAAAACAAAAAAGCAGGACGCAATTTATAAGTTTCTTAACTATTTGTATCAGTCGCGTGTTATGGAGCATCATGCGAATGTTTATTCTATATTTCCTGTAACGACTAATGTCTCATTAAGCGATTACTTTGTAAAATCAATAGAACAAATATGGAGAGAGCCCCGAAAGACAAAGCTTTTTAGAAATGTTTTATCAGAAGAGCAAATAAATGAGGTTTGGATAAAATTAAAGTCACGGTAATTTCTTTCTGCACCGTTTGTCAAAAAGTTTGACGCATGCTTTCTTGCACTTCTACCATTGTGATTAATCAGTGGTTTATTTTTAGAGGGATATTTAGATTTTGTGCGGAAATGTAACCAAATAAAGGTTGACATTATTATGAAAAAGAACTAAATATACTCTTGAAGTGTTTTTCTGCAAAAAAGTAGTAAGTGGAAGCGTATGAGTAGTGAGGCAAATCTCTTTTTATACCTATCGTATTGTGTTTTTTTATGCCTTTTCAAATGTATTTCTCTGTGCTTTCAAAGTTTTCTTTTTGTAGGTTAAGGAGTTTATCTCGGTGGATACTTTTACTCTAAAGGTAAAAAAGTGACAGGTGTAATGAAGGAAAAAAAAATAAGAAAACAGTTTCTTTTTTTTGTTATTTCCTTTTTGTTTTTCTCTGTTTCGTTGCAAGCTGTTGTTAATTGGCATAACTCTTTAGTTACAACAAATGTTACAGATGATGATATTGATGTTATTGGTGTGAACACATTACAGCAAAATATTATTGTTACTGCAAATACAACAGATATTGATATTACTGTTGCAAATAGCGATTCAGTTATTACCGGAACAATATTTGGAGGGCAACAATCTCAACTTTGCCTTGTCTTGGCAAATAATCATGTAATTACATTCGATTTAGACTATAATTTGCTCTTTAAGGGATCAGATAACTCTGGCCCGGAAGGAGCGCTTCTGATTTCTGTTGCGGGTGATGGTGAGGTTGTTTTCAATATTGGAGATGGTAAAAAAGTAAGTTTTACATCATCAGATAGTGCTGGTACACAGTTATATGTGATTATGCATGCAACAGATATACCAACATTACAGTTTCAAAGAGATAATACTGCCAGTGACCAACATGTTGAAATACAAATAGGTCCTAAATCTTTGGTAAGTTATATTTCTGATTTGTCTCTTAATCTTTTAAATTTGGAAAAAGGGTTGATAATCTTTGATCCAGGAAATGCACTTGCTAATGAAGGAAGAATGCTTTTGAGTATTTCTGATACCGGCGGCATGTATGTTGGTGGTATGTATGCTGATATTGATTCCGGTAGTGAAAGTTGTCCGTTGTGGGATGATATCTATACGGGTACTGTTAATGGTCTGGAAGCGCGAATGGTGGTTAAAAATGGTGTTGTGGATGGGCATGCGAGTTTACTTATTGCTAATGAGAATAATAATTATCCGGATTTAATTTTCAATCCTTTTTGTAAAAGTAATCTTGAGGTTACACGATACGGCTTTATCTTGGGGCCCAATGGTGTGATAAGGGTTGATGATGATGCTTTCATTGATTATGTTGGCCTCACAAATAATAGTTGTGATCTTGCGGATGATGCTTGTTTGTGTCCTGATATATTAGGGCAAGAGGATATTTGGAGTAGGGTTAAAAAGAGAAATCCTTCAGCTTTTATTGTCGATGGTGAATATTTGGGTGATCGTACGGCAATAATTGAATTTGGTGATTCTTCAGCTTTGTATTTCAGGTCAGGTGTAAATAGATTTGGTAACGTTAATGAGTATGCAACAGATGGTTCATTTTCATTTTCTGTAGATACATTTTCTAGGACTTGTTGTGAAGGTGAAATGGTCTTTGATGTTGAAGGAAAACTTGATGTAATTAGTGATGGACCAAATGATGTTAATGCGATAGAAATTTTATCAATAGAAGTTGATTTTAAGGGGGGTTCTGTACTGATAGATTCTAGCGAAGATGCATTTCCATTGCGTACCTTTAGAAAAGATAGTTCAGGTCATTACATAGGTTATAACAAATCATACGCATTTTTTAACAATAGAGTCAACATATACGATACGGTGTTAAAGCATACTGATATGTTTCATCTAGTTTGTGAAAATAATGATATTTCTTCTGAGCCAACGTACGTTGGTGGTGAACATATTAAGTTAAGTGAAAATGGTGCAACTTTATCAAAAATTGTATTTTACAATACTGATTTTTATTTGCATACGAGTGCAGCTGTTACGGGTGTAGATCTTTCTATACCAAATCTTGATGAAGAAAGAGGAAATGAGGTAGATTTCAAATTTTTCTACAATGGTTCAATTATTGATGACGGTTCGGGTAGGAACTTAATTCTTGGAACATGTAAAGGTTCAAAATCATGTGATTGTACTGTAATCGATACAGACGCGCATCTAGATGTTATGCAGGAAGCAGCGCAAGCTCCGTCTCCTCAAAACTTATTTTTTACCGTTGAGATGAATAACGATACAATTATTGAGGGTGTTCCAGAAGTAGACGGTTGTGATCAATTATCTTTACATACAATTTTTCTTGGTTATGGCAGTAATATGTCTATAGGAGGAGGAAGTTTTAGTTCTGGAAATGCAACAAACCCTTCTGTATTTATAGATGGGAACTTTTTTTCTTTCGAATCAAGGGGTGGTAATTGTTGTTCTCCTGAAAATGCTGCGTCAACTGGTCAAGGAGGTATATTTGTCGACCGTAATGGTTTTTTTGGGATCGGCGACGAGTATAGAGCAAATATTAGCACTATGGTTGTTAAAAGTGATAACGGTTCAATCTATCTTCCTAAAGGGAAAGTTTTTTTTGATAATCGTGTTGCAATTGCTGACTGGCATCTAGATCTTGCAGTAACGGTGACCATTATTCCAAAAGATGCCTACATAACTGATTATACTCTTAATTGGTTGACGGTTAAAAAAAATTATTTTGATTTTTGTCCATATCAAATTTGTTGTGTGGATTTGTGTGGTAGCTGTTCTCCTGTAGAAGAAAAAAATATTACATCAATACCAATTGTTATGGGTTATGTTGAACAATTTCAAATAAAAGGTTCAAGAATATCAAGCCCCGCACATTTTATGGTTGATGGTGGGCGTATCAGGGAAGTTATCTTTTTGACTGATTATAATTCTGCAGAAGCAGCAACTGCAGTTATTGCGCTTCAAAATGAAGGTCGAGCAGGTCTTGGCAGTACGCATAAGAATGTAGACTCTTTGCACGCTTCTACGTTTTTGGGGGTTAACGGTATTACCTTAATTCCTAACGGAAATTGTCAAGTTGATTTGAACGAGGATTTTATTGTCAACGATGTTTGCCATATTCTCAAGGGGCCAGATTTTGAAGCTACTGAAGATGAAGAAGTTGTTATAAGAATAGCTTCGGATAGTGAGAAAAAATTGCGTGTTGTTAATGGTGGTATTTTGGACCTTAGTTCATTTACGCAACCAAACCAGGTAGTTGATTTTGCTGGAGATATAACACTGATTTTGGAGCCAGGGTGTAGAATTCGCATGGGTGGAGGAAAAATTAGATTTTCAGATAATGCTCAGGTTATATGTCCATCAATATCTGATTTAACAGTTTTTGAAGATGCAGAGCATGAAATTTATCCTGTTCCAGATTACCCTCCGACAATTACTGATGCATTTCGTGTTGACTTTATCGGAACAGGTACCATTGAGTTTGCTGAATGCTCAACGATGAGTATACAAAAATGGGCATATGTTGGATTCACCTCGATTGATGAGTGTTCACTCGGTTTAACAGACCTTGTTGTTATTCTAAAAGACAAATCTCGCTTTGTAATCGGTGGTGTATGTGAGCAAGAGGGTGGTGTATTGCAGATTGGTGATACTGTAGAGAATGGAAATACTGTCAAATTTACATTGATCATAGATGGTGAGCAAGCGTTATTTGAAATAGGAGAACATTCATTTTTTGGTTTAGCTGTTGGTATGGTCGACAACACGCCAGATGCGCCAAATGATTGGTTGGTTGATAACTTGTATAATGTTGAGTCAATCGATATTCGGGTAAGAAATGGGACGTTTAGTCACAATAGGATATACTCGGGTGATGATTATGAAGCTTCTCTATTAGCTATTGGAGACGATCTGGAAGAATCAGAAATATATTCCTTTGGCTTTGACCCAAGGCGGGCATCTATTTTGGGTGGTGGCAACATGGCCTTAGTTGACTATCTTGGTTTTGCGGATCATCCAATAGTTAGTTCACTTCAAACAGATTATGCGAATATTATGTCTTCAAAAAATATGATTTATGATTTAACGGCTGTGCAGTTAGATATTGCCTATGATGCTCGATATTACTACAACGATGGGAGTTACTCTTATCCCGCGGGTAAAGAATTGTTAAGTCATGAGATTATTGATTTTACAGGTGCTGTTATATATATATATACTTCACCATCTACGGTAACAGATATTTTTAGCTTTCTGGGGGTCACAGATATTTTAAGAATTAATAGCATAACACCCTCTTTGGGGCAATTAGTTAATGTATATGGGCCTGCTGGTCCTGGTGATAAAAATATGACAAACATAGGATATGTTGATGACTATATAATATATCGGTTTAATACAGAGTTTATTGAAAAAACAAGATTTATCGTTACAGATCATGGGCATACAAAGGAGTTAGGAGTTGTAAAGATACGTTTGGAACAGGGGCCATCTGTACGTTTTGTTAATAGAATTAATGAGTTGCCGTAGGTTGTTATTGAGAGTAGAAAAGATTATCAGATTTTTAATAAAAGTATATGAGAAAGGAGAAACATGAACAAGAAGATTATCAGCTTAATATGCATTATGTCTATTTGTGGGGTATCACTCAAGGCAGTGCATGAGCTGAGAACACCTTTGAGTTTGACAAGTAGGCTAAATCCTATAAATGGAAGTTTTCATTTTCCCCTAAAATATGTAGATGAGGAAAAAATTAATGTAGATTTTTGGGCTGGTGCATATTACAGACAAGCGTGCCAAGGTTTCTGTCCAAAGGTTTGTGACTGGTGCTGCAACTCTTGTTGTAATGATCGTGTGACCTATGCTTGCGGGTCTGGTTGTAATGGGTGCAACACAGGAATTTCTACTTGTTCTTCAGGCTGTTGTTCAAATAATGCTGTGTGTGGAGCTAATACAAATTATGTTGGTTGTTTTGACTGTAATGGTAAGCGGGTGCCTTTAGCAAGACTTTTTTTTGGTAAGGATGCATTTTATGGGGCTGACGCATTTACCTCTGATAGTTTTGAGTCAGATTCTGTGATGAACACAATTGCTCTAAGCCCAAGCATTGATTATGACGAAAAAGGCATAGTGCTTGGTTTCCATATTGAGCATAAAGTGGAGTGTGGTAATTGGAGAGTAGGATTTAATGCTTTACTTCCGATTAAAAAAGTTAAAGTTGAAGTAGACTTAGCATGTAACTGTTGTGCTGTTTTGTCTGGAGAAAATGGAGACGATCCTCTTATTGATTTGGCAAAAAAAGCTATTTATAAATTAGAGTATTTGCCTGACCTAGATGTGCAAGCCGTTGATATTACCGCAATTGGTGAAACATTTGCATATAGATTAGACTTTTTAAATGATTTGGGGCTTGTTGAATTTCCAGGAGGGGGTTCTATTAAAATTGCAGGTGTAGATATTGGTGAAAAAGATGACTTTTTATCGCCGGGTGAAAGAATATTTCCGGTAGTTGCATATAGGCCGCCAAATGATGACATAAAGGTACAGTTGACAACTTTAGATATATTTGATGCCAGTGAAGTGCCAACTAGTTTTCCTGAGCCCAAATCACTTACTATAGGAAATCCAAATGATAATGGTAGTTATGGAAATGAATTGGTTGTTTTACCTGTAGATGGCTCTATACCTTTAAACCCTCCAGCAGTTGGAAGTATCTCTGAAAAGAGAGCTAGATATTATAGGTATATAGATCAAGGGGCTACATATAATATTCCAGAAGGAACTCAAGAGCAGATATACATTGTTCCAGGATATGCTCGTACGAATGGAAATAATAATACTATGTATACTGCCGGTGCAATGACCATAAAAAACAGGGTTGATCAGCTTATAAGAGAACTAGAACAAGATGGTGAAGCTAAAAAAAGTCCAGAAACTATTTTAGCTGAATATGGCATATGTCTAGAAGATGGTGCGTGTGTAACAGGTCTTGGTGATTTAGATACATCGTTTTATGTCGGATATGATTTTAATGACAGATCGTTTGCTGAGCTTGTTTTTGGGATGAGATTTCCAACGGGTAAAAAAAATCTATGTCCTGCAAAAATTTACCGTGTGTCAACTGGAAACAATGGGCACTTTGAAGCAAAGCTTGGTGTAGATGCTGGATGGAGATCTGAAAAATGGTTTGGCGTTCATGCAGAAGCATACTATTCACATGTGCTAGAAGCTACAGAAAAAAGAAATGCAATATTCAGTGGTGCAAAAATTAGAGGTATTGGACCTTGTATAGATGCAAAAGTGAAATGGGGCTATTTCGTTGGGCACTTGGATATGACAGTGTTCCATCCAGAAAATCAAAAAATGGGCTTTGCTCTTGGATACGAAATTTATTACAAGAGGAATGACAGAGTCAAATTCTGTGGAGTATGTCTTGGTGATAGAGCACAAGATTTCTTAGGAAATATTGTGCAGCTTGATAGCACTATGGCAATGGTTGATACAAATATTTTGTCACATAAGCTCCGAGGGGAAGTATATCATCGTTGGGACTACTTTGAGCTTTATGCTGGTGTATCACGTGTTGTTGCTGGTTGGAATTGTATGTTGGAAAATGAATTGCATATTGGGTTCAGTATTAATTTTTAATATTGGTTCTCTGGGAGAAAAGGTGAGTAAAAGATGAAAACACTATTTTCTGTGAAGACCAGAAGACTTATATGCTCTTGGTTAGTTTGCTCGATGTTTCTAAATACAAGCGTGATGTTTGGTGCTTCGCGTATCGGTAAGTCACAGCAAGTATTGAAAGCTGAGCGAGATGTTGGGAACTGCGGTGGGCCAACAGTCGCCTGTTCATCATGTGGTAACAGTTGCGGTTGTTGTGATTCTTCTTGTTGTTGTGATAGCTCTTATTGGTTACGGCAGTGTATTTGTGATATTAAAAGTCAGCTTAATGAGCTTGAGAAGCTTATTCGAGAGTTGGAGATTCACGGAATATCCTGTGTGTGTGATCTTACTCCGGTTATAATTTATTTGACAACAATTGAAACCAAATTGGATGAGTGTTGTGATATTTCACATTCATATTTAGAAGAGATCTCAGAAGAAATAATCATAACTTCAAGTTGGTTAGAAAATATTGTTATTCCCGAAGTTATAAGTATAGAGAGTAAACTTGATCATTGGGTTGGTCCAGTTGTTGAGACAATCAATAGTAAACTTGATCATTTGACTATAACAGCGAGTTGCGATGATTCATGTTGTCAGACAGTTTTGAGTAAGCTTGACAATCTGACTGTAACAGCGAGTTGTGATGATTCGTGTTGCCAAACAGTCTTGAGTAAACTTGATCATTTGACTATAACAGCAAGTTGCGATGATTCTTGTTGTCAGACAGTTTTGAGTAAGCTTGACAATCTGACTGTAACAGCGAGTTGTGACGATTCGTGTTGCCAGACAGTGTTGAGTAAACTTGATAATCTGACTGTAACAGCGAGTTGTGATGATTCGTGTTGCCAGACGGTTTTGAGTAAGATAGAAACAACAGTTGTCCCGGAGTTAATAACAATAGAAAGTAAGTTAGATTATCTGATTGATTGTTGCTGTTGTGATGGTGATTGTTGCAGTGGCCTTGATTC